>UMCT01078676.1_pt1 | contig 23243 bp, 19 predicted proteins | sample 1964291 | NCBI WGS metagenome assembly UMCT01 (sample SAMEA4835974, study PRJEB28245) | human gut metagenome | biome: gut microbiome; material: fecal sample | place: Denmark | collected 2008 | reverse complement strand
CATTCCTACTTATCAATAGACTTCATTGTCGGGAAGAGCAGCACATCCCTAATCGCAGGTGAATCTGTAAGCAACATAACAAGTCTGTCGATACCATAACCGATACCGCCTGTTGGTGGCATACCTACTGCAAGTGCGTTAAGGAAGTCCTCATCTGTGTGCTGTGCTTCCTCATCACCGTTCTCTGCGTTCTTATCCTGCTGTGCAAAACGCTCTCTCTGGTCGATTGGGTCGTTAAGCTCTGAGTACGCATTACACATTTCCCATGTGTTAATGAAAAGCTCGAAACGCTCAACCTTCTCTGGATCAGATGGCTTCTTCTTAGTAAGTGGAGATATTGCAAGAGGATGATCCATAATGAATGTAGGCTGGATTAAATTCTCCTCGCAGTACTCCTCAAAGAAGAGGTTGATGATGTCGCCCTTAGTGTGACGCTCCTCGAACTCAATTCCTCTCTCCTTAGCAAGAGCCTTAGCTTCTTCGTCAGTCTTAATTGTATCAAAATCAACACCGGCATATTCCTTAATTGCGTCATTCATAGTAAGTCTTCTGAATGGCTTTCCAAGGTCAATCTCAGTGCCGTTGTAAGTAATCTTAGTTGTACCGCATACAGTCTCGGCAAGGTGTCTGAACATGCTCTCTGTAAGTTCCATCATACCTTCGTAATCTGTGTATGCCTGGTAAAGTTCCATAAGTGTGAACTCAGGGTTGTGTCTTGTATCAACACCCTCGTTACGGTATACTCGTCCGATTTCGTAAACTCTCTCAAGACCACCAACGATAAGTCTCTTAAGATAAAGCTCTAATGAAATACGAAGCTTAACGTCCTCGTCAAGTGCGTTGTAATGAGTCTCAAATGGTCTTGCAGCAGCACCACCAGCATTAGATACAAGTGTTGGTGTCTCAACTTCCATGAAGTCTCTGCCATCAAGGAACTTTCTGATTTCCTTGATAATCTTTGATCTCTTTACAAATGTTTCCTTAACATCAGGATTCATTATTAAATCAACATATCTCTGACGGTATCTCATATCAGTATCTGTGATTCCGTGGAACTTTTCTGGAAGTACCTGTAAGCTCTTAGAAAGAAGAGTAATCTCCTCAGCATGAACTGATATCTCTCCTGTCTTAGTTCTGAAGATAAATCCCTTGATACCGAAGATATCACCGATATCAGACTTCTTGAAGTCTGCATATGCTTCTTCGCCAATTGCATCTCTTGAAATATATGCCTGCATTCTGCCCTTAAGATCAGCAATGTTACAGAAAGATGCCTTTCCCATTACTCTCTTGAACATCATACGTCCAGCAAAGCTTACATTGATTGGAGAAGCATCCATAATAGCTCTTCTCTCATTGTAATCAGCAGTAACTGCTTCTCTTGCCTGCTGCTCATCTAAACCTTCAGTATTAACTGCTGGTCTGTCACCGAGAAGTTCCTTCTCATGTGCTTCATAGATAGTTCTTATTTCGTCTGTGTGATGTGTTACATCATACTTTGTTATCTGAAATGGATCCTTACCTGCGTCCTGAAGGTTCTTTAACTTTTCCATACGAACCTTAATCTGCTCGTTAACGTCAGGCTGCTGTGCAGATTTATTATCTCCCATGAATGAGTATCTCCTTTTCTATACGTTACTGAAATATATCTTTATTAGTCGTTCTTTACAGATACAACTGTATATTCAATCTCTCCAACAGGTGCTTCTACCTTAACAGTATCACCCTTCTTCTTTCCAATAAGAGCTGCACCAAGTGGTGACTCATTAGAAATCTTGTTATTAAGGCTGTCTGCCTCTGATGAACCAACGATTGTATACTCGATATCCTCATCGAATTCTACATCGTGAAGTACAACAACGCTCTCCATCTTAACTACATCTTTATTCTTATCGTTATCCTGAATAACCTCACAGTTAGCAAGAATTGCTTCAAGTTCTGCAATTTCTGTTTCGATATCTCTCTGCTCGTCCTTAGCTGCATCGTACTCAGCGTTCTCTGATAAATCACCCTGCTCTCTTGCTTCCTTTAACTTCTGGGCAACTTCCTTTCTTCTGACAACCTTAAGCTCCTCAAGTCTTGCTACTCTTTCGTCATACCCCTTTTTAGTAAGAAACTGTTTCTCTGCCATGTTCTTATCACCTTTCTATATATATATGCTACACTAATATGCTTCTGCTCTACTAGAGAATAAAACCCCACAAGCGTCACAATATTATAAACTATCAGTTCCTGTCTGTCAATGCAGCCCTTCCAGTATCCTGTCTACAAGCCCATCAAACTGCTCCAGATTAGTAACCTGATTAGCTTCATTTCTTAATGCCGCTGCGTGCTTGATTCCTGCTGTATACCATGCAAAATGTTTCCTCATCTCGCGGATTCCTGTAAACTCGCCTTTTATCTCACACAGTCCTTTGGCATGTCTCTTAATCATCTGGCATATTTCTTCAACAGATGGAGGTGCAATTATTGTACCATTATTCATATATTCAGAAACCTGTCTGAATATCCATGGATTTCCTCTTGCTGCCCTTCCAATCATTATTCCGTCACAGCCTGTCTGCTTCATCATATTAACAGCATCTTCGCCGCTTTTAATATCGCCATTGCCAATAACAGGAATTGATACTGCTTCTTTGACCTGTCTTATTATATCCCAGTCTGCATGTCCTGAATAATACTGCTGCCTTGTTCTTGCATGGACTGCAACGGCAGCCCCACCAGACTCCTCAATAACATGTGCTATCTCAGGCGCATTTATACTATTCTCATCAAATCCTGCCCTTATCTTGATTGTAAGCGGCTTATCAAGTGCATCAGCCATCTTCTCGACTATTCTTCCGACAAGCACAGGATCCTTCATAAGTGCCGAACCCTCACCGTTATTGACTACCTTTGGAACAGGACATCCCATATTGACATCAATTATATCGAACTCTCTTTCAGAAAGTCTCTTCGCTATATCAGCCATGATATCAGGGTCTGAACCGAAAAGCTGCAATGCAAGCGGACGCTCCCCCGGCACCGTCTTCATCAGGTCTTCTGTATTCTTATTGTTATACAGCACTGCTTTGGCGCTGACCATCTCTGTACACATAAGCCCACAGCCCTGCTCCTTGCATAAAAGTCGAAATGGCAGGTCTGTTACTCCTGCCATCGGTGCCAATGCAATATTGTTCTTTATCTCAACATTTCCAATTCTCATAATTACTCCATGCCTAAGAAGAATACCTTGAAGAACATCTCAAGTGATTCAAGAAGTTCTCTCTTCTCATACTGATACTTCTTGACAAGCATACCGCATGCTATCTCGTCATACAGTAAATCACCCTCGTCTGCTGATGATTTGAACAAAAGATTGCCCTCCTCATCAAATTCCATATCAAGTATTCCGCCTACTTCCTCTGTGAAAAGAACGCACATAATCTTTAACTCGTTCTTTACATCATCAGGAAGCTTATCGAAATCAGGGTTAAAATAGTATTTCTTCTCATAAGAATTAGATACACATAAAACTACATTTTCATCAAACATATCCATATAATCCTCTCACAGAAACCTCTCCGGTTCTGATAATCTTCTCGCCCTCGTCTGTCTTAATGATAAGCTCGCCCTCATCATTGATTCCAAGTGCTTTTCCAACAATTTCCTTGTCAGCATATATTGCCTTGACGTCGCCGCCCTTATTGACAAGCATTGAATTATAGTCTTCTTTAAGTCCAGCCAGATTCTGTGTCTTAACAAATGTATCATAGTACTTTGCAAAGCTCTCTGAAAATGCGGCTACTATACGGCTTCTTTTCAGATGGTCGCCAGTCTCAAGATACAGTGAAGAAGCTATTGCCTTGATTGAATCATCAAATTCTGTCGTATTAACATTAATTCCCATGCCGATAACCACATAATGTATGTAATCCATCTCAGCACTCATCTCTGTTAATATTCCACATACCTTCTTCTTATTAAGAACTATATCATTAGGCCACTTTATACGGCACTCTGCGTCATGTCCATCCTCTGTAAGAACCTTGTGTATTGCCTCCTGAACAGCCATGGCTGCCACTATTGTAAGCATTGACGCATTGACTGGTGCTATATCCGGTCTTAAAAGAAGTGACATCCATATCCCGCTTCCTGCAGGAGACACCCAATTCCTGCCACGTCTTCCGCGGCCGCCTGTCTGGCTCTCTGTTATATAAAGTGTTCCATCAGTTGCATTATCTCTTTCTGCCGCTCTCTTAGCTTCGTTGTTGGTAGAATCTGTCTCGTCATAATACACTACTTCGCGGATAATCCCGGTTGTACTGCCTGTATCCACACATGTAAGCTGACTCATTATCTCACTTGATGTAAGAATATCAGGATACTGTGTTATATGATATCCCTTATTCTGGACTGCCTCTATAACATAGCCTTCTTCTTTTAACTGGTTTATCACCTTCCAGACAGCCGTTCTTGAAACTCCCAGCATATTGCACAGTGCCTGCCCTGACACATATCCATCTGATTTTCTCAAAACATTTAAAATCTTAGTCTTCATACCATTACCCGCCATGCTATTACTGCCATAAGCAGAAGTCCTAACGTAACAACTGTAAGAATAACACCTGACACCGTTCTGTCACTCATGAAATTCTTAGCTGCTGTAAGTCCGTTAACTAATGCTCCAAGCATGAATTCCACAGCAAATAATATTCCGCTTCCACTGCGCAGGAAAAGTATAATTATGAATACCACTCCTATTGCAAATGTGAGTGCTATATTGGCATAGTCTATGAGCATCTTGCTCTTTCTGTACGCGCCACTCGTTGTATAATACATAACGCCTCCATACCTTACGAATTAACCGTTGCGAATTACATTTTTACTTATAAGCTCCAAGTGTAGCTGCCATTACAGCCTTGATTGTATGCATTCTGTTCTCTGCCTCGTCGAATACAACTGACTGCTCTGACTCAAATACTTCATCAGTAACTTCCATCTCGTCAAGACCGAATTTGTCATGAATCTCTTTACCAATCTTAGTCTTAAGGTCATGGAATGCAGGAAGACAGTGCATAAATATTGCGTCCTTAGAAGCATTGTCCATAACTGCCTTGTTAACCTGATATGGAAGAAGTGCCTTGATTCTTTCAGCCCATACTTCATCAGGCTCGCCCATTGATACCCATACATCTGTGTATAATACATCTGCGTCCTTAGTTCCTGCCTTAACATCTTCTGTAAGTGTTACAGAACCACCGCTTATCTTTGCCCATTCCTCACACTGTGCAACAAGTTCCTTGTCTGGGAAATATTCCTTAGCTGTGCAGGCTGTATAATGAAGTCCTAACTTAGCGCAGACAATCATAAGTGAATTACCCATGTTGTATCTTGCATCACCCATGTATACGAACTTAACGCCCTTTAATCTGCCAAGCTTTTCCTTGATTGTAAGCATATCTGCAATCATCTGTGTTGGATGGTATTCGTTAGTAAGTCCGTTCCATACAGGCACGCTTGAATATTTTGCAAGGTCTTCAACTATCTCCTGACCGAATCCTCTGTATTCGATTCCTTCAAACATTGTACAGAGAACTCTTGCTGTATCAGCAATGCTCTCCTTCTTGCCAATCTGTGAACCTGTAGGGTCAAGATATGTGACACCCATACCAAGGTCATGGGCTGCTACCTCAAATGAGCAGCGTGTTCTTGTACTTGTCTTCTCGAATATAAGTGCAACATTCTTTCCGATAAGTGGCTGTTCTACAATACCCTTTTTCTTCTTATCCTTAAGCTCTGCTGCTAAGTCTATCAAATATAAAATCTCCTCAGGTGTGTAATCCTTGAGTGTTAAAAAGTCGCGTCCCTTTAAATCCATAACATCCTCCTGTCTGTATGGCAAATTCACATACATTGAATAATTAATAACTTTGTTCATTCTATCGCAATTATAGTACTTCGTCAAATGCGTTGTTTAATTTGTGTAGTTGCAAAACGGTCGGTTGTGGGAGATAGCAGATAGCTTCCGTTAAACTTCTCTGCATAATAATAGGCACTGGGCGTTCCATGCTTCGTCCCCGACCGTTAACGCTGGCAACGCACATCCTTGTGCGTGCCAGCTCACGCGTCCGTCCATGGACGCGTGTACACTCGTTCCTTCTACATGCCCAGTACCTTTATTATGCGTTCAGTTTAAAGTCAGCTCTCCGCCATCCCCCACAACCTCCCTTCCTCCACACTTCTCCAAATTCAGGTCAGAGTAGCTTTCCTCTCCTACACCTCTCCGGACTGGTTCGCCTTTCGGCTGCCAGTTTAAAAGGCTGCACAACCACTCTACTTTCCATCATAATTCATGGGAGGGTATTTGCCCCGTCCCATGAATATTCCGCATCTGCCACACCTTCCGTCCGCCAATAAAAAGGTGGTGTGGCTTTTCTGACTGCAAACTATGCACATAATAAAAGCATTGAGCAAAGTCACTACCTAAGTGTACGCGCGTCCACGGACGGACGCGCGAGCTGTCTCGTGCATAGATGCACGTTGACAGCGTAACGAGAACTTAAACAGCCTTCCACGCCCAATGCTTATTATTATGTAGCGTAGTTTGTACGGAAGAAAACCACACCACCTTTTTTATCCCTTAATGGAATATATGATCTCCAATTATTACAAAATCTGAATAGTTGTTAACATCTACAGTATATAATGCCCTGAATGATGTATAACCACCTATATTATTAACGCCTGATAATGCTTCAAGTGCTGCCTGCATGCATTCTGTGTTTCTCGGACCATTTGCAAGTCTTGCTGCAAATCTGTCTGATGGATTACCAGCGCCATCTGATACACCAGAGAACTGTGATCTCTGATAAACAACACCCGAAACTGTACCCGGATAATGTCCGCTTCGCACTCTGTTAAGAATAACATTTGCAACAGCGAGCTTTCCTGCATATGGCTGATATGCAGCCTCCCAGTCTATGATACATGCCATAAGCCATATATCATCATCTGATACGCTCATAGTTGGGTTATATGTTATATCTGTTCCTGATATTGTATTAGCAATTATCTTCTGTCGTCTTGCTTCCTCTGCTGCAGCAGCCGCTCTTTCAGCTTCTGCCTCTGCCTCAAGTCTTGCTTCTTCTGCAAGTCTTTCAGCCTCTTCTTCTGCTTCAATAGCTTCAATCTCTGCTATTGTATATCCTGCAAGAAGATTATCTGTTCCAATCTGTTCTGCTATAGCCTCTGCTTCTTCTCCAAAACATAAGCACTGTGTCTGTACATAACCTTCGCAGTTTCCTGAACTAACTTTAGTCCATTCCTTTCCGACCATATCAACATCCACAAGTGTGTTAGTATATAATCTTCCCACAACCTGCGCTGTCTCTTCGTCAGAAGTGTCATAAACATCAAGATAAGGATCAGTAATTGCTACTGCCTTGTTCTTGTATGTTCCTGTTTCTTCATACCCAGTCACAAGAACCTCTTCTGTATTAGCTGAATAAGATGCAACCTTAATTCCCGTGTCAGTATTCTGTGTTTTCTCATAGGTAGTTGCCACTGCTGGAAGAACCGGTGTCATAAATAACACAATTGCAGCTCCCACATAGCAAGCAGCTTTGCTACTTCTAAGTTTCATATTATACTTCCCTTTCCGGCGGCTTATTTAGCTTCGCCTGTAAATTGTTACAGAAATGTTACAATTTATTACGGAAATATAATAGCAAAGTTACAGTAATTTGTCAAATATGTTAAAACCCGCTCATAGAGCGGGTTTGCGGGTTTGTTTATTAAATTCATTTTGCAAAATATAGTATATGACCATATATATAGTTGGTTATCTACACACTTCTCTGTCTGACAGCTTCGTATGTAAGAATTGTACATGCTATTGCCGCGTTAAGAGATTCAACCTCTCCCTGCATCGGAATTCTTATAAGTGTATCTGCCTGCTTAGTGATATCATCTGTAAGTCCATTCCCCTCATTACCTATTAGAAATGCGGTTCCTTCCCTGTAATCTTCACCAAGATATGTATTCTTTCCGCCAAGATGTGCAGCATATACCTTAATTCCAGCATTCTGACACTGTGAAACTGCATCGCTAAAATCCTGCACATATACAAATGGCACTCTGAATATAGAACCCATTGTTGACCTTATTGTCTTAGGATTATATATATCCACAGTATTAGAACTCATAACAACTCCGGTAACACCTGCACCTTCACCCATCCTTAATATAGTTCCCAGATTACCCGGATCCTGAAGATTCTCAACAAGAATCAGCAACGGATTGTCGGTAAGCATATCTGAAATACTGCTGTCCTTCATTCTTACAACCGCCATAATTCCCTGTGGTGTCTGTGTCTGTGACATTCTGTCAAATACATTATCGGCGACAATCTCAATACTGTCAGAAGAAATCCCCTGCTTCTTAACCAGCTCATGCACATACTCAGGATTGTTACTATGAAATCTTTCAGACATATATATCTTTACAAGTAAATCTGCCGGCACCTCAGATACCATGCGGACTCCCTCTACAACATATTCTTTATTCTTCTTTCTTTCCCTGGCCTTAGAAAGCAATGATATAACATGCTTTACCTGTGAACTGCTCGTACTGGTTATCATTATGAGGTTACCTTTCTGCCATGCATTACTTAGAAAGTAATGCACTTATATTAAATTCATAATCATTAATATCCTTAGTCATGGCAAGTGCTTCATCAATATCATAATCAACAAACTTACCATCCTTGTATGCTACAAGTCTGTTACTCTTTCCTTCAGCAAGAAGATCAACCGCATAAGCACCCATAATAGACGCATACATTCTGTCCTTACATGTTGGTGAACCACCACGCTGCATGTATCCTAAAATAGTAGCTCTTGTCTCAATACCTGTTGCAGCTTCAATTCTTCTTGCCATTCCTGTAGAATGTCCGATACCTTCAGCATTAATAATAAGATGGTGTTTCTTGCCCTTCTTTCTTCCTTCTATAATATGATTAATAAGAGCCTGCTCATCATTGTCATATCTTTCCGGAAGAAGGATATCCTCTGCTCCATTGGCAATACCACACCACAATGCAATATATCCTGCATTTCTTCCCATAACCTCAATAATACTGCATCTTTCATGTGATGTAGATGTATCTCTTATCTTATCAATAGCTTCCATTGCTGTATTAACAGCAGTATCAAATCCAATAGTATAATCTGTACATGCAATATCAAGATCAATTGTTCCCGGAAGTCCGATAGTATTAATTCCCTGTGCTGCAAGCTTCTGTGCACCTCTGAAAGAACCATCTCCACCGATTACAACTATACCGTCAATTCCATGCTTTCTGCATACTTCAGCACCTCTCTTCTGACCTTCTTCAGTCATGAATTCCATGCATCGTGCTGTATAGAGGACTGTTCCACCACGCTGGATAATATCAGCAACGCTTCGCTTGTCCATATCAATTATCTCATCATTAAGAAGTCCGTTATAGCCCTTCTGAATACCCTTGACCTTAAGTCCCTTATTCAAAGCAGTTCTTACAACTGCACGGATAGCAGCATTCATGCCTGGAGCATCTCCACCACTTGTTAATACGCCGATTGTTTTAATTTCCTTTGCCATAACTTCCCCTTTCTTATCTCTTAATATTATTTTCTGCTTTATGTTACCACATTATAAAAGAAAAATCTTCTTTTTTTGATAATTTTTTACCAATGTTAATTAAAATTTATGTTGTAGCAACATTTTTCTCACCATATTTACTCTTAAGAATATAAAGCAGGTCTGATGTCACCTTCACGCACTGACTCTGTGGAAGCGCTATTCTCTGTTTTTCTGCCACACAATATATTGTGACTGTGTCTTTACCGTCCGATTCTTTGAAAATATCAGTAAGCTCATCCCTGTGTGTCTCATACTCAGCAAGACTGTCAAACCTAAGCCACAATCTTCTTGGAACACTGTCAAAGCTCACAACACTGTCTGCCGTAAGTCTTGCTGGTTTGTCGGCATCTGCCTGTATTCTTCCCGTAACAAATACTTTGTTGGTCGTATCAAAAAGTCTTTTATATTTTTGATAATTTCTTGCAAACATGATTACCTCAACGCTTCCAACAAAATCTTCTATTGTAAGGTACGCCATCTGCTGGCCTGAGCCGGTAGTAATGACCTTAATATTACTTATAAGGCCACCTATTGTCTGCTTTGATCCGTTCATAAGCTTTGCCTGCCCAGTTTCCTCATCAATAAGAAAATCTGTACTTCTCGCAGAAATATGCTTCTCCCACATACCAGTATATTCATCCAGCGGATGTCCTGTTACATATACACCGAGAACTTCTTTTTCCCGTTCAAGCAGATCCTCCTTTTCAAACTCCTGAATATCAGGCACTTTCATTTCAAGGCTCTGTTTATCCTCTTCACTTACGAAATCAAATAGTGACATTTGTCCTGAAATAGCATCTTTATTCTGCTTAACAGCACTATCAATCATTCTCTCATAGACATTCATCATGCCCCGTCTTGTATTACCAAATGTGTCAAATGCACCTGCAAGTATAAGATGTTCCACTGTTCTCTTATTAATTACCCCTGCCATCCTTGTAATAAAATCCTGCATGGAGTGAAAATCGCCATTATTGGTTCTTTCTTCAATAATCGCAGTAATTGTAGGTCTTCCCATACTCTTTACCGCATTAAATCCAAACCTTATGTTCTTACCTTCAACACCGAACTCAGCAACCGATTTATTGACATCAACAGGAAGAATACTAATTCCCATCTCTCTTGCTGCAAGAATATATTCTGCGACCTTACTTGTTTTATCAGTTACACTTGATATCAGCCATGCCATATACTGTACAGGAAAATGTACTTTCAGATATGCAGTCTGGTATGCCACAACCGCATAGCATGCCGCATGTGATTTGTTAAATGCATATTTTGCAAAGTCCTTCATCTCATCATATATCTTATTGGCAGTCTGTTCACTTATGCCATTCTTAATACAGCCTGGTACTCCGTTAGCCTCATTACCGTATACAAAATTCTGACGTTCCTGCTCCATTACATCAAGCTTTTTCTTAGCCATTGCTCTTCGCACATTATCACTACCGCCCCACGAATATCCGGCAAGGTCACGGACAATCTGCATAACCTGCTCCTGATAAACCATACAGCCATATGTCGGCTCTAAGATTGACTCTAACTGCGGGCATTCATAGGTTATGTTTCCCGCGTTCTCTTTTCCTTTAATATACTGTGGTATGAAATCCATTGGTCCCGGTCTGTAAAGCGATATACCGGCAATTAAATCCTCTAAACAATCCGGTTTTAACTCTTTCATGAAGTTTTTCATTCCGCCACTCTCTAACTGGAATATACCTGCACATTTGCCCTGACTTATACATTCAAATACAGCCTTATCGTTATATGGTATATTATCCACCGAAAATGCAGGGTCAATCTGCTGTTCACATTTTTCAGTCTGTTGGATTACAGTTAAGTTTCTAAGACCTAAAAAGTCAAATTTTAACAGTCCCAAATGTTCCAAAGTAGGACCTTCAAACTGCGTAACCTTAACATTATCTGCTCCAACTGCAACCGGAACATACTCTCCAACATCCTTCTGACTGATAAGAACACCTGATGCATGCACTGAAGCATGCCTTGGCAGTCCTTCAAGTCTCTTTGCTTTATCTATAAGATCCCTCACTGTCTCATCAGCTTCATACAATGCCTTAAACTCAGCATTTGGCTTAATGTCCCTGTCTGCGTCACCATTCATTGCACTGTCAATCGTAACACCAACCTTCTGTGGTATCATCTTCGCAATGTTATCAACCATCGCATATGGAAGATCCATAACCCTTCCGACATCTTTAATAACGGCTCTTGCTGCCATAGTTCCAAATGTGATTATCTGGCACACACATTCTTTACCATATTTTTCTATAACATAATCAATAACCTTCTGTCTGCCTTCTGGTGCAAAGTCCACGTCAATATCGGGCATGGACACACGCTCAGGATTCAGGAATCGTTCAAATACAAGATTGTATTTAACAGGGTCAAGCGTTGTTATTCCAAGACAGTATGACACAAGACTTCCTGCCGCCGAGCCTCGTCCGGGTCCAACCGGAATATCATGTGTCTTGGCATAATTAATGTAATCCCACACAATCAGGAAATAATCGACATATCCCATTGAATAGATAACTGACAGCTCGTAAGAAAGTCTCTGGAATATATCATTCGAATCCTCTGCCCTTTTTATAACAACATCTTTTCTGTCTGCAACTATTGATGCTTTTGCCTGCTCTATAATATCTTCAATGCATACATCTGCGGTCTTGTCCGGATATCTCTTCTTTAATCCCTCATAACATAAAGCATTAAGATACACCCATGAATTCTTTCCATATTCTTCAGGCACATCAAATGCTGGCAGCTTTGTAACTCCGAATTCTATCTCAACATTACATCTTTCTGCTATCTTATGAGTGTTCTCAACTGCTTCCGGTACGTATTTGAACAATTCCGCCATCTCTTCCTCTGACTTTAAATAGAACTGTCCACCCTCATATCGCATCCTGTTTTCATCAGAAAGCTTCTTACCTGTCTGTATACATAATAATATATCATGTGCATCTACATCATCTGCATAGGTATAATGAACATCATTCGTACATACCAGTTCAATTCCGGTCTCATTATGCATACGCATAAGCTGTGGATTGACATAATGCTGTTCTGCTATTCCGTGATCCTGTAATTCAAGAAAGAAATTTCCCTTTCCGAATATATCCTGAAGTTCAAGGGCAGCATCTCTTGCAGTCTCATACATGCCTCTTGACAGATATCTCTGCACCTCACCTGCAAGACACGCACTCGTAGCAATAATTCCCTCGTGATATTCTCTTAAGACTTCCTTGTCTACTCTCGGCTTATAGTAAAAGCCTTCTGTAAACCCCTTTGAGACTATCTTCATAAGATTCTGATATCCGGTGTTATTCTCTGCCAGCAATACAAGGTGATTATATTTATCCTCACTCTGTCCTGCGCCTTTATCAAACCTTGACCCCGGCGCTACATACACCTCACAGCCAAGAACAGGCTTGATTCCTGCCTTCTTAGCCGCCTCGTAAAATTCAATAACACCATACATCACACCATGGTCTGTTATTGCAAGGCTGTCCATGCCAAGTTCCTTTGCCCGTTTAGTAATCTCTTTTATCTTACTGGAGCCATCCAGCAATGAATATTCAGTATGCACATGCAAATGTGTAAAACTCATAGCATCTCCTCCCTATGTAAAAAAATATAACATATTTTCGTTTATTAATCAGCAATTTTATGATATTCTATATTTAATTATTAATGTAAGGGAGTTGTATTATGTTAATATCTGATATTCCCGTAGGCGGGCCAATTTCAATTGAAATATCCATAGATAATGTCAGCTACGAGATGCCTTCCTCTGTTGTTGCATCCAAGAATGGCTACATTCTCTTAGCGCCTTTTACATCAAAAGGTGCTGTAATAGATTTTTCTTCTTATAAGGATATTTTATTTAATCTTTATACCATAGACCCAGCAACAAAGAACCGTGTAGTCTGGAAGAATATTAACATAGAAACTATCACTTATAAATCAACCGGTTTCGCATCTGCTTACTACAAAATCTCGACCAATGTTTTTGCCAGCATTGCCTCTGAATGCGACAGAAGATTTAATCAGCGCATTTCAACCATGGCTTTGGGACATATCTCATCAGATACCACAGAAGCTGATATTCCGGTAACGTTAATTGATGTCAGTGATAAAGGACTTTCATTTTCGACCAGCAACGAACTATTATATAACTATAATAATACGTATATAACATTTTCAGATCAGGCAAACGGAAAGCAGTTTAACTTTCATTTTAAATGTTTTATCATACGCAGCCAGTTGTATGGAGAACGCTACATTTATGGATGTATTATCCCAACTCCGTCCCGTGAATATCTTACATATGTTTTTCTTAAAAAAATTGAATTCAGAATCAGTTCTGCTAAAGAACAGTCTGAACAGACCGCTCTTAAAGATGCTGCTGACGTTGCTTCACAATCTATTGAAAGCACTTCGTCAGGATATCATTCACACATATCTGAAAAGAATAAGCGTTGATATAAGGGGCATATCACAATGTGATATGCCCCTTTATTATTAATCATCTTCTTTTTCTTTAGCTGTATCATCAGATTCATTATCGTCTGAATGACTACCAATGTTCTTCCATATATCGCTTTCCGGCTCACCACTAACTGTCGATGAATAGCTTCCATCTTCATTAAATGTTACGCTTTCTGCCACTTTCTCTGATGTTGAGAATAATGAAGTATCAACCGGTTCAGGTATTCCCTTTGCCTCTCTGAATATCTTCATGAATTCCTTGCCTGTGATAGTCTCATGGTCATACAGATATCTTGCAAGCTGATCCATTACTTCTCTGTTCTCTCTTATAATCTGCTTAGCCTCTTCATAACATGACGCAATAAGCTTCTTTACCTCGTCATCAACCTCTGCCTCAGTTGCCTGTGCACAGTTCATAGATGCTCTTCCGCTAAGATATTCATCTTCAACTGTTGATAATGCAACAAGTCCGAATCTGTCTGACATACCATATCTTGTAATCATTGTCTTGGCAAGGTTAGTTGCTTTCTTGATATCATCATAAGCACCATTAGTAACTGAACCAAATACAACTTCTTCTGCAGCACGTCCACCAACAAGTGATATAAGGTCTGTCATAAGTTCATCCTTAGTCTCAAGATGCTTCTCTTCCTCTGGGAAGTTAAGCACATAACCAAGTGAACCATTAGTATGAGGTATAATAGTAATCTTCTGGACCGGATCAGAATTATTCTTGATAGCTCTTATAAGGGCATGTCCAATCTCATGGTAAGCAACAACCTGCTTTTCCTTCTTGCTAAGAACTCTTTCCTTCTTCTCCTTACCTGCTACAACTGTATCAAAAGCACCAAGAAGGTCCTTCTGGGTAACAACATTTCTTCCATTCTTAACTGCCGCAATAGCAGCTTCATTAATGATATTGGCAAGGTCTGAACCAACAAGACCGCTTGTTGCCATTGCAATCTCATCAAAATCAACTGTATCGTCCATAAGCACATCCTTAGAATGTACCTTAAGAGTCTCAATTCTTCCCTTCTTATCAGGTCTGTCAACGGTAATTCTTCTGTCGAGACGACCTGGTCTAAGTAAAGCCTTATCAAGTACTTCCGGTCTGTTAGTTGCTGCCAGAATGAATATTCCCTTAGATGAATCAAAACCATCCATCTCTGCAAGTAACTGGTTCAATGTCTGCTCACGCTCGTCATTGCCACCGCCATACTTGGAATCTCTGCTCTTACCAATAGCATCAATCTCATCAATAAATATAATACATGGAGCCTGCTTAGTTGCTTCCTTGAACAAATCTCTTACTCGTGATGCACCAACACCAACGAACATCTCTACAAAATCAGAACCTGCAAGTGAGAAGAACGGTACATCTGCCTCACCGGCTACAGCCTTAGCAAGAAGCGTCTTACCTGTTCCCGGAGGTCCTACTAAAAGTGCACCCTTAGGAAGCTTTGCACCAATCTTGGCATATTTCTCAGGGTAATGTAAGAAATCAACAATCTCTGTAAGTGATTCCTTAGCTTCATCCTGACCTGCAACATCCTTGAATGTAACACCTGTCTTTTTCTGGACATATACTTTGGCGTTGCTCTTTCCAACGCCCATTCCGCCCATCATTCCACCATTCTTAGCAATTCTTCTATATACAAATGCAAAGATTATATATATGAATAAAAATGGCAGTACATATGCAAGCAGAAATTCTACAATTGAAGAACTCGAATCCGGAATATATCCTTCAAACTCAATACCCTTTCTCTTAAGAAGTGGTACAAGAGTATCATCATTAACATACCCTGTATAATATGTGTATGAAACTCCTGCTATGCCAGACTGTTTCTCCTCTTCAACAGGTGTAATAAGAATTCTGTCCTGCTCTAATGCTACTTTCTTTACCTTATCTTCATCAATCATCTGCATGAACTGGTCGTAGCTTATCTCCTTGTAAGTTGCATTCCTAAACATATTGCTAAGAAGCGTAAGTCCGATAAATGTTACAACTGCCGCTATAATAATGAATATTATAAGGTTAACATTCTTTGGCTTCTTGTTATTATTGTTGTTATTATGATTATTGTTGCGGTTATCGTTATTATTATAACCATTGTCATAACCGTTGTTGTTATAATTATCCATACTCTTCTCCTGATATGATACTGTACTTATCTTAAGCATTTCCAAATAAGTCTGTTTTCATTATAAAGAAGGAAAAAATATAAATCAACCAAAATCTAAGTGTTTAATAAGATGTTTATATTTACTTTATATTCTTAGTTTTTTTCTTTAAACTATGGAAATTTGTAATACAGGGCTGTATAATATTGCATATTTTTTTGATTACACATTCAGATTGGAGGAAAAGATGGCTGTTAAATATGTATTTGTAACAGGTGGTGTTGTTTCCGGTTTAGGAAAAGGTATCACTGCCGCATCTTTAGGCAGACTGCTTAAAGCCCGTGGTTTTTCTGTAACCATGCAGAAGTTTGACCCTTATATTAATATTGATCCAGGTACTATGAACCCTATCCAGCACGGAGAAGTTTTCGTAACTGACGATGGTGCTGAGACAGACCTTGACCTTGGTCACTATGAAAGATTTATTGATGAGAGCCTTAATAAGAATTCTAATGTAACTACCGGTAAAGTATACTGGTCTGTATTACAGAAGGAACGCCGTGGAGATTTCGGTGGAGGCACAGTCCAGGTAATCCCTCATATTACTAATGAAATAAAGAGCCGTTTTTTCAGAGATTATTCAACTGATGAAACTAAGATTGCAATTATAGAAGTTGGTGGTACTGTTGGAGATATCGAGAGTCAGCCTTTCCTTGAGGCAATCAGACAGTTCCAGCATGAAGTCGGACATGAGAACGCAATTCTTATTCACGTAACACTTATTCCTTATCTTAAAGCATCTGGTGAGATGAAGACTAAGCCAACTCAGGCAAGTGTTAAGGAACTTCAGGGAATGGGAATCCGTCCGGATATTCTTGTGTGCCGTACCGAACATCCACTTGAGGCTGGTATCAAGGATAAGATAGCACTTTTCTGTAATGTACCTAAGTCTCATGTACTTCAGAACTTAGATGTTGAGATTCTTTATGATGCACCTCTTGCGATGGAAGAAGAACATCTTGCACAGGTAGCATGTGAATGTTTACACCTTGACTGTCCAGAACCAGACCTTGATGAATGGAGAGCGATGTGCAAGGCCTGGAAGAATCCTACTAAGAAGGTAACTGTTGCATTAGTCGGTAAATATATCCAGCTTCATGATGCTTATATCAGTGTTGTAGAAGCATTAAAGCATGGTGGTGTATATAATTCATGTGATGTAACTATCAAATGGATTGATTCAGAAACTGTAACTCCTGAAACTGCTGATGAGCTTCTCTCTGACGTATCTGGCATATTAGTTCCAGGTGGATTCGGTGACAGAGGTACAGAAGGAAAGATTGAAGCTATCCGTTATGCCAGAGAACATAATATTCCATTCTTAGGATTGTGTCTGGGAATGCAGCTTTCAATTGTTGAATTTGCAAGAAATGTTATAGGATATGACGACGCACACAGTGTTGAACTTAATCCTTACACAACTCACCCTGTTATACATCTTATGCCAGACCAGGAAGGCATTGATGATATCGGCGGTACATTAAGACTTGGTTCTTATCCTTGTGTACTTGATAAAACAAGCAAGGCTTATGAACTCTATGGCGAAGAGCTTATACATGAACGTCACAGACACAGATATGAAGTTAATAATGATTACAGAAAAGTTCTTACTGAGAATGGTATGATGCTTTCAGGAATATCTCCTGACGGAAGAATTGTTGAGATGATAGAATTAAAGAATCACCCATGGTTTATTGCCACACAGGCTCATCCAGAGTTAAAGTCAAGACCTAATCGTCCACATCCATTATTCAGAGGCTTCATAACAGCAGCACTTGAATATCAGAATAAAAACCATTAATTATATTATATATGCATAACAAAAAACATCACCTGACGAATCCGACTTTCGTATCAGGTGATGTTTTTTATTGCTTTTGCTTATAAAATTATTATTTATTAAGACCATTAAGAATCTTCTTAATTCTCTTAACTTCATCGTCTTCTAACTTCTGTGATTCACAAATAGAAGCAACCATATCAACAGCCTTTCCGTTGAACCAGAAATCAGCTTCTTCCTTTAAAAGCTGTCTTCTATATTCTTCTTCTGAACGAAGTGGATGAATGAAAGCTGCCTTTCCTTTACGGTATGTATCAACAAATCTCTTGTCCTTCAACTTACCTACGAAAGTAACAACTGTTGTTCTTGCGTAATCCTTACCATAATCGTCTCTTAACTGATCAATAAGTTCCTGTACAGGAATATCCTGTGGTGCTTCCCATATAAGCTTCATAATTAATGCTTCACATGGACTTAATTCATTAAAATGATTTCTGCTCATAAACCCTCCTTAGGCTCTTCCATAGATATACATATTCTATATTATACTGCCATTATTAATATTTTTCAACTGTATAATGAATAGTCGGATATGGATTTCACAATTGTATTACCGATAAACTGAATCCATCAACTTCCTTTTCTACAATAGTGAAATTCTGGGGAAGTCCGCACATATATGCTTTCATTTTCCCTTTCTCTAATCTATAAACTATTTTGTCCAAAATGTCAAGCACACCTTGACCTGTAGCCTTGCCATAAGCCTCTTTTAATGTCCATATTCTGAAGAATCTTTGATCACTATCGCACTCTTTAATCCATTCTGCTTCAGATATGTCAAAGAAGCGTTTTGCCAGATTCTGTCTACCTTTGCGGGCTTTTTCAATATCAATTCCTACCGGTCTGTCGCCTATCACGCATGCTACATAATTAGACGAATGTGAGATATTGAAAAAAATTTCACGATTTGACAAAAAATAAGGTTTTCCTTGCGAATTATATGCTATTTCATAATCAAAGTACTGATTATTCGCTTCAATCACAGAAATAATATCCACCTTCTCATATAGATTTTCATCTGTTTTATAATCTCTTTCTCCTGTTTTTATAGACCATTTTCCTACCGCATAATTAAGAAGTAGGCCTGCCGTCACGGTTTGCAGCTTATTTTCATACATTTTCATCTTATCAGCCTTAGTTTTCCTGTATTCCGGAATAAGCGAATAGGCCTTTTCATATAACTTTTCATCAGTTAATGCATCTGTCGTTGTCACAAATATCATCATAATCATTCACCATCTATACACTTATTGTCTGTGCATCTGCCATATAACGCTTTGAGAACACGAATACTATATCACCTGATTTAATCAATGTCTCACCATTTCTTAATACTGCTGCAAGAATAAGTCCTCTTGGAAGACTAAGCTCGCATACCTTCTTTTCATTCCAGTTGTGGTCCTTAGTTATAATAAGCTTAATAAACTTAAGTTCCTTCTCCATAAGGTAATCTGTAGACTTCTTAATAAGGCTGTACTGCTCAACGAAACCTGCAGATAAGATACCTGTTGGAATAGCGACCATTCCGACGCCAAGAAATGTAATGATAATACTGAACATTTTTCCAAGCACTGTCACAGGATAGATATCGCCGTAACCTACTGTAAGAAGTGTTGATACCGACCACCATATTCCTGAAAATGCATTCTTAAACACTTCCGGCTGTGCCTCATGCTCTAAACTGTACATGCACAGTGATGATGCTATGATAAGCATCACAATGATGAATACAGAGGATAATATCTGGTCCCTTTTTCGCCTTATTACCTCTGTTATAACATTTAACGCATCATAATATGAATTGACACGGAATATCCTTAGGATTCTTATAACCCTGAACATACGGAAAGCAACTGCTCCTGCCGGAAAAAATACAGGCAGATAATTGGGCAGGAACGATAAAAGGTCAACAATACCGCTTCCTGAGAAGATGTATTTTATTCTCGCAATACCTGTACATTTATTAGGATACAGATATTCTGCCGTCCATACACGCAGTATGTATTCAATTGTAAAGCCGATAACTGTAATCCACTCTATAACATCTAACACAGGCTGGTACGGAATTGACTGTTCAAATGTATCAAATATCGCAATGAACAGGTTGATTATAATTGCAGCAGTTATCGCAATATCAAATGTACGGCTTGCAACATCACCCACATATCCAATCTGGATAATGTCAAATATACGTTTTTTCTTATTATTCACCGTATCCCATCCTCCTACTTAAGCATATACCACGGAAGCAGCAATGCTCTTATATATTTTGCAAATGGCACATATGCCGTTATGTTAATGAATACCGGACATAATATAAGACACGCTATAAGAAGCACCGGTATTATTGAAATCATTGCATTGGCTCTCCTTACAGGTATTGCCACAAGCCATGCAAATAAAGTAACCGCTATTACATACACAACCATATGAAGTATATCTGCTGCCCCCTTAAGTTGTCCTGCCACCGCAAGTGTTAACATTGCTGATACTGCAAAAAGTACACATGATATAAATGCATACAACGGCTTTCCTGCCACACGGTACATACGAGGCAGTGTTATAAATGTTCCGGAATTCTTATCAAGATAATATTCCACGATTCCAAAAAGTCCGCCTATATATACAAGAATTATAAGTAATGCCCTTAACGGAAACTCTCCTGTCTTATCTTCAAGCTGTGTCCCATTATCCTGTACACCATCTAGCACCTTAAAATCAATTCTGAATGTGTCATCTCCGGATATGTATTTCTCGTACCCTTTTCTTATCTCTTCCTCTGCCTTTTCTGAATGCTTTTTAAATATGTCTACAGAATTAACATAATTAACTGCAACCTCAGGCGAATATGCCTTAAACATAGCAGAAAAGAATATCTCATCAGTCATTGAGCTGACAAAATCTGACCTGCATATGATAAGCTCTATAATGTCTCTGTAGCTGCCACTGTCAAGCTTATCCTTAAGCCCGGTACCAACCACATAGCCACACTCTGTGTATTTATTCATTATATCCTGTTCAAGCTTTTCCTGCGATTCTGCTTCGTAAAATTGAACTGAATAATCGCCATTTACAAGATAATCTCTTGTCATTATGGCAATCTTATCGTCATCTTCAAGCACTATTCCAACCCTTACAGGCTCTGTCTCCTTAAGAGACGCTGTATTCGTAATTATTAACGCTGCAACAGGCATTGCAATAAGCACCACGACAATCACAGGATTCTTTAACTGCCTTTTAACAAGCAGATACAGCCAGTATAACAATCTCTTCATTATCTGTCTCTCCTTATCTTAACCGCCAATGCCCCTGCTGCCTGAAATATAATTATCCACATAACATTTGTCATAATGGTACTGATATCCACAGTTCCCTTGATTATCTGACATGCAAGTGTGAATAAGCCGTTAGTCGGAAGATACATGCCAATAACCCTCACACCCGGCGCAAGAAATGCTGATGAAACAATACATCCGGATGCATACATGCACGCCATTCCAAGGATACACACCGTAATAACTGAATACACCGTGTCGTCAACTACTGAGAATATACAGTTTATAAATGAAACTGCCGCATACACAAGCACCACAATCCCCAGTATGGAAGCAATGAATTCTCCAACTGTCGAAACTGCCAGAACTCCTGATATTGCAGGCACCCCCAGCCTCATTACATTAATTATAATAAAAAGCACTTCAAATATCATTATATACACAATGCCAACTCCGGTAGTTCTTGCAATTCCGGTATCAAATGCTGATATTCCCGCACCTTTAAGGCTCTTTGCAAGCGACCTGCTCTCCCCCTTCATATTGCCGGCACATGTTATTGTGCTAAGTAAAAGCAGCATCACAATTGCTGTGCATACATAAAACTGTACTGTACTCAAGCCTTCTTTAACCGATATATCTCTTGTCTTAAAGTATATGCTTCTGTTAAGTGCATACGAAAGATATATGTCATTAAGCTCATTCTCATGTGTACCCCGCAAGCCCCTGTAATTCTTAAGCACACCATTGAACAAATCGTCAAATGTATATATCCCCGCCTCTGCAGTTGCAAGGTCTGAGCCTCCTGCCCTCACCATCTCACGGAATATCATCGAAGTATTATTAACACCCTCTGACTGACACACAACCTCAACAGGTGTATTCTCGCCCGACATAATATCACTTATCATATTCTCTGGCACAATAATAGCCATAACATAATAATTATTTCTTAATCCATCTATAGCCTGCTGTCTGTCAGTATATTCAAATGTACAGACATTCTTAATTGTGTCTATCTCGCTGACATAATTGAATGCCATCTTAATATATCGAAACTCCTTATTATTATCTGCCGAATCAGAGTTTTCTGTGTCATCATAATCAGGATACACAACAGCAACCTTCATCCTCATGTCGCTGTCCTGTGCCGTTGCAATGCCTATGCATGTACTTATTGCAATAACAAGCACTGCCGTCACTATCGTACCCAGAATTATCTTCGGTATAGATAAAAATGCGGATTTAATCTGCAATTTTAATAATTCCAGTTTCCTTCTCATCTAATCCCCCAATTAAATCTATCTGTGAATAATCTCTAAAAGCTCATTGCCGGTAACCGGATGGTCAAGTTCATTAAGCTTACCATTCTTTAAAAGATACATTCTGTCAGCAAGCTTTAATTCACCTTCTTCGTGGCTTGTTATGATGACTGTACCTCCGCTTTTCGTGTAAGCAGACAGATAATTCATAATATCCTGTTTACACACAATATCTAATGAAGCTCCCGGCTCATCTAATATAAGTACGGGTGGATTCTTAGCCAGTGCACAGCATATGCTTAAGCGCTTCTTCATGCCTCCTGACAGCTTATCAACACGTTTGTCAAGATATTCTGACACTCCTAACACTGCAGGAACACCGCCCTGTAAGTCTGCGTCCATGTTTCTTCCTGTATCACAGTACCAGAATTTAAGATTATCCCTTGCCGACAGCTTCTCCATAAGTGGATTCTCCTGCGGCACAAAACCAATATATTTCTGAAACATCTT
>UMCT01028420.1_pt1 | contig 24093 bp, 39 predicted proteins | sample 1964291 | NCBI WGS metagenome assembly UMCT01 (sample SAMEA4835974, study PRJEB28245) | human gut metagenome | biome: gut microbiome; material: fecal sample | place: Denmark | collected 2008 | reverse complement strand
AATTTTCACACAAAGTAAAAAAATGAGATTTTCAAAAACAAAAAACCGCAAGTTTTGAAAAAAGGGGCTAAAGTTTTAAAACTCCGAATAAAAATTTAAAGCAGATTTTGCAGGGGGGTGCGACATGGAAAAGGCAGACGAATTAAAAGCGTTTTTCAAAAATGTTGATGAAGATAAAAGGCAATTCGCTTATGACTGCATTGATGAGTATTGTTTTTTTATTGAACGGATTGTAGAATTGAAAAAGCTGCCGTACATACGATACAACAAGGCAAATCCACAACGGCAGGAATTAACTCCGGCGGCAAAACTTATAAAAGAATATTCACAGGCGGTTGATAATAAGCGTAAAACATTGTTAATGATTTTATACAGGGTTGAAAATTCAGCGGCTGATGAATTGCTTGCAAAGTTGGCAGAATTTGAATAATGAAAACATATCTTGAACAATACGCAGATTTAATAAATAGCGGCGGCGTGATTGTGGGCTATTGGATAAAAAAAGAGATTGAAAACCTTATTGAGGATTTAAGCAATTCCGATTATATTTATGACACAGTAGAAGCGCACAAACGCATTAAATTTATGCAAACCTTGTGTTTGCAGTCGAAACAGCCGTATTATATGCAGCCTATTTCTTTAATGCCGTGGCAATTAGCTTATTGGGAAGCTCTTTATTCTTTCAAGATGAAAGATACAGGGTTGCGGCGATTTACTGAAAGTCTTTTAGAAGTTGCAAGAAAAAACGGCAAGTCAACAATGTTTGCCGCAGACGGCAACACGGATTTATTCATTGGCGAGGGCGGCACGGATATTTGTTGTGCTTCAAACGATGACAGGCAAGCCAAATTGATATGGCGAGAAATTGCAGGAATGCGGACACGCCTTGACCCAAAGAAAGCAATAACAAGCAACAACCTTGTTGAAATAAGAAACGATTTAAAAAATATAACTGTTTTCCGCTTGTCAAGCAAAACGCAAAACAAAGACGGTTTTAATATTTCAAAAACATATCTTGATGAAAGCCACGATATTAAAGAGGAAAACGGACAATCGGAAGTTGCCGAGGCTTGTTGGCGTGGCATGTCGTCAAAAGAAGAGCCGCTATTTATGAATTGCACAACGCAAGGCTTCAATCGTGATTGCTACCTTGATAGGAAAATTGAAACCGCAAAAGCAGTTATAAACGGCGAAATAGACGATATACATTTTATGGCGTGGCTTTTTGAACAAGACAGCGAAGCGGAAATATGGCAAGACGCAAGCACTTGGGAAAAATCTAATCCGTCAATACGATACGGCGTAAAAAAAACCGCAAAGCTAAAAAGGGATATTGAAACGGCAAAGCGTGATAAAGGCACAAGAATACATTTGCTATGCAAAGATTTTAACATTCCGCAAAACACAGCCGAAAGTTGGTTGATGCAAGAAGATTTTGACTATCCGCAGGAAGTAAAAAGCCTTGAAGATTTTCGGGGTTGTTACGCATTGGCGGCGGTTGACCTATCAGAAACTACCGACTTGACAAACGCAAAAATTCTTTTAATGTGCGAGGGCGATAACACAAAATATGTTTTTTCGCATTATTGGATACCTGAATTAAAGCTAAAAAATTCAGATGATAAAGCGGCAGGCGCACAATATAAAGAGTGGGCGAAAGCAGGGCATTTAACAATTTGCGAGGGCAACGATAACGATTTAACGCTTGTTGCGGAATGGCTTTATAACCTTAAAAAGCAATATGGCATTAAAATATTGAAATGCGGCTTTGATGTTAAATTCTCAAAAGAGTTTATAAACCGCATGGACGAATACGGAATTGAAACCGAGCTAATCCAACAAACAACGGCAGTTATGTCAAGCCCGATGAAGTGGGTTGAAGCTGATTTGAAATCACAATTGATAAATTACGGCTTAAATCCTGTTGACAAGTGGTGCTTGGGCAATGCTTCAATTCAAGTTGATAATTTAGGGCGTGTGATGTGCGTTAAAATTCAAGGGCAGCACAGCCGCAGAATTGACGGCGCAGTTACTTTAATTATTCTTTACGCAACATTGCAGCGTTTCAGGTCCGAATTTATGAAAAAGGTAAAATAAAGGGGTGATAACTTGGGACTTAAAGAATTATTCAGTAAGAAAAAAAGTAAAACACAATTCAACTATGCGCCTACTATGTCAGGGAATTATCCTTTTTATTCAAACTTTGGCGAAAGCATCTATGCAAGTGATATTATAGTGCAAGCCATAAGGTGTAAAGCAAACGAATTTAAAAAGTTGCATCCACAGCATATAAGGTTGATAGAGGGAAATCAAACAGTCATAAGCGATAGCAGTATTGCAAAGGTTTTAAAAAATCCAAATCCATATATGACAACCGCTGATTTTCTTGAAAAGATAACGATTTTACTTGAACTGAATAAAAATGTTTTCATTTATCCCGAATATTACACAACTAAAGGCGGCGAAAGATATTACACGGCTTTATATCCACTTAAACCGTCAACGGTTGAATATTTGGCAAATGACAGAAATGAAATGTTTATATATTTAAACTTTGCAAACGGTGCAGAGGTCACATTGCCGGTTGAAGATATAATTCATTGGCGTAAAGATTATGGCGTTAATGATTATTTCGGCGGCGGTATGTTCGGCGGCAACGATAACAAAGGCTTGCTAACGATGTTAAAGCGTTACGATATGTTAACGCAATCGATAGCAAAAGCTCTTGAATGTTCTTGCCAAATCAACGGCATAGTCAAGTACAATTCATATCTTGATGATGATAAGCTAACAGGCGAAAAAGCAAAATTTGAAAAAGCAATAAAAGAAAATAAAAGCGGCGTTTTATTTGCAGATTTAAAAACGGAATATCAAAACATACCACGAGATATAAAAATTGTTGATGCCGAAACGCTCAAATTTTTCTATGATACAATATTGAGGGCAAACGGCACTCCGCTTTGTATTCTAAACGGCGACTACACTAAGGAACAAAAAGAAGCGTGGTACGAACACAGCCTTGAAGCAGATATATTAAATCTTGGGCAAGCGTTCAGCAAAACACTTTTTACCGAGCGTGAAAGCTCTTTCGGAAATAAAGTTAATTTCTATCCGTGTGAAATTACATTTATGAGCATGGAAAATAAAATTGCTTTTGCTCAAATTGCAATGCCGTCAGGATCATTAACTAAAGATGAATTCCGTGCATTATTCGGATATGAGCCGTTACCAAACGGACAGGGGCAAGTAATTTCGCAAGGCTACAACAATTTGCTTGACGAAAATAACAACAATATAAACAAAGAAAATACAGGGAGTGAAAGCAATGAGCAAACGGAAGAATGAAAAGCGCAACGATTATTTTTTACAGCGTGGCTTTACTGCCACTTTTAGGGCGGCAGGCGCAGACGGTGAAAACACAGGGCACATTGTCGAGGGTTTGGCTGCCGTCTATGAACAAGAAACACGCATACAAGACTTTTTCGGCGAATTTATTGAAGTTATCCGTAAAGGTGCTTTTGATGATTGCAATTTTGACGATGTTAGATTATTGGTTAATCACAATATGAACGGCATCGCATTAGCAAGAAGCCGCCGCAATAATAAAAGCGATAAGCCCAATACAATGCAATTGTTTGTTGACGATAAGGGCGTAAATATCAAGGCTGATCTTGATACTGTAAACAACGAACAGGCAAGGGCTTTGTATTCTGCAATTGACCGGGGCGATATGGACGGTATGTCTTTTTGCTTTTTTGTTTCAGAAGAAAATCAGCGTTGGAGCAAAAAAGACGGCATTGACTACCGAGAAATATTAAAGGTTGATGCAGTAATAGAAGTATCTGCTGTTAATTTCCCTGCTTATTCGGGAACTAACATAAACAGCCGGTCATTGGATAGTGACCGCAGGGCGTTGGAGAACGCACACGCAAAAGCTCTGTTGGAGAACGGAGCAAGTCAAAACAAGCGTAACATCACGCTTGAAACACTTATTAAAAAATATGGAGGTTAAAAAACACTATGAACAAGAAAGATAAGTTAACTAAACTGCTTTTAGGCCTTAAAGACGAGGAAAAGAACCTTAGAGCTGCCGTGCTTGACGGCGACACAAAGGAAGAAAGACTTTCAGCACAACAGGCACTTGATAAAGTTATCGAGAAAATCAAAGATATAAACGATATACTCGCAGAACTTGACGAGCCGGCAGAACCTGCTGAACCTACTGAGCCTAAAGCAAACGGCACAGATGACGGAAAGAACGGCAAAGATGTTGCACGCTCAAAGTTTAATGTGCTTGACACGATGAAGCAGTCAAACGCAAGACAGGGCGAAAACATTTACACATCTATTGAATACAGAAAAGCATTTCAGCACTATATCGCAACAGGCGATAAAGAACAGCTGAGAGCGACCACAAAAACAACCGACACGAACATTGATACTGTTATCCCCGAAAACCTTGCCGACAAAATTCTTGAAAAAATGGAACAGCTCGGCGTTATCCTTAACCTTGTTACCAAGACTTCACTCCCTGTTGGGCAGTCTTTCCCTGTTGACGGCATTAAGCCCACAGCAACATGGGTAGGCAGAAATGACACTACACCTGCAAGCTCAACAAATGGTGAGGGCGTGGGTTCAACTCCGCAGAGTAAAAAACTCGGCGCACTTATTTCATTCAATCACTACAAGCTGAGATGCGAAATCAGAATGACCGAGGAAGTTGCAACAATGGCACTTCCGATGTTTGAGGCACTGTTTGTAAAGCAAGTTTCCGAGGCAATGGTAAGAGCGAAAGAATATGCAGTTGTTGACGGTGACGGTTACGGTATGCCGACCGGTATATTAAGCACAACAGCTCCGACAGGACAGGCACTTCAAGTTAAAGCACTTGATTACAAATCACTTTGCGAAGCGGAAGCCGCAATCCCTGCCGAATATGAAAATACCACTCGTTGGTGCATGACAAAGAAAACCTTTATGTCTTACATCGGTATGACCGACACAAATGGACAGCCTATTGCAAGAATTAACTACGGCATCAACGGCAAGCCTGAAAGAACTTTGCTCGGCAGAGAGGTTGTTATTTATTCACCGCAGGCAAACAGCAAGCTTGCATCTTTTTCCGACACTCTTGAAGCAGGTTCAATTTTTGCGTTCTTATTTGATTTTTCCGATTACATTCTTAATGAGAATTATAATCTTGGCATTCAGCACGCTATTGATTGGGATAACGAAGACCACAAGACAAAAGCCGTACTTGCTTGTGACGGTAAAGTGCTTGTAAACGATAGCCTTATTACAATTGCTAAAAATAAATAAGCTTAAAAAGGGCAAGTATAAATATAGCGCAACCGTCACAGACGGACAGCCTAAAAAAGATGTTGTTTTCACAATTACAAACGCCGATGAACAAAAAGGCGCAAAGAGTGTAGCAATAACTTTCACGGCGTGACAGCTTATTATTAAATTACAAGAGGGTGCAAATATGACGGAAGCAGAATTACTTGATAAAGTCAAAACAGGCTTAGGGTTCAGCGGCAATTATCACGATGAAATATTGAAAATTTATATCAATACTGCAAAATCGTTTATGAAAAATGCAGGCGTTCCGCAGTCTGTTATTGATAGCGGTGAGGGTGCTTCCGTTGGTTGCATTCTCACCGGCGTTAATGATTTATATAACTATTCGGGCGGCGGTGTGAAATTCAGCCCGGTTTTTATGCAAATGGTTATTCAGCTTGCAACAGGAAATGAGGGTAAAGCCGATGTATGAGCCAAGCGAAGTATCGCAAATGACAACTCCGATGCGTTTGCAAAAGCCTGTATCAGCCGCATCAAGCGGATTTGGCAAATACGGCGTTGATGAAAGGGCTTGGGTTGACATAGAGGGTGTTATTTGGACTAATTTCAAGAGCTTTGGCGGCACGGAAATAACCGACAACGGAATTTTATCGGTTGAAGATACCGCAAATATAACTTGCCGTTTTGACCCAAACATCAAAAGCAATTGCCGATTGATAAGACTTTCAGACAATGCCGTTTTTGAAATTATCGGCGAGCCTGAAAATATCGAAATGCGAAATAAATATCTTAAATTCAAAATTCGCAGAATAAAGGGCGGTGCTTGATTTGGGAAAATCTGGCATCACTATAAAGCTTGACGGCTTTGAAGAATTGTTGCAAGACATCGAAGCGGCAGGCGGAACTATTAACAAGGCTGTTGATAGTGCAATGAAACAATCGGCACAAATTGTGTATAGCGAATTAAAAAAGCAAATGCAAGGTGCAAGCCCGAAAGCAGTTGACAGTGGATTGATAAATCGAATGCCGCCGCCAACTGTTAAATGGGACGGCAACGAATGCAAAGCAGAGGTCGGATATGAAAAAGGAAGCTACAATCCGAAAAATCTAACAGACGGATATAAAGCAGTTTTCATAAATTACGGAACGCCGAGAATTGCGCCGAGAAAATTCATAGAAAAAGCAAAGCGCAAATCAAAGCAGCCTATAAAAAAAGCACAGGAACAAGCATTTAAAAAGATTTTAGAAAGGTTGCAAAAATGAAAGAATTATTGTTAAATACATTGCGAGCTTTTGGCTATCCTGTTTATTTGCAAGGCACTTTGAACGGCAGTGATGACTACCCGACTACATTTATCACATTTTTTACAGACTACACAGCGGACGGCTCGCATTATGAAAACGATGTTAATTCGGTTGAATGGAATTTCACCGTTATATTTTATTCTGCAAGTCCGCTTTTGGTTGATGAAAAGCCGACAGAAATTATTAACGCATTAAAAAAAGTGGGATTTATCCCACAAGGTAAAGGACAGGATGTTTTCAGCGATGAGCCAACACACACAGGGTGGGCAATGGACTTTAAATATCTTGAATATCAAAATTAAGGGGGTTTCCTATTATGGCACAGGAATACAGAGGATGCAGAAAGCTTGTTTATGCAGAAGTTATGACAGATACCGCCGAGGGAATGACTTTCGGCACTGTGAAACCTTTTGCACCTGTTCAGACCATAAGCAAAAATGTTGAATATTCAACAGCAACAAGCTATTATGATAATGTAGCGCACAACACAAGAAAATCAGAGGGCGCAGACGAAACAGAATTCACACACGCCGTCCCGACTGATGAAGTTATGGCGGATATTGAGGGCAAATATTATGACCCGACAACAGGGATTTACTCCGACAGCCCGATTTCAAATAAAACCTTTGCAGTAGGCTATATTTTTGATGAAGAGGGCGACAGCGAGGAAGAAAATTTCTGTTGGAAGCTTAAAGGCACATTCAAAGTCGGCAGTGTTGAACATCAGACCAAAGATGACGGCACAGATGTTACTAATGTAACAACAACCTTTACTGCTATTTATCCGCAAGCAAACTTTACACACGGCGGTGCAGACGGAAAAGGCGGCAAGTCAAAGGGCGTTCGCATTAAGAAGTCAAAAGGAATTATGACCGAAGAACAATTCTTTAAAACGCCGCAAACTGTCGATACTGTTTTCACGGCTGCGGCATCGGAAGGCTGATTTTAAATGGAACTTGAAAACTATATAAAACCTGAATTGTTAATTCTAATCCCGGTTATGTATTTGATAGGCGTTGCAATCAAAAAAAGCGCAGTCAAAGACAAATATATTCCGCTAATTCTTGGCGGCATTTCAATTGTACTTTGTACGATTTGGATTTTTGCAAATTGTAAATCATTCGGCGCATCCGAAGTGTTAATTGCGATATTTTCCGCATTGACACAAGGGATATTGATTGCAGGCGCAAGCGTGTACGCAAATCAGTTAATCAAGCAAAGTGTAAAAACTGATGAAAGCGCATCAGAGGACAAAAACACAGAAACGAAAGGATAAAAAAATTATGGCTAAATTTGAATTGCCGATTTACGGCGAAAATGACGAACTTATTAAAACTTACGGAACAGATCATGTCCGTTGGAAGCTTTTTATCAGGGCTGCTGAAATTCAAGAAAATCAAAAATTGAACGGCGATGATGTGGCGGATAAGATTATTCAGGTTTCCGATTTGCTTAAAAATGTTTTTTGCGGCATAACCGATAAAGAACTTGAAAATGCTGATGTTGTAGACATTTTCAACACATTTGAGCAAATCACAAACATCGGTAATTCAATAAAGGGCGGAAAAGCAAAAAACTGATACAGGGCGAGGGGGTGGTTTCCTCTTGCCCTCATTCCTTATTGTTTGAGCTTATGGAATTTACCGCCGAAGTCAGCAAAGCATTTAATACAACGCCGTTTTTTGTTTTTGAACAAAATGCAGATGATGTAATATTGTTAATCAATTATTTTATTGAAAAAGGCGAAAGCGGCGAATGTGTTAATGCGCAAGATTTCAAAGAAAAAGAAATCAAAAAACAGATAAAGCGTATTAAAGTGAACTCATCAACGGCAACAGGTGGTTGGTGGTAATCATAAGGTGGTGAGTGAATGGGTGAAACACTCGGTGCAAGTTTTCAAATAGATGTTTCAAATCTTAAAGCAGGACTTGCACAGGCGAATAGACTTGTAAAGGAAAGCAACAGTCAATTCAAAGCAGCGGCGGCAGGAATGGGCGATTGGACAAAATCGCAAGACGGCTTGACTGCCAAGATTAAGAATTTAAACGATGTTGCTAACATTCAGCAAAAAAAAGTTGAAGCTTTACAAAGTGAATATGAACGGCTTATTGCGGACGGCTTAGACCCGACAAGTGCGGCAGCTGTTAAACTGCGAACACAAATTAACAACGAAAAAGCGGCACTTGCACAAACTCAGTCGGAAATAACAAAATATAGCTCTGCGCTTGATGAAATGAAAGCAAGTGCAAATGAAAATATTTCCGCAAGTCAAAAATTAAAAAATGAAATATCAAGTCAGCAAACAAAGCTTGATGAACTTAAATCAAAATATCAAGATGTTGTGCTTGAACAAGGGAAAAATTCTCAGGCGGCTAAAAACTTAGCAAAAGATATTAGTGCTTTAAATTCCGACCTTAGCAGCAACAAGCGCAAGTTGGACGAAAGTAAAATTTCGCTTGACGATGCGGCAAAAGCATCAAAAGACAGCGGTGACGGTTTCACTGTTGCGAAAGGTGCTGTTGCTACATTCATTGGCAACGGTTTAAACAAGCTTGTTGATGCCGCAAAAAATGCGGTGTCAAGCCTTTTGGGGCTTGCCGATGAAACAAGAGAATTCAGACAGGATTTAAACACTCTTACAACTGCTTATGATGAGGCAGGATTTTCCACTGCGCAAGCAACGGAAACTTGGAAAGAGCTTTACGGTGTTTTTGGCGAAGATGACCGTGCGGTTGAAGCAGCTAACAACATCGCCCGAATGTCAAAAAGCCAAGAAGAATTGAATATGTGGACAAAAATAACAACAGGAGTGTGGGGCACATATCAAGATGCATTGCCTGTTGAGAGTTTGGCAGAAGCAGCAGGAGAAACGGCAAAAGTCGGGCAAGTTACAGGCGTTATGGCGGATGCGCTCAATTGGAGCAGCGATGCAGCACAGATGTTCGCGCAGTATATGGGCGGTGATGTAACAACTGCCGAAGATGCTTTCAATGTTGCATTGTCTGAGTGCACATCAGAACAGGAGCGGCAAACATTGGTTACTGATACGCTAACGGCGTTATATGGTGATGCCGCCGATACATACCGAGATACCGCAGGAAGTGTCATTGAAGCTAACAAGGCGACCGCTGATTTAACATTGTCGCAAGCTTCATTAGGCGAAAAGGTAGAGCCTGTAACAACATCAATCAAAGACGGCTTTAGCGGAATTCTTGATAAAATCTTAGAATTAACCGGCAGCCCCGACCTTCAAGGATTTGCCGACAACATAGATAGTGCGTTTTCATCATTCACCGATGAAACATTACCGTCAATAATGGATGGAATAAATGATTTTAAAGATAACTTGCCAGCTGTTGGGGTTGCTATTGGCGGCGTTACCGCTGCAATGATAGCTTTTAAAGTTGCCGCTTTATCTGCGAAGCTTGCAGAAGAAGGATTGACAATTGCAACGAAACTTCAAGCAGTAGCGCAAGGTTTATTAAACGCCGTTATGAACGCAAATCCGATAGGACTTGTTATTCTTGCAATTACGGCTTTAATCACTATCTTCATGGTGCTCTGGAATAAATGCGAGTGGTTTCGCAACTTTTGGATTGGTTTGTGGGATAAAATCAAATCGGCGGCGAGTGCAGTTGCGGATTGGTTACCGCAAGCATTTTCAAGAGCGGTTGACGGCATTAAGAATGTATTTTCAGGCATTGGCGACTTTTTCGGCGGCTTGTGGGACAAAATCAAAGAAAGATTTTCAACCGTTGGCACGAAAATAGGCGAAGCAATCGGCGGAGCGTTTAAAAAAGCGATAAACTCCGTTATTGCAACGGTTGAAAAAGGAATAAATTTCATACCCAACTCAATAAATAAAATGCTTGGCGCAATAAACAAGCTGCCCGGAGTTAATATTTCACCTATTCAAACGGTATCGCTTCCACGGCTTGCAAAAGGCGGTGTTGTGAACAGAGCTACAACCGCATTGATAGGCGAGGACGGCGCAGAAGCAGTAATTCCGCTTGAAAGAAATAGGCAATGGATTAAAGAAGTTGCTAAAGAATTTGCGGCACAGGGAAATCAAAATAAAAATGTTGTTGTAAATCAAACAAACAATTATTCACAGGCACACAGCCGCTATGAAATATGGAAATCAGAAAAAGCAACGGTTAATGCCGTTAAGTTGGCGTTGAAAGAGGTGTAAAATTGACAGGCGAATTCACTATAATTTCACCTTTGGGCACAGAACTTGAATTGTGCGACAACAAGTATTTTACGCTTGATGATGTTGATTGCCAAACGGAGATAAGCAATTCAATATCAAGTTCAAAGATAAGCGGAGCAGACGGCGCAAAAGTGAATAATGTTGTAACAGATGTAAGACAAATTGTGATAACCTTAACAATCAATGAAAATATAGATGTTGAGGAAGCAAAGCGTTATATTCTTTCTTTTGTTAAATCAAAGCAAAATCACACTATCAAATGGCAAAGAAATAACAGAACACTTGAAATTGTGGGACTTTGTGAAAAGATTGCAATGCCGAGGTGGCAACAGGGCGTTGCTATGCAGATAACATTTTCTTGCGAACAACCGTATTGGGAAGATGCCGCAAACTTGATAAATGAAATAAGCGCAATTAAAGATATGCACTATTTCACAAGAACGAAAGGCAAAATGCTTTATTTCAAATATGGCAGCCCACGCCCTTTAGGCGTTTACGACACAATACGCACCCGAACATTCAACAACACAGGCGATAGCGATATTGGAATGATTATTGAAATAATCGCTCTTGCAGAAGTGCAAAATCCTGTAATTTATGCAAGCACCGAAGATTTTATCGGCGTTGATGATGTAAAAATGCAGGCAGGCGATGTTATCCGAATTAACACGAACAAGGGCGAAAAAGATATAACATTAAACGGCGTTTCTATAATTGACAAAATCAGCATCGGAAGCACATTTCTGCAACTTAAAATCGGCAATAACACATTCACTATTGGAAGTGATGACGGCGATTTAACAAGTGTGTATTTCAATCTTATCTACAAGCAGAGGTATGTGTAAATGATTGATTATGTAGAAATAAGAAACGGAACAAGCCGCAAGCTGATAGGCATTGTTGACACCGCAAAATCGTTAATTTGGGAAACGGTGTATTATGGCGTTGGAAGCTTTGAAATTTATGTTGAAGCGACAGAAAAAAATATTGAGCTGTTAAGCGTTGGCAATTTTGTTACACGCATTGATGATGTTAATTGCGGCATAATTTCAAAAATTGAAATAACAGACAATGAACAAGACGGCACAATGATAGTTGCAAGCGGTAGCTTTGCAAAAATTATACTTGACCGCAGAATTATTTATAAATTCATTCAAACATACAGTGTGCAGCCTACAACATTAAGAGGGAATGTTGCTAATGCAGTATGGGCCGTTATCAATGACAATTGTGTCAACAGCTCAAACACTGCCCGGAATTTCCCAAAATTCGCAAGGGGTGCAATATACGATTTGCCGCAAAAAATTGTTGATGATAACGGCAACGCCGCCGAAAAGCAAGTTACATACACTAATTTGCTTGAATTCACGGATAAGTTGCTTGAAGAATACGAACTCGGAGCGTATATTTGGCTTGAACCTTTATCGCTTAATTTTCTTTATGTTATATTTCAAGGGACAGACCGCACGAAAGGAAACAGCGCAGGAAACAAGCCTTTAATATTCGGCACACAGTTTGATAACTTAACATCGAGTAGCTTTTCAAATGACAACAGCGGATTGAGAACAACCGCAATTGTAGGCGGTGAGGGCGAGGGCGCAGACCGCTTTGTTACACAAACAAGCGACAATGCAACAGGGCTTGACCGCCGAGAATTATTCGTTGACAGTTCGAGCATTTCAAAAACAATTAAAGGAAATACAAGCGAGGGTGAAACAGTCATACCCGATAGCGAATATGCAACATTGCTAATTCAAGAGGGCAGGGCAAAACTTGCGGAAAATAAAATTGTTGAGGGCTTCACTTGTGAGGTAGATTTGACAAATTCAAATTTAAAATATTTAACCGATTACAACATCGGGGATATAGTAAGCGTTGAAGATGCGAATTTAAAGCGTTTACACAACGCAAGAATTTTAAAAATAACCGAGGTGCAGGACGAAAACGGTTATGCCATTTCCTCGGAATTCGGTTTTTAAAAGGGGGTGAGTAAAATTTTGAGCACTGATATACTTTTAACCCTTTTAACATTCTTCACAGGGATAACCGCCATATTAACCTTTATCAATAATCGAAGAAAGGATAATGTGAGCGAGGGCAAAGAAAACGGTGCCTTAAAAGCTGATTTGCAATATATTAAATCTGTATTGATTGATGTGCGAAGCGAAACGCAAAGCATAAACAAAACACTTGACATGCACACTGAGCGACTTGCGAGGGTGGAGGAAAGCACAAAGCAAGCGCATAAACGGCTAAATGAACACGATAGCAGAATTTTGAAAATTGAGGAGAAACAAGGGGGTATAGACAATGGCTGAACATTTCGGCTTTTTCGATGCTTTGGAGATGGCAGACGGACAGTTTGACCGAACATATTCGGCGCAGGATTATAGCGAAAATCTTGCAACAATTATACACAACGGCGTTAGGCGATCTGAAAATGACGACTTGAAAGTTAAGGCTAACGGCTTGGCGGTGACGGTAGGAATTGGCAGGGCGTGGATAAATGGCTGTTGGTATAAGAATGACAGCGATTTTGTTTTTAGTCCTGTTTCAGCTCCGACAGGCGGCGCACGATATGATCGTGTTGTATTGCGATATAGTAATCTACTTGCCGACCGAAATATTAAACTTGTATATTTACACGGCGAAGCGGCAAGCAATCCAACAAAGCCCACTATAATAAGAAACAATGATGTGTACGATCTTGTACTTGCAGATATTTTTATTGAAGCAAACGCAAGCACGGCAACCGTGACGGATGTGCGAGGTGATGAGAGCGTTTGTGGTTGGGTTTATTCTGTGGTTGGAAGCGATGCGTTTTTTAAATCGCTTGATAATCAACTTGAAGAAATCAAAGACAAGGTTGCAACAACAACCGTTGAATTAAGATATAAGCAAGTTACAACGCTTACCGCAGAAGCAAATACGGTATCAATAAGCATTCCCGAATATGACGAAACAGTTAATCAAAACTTAACGGTGCTCGTCAATGGAATACATTCGGAAGCGTGGACGGTTGCAAACGGCATTATTACATTCACGAATACAACATTGATTGCAGGCTCTAAGGTTGAGGTAATTATAACTGTTGCTAAAGACGGCACAGGAATACAAAGCGCATTGACCGATGTCGAAGCACTTAAAACAAGGGTTACCGCCCTTGAAAACGGAAGCGTTGAAAACGCATATAATTATAATTGCAACGGCGTTAATGATAATGCGCTCATATCGCAATTATGCCAAAGCTTTTTAAGCGGCGCAATAGACCATAAGCAAATGAAATTGAATGTTTACGGCAAATTAGGAATACAAGCGGCGGCAAACGGTGACGGTTCGGCAAGCCGACCTTTTAAGTTTTTTAATTTTGAAAAGCCTGAAAATCAGACACGCAAGATTATTATTGACTTTGCAAATGCTGACCGCATAGAAATCACGGCAGCGAGCGGCACATATTCAACAATTTTTGCAGGCAAAGATTTTTGCATTGAAAATGTAAATGTTAATGTGACATCAGGCGGCACTGTGAATTTCTTTGACGGCGAAAGAATAAAAGCAAAAGATTGCGAATTTTTCGGCACGGCTGCAAATGATATTGTTTGCGGCAAGACAAGCGGCACATTCACCGATTGCAAGGTGGCAATCACAAGCACAAGCGGACACGCTTTTTGCTTCACTGGCAATGGCGAATTGTTAAGAGTGAACGGCGGCGATTATTATTCTTGGACGGCTGACAGCACAAAAGAAAGTGTATGCTTTTACAACTCGAGCTTGCAAGCTGACAATGTATTTATTCTTAACGGCGTTAATTGTCCGCAATATTCAAGGGCAGGATATTCACAAACAAACACAATTAAGGTTGACGGCGGATTTGCTACATTGACAGGCTGCACGGTGTGGAAAGCTCCTGCGCTTTATGCTGTTAACAATGGCAAAGTATTTGATAACGGCACAATGATAATTTCCAAGTCCGTGTCAATTATATAATAAAATGTAAATTAAAGCGGTGGTTACTCACCGCTTTTTTGTTTATTATGTGCAATATTGCTAAATATCTATATCGCTATTTGTACAAAAGGTAGAAAGCACTATAAAATAATAGAAAAGTGTTGACTTTTCTATACTATATGGTATAATATAGACAAGAGGTAAGGGAAAAGACCTAAAAAAGCAGGCGTGCTAAAAACGCAGACAAGATATAAAAAAAGAAAGGAAGTTATAAAAAAATGAAAAAGCAATTTGAAGAAATCGGATGTTTAGGAGGCAATCCAAACATTGAAATAATAGAATATAAAAACAAATTCTACTGCCTTAGCGGTTGGAATGGTGAAAGATATTTCGATTGTTGGGAATGTGATAAACCGTTTTGGTTTAACGGTGAATATTCTGCAAATCAAAAAAGCGATGAAAAATATATATTTATACCAATCTACAATTATCAAATTGAAAACATCGACCTTGAAGCAATAGAGGAAAATTCAGATGAATGGCTGAACGCGGTAGAAATAGTTGATTTCGATATGCAATAAACACAGAAAGGATAAAAAAGGAAAGGTGAATTATAATGAAAATTTACACAGCCGACAGAGAAGCAGGCAACAAAATTGAAGAATTCAACACAATTGAAGAAGCAAAACAGGAGTGTGGGGCACATATCAAGATGCATTGCCTGTTGAGAGTTTGGAGGTAGAATAATGGCTAAATTCCAAGATATATTTGCAAAAGAAATACAAGATGCAATGTACCGTCCGTGTTTTGTAGATGGCAAAAAAGCATTATTCCATAGGTGGACTGCTTATAATGTTATCGATTATGCAATCGTTGAGTATGAGGACGGAACAGTCGATATTGTTCACCCACAAAGCATAAGATTTTTGCCAGGCAAATTTGACGAATACAACTTTACATTGAAATAAAAGGGGAAAAACAAAGGATTTATGAAACAATTAACACTCGGAAGCTTGTTTGACGGAATAGGCGGCTTCCCTCTTTGCTTTAAAGCCGAGAGCACAAAACTATATGACGAAGTGGCAACAACGCTTTGCAACGGAACACGCCTAGGCTACTGCAACGGCACTATTTATGCATTAGACAGAGCGAGCTTTAATCAAGGTGTAAATGCCAAAATGGATTTTTCAATAACAAACGATGAAATAAATTCACCTTTAGTTGCTTCCAGACCTTCTGCGGTTGCTTACGAATTTAAAAGGCGGATTGTACGCCGCCTTACACCGACTGAATGTGAACGCTTGCAAGGATTCACAGACCGTTGGACTGAAACACCAAAAATTGAAAGCTTATCCGACAATGAATATACATTTTGGCTTGAAGTTTATAAGCGTGACAAGCTTATTCGCAATAAAAAATATAAAACACCAAATAAACAACGGTTAATCAAGTGGTATAACAAGCTTGATTGTGACGGGAACAGATATAAAATGCTCGGTAATAGTCTAGCAATGCCGTGTGTGTTTTACATACTGAACAACATAGTGGAATTATAAGAAATTACAAGAAAGGCGAAAAATGAATATCAAGCAATTCTTACGGAGTGCAGTAATAACGGCTTTTTTGATTGTTATAATGCTGCTTGTTTTCAGAACTGAGTTTTATTAAGAAAATTAGTTAAAATTTTATTGATTGAAAACAATTATACAAATTACATAAAATAATAGTACGCATTTTGTGCAATGTGTAGAAAACATTAAAAAAAGAAAAAAGGGGTTGACTTTCTTATGCTATATGGTATAATATAGACAAGAGGTAAAGGAAAAGACCTCAAAGAAAGGAATAAATATTATGAAAATCGCAACTTCATTTATAAATAAAAATTACTCACAAAATGAAAGATATGCAATGTCAATAACAGAACCCGCTATTAAAAAGGAAACAGAAAAAGCATATTTCCTCGTTTTTAATACTGAATACGGCACAATCAAAGGTTGGTTTCCGAAATCTGTTTGTGAAAACGAAAGCGAAGAAAACGAAAAATTTGAAAAATACGAATGCGGTCAAAAAGTTATTTCAAAAGCTTTTGGACTTGGCAAAGTGGTTAATGATTTAGGTGCACTTGTAGTTGTTAAATTTGGCAAAGACACAAAAACACTTGCAAAGCAATATGCAAAACTTGAACTTGCATAAATAATAAAGTGGCGACTTTAAACGCAGAAAGGAATTTAAAATGAAAATTTACACGGCAGACAGAGAAACAGGCAACAAGATTTAAGAATTCAACACAATTGAAGAAGCAAAGAAAGCAATTATTGCTTACGAAGAAGAAGATAAACGCGATGGCACATATACGCCCGATTTTTATGATGTTGTAAACGAAAATTGCGAAAGCATTATCTAAACGGGTGGAAACAAAGAAAGGAAGTAAAAACAAATGACAGCATATAAATTTTTTGTTTTAATGTTTTTTGCAATTTACTTTTCAGCTCCATTGCCTGTAATAGCGCAAGAAATCATTTGCAAACGGCGAAAAAGGCGAGAACTGCAAAAAGTAAAGAAAACATACGAACGAATGAAAAAGCTTGAAAAAGCCGCCGAATTTGCGGCAATAGCAGAAGCGTACAGAAAAGATAAATAAAGAAAGGAATAATAAAAAATGGATGCAAAACGATGTGACAGATGCGGTTGTTATTATGACAATAACGGCGAAAGTAAAGCCTTGTTTAACAACTCGAAAATAATCAGCAAAAACATTCCAAGGACATATGGCATAGGCGTATGTTTCAAAGATATATACGACACGAATTCTTTCCGTTCTTTTGATTTATGCTCTGATTGCGTAAATGATTTTATCAAGTGGTTTGAGGAGGTAGAATAATGACTAATGTAGAAGCATTGAATTACTTTAACAAGCGAAAACATCAATTTGGGCTTTCAAAAAAAGGCTCGAAGAGCTGAGGAAATGGCAAAAAAGTGTATTTTTTGTCGCAATGGTGTAAATGGTGTTGTGTGTCCCTTATTTCACAGAACGGACTGCACATCAGAAGCTTTTAAAAAAAAGCCGTTCAAGACAGAGAACGGCAAATATATATTTATTGAGGTGCAAGAATGACAGACACGCCATATAACAGAAAAATACAAAACTTTCTTGAAGAATACATTAAGTGCCGTCCTACTGCTGTTTACGCAAACGGAATGATGAGAAAAGAAGCAGTCAAAGAAGCAGTTGAATTGTTGATTAAAGAAAATGTTTTTTCCTCTGTTAAAGATATGAGAAAAGAAGCATTAAAAGATTATAACATTTTCTTACCTGCGTGGATGTTTGAATGGGTAATGGAGAATAAGAAATGACAAACTATGAAAAAATTAAAAATATGAGTGTTGAGGAGTTAGCACAGTTTTTGACAAATAAAGCCTTTATAATTTGGAAATCCGAACAGTCTAAAGTTGAAGCTCTCAGAGGTTTAAACACAACGCAAATTAAAGCAGCAAAACGATGTTATTTTAATAATATTTATCGGCTGCTGTAAGAAGAGGTAGAGGAATGACAATACAAGAAGCAAATGCACTTGTGGACGATTTTTCTTTTGTTTATAAGGGAAAGTCAATATCGAAAGAAATGCTTATTGAGTGCAGAGAAGTGATTCATAAGGCACTTGAAAAACAAATACCTAAAAAGCCTATCACAGAAACGGTAAATCGTGGCATATCAGTATCGGGCGAATATGACATTGATTTTAATTATCTTTGCCCAAATTGCAACACTGTTGTTGGCGATTATGAAACCGGTGATGTTTTTTATAAGTTTTGCCCAAACTGCGGACAGGTGATAGATTTTGGGAGGTAAAAAAAATGAAACTATTAAAAGGTGATTGCCTTGAGCTCATGAAAAACATTCCCAATAAAAGCGTTGATATGATACTTTGTGACTTGCCTTATGGGACTACCCATTGCAAATGGGACACTGTTATACCGTTTGATTTCTTATGGGAGCAGTACACACGAATTATAAAAGATAATAGGGCAATATGTTTATTTGCACAAGAACCGTTCGCAAGTGAATTAAGACACAGTAATTTAAAATTATATAAATATGACTGGATATGGTGGAAACCGCAGGGTGTAAATTTTTTAAGCGCAAAAAATCAGCCGCTGAAAGATTATGAAATTATTTGCGTTTTCGGAAAAAAGAAACTTCTTTATAATCCGCAGATGACCACGGGAAAGCCTTATATTTCAGGTAAAGGAAACGTGGGCGAAGCTTACGGCGGCAGAAGCAAAGTTATCACAGTTAATAATGGGACAAGATACCCCAAAAGCGTTCAAAAATTCAACATGGTATCAAACCGAGATAGATTGCATCCGACACAAAAGCCCGTCGCATTGCTTGAATACTTAATCAAAACCTACACAAACGAAGGCGATGTTGTGCTTGATAACTGCATGGGGAGCGGTTCAACTGGCGTGGCATGTGTTAATACAGGGCGTGATTTTATCGGAATTGAGCTTGACGAAAAATATTTCGATGTTGCGTGTAACAGAATAACAGGCGATAGATTTGGGTGAGGTAGACGAATAATTGACGAAAATGTTTTAATTGCTGCTATATACGAGCAACAATTCGAAAGAGATAAAATTATTGAAACTATTGAGAAGATGAGCAATGAGGATTGAATGTTGGACGGCAATGAATAAATTTAAAGATAAAGGAGCAAAACAAATGAACATTATGTTAGACGAAAAAGCTTTAATGCCAACAAGAGGACACGCAACAGATGCAGGACTTGACTTGTTATCAACGATTGATACGGTTGTTCCTGCAAAGGGCAGCATCAGCATTGATACAGGCGTACATGTTGAACTGCCGCCGAACACGGCGGGCTTTTTGAAGTCAAAAAGCGGACTAAATGTAAAATATAGCATAACGAGTGAGGGCGTTATTGATGTTGGCTACACCGGCAGTATTGCCGTAAAACTATATAATCACTCTAATATGGATTATGCCGTTCACAAGGGCGACAAAATAACACAGCTTGTTGTTGTTAGAATAGACATTCCCGAACTTAGCGTTGTTGACAAGTTCAACGAAACGGAAAGGGGAAACGGCGGCTTTGGCAGCACCGGCAGATAATAATTGAAGAATAGAGGTTATTGCAGCATGACAGAAGCGCAGAAAAGGGCAAAGCAAAATTATAATAAAAAAATCAGCCATTTTTATATGGAATTCACGGAAAAAGAAAAAGACTTGAAAGAATATTTATACAGCAAACCGAACAAATCAGGCTATATTAAAAGCCTAATAAGAAAAGATATGCAGAAATAGAAAGGTAGGGTACTCCCTGCCTTTTCTTTTTTTAAAATCTTTTCTATATTTATGTAGCATTATGCAACATATACAAAAATAACAATAGTTTTTGTGCAATAAGTAGAAAGCGTTGCAAAATTGGAAAAAGTTGCAAAACGCTATTGCTTTTTGTGTTGCATTATGCTATTATATAGATACAGAAACAAACAAGAGTTTGTATAAAAAGAAAGAGGTAAATAAAATGAGTGCATACATTGTAAGCAACAAAACTATTAGCGCAATAGTAAAGGGCTTTAGAGTTTATAACGCTGCTTTTGCCGCAGAAGATTATAAACAAGCCGCATCGATTATCATAGGCGTTGATATAACATCAAACGCAATGGGGGAAGCTTTGTTAAATCAAAATTACAAATCTGTTAATTGCAGGTATAGAGAAAACAACGAAACGCCAAAGTATAATTACGAAGATGTGAAAATCAACGAGGGCATTGTGATAGGCGCATTGATTGCTACGAGTATCAGGCTTGCGAAACGGATGACTATTTCAACAGTGAAATTCATTACTCACTTTTAAGATTAAAAAACAATATCCTTGAAAGAATGATTAAAGAAAAAGGGCAAGAAATTCCGTGGGGTTATGAATTTTAAAAAAAGGAGATTAACGATGAAACAGGTTACTTATTTTGAAGCAATGTATCAAAATAAAATCGTTAAAATGTATGTAGACAGCACCGAAGATTTTCTTACTTGGTGCAGAATTCTTAAACACTATGACAAGAACACCGTTATTATTTATGTTGCTTATGATGACGGTACAACATTCATAGAAGAAAACTACAAAAAGAAAATAGAATTATAACTGATTTTGAAAGGTTGATGATGAATGAAAATTCGAGAGTATAAGAAAGCCTTGATAAAGGCAATAAGATTACACGGCTATTGGAGCAACGAAGTGTTTAACCTTAACAATCAGCTTTGCGCTGAATACGGCGAAACAAAAATGTTTGAGCTTAACAACGCAGTGCAACAGTTAAGTTATTAAAGAGGAAAGGAGAGTTACAATGGATAGATTTTTTACGCAAAAGCATTGTGACAGGTGCGGCGGCTCATTAGACGGTGGGCGCACAATGTCAATGTTCAACGAAGCTTGTATTTGCTTGGAATGCTCAAAGAAAGAACGGCAAAGGCAAGATTACAACAAGGCGGTTGAAGCAGAACACGAACAAATCAAACAAGGCAATTATAATTTCAAAGGCATAGGATATTGAAAGGTGGTGAAATAATGCGTTTGAATTTAAAAATATTTAGGGTTGGGCAAAATTTAACACAACAAAAACTTGCAAACTTTCTTGATGTTAGCCGTGCGTACTATGGCTTTGTTGAAGCAGGAAAGCAGCAGGGAAGTGCTCAATTTTGGGAAAATCTTAAATGTGTTTATCACTTATCTGATGAACAAGTCAACGAATTAAAAGAAATTGTATAACGAAAGGAAAAATATAAATGAAAAAATTTCATATAATAATCGCAGACAATGAAACCGGGGAAATTCTAACCGATGAACAAACCGATTGCATTATCGGGGCTTATAGCCTAGAAAAAGAAGAAACCGGCATTACATATATTCGTGGTAATGACATTATGATTGCCGCCACAATTATGGCGGCTAAAGCAGCGATACAAAATATTTATAAAAAAATACCCGTAGCAAAATTATTAGAAATGATAGCACACGCAAAGCAAAACAAAGAAAAGGAGAATATAGAGAATGAATAATTTTAACGATGTTGAGTTGATAGATGACGATATTACAAGTTTGACCGAAAGACCTCAAAGCAGTGACGGCGGCTTGCTTGACACAAACAGCGATAACATTTTGTTTCTTGCCGACAGAGCCGAACTGTACATTGAAAAAATGAACAAAATTATGGAAGCAGCCTTGAAAATCACAAACGAGCTTGATTGGTGCTTAATCGGCGGCAAGCCATATTTGCAGGAAAGCGGCGCAACAAAGGTCGCACGACTTTTTGGCATATCTATTAAGTTAATCGGACAGCCTGTTATTGAATGCGACAGTCAAGGATATAAAACTTACACCTACAAGGCAAGATTTATGTTAAAAGACCAATTCATCGAGTGCGAGGGCAGCCGCTCAATGAAAGATGACTTTTTTGCAAAACAGGGCAAGGACAAACCGTTGAAAAAGCCCGATGAAATAGACGAGCGAGATGTTAAAATGTCAGCTTATACTAATTGTGTTAATAACGGAATTAAGAGGCTTATCCCCGGATTGCGTGGAATTGATGTTGAAACGCTTGAAAAAGCAGGCTTTAACACTGCAAAAATAAGCGGCTACACATTCAAGAAAGGCACTAAAGGCGGCAACAGCGGAAACGCAGAGGACAGCGGACTTGTATGCGAAAATTGCGGAAAAGCAATAACGCAAAAAGTAGCTTCATATTCACAAAGCAAGTTTGGGAAAATGTTGTGTATGGAATGTCAAAAGGGGACTGCTATTGAATGAATGCGCAACAAATAAACGAACGGCTTTTCAAAGCCAAAGCAGATAAAATTAAAATCTATCCGTGTAATAATTTGCGTGCTTCAAACTTGGGCTTTCCGTGTGAAAGGTATTTATATTTGCTTATTAAACATTGGGACGAGCAGAAGCCGCATGATGTTGGCTTGCAAAATATCTTTGATTTGGGCAATACGCTTGAAGAGCACACAATAAAAAACATCAAAGAAGCAGGCTATGAAGTTATTACTCCAACTTGCCGCAGTTGGAAAATCGAAAAGCCGTTCATAACAGGGCGTGAAGATATACGCATTAAGGACGAAAACGGCGAGCTGCTTCCTGTTGAAATTAAAGGCATATCACCGTTTGAATTTGACAAGCTAAATTGCATTGAAGATTTTTTAAAAAGCAAAAAGCCGTATATACAGGGTTATCCTGCACAATTGCAAGTGTATATGTATTATTTTGCAAAAGAAAAAGGCTTTTTTGCATTAACAAATAAATTGACAGGCGAAACAAAATTTATTGAGATGCCGTTTGATTTTGATTATGCGGACCTACTTTTGAAAAAGGCTGAACACATTTACAAATGCCTTGATGAAAATACTCCGCCTGATGCGTGTGAAAATATATCAATATGCGAGAATTGCAGTTTACAACACATATGCGGCGAGTGCCGCCGTGTTCCTGCCGAAATTGAGGTTGACGATGAATTGAACGAACTAATCAAACGCAAGCAAGAACTTGCGAAAGCAAAAAAGGAATACGAAGCCGTCGACAAGCAAATCAAGCAAAAAGTCGGTGAGCGTGAAAAAATCATTACAGGCGAATATCTTATTCAACGCCAAGCGTTCGAGAAAAAAGCCTTTACCGTTCCTGCTTCAACGCAATATCGCATAAGCATCAAAAGACTTTAAGGAGCTGTGAAAAAATGAAAAAATTAAATAGTCGGCAATGGGCATTGTATAATTTTTTAAAAAACAATCCCGACAAATACATAAAGCAAATTGATGTTGTGTCTGCTCTGAAAGATTATTACAGTTTCACCGGCAATGATGTAAAATTTCACGATAGTGCCGTGCGAAAACAGCTTACAAAAGATATTAGGGCAATCAATGACAGCCCTGTTATCCAAAAAATCATTATCAGTAATACAAACGGCGTAAAGCTCGCAAGCCGTGCCGAGTTTGAAAAATATATCAATGCCGAGTATGCTATGATATTCCGCAGATATAAGCGAGCAAAGCAGAAAGCACGCAAAGCAGGGCTTGACGGACAAATGCGCTTTGCAATTGGACAAGAACGCAATACGATTGAAGCTTTTGTTGACGGCACAAACCGTTTGAAAGCTGCAAGGCTTAACAAGGGCTTAAAGTTGGCTGAGGTTGCTTCAATTATGAAAAATACCGAAAAGGGCTTTGATGTTGCTTTGCTTTCCAAAATGGAAAATGGTATTTGCAAGCCAACAAATAGGCAGTTGATGAAATTAGCCGATATTTACGG
>UMCT01006406.1_pt1 | contig 24437 bp, 33 predicted proteins | sample 1964291 | NCBI WGS metagenome assembly UMCT01 (sample SAMEA4835974, study PRJEB28245) | human gut metagenome | biome: gut microbiome; material: fecal sample | place: Denmark | collected 2008 | reverse complement strand
AAGAAAGAAGAGTCTGATTTGAAGAAAATGGAGAGCAAGTTGGACAAGTTGCTTTCTGATGATAAGAAAACAGAGTTGGAAATTGATCAAATTGCAGCTTTATTGAAGTAAAAGAGAGAATAATACAATAGGTAGTATATTTCATAAAAAATACATACTATATATAGTGGTAAGATAAATTTAAACTACTATATATAGTAATAAAATTGACAAGAAATATCGGTTTCTTCGGGAGGTAACAAGTGTTTAATACTGATGAATTGGTTATAGAAAAAATACAGAGTTATGAATTATGGGCAGATGTCCCTCGCTATGAAAGGTTAGATGTTGTACATTGCGTATTATGCTTAATTCCTAATCCTTATGATTCGATAGAACAATATCTAAAGAGACGAAAAGAACATAATAGAAAATATAAAGAGTTTTGGGATAATGCAGATAAAGTAACTTTCAATGATGATAAAAGTATGTACAGAGCTGCACTTATGACAAAATTAGCAGATGAATAAAGAGGTGAAATAATATGATAACACTACCAGTAATACAAATGCTGTCAAGTGCTTCTATAGAAGATTTAGAAGAGTATAAGAAAAATGCTTGTAAAATTCTTAGAAATCAGACGCAGTATGCTACTGCAAGAATCGTAGAAGAATTGATTGACCATGAAATTATGAATAGAAAAATTATTGAAGAATGGAATAAAATCTCTGAACAATTTCCTGAGTATATTGGAATGTAGGAGGTGATACCAATAGAATTAGAGAATAATTCAAAACAGATTGAAGAAAATCTTAAAACTGTACTTACATTAGAATATATGGGAATTCATATCGAAGATACAAAAGAGCAAGGGTTTAAACAGTTATATTATTTCTCAGTGCCAGAAAGATCTACACTAAAAACTGAATCTGCAAAAGAACAGGCTGAAACAGCAGATAATTTAATTCAAGTTGCGAAAGTTGCTTTAACAGAAATGATTCTCAATTCGTGCAAGTCTGAATTTGAAGAAGATGAAGAATTTTACAAAGATGTAGAGAATAATATCTCAGACTATGCTTTATTCTTTGCGAAAGTTAGGAAAGGTGAAGTGTGGGACAAGGAAATGGGTAAAGCTGCTGTTAATAAAGCGGTTGAGCCGTTAAAAAATCTATCGTACAAACAGGTTTAGAAATATGATAACTATATGTAGGTGATTAGTAAAATCTACATACTATATATAGCGTTATAAAAGATATAAACCACAATATATAGTGATAAAAGTACCAAGAAAATTCGATTTCTTTTGGAGAATATACATAAGGAGGATTGATATATACGAATTTATTACAAGCATTAGAAAAGCAGATTGAATTTTGTAATCAGTATACAAGATATAAATGTGGAGTATTTGTAAGAACAAAAGAACAACGTGAGATTGTAATGAAATGCATTTCAAACTTATTGTTAGATCGAAGAAATATCCAATTGAGAAATTATGCGTGGAATTTAGGCTGTTATTGGAATAATGGTAATTGTATTGAAGTATTACCTGTAAACGATTCCGTTAGAGGACACAGATTTAATGGTGTAATAATTGAAAATGAAATCGAAAAAGATATTATTAATTTTTTGATTATGCCATATTTAATGGTAAGGATTGATTCTACTGGACACAAAATTGAAGAATTTAATAATGTTAAAGAGAGAATATTTACAGTAGATATTAGCAAGAGTGATGTCATTGAAAGTAAAAATCGTTCAATTTATATTTCGACTGGTTGGCGTAGAGGACTAAGAAATTCAAATATATTTATTGATGATTTATGCGAAGAAAGTTTTAAGAAGGAGTATACATGTATGTTTAATAATCACACAGCAGCTTTTAGAGTTGCACAGGTAGGAACAGATAAGATTTATATTTACAATGCGGTTGGTATTCCAAAGGAGAATATTAAATATGAGACAGAGTTTGTCAATAGAACCAAGGAAACTTATCTGAATATCAAAGGTGAACATAAAGTTGAAGATATTGGATTTGAGAATGATATTGATGTTCATTTACTTATTGATACTAATGTATATGATAAGTATGAAGTTGATTTCCATGATGGTCTTATTTTTGTTTTTTTACATGAGATTATCAACGAGAAGCCTGTTTTAGAAGATGTTTCAGGTGAGAAGGGGGAATAATATAATGACAAGTTACGAATTTGAAAAAGCTGCAAAGAATGCAGTAATTCAGACATTAAGTGAGAATATCAGTATTGACCAGTTGGATCTTGTGTGGTTTGCACATGAGTTAGGTTATAAGAAGTGTACTATTTGGGGACAGCCAATGGGTAACAGATATGCAGAAGTTACTTATAACAGAGATAAAGATGAGATGTATATAGACATTTATCAGAAGATTATTAACAACAAGATTTCATCTGATGAGTTCAATTTTGAAGCATAAAGGAGAATATATAAGTGAAAGAGAGGTATATATATGCCAGTACATGATGATTTAGGCGTTAGGATGAAGACATTTTATGAGCAGATTCCTAAGACAAAATTAATGAGAAGGTGTCCAGTTGCTATCAGAATTGATGGAAAAGCGTTCCACACATTCACAAGAGGATTTCAGAAACCATTTGATGAAGTGCTAATTAAGTCAATGCAGGAAACAACGAAATACCTATGTGAGAATATTCAGGGGTGTGTTCTTGGTTATACACAGTCAGATGAGATCACATTAATCCTCGTTGATTATAAGAAGCTCACATCTTCAGCATGGTTTGATTATGAAGTACAGAAGATATGTAGTATTACAGCAAGTATGGCTACAATGGCATTTAATAAGGCTTTTAAGAAGAATATAGATTTATATAGTAAATCTAAAATTGTTACTGGTTATTCGGGACAATATTATGAAGACTATGAAAATGCTAATGAACAATTAGATATATACAGAAAAGCACTTGACAAGGGTGCAATGTTCGATGCTCGTTGTTTCAATATTCCAAAAGAAGAAGTAACAAATCTCGTATATTGGCGACAATTAGATGCTTCTCGTAATTCAATTCAGATGGTAGGTCAAGCCAATTTCTCACACAAGGAATTACAGAATAAGTCATGTAATGATATTCAGGATATACTTATGACTCAGAAAGATATTAACTGGAATGATTTATCGACTTATCAGAAGAGAGGAAGCTGTTGTGTAAGAAATAAGATTGTTATTGAATCTGATGGTGTTATGGTAACTGCACAGTTAAGAGATACTTCTAAATCAGAAAATGAGTGGATTATTGATACAGATATTCCTATTTTCAAGGGTGAAGGTAGAGAATATATTGATATGTTGGTATTTGTTGGTGAAGAGTAAAACATAAAAATATATTCATTCAGAGAATATATAAATAGATATAAAAAATTAGGCTATGAACAAAGCTTCCTTCTATAATGCTAATAGCATTCGACTTTTAATCGAATATTTTAGCTTTGACGATTTCCTAATGGATTGTATAAATGTAGGCTACAAAAGTTCTTCCTTCTATTAACAAGAATACTTCAAATTATTTATATGATAGAACTTTTAATTCCCTACAAATAATAAGAACTATGTGGCTATATAAAGTCTTCCTTCTAAGTAAAAAACAAGAAGATGTGTTTCGTATCTGAGATAAATTGAGATAAATATCTTGGATATGAGACAAAAGATGTTAGACTTTGTTATTTCCACAAAATAAGGCTATGGCGATAGTTCCTTCTATTAGATATTGAAGAATAAAAGTACAGTTTTTACTATCGCCAATTTCATAAAAAAAGGAGAATAAAACTATGAACGAGATTTTATTACGAAGAAAAAACAAAGTGATTTTAGAAAAAGGTAATGTTACAGAACCAAATAATCAGTACATTGTTACGATTATAAAAAATGTAGAAGCATTAGGATATACATTTTCCAAAGAATTGTTTGAAACACTTCAGACACAGACTAAGGAAGGTTTGCAGAAATTCTATTTAGAATTAATTCCTATGTTAAAGAAACTGGTTGGAGCAGATGTCGTATATAAACCTATGTATCCTAATTTTCCTGAATCAGTAATGGAAGCTGATTATATTGATTTATTCATCAATGCGATTGTGCATTATTGGTCTGGTGGTACATTATCTCCTTACGAGGAAAAGAATGAGAGACTACCACTATTTGAAGAAACAAAAGTAAGAGTGATTGACTTAGGCACAAAGGAAGATCTTTATGATATTTTTAAGAATTTGTGTCAGTCGAAAACCTCAATCTCCCAGACAGATAAGGAAGATTTAGAGTGGATTTTTAAGAATATGCAGGTTGTATTTCCTAACGAAATTCCTTTAAAAGAAAATGCAGCATTGATTGGAAAGCTATATTTAGAGAATTATCCATTAGCAACAGCAAAGGACATTCAGAAATTTTTCAAAACGGCTACCGATGTATTGAGACTGATTACTGCAATGTCAGATGGTGATATCAGTTTAGCAACGAATACAAAGTTCAGAAGTTTTAAACGAAAAGAGAGAAGACTATTATTGGAACTTTTACAGAATTGTGGCTCTATTGAAGAAGATATGTTGAGATACAAAAACAGATGGCTTCGTGTTGGTGAAAGACTTCATCCATCAGAGTATAGTACAGAACAGTTTGGTAAAGTTATTGCTGCTTTTAACAAACTTCGCAATGGAATTAAGATAGAAACATTTGCTGGTAAAGTAACCAAGGCTATTGAGACGGAAGATTTTAAATCAGCTCTTATGCTTTTGAGAAAAAGACCAGGTGAACTTGCAAGAAAACTGGATCATTTATTAAGAAATACCACAGATAAAAATGCAGTTGTCAATACATTTAAAGATGTTGCAAGTGAAGTTTCTACACCTGTTTTATTACAAGTAAAAGAACATTTCGCTCATAGAACAGATAAATTAGAATCGAGAGTATTCTTTCCGAAAGGTAACTTAGCAAGATGTTACTGTATAGAGAATACATTATCAGATATTGATGAAAAGTATTGCAACGCAATTGTGAAAATCTGCGAGAATGCATTAGTTGAGAATTATAAGAGCAAGGATTTTCTTGGAAATGTTTATCTTTCAGAAGAGTTCAAAAATTATATTGTTCCATTCAGCCAGAGAAGTGCAAGTAAGGCATTAAAAACTATTGTCAGAGGTTCAAGATTAAAAATCGAGGACAATACAAAAGCGTTAAGAGCGTTTTGTTGGTGGACAAATATGGATGATAGTGATGATAATTGGAGTAATGGTAGGGTGGATCTTGATTTATCAGCAGCTATTTTTGATGAGAACTGGAACTATATGGAGCATGTTTCGTATACAAATCTTCGTTCAGATAAATATAAGGCTTGTCATTCAGGAGATATTACAAATGGCGGTTCTGTTGACGGAGATGGTGTAACAGAATTCCTTGATGTAGATATTGATTCTGTCGTTAAGTATGGTGCAAGATATATTATATATCAGGTTTACAACTTTACTGGTCAGAAACTTTCAGATATGCCACACGCAATGTTCGGATGGATGAGTAGGGAAGATGTTAAATCTGGTGAGATTTATGAACCAAAGACAGTTGAACAGAAGATGGATTTAGCATCACAAAGTACAGTTTGCATTCCTGTAATCTTTGATTGTGTAAACAGAGAAGTAATATGGTGTGATATGAACTTATCATTAAACGGATGTCATAGCAATTATGGTGGAAATAATGTAGAAAGTAATTTATCTGGTGTGGTTGCAACATGCTACAGTATGGTAAACATGAGTAAACCAAACTTGTATGATTTGATTGAGTTGCATATCAGAGCAAGAGGTTTGAGAATAGACAATAAAGAAGATGCAGATATTATCTTTGATGTTAACGATGGTATTACACCGTTTGATACTGAAGTATTCAGTGGAGAATATATCTAAGAGATATACATTAGGCTATATGGGTTCTTCCTTCTGAAATTGGGGAACTATTTGCCACAGGTTCGAGTCCTGTCATTCACAAAAATGTAAATGTAGCTCAGTCGGTAGAGCGATAGTATTTTTAGAACTCATAACTTCCTAATGAACATTAAAATAGTGGCTATGTACTGACTTCCTTCTTAATTCTATAGGCTGAAAATAGTCAGTACATTCTCCGCAGATAATAACCTCATGGCTATATAATCTTTTCCTTCTAGTAAGTAAATTTTATAATGCAGATATTTAAAGATTATGATTTCCATTATATGAGGTTTTTATAAATAACGGCTATGTTATTTCTTCCTTCTTAATTTCAAATTATATTGAGGAAAATGGTTTTAGAAATAATAATTTCCGTTTTATTAAAAGCCAAGTAAACTGACATTTCTTGGTGCAGATTGGAGAATATATAGTTATGGATAATATGTTTTTGGTGCAATATGAACCACTAACAACAATGGTAGGAAGAGTTTTATCTTTAGGTTTTGAGCCAAAACCAACTCAAGAAATGATTGAAAAATTTTATAATGAAGTAAATGCTTCTGATTTTTATCATAATTCGATTGTTCTTGTAGTAAAAGCAAAAAGTATGGATGAAGTTAGAGAACAAGTTATTGGAACTTTTAATGTTTTATATGGGAAGTAACAGAGAATATATAAGCGGAGGTGATAACATGAACACGGAAGAACAATTATTTCCAATGTATAAACAACAAGTTTTTTATGGAGATAAAGCCTTAATTCTATGTGATAATAATGTTATTTTTGATACGGTTGAATTATATTATTTGGACGATTGTGGTATTGAACATTTCATTAATGAAAATCCAGTATTTACAAAAAATAATAATGGCTATCAAATATCGTTTAAAGGTCAAAAAAGGAATTTAAGATATTTAATTAAATATTATTATTTGGTAAAATCAACATCAATTGAATTGTCAAAAGACGAAGTAACTTCCTATACAAACAAGGATGGTAGCATGACAATTCCACAAAGAAGTTTTACATCAAACGGAATAAATTTTAGAAGTCTATGTCCTAAATTGTATTTCAAAGCGTAGCGATTCAGCTAACAATTTCCAATAAAATGAAAATCGAATAGAGAATATATAAGTGAAACGGTCGCAGTAATTCACTGTTTCATTCGGATTTTGAGGAGGTGAGAAAAGTGCCAACAGGTTATACAGCATATATAGAAAATGGAGATATTACAACAGGGAAAGATTTTTTAAAGCTTTGTCTTAGAAATTTTGGTGTAGCTATTAATATGAGAGATGAGCCATTATCAAAACCAGTTCCAAATCAGTTTGAACCAAATCCTTATTACAAGAAAGATTATGAGGAAACGGTAGAGGTTCGTAATAAATATAGACAAATGACTTTTGAGGAAGCGAAGAAAGAGCTTATTGAAAAGCATAAGAAAGATATAGAATCAACAAGAAAATCTCTTGATAAATATATTGCAGAAGATGAGCGATATATGAAAGTTAGAAATGAAATTGAAAAGTGGATTCCACCAACATCTGAGCATGAAAATGTTAAAAAGTTTGCGTTAAATCAAATTGATATATCGCTTAATACAGATATAAGAGAATATTGCAATAATGAATTAAACAAAGATTTGGACATTAGCGATGAAGCAGTTTATTCGTATATGAATGATGTTAATGAGTTTTATGAAAATGATGTTGCTAGGGCATATAAAAGATGGCAGGAAGAGTTGAAGAGAACTGCCGATAAAAATATGTGGATGAAACAATTCTTAGATAGTTTAGAGAATATATAAGTGAGGTGATATACATAGAGATATTAGCAGAAACAGATTATCAAGACCTTTATAGAATATCTGGTGGAGTGTTACTTGTAATTAACAAATTCAAGAGAATTGAATATCCATCTGAACCTTATTTTCATGTATATACAAGTGATGCAAAGTACAAATCATATAATAAAGATTGTCAAAAGTGTTTAAAGGTTTTGAAAGAAGATTACAAGAATAAATTCAATGATATTGTTGTTCCAAAAGGAACAGTATTATATATGGATTATCCAGTAGAATCAACAAGTAATAAAGCTGATTGGACTTATGAAATAAAGACAACTGCTTCTTGTTTAGGTGGAGATTTCACGACCACAGAGAATATGTTAAATACAATACTGAATATTATGAAGAACAAAGTAAGTTCTTAATCTTGAACAGATCGTTCAAAAATTCCAAAAGTCAAAATTGAATAGAGGATATATGAATGGGTGGAAGAACAGCATACCCTTGGGTTTGTATACTCAAAATCACTGATTATACATAGATGTTTATATAAATTAACTTCTGTGTTCCAGTCGCAAGACTGTTCAAATATAGTTATCAAAAAAATTTATTACATATTATAAGGAGGACATTTTTTAAATGGCAACAAGATTTAACTTTACAGGAACGGTTATGTTTCCTAAGAAGGATGCAAAAAGACCATTTGTTAAGGAAATGGAAAAAAATGATCGTAAGATGTTAAGCATGAACTTTGGAATTAAGGAAAGCGATAATAATATGGCTTTCGTAGAGGCTTTCGATGGAGAGCAGGAAACTATTAAGTCCAAAAATGCTGATAATGAAAACATTGAAATTAAGTGGAAAGACAGATTTGATGATGAAGTTGTATCGTCTGTTGCTTCTTATCGAAAAACAGTAGTTGATCTTGGAGAGGAATTTGATGGAAGACATGAGTTTGTAACTTTGTACGATGCAATTGTGTATCTTCAGGAGAATTTACCTAAGTACAATGGAAAGGTTACTGTTACAGGTCAGATGGTAAAAGAGCCTTACAATGGTAAGTATTACGATAAGTTTAAGATTCAAAGTGTTTATGCTGTAACAGATGATAAGAAGAATCGTTTACTTATTACTGCTGATATTTACTATAACAAGGATTCTGTTGATAAGACCGATTGGAAGACAGAAAAGAAGATTATTGTTGATGGATATATTCAGCAGTATATCAACAAGGATGAGGGAAATAAGTTCATTCCACAGCAGTTTGTATTTAATGCGAGCAAATATGACGAGAACAATGAGAAACATAAGAAGCTGTTGGATTATAAGATGAAGTACATTAATATTTCAAAGAAGACTATGCAGCATCTTCTCTGGGAATGTGTAATGCTTAATGGTGCAGAAACAGTTGAATTTGATGAGTCTCAGCTTACTAAGGCACAGAAAGAGCAGATTGAACTCGGAATTAGAACTCTTAATGATTTCCGTCCTGCTGGTTCTATTTTTGGAGATAGAGTAACTGAATATAGACTTTTCGATCCAAAACTTACAGGTGATTTTGCAGACGGGATTGTTGATGCTGAAATGTCTGCTTCTGAATTTGAGGACGAGATTTATGTAATGGCATCTGATGAAAAGATGGATGATGTTATGAAGAAAGCAGAAAAGAAGGACGAGTCGAAGGAAACGAAGACAGAAACAACAACTGATTCTGAACCAGAAGTAGATGAGGACGATTTATTTTAATTAAACAGTAGGGGAGAAATCCACTACTTAAATCACAGTGCGAATTTAAGGAGGAAATAATTTTATGTCAATGTTCAAGACAAACAAAGTAAAGTGTGATATTGGAAGTTATATTCATTATTGGAGAGGTATTAAGAAAGTAGGTAAGACAACATTATTTTATAACCTTGTTAAAGCTCAGTATGAAGATTTAAATAAGGGACTTTTAATTTCAATTGGTGATGAAATTGGATATCAGGCATTAGATGATTTAGTTTATGCTGAAGCACCTACATGGGCAGATTTAGTAGAAATTGTAGACGAGTTAGTAGAAAACAAGTCAGATAATGAGTTTGAAGTAGTCGGATTAGATACAGCAGATGAAATGATTAAGCTTGCAAAGGAAGAAGTTAAGAGATTACATAAGAAAGCAAAAGGTTCTGCTGCTGAATTTAATGCTTGTTTTGGTGGATATGGAGCACCTAGAGATAAGGTAAATGAACTTATTGATGATATTCTTGCAAAGATTAGGAAAGCAGGATACGGTATCGTTATCATTGGACATACCAAAATTAGAGATGTTAAAGAAAAGAACGGCGACGAGTATCAGCAGCTAACATCAAACCTTAGTGCAGATTATGATGGTATTTTTGCAAATAAAGCAGATATTGTTATGACTATTGCAGTTGAGAAGAATATTGATGAGAACAAACATGTTCAGGGTACTACAAGATATATGTGGTTTAGAACAGATGGCTTTGTGGATGCAGGTGGACGTTTTAGTGAAATGCCAGAGCGTGTAGAATATGGTGCGGAGAATTACATTGAAGCATTTGAAGAAGGTGTTAAGAAAGCTATTAATGGAAAGATTTCTGATGCTGAAATCAAAAAGCGTAAAAGTGCAGAAGTAAAAGCTCGCAAGGAGAAGGCTGAAGAATTTGCGGAGGAAGAAACAAAGAATAAGGTTGATATCTCTAAAAACGAGGATTTAATTGATACAATTAAAACAAAATTCCCAGATGCAGATGATGACACTAAAGCAAAAGTAAAGGACATTATGGCAGAATATAATATCCCTAATTTTAAGGATACATCAGTATCAACAAAGGGATTAGAGGAAATCGTTTCTATTCTGTAAAAAAATATAGGTGGGGAATTTCCCCACCGCCTGAAAAGGTGGTGTAAAGATTGGCACGAAAAGTTAAATGTCAAATAACTGGCGAATATGGAACTTCTGATGTTTTTTATAAAGCTGACAATGGCAAATATTATAAATCAAAAGAGTTGTATGATGTTTGGAATAAAGAAAATGAAGATAGAAAACATGTTATAGAACGTTTTGCAATTGAATTTCTTGATTATGTTCCTGGTCAAGTATTTCCGACAATTCTTACAAAGAAACTAAAAGAACTTGAATTTTATGGATATGATGTAATTAACAAAACAATTGATAAATCATATGATTCAATTCAATATGCACTCAGAACTAAAGATTTTAGGAACGATGTAGGTAAAATATCCTACATTTTTGCCATTATTAAAAACAACATTAACGATGTGTATAAACAGGTATTGACAGAAGAAAAAAGTGAGAAAAGGCAACAAGAACAAATTGCTAACATAGATGTAATTGATGAACAGTCGATTATGAATATTGGGACAAAGCAGAAAGCAAAAGATATTAGTAGTTTCTTGGAGGATGATGAATGGATTTAGAAAAGTGTTTGGAAAAAATCAATGAAAACAGGGAACAAATAGAAGCTCCTTTTGTATTTTGCTTTTGGAAAGATCCAGATTTATATGATGATTATAAGTTTATCAATGACAAGAAAGATGAAACTTTAAAAAGCGAGGATGCTCAATTTTATTTCAATTTAGGAAAAGCCTTGTATGATGCTGGATTTCGTAAATTTGATAATATTACAGTATATGGATTTCTGCAAAATAAACCAAATGTAAAAGAAACCTTTGAAGATTATGGTGGTTATCGAGAAGTAGAAAATCTTAAACAACTCGTAAATGTAGAAAATGTTGATGCGTATTTTGATAAAATAGCAAAACTTAATACATTAGAAGCGTTATGTGAATTAACATTCAACTCATTTGAAGATGTTAGTAAATTTAATAAAATGTCTAGCCAACAAGTTTATGATTATTTTGAATATAAATTAAGTGATATTAGTATCACATCTACACATGATGTAGAAGAAGAATCACTTGTTATAGACGATGAATTTATTGAAGAATGTAATACTGGTGATGCCGTTGGTATTAGTTATGCAAAGAATTGTCCTATTATGAATTATCTTACTTTGGGAGTTCCTCTTGGAGAAATGTTTATGATAGCAGGACATTCAGGAGTTGGAAAATCATCATTTGTTTTTGAAAATATGGTTCTTCCAATGGCAGAAGAAGGTGTAAAGGTTGCTATTGTTAGTAATGAAATGAGAAGTAAAGATTACAAAATCATGTTGCTATCTCATATTCTAACCAAAGAGTTAAATTATTGGGGACTGACTCGAAAACAAATTAAAATGGGGCATTTCACAAATGAACAAAGAGAAATGCTTAATAAAGCAAAAAAGATTAGTCAGGAAAAATATAGTAGTTTAGGGTTTATTAAATTATTTGATAATGATATTGGTAAAGTTCTTAAATATATCAAGAAAAAATCTAAAAGAGGATATCAAATTTTTGTATGGGACACCATGAAAAGTGATGATAGTCTTGATGAAAAAATGTTCTTACAACTTCTTATAAATAGTCGAAAAGTATTTCAATTAGCAAGTAAAGAAAATATAGCAATCATTCCAACTTATCAGCTCGCATTGTATACGGTGAATCAAAGATATTTAGATGCTTCTTGTTTGGCAAACGGTAAACAAATTAAAGAAGTGTTTTCTGAAATGATTTATATGAGGCAGTTGTGGCAGGATGAATATACTGGTGAAAAATATGATTGTAAGGCATATCAGCTTCAAAAAAACGAAGATGGAAAATATACCAAAGTTAAGAGAATGATAGAATTGGATAAGGACAAAAAATATATTGTTGCCTTCTTAGACAAAACTAGAAATGATGAAGATAAACAACAAGTGTTATACGAAGTGAATGGCAGATTTAATTCTTGGAAAGAAATTGGATATTGCAATATTTTGAATGAACATAAAGGATTTTAAAATAAAGTAGGTGAAACAATGAATGCTTTGAAACTGACAGAACACTTGTCCAATAATCGTGATGATATCTTAAAAGTCTTAGAGTCGCTTGACTATCAGAATATTACATATAACAGTTCCCACAATGAATATAGATTCGCAAGAGAATATGGTAGAAATCCTTCGTCTGTCAGACTTAGCATAGATACTTTAAGCTTTATTTGTTTTAGTACAAATGAACGAGGTAACTTATATTCTCTTGTGATGAATAAGAAATGTTTGAACTTTCCACAAGCTCTTGAATATATAGCAGACCTTTTAAGTCTTGAGAAAAGCAGTTTCAATAAAGCAGTAAGAATGCCTTTTGGTGGATTTTATAAAAAACTCATTCGTGAGATTCAAGAGCCAGAAATGTCAATGAAAATATATAATGAATCTATATTACAAGAGTATTGTGGAAAATTTAATACAATGTTTTTTAAGGATGGCATTTCATATAAAACGCAAGAAAAATTTAATGTTGGATATGATATTTGGACAAATCGCATTACTGTTCCTGAATATACATTTGATGGTAAGTTATGTGGAATTATGGGAAGGTCTATTGATAGTAATTGCGCTAAAGAAGAAAGATGGTTACCAATTATTCCATGTAGTAGAAGTTTAACATTATATGGCTATCACACCAATTATGAATGTATTCAGAGAAAAAACTTATGTGTAATAGGTGAAAGCGAAAAATTTCCGCAGCAATTAGATACTATTGGAAGCAATGTGGGATTAGGATCTTGTGGATGTCATTTATCAGATACACAGACAAAGTACATTAAAGGATTGTTGGTAAGCAAAAATATTTTAGCTTATGATGAAGGACTTGAAGAGGAATATATTCGAGAAGAAGCAAAAAAATTAAAGATAGATAACGCAATTTTTCATAATGATGTTGGATATATCTGGGATTCAGAACATCGAGTCATACCTAAAGGAAGTAAAGGAAGTCCTTCTGATTATGGTAAAGAAGGATATTTATATCTTATAAAAAATTGTGTCAAATGGATTTGAGGTGAATAAAAATAGGACAGAGAGCAAAAGAACCAAAATTACAGAAACTATTTGATGAAGGAAAACATGTATATAGTTTCAGTAAATTAAATACGATTGATAATTGCTTATATGAAGCATATTTAACATATATAAAACACAAAAAAGGTATTCCAAATGTATATGGATGTATGGGTACAGAAATTCATGATACATTGGAAATGATTGTGCATGGTGAATGTACTGAATCCGAACTAATTAAATCAATGAATAAAGAATTGTCAGATATGGAGATGCTTGGAATTGAGTTTCCAAAAGATAGAAATGGTGGGGATTCCATTAAAGATGGTTGGGTTGCTAATATGGGACATTTTTGTAGACATTTTGTTAAACCTAAAGGGAATTTTGTAACTGAGAAATTTCTTCTTTTGAAAATTGATGATGATCATTATTTACAAGGATATTGTGATTTAATAAAGATTGTAGACGAAGAGAATAAACTTGTAAGCGTGTATGACTGGAAAACGAGTTCGCAATTTAACACAGCAGACTTAATTCATCACGGTCGTCAGTTAGTTATTTATCAAATGGCATTGGAACAGCTTGGTTATAAAGTCAAAGAATGCGCTTGGATCATGTTGAAATATTGCACAATCAAGTATATGGGAAAGAAAACTTCTCGTTCTAAGAATGACACTTTGATTGAGAAAGTATGTGAAAGAAGAAAGATTGTAGAAACACTACAGTCAGATATTGAAAGTAAGCTTACTAAATTAGGATATGATGAACTCGATATTGAAGTAATGCTACATAATGCTTTGCAGAATAATAATCTTGATGATTTACCTAACGAAGTAAAGTCGGAATATAAAATTATTCCATATGTTCGAAAATATGAAGTGGATGATGAAAAGAAACAAGAATGTTTGGATTATATTATTTCTACATATTCTAAATGGGAAGATCTAAGCGGTGATGAAAAAGATTATCCGCATCGTAAATTCACAAGAACTACTAAATCTGGTAAAGAATCCCCTGATACATTTTTTTGTAACAATCTTTGTGGGTTTAAGGATTGTCCACATATTAGAAAATATCTTGATACAAGAGAGAATAATACAGAGGAAGAGGATTTATTTTAGAGAGGAGTAAGTATGCAAAATTACCATCGTCATACATCCTACTCCAATATTTACACTGCTGATTCGGCTGCTGTTAATGAAGATTATGCTAAACGTGCAGTCGAATTAGGACATAAAGTAATAAGTAGTGTTGAACATGGATGGCAAGGATATTATTTTGAAACATATGAATTAGCCCATAAATACAATTTAAAAATGATTTTTGGTGCAGAAGCATATTGGGTTTATGATAGACACACAAAAGATAAGAGTAATCATCATATTATAATCTTAGCGAAAACAGAAAACGGAAGACAAGCAATTAATGATATTTTATCAGAAGCAAATATTAGCGGATATTATTATAAGCCACGAATTGATTTAGAATTATTGTTGTCACTGCCTCCAAAAGATGTATTTATTACATCTGCCTGTATTGCGTTTCGTTCAAAAAATATTGGGCTAACAGGAGAAGAGGATATAGATAATGCCATTAATAAGTATTATGGCAAAAATCTTACATATTCAATGGATGAAAATATCATTAAAACTTTGCATGATTATTTTCAAGAAAATTTTATGTTAGAAATTCAATATCATGATACAGAACAGCAAAAAGAATGGAATAAATTTCTCTTAAATATGAGTGAAAAATATGGAATTCAGTTAATTGTTGGTCTGGATAGTCATTATATTTATGAAGAAGATTCACAAGAAAGAGATTATGTATTAGCTGCAAAAAATATTCATTATGAAGATGAAGATGGATGGTATATGGATTATCCAGACGACAAAACAGTTATGAATCGTTTTTTGAAGCAAGGTGTATTCACAAAAAAACAGATTCAACAAGCAATGGACAATACAGATGTTTGTCTTACATTTGATGATTATGATAATGTTCACATTTTTAGCAAGGACATTAAACTTCCAACTTTGTATCCAAATTTATCAAAAGAGGAAAAAGATAAAAAATACAGTCGATTAATAACTTCTAAATTTAAGGAATATATGAAAAATGTTCCTCAAGAAAGATATGATGAATATTTTGAAGGTGTAAAGAAAGAAGTAGACACGTATAAAGATACTGGAATGACCGATTATCCACTTATAGACTATGCTATCGTTAATGACGCAGTTGAACATGGTGGATTGATTACAGATACAGGACGTGGATCTGCTGTTGGTTATTTTACGAATACATTATGTGGTTTCTCAAAAGTAGATAGATTTACATCTGCGATTAAATTATATCCTGAAAGATTCATTAGCAAAACTCGTATCTTAGAGACACACAGTTTACCAGATATTGATTTGAATGTTGGTACACCAGATATTTTTGAGCAAGCACAGATAAATGTTCTTGGCGAAGATCATGTAGCACCTATGATTGCTTTTGGTACTTTTAAGAAAAAATCATCATTCAAACTATATGCGAGAGCACAGAAACTTGATTTTGATATCGCAAATACTATTTCAGAGCAGATTGGCAAATATGAAGAAGCTATGAAATATGCAGATGATGATGAGAAGGACGAAATTAATTTATATGATTATGTAGATAAAAAATACGAAAGTTATATTAATGCTAGTGAAAAATATTGGGGAATTATCTCTGATAAGAAAAAAGCTCCATCAGCATATCTTCTTTATCAAGGTAACATTCGTAAAGAAATTGGCTTAATTAAATGTAAGAGTGAATCAACTAAAAAGGAATATATCACATGTGTAATTGATGGCGCTATTGCTGAAAATTACAAATATCTAAAGAATGATATTCTAAAAGTAGATGTTGTATTATTGATTGACAAGATATTCAAACGTATTGGTATAGAACATTTTGGCGTAAACAAATTACTTGAACTTGTAGAAAATGATCAAAAGGTTTGGGATTTATATGCCAATGGATACACAATTGGACTAAACCAATGTGAAAAAGAATCTACAACTAAAAAATGCATGAAGTATAAACCATCAAATGTATCCGAACTAAGTGCTTTTATAGCTGCTATTCGACCAGGTTTCAAATCTATGTATTCTAAATTCGAGTCACGAGAATCTTTTGACTATGGTATTCCAGCGTTTGATAAAATTATTCAAACAAAACAATTCCCTTATTCCTTTATTATGTATCAGGAACAAACAATGAACACTTTGAACTATGCAGGATTTCCTCTTGATGAATGTTATGGAATTATCAAAGCTATTGCAAAGAAACATCCTGAGAAAGTAAAACCTCTTAAATCAAAATTTATTGATGGATTCAGAGAAAAAATTATTGCAGACGAAGGAATTGAAAAATCAAAAGCACAAGAGATGAGTGAAAAGGTATGGCAGATCATTAATGATTCTTGTGGTTATGGTTTTAATAGTGCTCATGCCTTCTGTATGTCGTTAGATAGTCTGTACAATGCTTGGCAAAAAGCAAACTATCCATATGAATTTTATGAAGTAATGTTACAGCATTATTCTGATAAGGGCAATAAAGATAAGGTTGCTTTAATTAAAGAAGAAATGTTGAGAGCTTATGGAATAAGAGAGGGTAAATATAGATTTGGTGCAGACAATAGAACCTTTAAGGCTGATAAAGAGAATAAAGTAATATACTCATCTCTATTAGGAATAAAAGGATTGAGTCAAAAATGTGCAGATGATTTATATAAGCTTTCTCAGAAAGAACATTTTGATAATTTCTATGATTTGTTTAAAGCAATGAAAAAAGTTAAAAGTGTAAATGCAGGAAAAGTAAATGTGCTTGTTAAAATTGGATATTTTGATGACTTTGGGAAAATTGGCAAGATTCAAAAATTCTTATCGGTTACAGACGATTTATATGAACGTTCTCAGTTTGGAAAATCTGATATCAATGCAGAATATCTTCCTTATATAATGAAATATTCAGAAGAAACGGAGAAACAGTATAGAAATTTTAACTATGATGCAGCGTTATATGATATTTGGAATAATTTAGAGGATACTGATATTTCATTAAATGAAAAATTGCAGAATGAATTAGAATTATTAGGATACATGCAGACTACAGTAGATAATATTCCACCTGAATATGCATTCGTAAAAGAATATGAATGTAAATTTAAAAATCCTAAGTTGACGCTGTATAGATTGTGCAATGGTGATATTGAGACTGTAAAAGTAAAACGACCTAAATATGATGAAAATCCAATTCATCAAGGCGACATTATTAAAACCATTGAAGCATCGAATGAAGGAAGATGGTATAAGGATAAAGATGGTGAATGGCAACAAGATAGAAATAATGAAGAGACTATTTTGAAGAAATGGTCATTTGTGAGATAGGAGATTTATGAAACAGTATTATACAGATAAAAAATATAAAGAGCTTTTATCCCACTTAATTGTGCTTGTTGATACAAGAGATCAGACCAACCAGGCAATTACTGATTGGTTTGATTCCAACAATATAAGATGGAAAACAAAGGCGTTAAAAACTGGTGATTATGGACTAATGATAGAATCATGTCCAGAATTGGGATTTCAAGTTGATACATATTTTAGTGACGAATTGTGTATTGAACGAAAAAATTCAGTTAGTGAACTTGCAGGTAATTTTGCAAACGCTTCAAAAGACGATGACAGAATATTTAAAGAGTTGAATCGCATGATTAATATCGAAAGAAATTATCTCTTAATAGAGAATGATAAGATAGAAGATATTTTTGAAGCAAATTATAAGACAAAACTTAATCCAAATTCTTTTTTTAGAGCTTTATTAACTTGGCAAAGTAGAAATAATATGCACATTTACTTCGTAAAAAGAGAATATATGGGTAAGATGATTTATGAATTATGTAAAAATTGTTTAGATTCTAAGATATTGAAATAGGAGAAAGAAAATTGAGAAACGAAAAAGCAAAGATATTTGATTCGATTTTAAATACGATTGAAAATGAAGATATTCGGCATTTTGCTGAAGAGTGTATTGAAACAATTCCTGATTATTTTTGGGAAGTAGGAGCTTCAAGTACGGGAAAATATCATCCACAATATGCACTAGGAGAATTAGGTCTTGCTCGCCATACTTGTGCGTTAGTTAAATTTTTGAATCATATTCTGAATGTAGATTGTTTTGGTGACAAATTTACGTCAAGAGAAAAAGATTTAATGAGGGTTGCAGGAATGATGCATGATACTCGAAAAAGTGGCGAGAAGCTTGTTGATGTTGCTCAGTCAGATCTAAGTTACATATCATGGGCAAAAGAAAATATGAGCAGAGAGCCAGTAAAAAATTTATTGGCTCAACTGTAGAGAATAATACGGTAGGAGGTAATGATCTATGAAAATTTTAACACGATTATTTACGAAAAATCTTACTAAAATTCCTTTGTTGTGGATTACATTCAACTGGAAGTTGTTCAAAAAGAATGGCGCAAAAGGTTCTTGTATGTGTAATATTCATCCTTGTCTAAAGGATGACGAACACATCAAGACCACAATGCAAGAGTTATGTGATTATATAAGAGAGAATTATGATATGGAGGATATTATATGAGCATGTCAATAGAAGAGGCTATTCGTATTTTAGATCCTGAAACATCAGCAGATGCGATTGTAGAAATTAAATATTATGCTGGTTTTAACAAAGATAAACCGATTGAAAAGGTTAATGAAGCTTGTGTAGTTGCTTGTGATGTAATGAAACGCTATTTGAAATTATTACATAAATTAATTGACTCGATTCAACCAAAAAGAAAAATACAATATTATGACAGTGGAAAGCAATATCATACATATATGGTAAAAGAGGAGCGAAACCCATGCGGTTGTGGCTCTAATTGTTATCATCTTGAATATGATGGAGAAAAAATTTATGGAGTATGTAACGCTTGTGACACTGACATATATGAAATAAAAGACGAATATGTAAAAGAAAAATTAAATCAAGGAATTTGGAAATAACTTAACTCTGGAACGCCCATAAATAGGGCATTTCAGAGACTCAAAAAGCCAAGGAAAGACGGATTTCATTATCTACCCTACAATCGTGATAAAATGTAGGGTAGATCAAATTGGAAACAATTAAGCATGTAGTTTACAAGTAGCCATGATCTGACACCCATTTATAGAAATCATTATAATCTGCATCCGCAGGGAAAATTTCTCTATAACTGATTGTCATTCCATGTCTACTAACTTCATAAACTTTTGATCCATCATCATTTGTGTGTATTAATCCAAAAGTACATGTTCCAACAGAAAAAACGAGTTTCATAAAACATACCTCCTATATAATTGACATTGTATACGTAATAATAATAACAAAAATATATTTAAAAATCAATATGAAGAAATAATATAACAGAGAAGAAATGAACTGGCTGAATAAAAAGATTGAAGAATATGTAATCGACAGAACAAATCTCACAAAAGATGATATTAATGAGATTCGTGAAAAGAAGAAAGATTTCTATATTCATTCTGACAAAGCAGTCAAGTATGGAATTGTCGATGAAGTTTTGTAAAGAACAGAGAATAATACAGTAGTAAGAATAAACTGATTTCTCGTAGGAGGTGAATTATGAGTAAATCAAAGGAAGAATTATATGAGTATTTTTCATATATGCAACAAGAGGATAATAAATCACTTCTGGGTGGTATGGCTTGGGATGATATTGCTTGGGATATTAAATATGCAGAAGACAGCGGAATATCAAGAACACAATTAGGTTTTGATTTTCCTAAATTACTTGGGCATCTGATTATTAATGACGAAACATATGAAAAGAAAAAGAGAGAATATACTGAAAGTATTGAAACTTATAACCATAATGCAGACTTGTTAAGAGCTAATAAATGGAAATATAAGCTAGTCGATGATTCAGAAGAAAGCAGACGACATTTGGCTGATACATATATTCAGTACGCAGGAAATTGTAAAGAATTACTAAAAGACCTAGATGTGTACCACAAAGAATATTTGGATTATATGAAAAATACTAAACAAAAATTGACAGCTTCTTGCGAAGATAAGAGATAATTAAGTGGTATTAATAAATGATAATAAGGAGATTTTCTATGAATAAAATGGTAATTGAAAAAGCAAATAAATTAATGCGTTCACAACAATGCCTTAATGATTTAAGACGAATAGTTATATACCCATATCCTAAAATGTTCTCAAAAAGAAAACATGATCAAAAAACAGGTTTTTGTTATAACGGTGATTATGTTAGTTTTGCACATTTAGATGATGTAACAAAAGATAAACTTAAATCTGCTATACTTACTGTCATTGATGATAGATATAATGAATTAAATGATGAAATAGACAAATTATGAAACGACAGTTTCTTGTGAAAATTAAGGAGGTAAAAAATGAACAGAATAACTATTAATGGTAAAACAATCACATGTTCAGGAACTAATGTAGTCATCAACAATGGAAAGATTATTGTAGATGGTAAAACAATTCAAGAGTGTAATAGTGGTGATATTAAAGTCGTCATCGAAGGAGATGTCAACAAAATTGATTGTGGTGGATCAGTAGAAGTTCACGGCAATTCAGGAAGTATTGATTGCGGTGGTAGTTGTGAAGTCAGTGGAGATGTTAAAGGAGATATAGATGTAGGTGGCTCTGTAACTTGTGGTAACGTATCAGGTGATATAGATGCTGGTGGAAGTGTGAAATGTAGAAGATAAGGAGAATAACATAATGTATAACAAATTAACAGACAAACAGTATAACATTGCCATTGGTATTATTTTACTTTGGGGATTTTTAGTGAATACAATAATGTGTGTATTTTTTCAAGACACATTTTGCAACTTAAATCCAATAATGGTATTAATTGGCTACTTTGTAGTTGCATTAGCAGGTATTGGTATGAGTGAGTTTTCAGACAACCCAATTGTGAGTTTTATAGGATATAACTTAGTTATATTGCCAGTTGGTGTAGTTTTAAGTATTTGCTTAAAAGATTATTATATGTATTCTATTGTACAAGCTTTTATTTTGACTACTCTGATTACCATTGTGCTTATTATTGTATCAAGTATTAAACCAGAAATATTTTTATCAATGGGGAAAACACTATTTATTTGTTTATCAGCAGTTATAGTAATTGAATTTATTATGATTTTATTTGGCAATGTACCTAAATGGTGGGATTGGATTGTTGCATTATTATTCTGTGGATATATTGGATATGATTGGGCAGAAGCACAAAATAATGCAAAAACTTTAGATAATGCTATAGATAGCGCAGTTGCTTTATATCTTGATATAATCAATTTGTTTTTAAGACTGTTAGAAAGCGGTAAAGACGATGATTAAAAGTAGCAAGAAGCCATTATTTCATGTGTAGGCTAGGAGGAATTTTTGTATGATCAAAGTAATTTGTGATATGTGTGGAAAAGAAATTGATTACAATTCAGATGGCGTAAATGTAGATTTTAACCATTATGGTAGCGTAAAAATGAATGGTAAGCAGAAAGAGTATCAAGTATGTAACAAATGCGCTGAAAAGATTGATTTGTACATCAATGATAGTCAGAAAAAATAATTTATTTAAATTTTCATAGGTATATTCATTAGTGCAATTCGCTCAATTTCGTAAATAAAAATAATCAGGAGGTGAGTATATGGAATGGTATGTTTATTATCATAATTTCGATAATAATGCTATTGAACCATATAATATTTTTAGACACTGCAAATTTACTGAAGACGTTAAGGAGTTATTAAGACAGAATTTATCAAAGCAAGATTTTGCAGACAAATTGAATGTATTAGTAAGATATTACTTTTGGTCTAAAGCAGAATGGGAAGTAATTATTTCTTCATTTATCGGGAATGCGGAAGATAAAAAAGTTGATATCTATAATCAAATTTATTTAAATTGGGATAAATTTGTAAATTATGTGTGGTTAGTTAAATGGGGGTGCTTATGAATAAATACATATTTGTAACAAATGGCATGGCTCGTTCAGGAAAAGATACGTTTGCTGCGTTGATGAATGAGTTTGTGCCAACTAAGAAGTATTCATCCATTGACTATATTAAAGAAATTGCTAAATTATGTGGTTGGGATGGTCAAAAGAATGAGGAATCAAGAAAATTTTTATCAGACTTAAAAATTCTGACGAGTCAATATAATGATCTTCCATTTAAGATGATTCAAAAACAAATTCAAGAATTTAATGAAAATAAAAAATATAATGTATTGCTCATTGATGTACGTGAACCAGAGGAAATCAGAAAATTATGTAATAAATACAAAGATGTAAAAACTATTTTAATCAAACGTAACTCAGTTAAGACTATTACATCTAATATGGCTGATGCAGGTGTATTTAACTATAATTATGATTTTGTTATCGAAAACAATGGAACAGTAGATGAGTTTAAAAATGTTGTAAAAAAGTTTGTCATGGAGAATATAAGTATAGAAAATTAAATTTTTAACATAAGGTTTGGAGGAAATATATGATCAAAAAGATATTTAAAGCAGTATTGTTTTTAATACGTTTTATAATTGTTGTTTTAATTGTAGATATAGTTGTAGATCTACTTAGCTTAATGATTGGTACTTTTACAGCACAACTGCTTGTTATCTGTATACTTTTTTCTCTTGATATTTTTGTATTTATGGAACTTTTATATTATATATTTATAGAAAGGAAGAATTATAATAATATGAGGAAAATTACAATTTTACCAGAAACAACTAAGAATCCAATTACATTAATGGGTGCAAGAGCAGGTGTATGTTGGGGAGCAGATATTTCTAATAATGAAAAGAATTACAAACGTGGCTTAGATTGTATAAAATCAGGACATGGACGTGTGATGGAATATGTTAATGTTGAAATGATTATAGATGGATATTCTGCTAAAGTTTTAAGAGAGTATTATACACATATTGGTGGATCACCCACAAGACTTCAGGCAAGTACAAGATATATTAATTATTCTAAAGGCAATGGGTTTGATTTTGTAATACCAAAAAGTATCGAAAAATCAAAAGAAGCTTCATCAGAATGGTATCTTGCAATGACAAACATTAATCATACTATTGCAGACTTTATTAAAAAATATAATATTCCAGTAGAAGATGCAACAATGTTACTACCATTAGCATATTCGTCAAAAATGGTAGATAAGCGCAATCTTCGTAGTCTTATTGATATGAGTAGGCAGAGAATGTGTAGCCGTGCTTATTGGGAATACAGAGAATTATTTAAAGATATTTCCAGTGCTTTAAGAGAATATTCGGATGAGTGGAAGTGGATTGTAGATAATCTTTTTCATGCAAAATGCGATGAAGTTGGTTATTGTACAGAAAGTAAGTCATGTGGTAGAAAATCAAAGAAGGAATAATAATATGAAGAAGATAATTTGTTGTATATTATTAAGTGTTTGTCTGTGTTTTACTTTGGTTGGATGCGACATAACAGAAGAAACAGGGACAATGGACAAAGGAAGTATACAAGATTAATAATAACGGTATTTATGAGTTTATTGATCCTGATACAGGAGTTCATTATTGGATTTACGCATATGGTGAAACGGGTGGTATGACACCTAGATTAAATTCAGATGGGACAGTTATGGTAACAAGTATTAAATAAATATTACAGGAGGTGTTATTATATAATGGCTCAGTTGTCAAGACAAAAATTTGA
>UMCT01036228.1_pt1 | contig 24685 bp, 20 predicted proteins | sample 1964291 | NCBI WGS metagenome assembly UMCT01 (sample SAMEA4835974, study PRJEB28245) | human gut metagenome | biome: gut microbiome; material: fecal sample | place: Denmark | collected 2008 | reverse complement strand
GTTGTCAGGTATCTTCATATTGATATTGTGGCCGCAGTGTATATATCAGTGCCGTTTATTATACCGATTGTTTTTTCAGGGATATATAAGTATCAGGATTATCTAAAACCTAAAGATTATATGCTTGAAAGACAGTATACATTGGCTTCAGAAAAACTTCATTATGAAACAGAAGAAGCAGATGTTACAAAGTATTTTACAATGTACCACAATAAACCAGCATATAAGAAAAATACCATAATAGATACATTAAGAAAGAAGGTAGGATAGATGGCGTTACTATTAAATGCTACACGAAAAATGCAGGACAGCGTTGTCCTTACAAGCCCATCATACAAAGGCAGATATCCGCAAAATACAAGGGATGCCATACAGATAGCCAAGGCACATAAAAGCGGTATATTCCAGATTGAGCGGACAGGGGCAAGGAAGCTGTATGACAGATGTTATGTATTTAAAGACATTAATTATATCAATAAGGACAGGAATGATAAAATTAAAATACTTGAGGAACTTATGGATTTTTTTAAATCAATGTCCGTTTCGTTCAAAATAACAATCGTAAACCAGTACCAGGATATGAGCCAGTTTATTGACAGAGTATTTGTAAGTAAAAATGACAATGACTATCCACAGATATCGTCCGGAATACGTGAATGGATTGATGAGAAGAAGGAAGAAGCAAGAATATATGATGTTAAAAGAATACTGCTTCTGACACTTACAGTAAGGAGCAGTTCATATGATGAAGCAAGAAGTTATTTCCTGGGTATGGATACAGAGATTGAAAGAGTGTTTTCAGCATTTAAAAGCCAGATAGTGCCACTTAATGGAGAACAGAGGCTTGAGATAATAGACAGGTTCTTTTATAAGGAAAATGCAGGAGCACCATACAGTTTTAATGAAGATGCATTGTACGATGTAATACCAGTGTCAGTTGATACTTATAAAGATTTTATGGTCTTCAATAAAAACCAGTATGTATCTGTTCTTTTTGCAAGAAGATATGACACATCTATAGATGCGAATAAAGCATTATATACATTGTCAAACAGGGAGTACCCATCCTTTATTACGATAGATTATGCACCGGTAGCACATAATGTAACCAAGGATGCATTAAAAAATATGTTCGGCAATAATGAACGTGCGATAGCACAGGAAGCAGATTCAAAGAAATCTAATAACCAGGCAGTCACAGGAATTTCCTACAGCAAGAAAAAGAAAAGGCAGGAGCTGGAGCATTATATGGACCAGCTGGATGATGATTCAGAAGAATGCATTATGGCAGACCTTGTGCTTACTGTTACAGCAGAAAGTGAAGATGAGCTTGTACGAAGAATTGAGGCAGTACAGGATCAGGCTAAAAAAGTTGGAATTACTCTTGAAACGTATAACCAGGTACAGCTTAAGGCATTTAACACAGCACTGCCAACCGGGTGCAGGCAGGTCAAAAAAATGCGTCCGTTCCTTGCAAGCTCGCTTGTTGCAATGCAGCCTTTTTATTCAAAAAACCTGGTTGAAAAAGGCGGCATATTCTACGGCAGGGATACAACGACACAGCAGCTTGTATTTGCAGACAGAAAGCAGCTTGCATCACCTCACGGTGTGGTGATAGGTAATACCGGAAGCGGAAAGTCTATGCTTATCAAGATGACAGAAATATCACAGGTGCTGTTATCCAGTGATGATGATATACAGATAATAGACCCACAAAATGAAACACAGGCTATATGTGCACTCTATGGCGGTAAATTTATTGATATGACACCAAGAGGGAGAATTCATATTAATCCGATGGAAGTTCCGGAAAGTGTTTTCAGAGGCAGTCCAGAAGAAAGGGAGACATTCATATCTTCAGTAGCCGGCTGGGCAAATAGTTTTACTGAGTCCGTAATGGATAATATAGCATATACGGCAGAGCATAAGGCATTTATCATTGATGCCATCCAGAGCGTATATGACAGGGTATTCAGTTCTAAGACACTTATACAGCCAACCATAAAAGATATGCGGATTGAACTTCTCAGAATGGAAAAAGAGACAGAATATGAAGTTGATAAAAGGCTTATACATATGATGACCAACTCGCTAAAGCCTTTCACTGATGGAATATATGATATGTTTGCGTATCCGTCTGATATTGATATAAGCAGTGAGCGTCTTGTTGCTTTTGGGCTGAATAACATCTCTGGTGATATCTGGCAGCCAGTAATGACTACCATAATGTTCTTTCTTACAAACAGGATTGAATTTAATCAGGAACTGCAGAGGGCGACAAGATTTATTGTTGATGAATGCCAGTATGTGACAAAGAGCATTTCAACAAGTGATATCCTGTTAAAAGCTGTACTAACGTACCGAAAATTTGGCGGGATATGCACAATGGCATTTCAGAATCTTGCAAGAGTTGTTATGAGTGATGACCTCAGGGATATGCTTGCAAATTGTGGATACAAGATGTTTTTCCAGCAGAAAGGCTCTGATGCGATAGCATTATCAAAGATACAACATCTGACAGATATAGAATACGAAGCACTATCAAATGATGCACCTGGACGCTATGTTATGGTATGGAACAATAAAGTAATACTTCTGGATGCCTGTATGAGCAAAAACAACCCTTTATATGATGCTTTTTCAACCAATTTCCACGAAAAGGCGGCTGCTCAAAAAGGACACAAGGGTACAGGATATGGCAGTTAAATTATCAATCGAAAAAGTAAAGATTAAAAATGGAATAATCGGAAAAAGAAGAAGGTTAGACAATCCGGTTGAAGATTTAATATCCACATCAGGCATACGAATTAAAAGCTATGATAAGACACAGATTAACATTAAGCGTTATCTGTCGAGTGAAGATATACGCATATTCCAGGATATGCCACAGGCACAAAGACAGCAGGTGATTGGGCAGTTTATGTCTTCTGCTGAATACAGTAAGCTTGAAGAGGCTGTCAGGGAATCGGATACAGGCAATTTTATACAGGACAGTATTTCAGAAAGCAGCCATCATCATAAGGATAAGATAAATTATTACGATGACTATTCGTATGTATCAATACCTGAAAGCAGAAAAGGAACAGTATCATTGTCAGAAGATGACAGTGATACTTATGCTTATACAAATACAGGTGATATAAGCACGGCAGATGAAGATGAATTAAAAGACAATTTTAATGAAGATAAATCAGATACTGTTACACAAGACAGCGGCGCAGTTAATAATAAACCACGGACAAGAATAAGATTGTCGCAGGATGATGGTGATGATAAAAATATTAAAAGCAGTAATAATGTAACAGAAAAAACTTCCGGCACAAAAATATCTTATGCAGATATGGGAAATTATTACAGGAAGCCCAACGCTTCAGGTGCAGAAGCTTCTGTGACAAATGTAACAGAAGGAACGGCTGCTGATACAGCAGCTACCGCATCTACAGCCGGCACATCAAAAGTAGTAAAAGCAGCTGAACAGGCAGTGAAAAAATATGCAGACATAATTAAAACGGCAACAGGGCAGGAAGAGACTGAGAGCAGCACACAGCAGAATGAAAATGAAACATCTATAACGTCAAATGCTGGATTTATGAAAAGGGCGGCTGTGATTATTACAACAGTTGCAACTGCGGTTGCTTCATATCTTTCTGCGGCATTTATGCCGGTAATAGCTTTAATAATGTGTGTTGTTGTAGTAGCAACGCTTCTTGTATCAGTCATAAGCTCTGTTGCAGGTGTTATAACCAATACAGTCAATAAAGCGGTTAGTGGAATAAAAATGCAGCTTCTTTCAGAAAACACAATAAGCTATACCGAAGATTTAAGGGAAGCTGCCGGCAGTAATGACATAACAGATTATGTGAATTACTTAATAGCAATAATGGAAGTCGAGTCACACGGCAATGGCAATGACCCAATGCAGTCAAGCGAATCTGCCGGACTTCCACCTGACAGTTTTGATAATCCACAAGATTCAATCCGTCAGGGTGCATATTATTTTGCAGGCTGTATAAAAGAGGCAAATGAACAGGGCTGTGACCTGATGACGGCAGTGCAGTCGTACAATTATGGACAGGGCTTTATTGGTTATGTTGCAGATAATGGCGGACAGTACACACTGGAACTTGCAATCAGTTTTGCAAAAGAACGCTCAGGAGGAATACAGGTTGATTACAGTAACCAGATAGCCGTTGACTATAATGGCGGCTGGAGATACGCATATGGCAATATGTTTTATGCACAGCTTGTTAACCAGTATATATACAGTTATGAAGATGAAGCAGTACAGAAAATAGTTGATGAAGCAATGAAATATTATGGCTGGGAATATACATGGGGCGGCAGTAATCCTGAAGAAGGATTTGATTGTTCAGGACTTGTACAGTGGTGTTATCTGCAGGCTGGCATAGAACTTCCAAGAACATCAAGAGAGCAGTTTGAATGGTGTGAAGAAATAACTGTTGATGAACTGAAGGCAGGTGATCTGCTTTTTTATCAGAATGAGTCCTCCGGTGGTGAGATTGGACACGTTGCAATTTATATTGGTGACGGTAAAGTGTACGAAGCAGGAGACCCGATTGGCGTATATGACAATAACGATAACTGGCATCAGGAAAATTTGCTTTATGCAGGACGCATAATACATTTTGAGCCGCAGGAAAATATTGATGAGTAATATCAGGAAATATAAAAATAACATTTATAAAATTGAAAGTTAAATGTGACGGAATACGTCACAGAAAATTAGATTTTACAGGAAGGAAATAAGAAATGATGGAATTGGTTTTGAATAAAATTGATATGGAATATGAGTTTTACTTTATGGATATGATGAAGAGTACAAAAGAAAATATTTTTGCGAAGAGCAAAGAGATAGAATTGAAGAAAGCAATTGTGCTTTTCTTAAAAAGGAATGTACATAGCAATAAAGAGATAAAGTTAATCAGGATGACTACAACTAACAATCTGATAGATGAATTCTACAGATATGTGACAGACCACGAGGATATAGACAGAGAAGAAGCAATGAATAAATATCTGATGAATTATATAGAATAATCATTTATTAGAAATTAATTTTTGTTTTTTTCAATTTCTTAATTACAGAAATTTAAAAGTGAATTATAGAAAATATAAAAATCCATCAGCATTTTATTAAAATCTGCTGATGGATTTTTTGCGGAAGGCAGGTGGAATTTTATGAATTCAAAAATCGACAGCAGAAAAAGCAGATGTGGAAATTGTAAAAAACTGTGTGGTGTTTTTGCAAAAAGGGGTATTAGGGCACTCCCTAACAAGTCAGCAAGCCACTTTTTAAGTGGTGTTTTTGTATTACAAAATGCGTATCTTGCCAATGTATAACAGAGGATAAGCAGCAAAAAGTGCATCATGTGGCAGAAAGTGCATCACAACTGCCACAGGCAGGTAAATACTGGTGTTGCACTATGATGCAGAGTGCATCACACAAAAACTCAAAATGATGCATGATGCACTTTTGCATCATAAAAAAAACAAAAAGTGATGCAAAGTGATGCAAATTCAAAAAGGTAAAAATAAGAACAGGAGTGTGATTAATTATGTCTATGACAGTAAGAATATCTGATGAGGTTGGCGAAGAAATCAGAATGATTAAGCCAGATGATATGAGTTTCAGCAAAGCGGCAGAAACAATTCTTCGTCTTGCGGTTAAAGCATTATACAGGGAAGAAAATGAGAATAATGACAGTTGTTCATCAGATGACAGCAACGAAAGTTTTCCAGAAAAGCTGAAGAAAATTTCGGAATTTATTTTATCAAAAACATATGATGAAGATGAAATTTATAAAATTGAATCTGATGAAAATAGGCAGAGTGATTTTGAAGAATCCGAAAATGAAAATTCAAAAATACACATGCAGGATTTTGAAAAACAGATTTCAGATTTTCAAAAATCAGAGGAGCATTTTTTAAAAATCGAAAATGAGCTTTCAGAAATTTCAAAACTCATTTTTGAAAATCGTAAATTCTTAGATGAAAAAATACAAAGTACAGAAGATGATTTATCCTCTCCCAGCATTGACTGGACAACGCTTGTAACCCCACCAGCTGAGATGTATTACAACATAACAGCTGACAGGACAGAGTATCCTTATATTCTTCCTGATGATGTCAAACCTTGGAATTACATGAAATGGAAAATCAAGGAAGAATATAAAACAGCAACGCTGGAATTCAGTTCCAATATAATTGCAGTAGCAGATTTTCTTCATCAGAAAATTATGATAGCTAATATTTTAAATATGCAGGTGTGGTATCCACAGACAGCAGACAGTCTTGAAAATCTTATGCTTATATGCGAAAGAAGAGTTCTTAAAACATTTAGGGACGAGCTACCGCTGTGGTTTAAGACAGGAATACAATTTACGCATAATACAGATTACAACAGCCAGCTGTATGCAAAGCAGGAAGAAATTAATGAAGAAAGAAAAAGGAGAGGTCTATATGAGTTTGAGTGTTTCAGATTTTAATAGCAAAATTACAAAAGCAGAGAAAGAGATTGATGTTCTTCAGGAAAAAATAAATAAGAAAAAGAAAGAGATAGCCAATCTTAAAAAGCAGAAGCATGTGCAGGAACTTAAAGAACGTACAAAGAGAAACGAAAAATTAGTATCAGCCCTTGAAGAAAAAATTGGCGGTGATATATCAGAAGATATGATAAATCGTTTTGTTGAATTCCAGAAAATGAATTCTGAAAATAATAATTCTGAAATAGAAAAATATCAGAATGAAAATTGCAATACGGACAAAACAGATTCTTATTATTAAGGCGGTGATGTTATGAAAAGAAATAAGAGTCCCGATGGTTATAGAAACAAAATGCTGCAGGTAAGACTGACAGAGGCAGAGAATGCAGCATTTCAGATTTTATACGAGAAAGCAAAGATTGATAATGCTGGGCTGCTGGTGAGTGATTTTATCCGCCAGCAGCTTCTTTTTACAAATGATGATAAAAGACTAAAGGAAATATTTAACGAGATTAGAAAAATGCGTACAGAATTTCATCAGGCGCAGATGTCTCTAAGGCAGTTAGAGGACAGTGCATCCAGAGAATATTTCATTAAAGTCTTGAATGATATAGAAAATAAAATTGATAATCTTAAGAATGAAATGGAGATGATGAATAATGGCAACAACAATTCTAAGGAATCTGAAAGAAGCGAAGAATAGAAAAGCATCAGCACATTTACATAACGCGATTGATTACATAATGAATCCTGAAAAAACCGAAAATGGTATGTGGATTGGCAGCAACTGTGGAATTACATCGCAGGAAATATATGATGCAATGATGACAACCAAGAATGAATTCAATAAAACCTGGGGAAGACAGGGTTATCATTTTGTAATATCGTTCAAACCGGGCGAGGCTGATGAACGGACATGTTTTAATGTGGCGAAAGAATTCTGTGAGAAATATTTGGGTGATGGCTATGAATATGTATTTGCAGTTCACAACGATCACGCACATATGCATGCGCATATAGTATTTAATTCTGTCGGCAGATACGATGGCAGCAAGTACAGATATGTAAATGGTGATTGGGAAAAGTATATACAGCCTGTGACAGATGAAATAACGGAAAAATATGGCTTATCACGTCTTGAATACGACAAGAGTGATAAGCGTGTCGGGCATTCTTATGCAGAGCATAAGGCATTAAAAGCGGATAAATTCACCTGGAAAAGCATTATACGTCTTGATATAGATATGGCAGTATCAAGAGCAGGAAGCCTTGAGGAATATTATTCCGAAATGGAGCGTATGGGATACAAGATAAGAATAGGACATTCGGCAAAGTATGGCGAATATGCAGCATATTCACATCCGGCGATGAAAGAAGTGCAGGGAAGAACATCTAAAGCGGCCAGAAGAGATTATATCCTGGGCGATAATTACACTATTGCGGGAATTAAAAAAAGAATCCAGCTTAAGAAAACTGGTGATTATCGTTATAATATACCGCCAGATAAAATATATGTCGAGCAGACACTGCATACAATAAGTGAGCATAAACAGCAGTCACGCTTTCAGGCCTGTGCTGTAGTACGATACCAGCACGCAAGACAATATCACTATTTTGATATGCAGTTAAAAGAACAGATACAGGTAAGAAAAGACCTGCTTGCAATAGATAAGCTGCGTGAAGAGTGCAACTATATTCTTGACAATAACATAACAGATATAATCTGTGCAAAGCAGCGGCTTGAGAAAGTGACTAAAGAAATAAGTGAGCTGAAAGCAGCTTCTTATGATGCGGCATTAGCAGACAGCATATATACTGCTGATGAGCTAGAAATCAGGAAAGAATATTATTCTCTGTATGACAGGCTTATGACAGCAGACAGCAGTATGTCTGATGAAGAATATGAAATTCTGTCAGACAGACTTGAAGAGCTTGAGAGCAGCTATGCTGATATACTGTCAGCACCGATGACAAAAAAGAATTCTATTCTACAAGACAGTCTAAACAGCTTATATGAAGAAAGAAGGATACTTAAACGCATCGTAAAAGATGAGAAAGTTTATAATGGCGTGACGGATTCCGTCACATTTAAAGATAATGTAAAAGATGCTTCTAAAAATAAAGATAGAAATATGGAAAGGTAGATTGTAATTATGGAAGATATTATAATAATAGCAGATGATTCAGAGAAAATACCTGATAATAAAGAAAGCACTGATAATAATCCAGGTATAACAGATGAGAAGTCTGACAGCAGGAAGCTGAGTAATGATGAGATAAAAGAAGCAGAAAATGCTGTAGATTACCTGTGTAAGCTCTATAAGATAACGATCAGTAATGAAACACGAAAAAAGATTAATACAGCAGCGAATGCGAAATGTATAATTACCGCAATTGCAGCCTTAAGAACAGGTGCGGCTGTAAATGAAGCTGTGGCGGCAGAGGATTTGCCAGAGTCGGTTAATACAGCAATTTTCACCTTATACACTTCAAATGACGAGCTTAATAAGAAAATAAATGAAGCTGCTGATACAGTAAATAATCTTAAGAATTCCAATGATGATATAAGACAAATTTTTGAGACAGAAATCAAAAATTCGTTTGAAAGAGAGAAGCAGGCAACCAATGCAGTTATTGAACAGTATAAGGTATCCCTTGAAGCAAAGGATAAGACATATACGCTTATAATGCGTAACAATAACGATTTAAAGAAAGCAAATGAAAAATTAAAGGGTGAAGTGAATACTCTTCAGATAGAAAACGACAAACTTAAGGCAATGAATGCCCTTCAAGATAAAGATAAAACGGGCACGGCACAAAATCAACAGCCAGCCGCACAGCAGGCTTTTAATAAACAAAACAATGATAATAAAGGTATATCTTTATTTACAAAAATGAAAAATCACAGAAATAAGAATCAGCAGAATAATCATAATATGGATATCTTCATCAGTGATATTTTATCTAATAATAAATTTACAAAAGAGCAGAAGGATTATCTTATGAGTTGTATAGAATCGGGCGCAGATTATGAATTTGTAAAGAAGATTGCTGTTAGGGAGCTTGATGTTGATATGATGAAAAGAATAGTGAATTATTATAATTGTAAGAAATAATATTATTTATAAACTGACTCCAAAATTAAGGAGTCAGTTTGAAAAAAATATTATCTGTTTTTCAGATAATCGTAAATAAAATCTGCGATAATGCTTGTAATAACAGCTAACATAATATTATTTATGATGCCCATAGGCTTTCCTCCCTTCATTATTATTGGATTTATTTATCTATTTGATAAATAATCTTTATAATATGAATATTGTAATTGCATTTTTTTTTAGGAAAAAAAGTATAAAATATCAAAAAAAATATAAGCTTTTTAAAAAAATATAAAACTGGCACTAGATGTCACTAATTAAGTGTGCTATAATAAACTTGCGTGAAAAGGATTTGAGGCAGATGTAACAATCTGTTTCAGGTCCTTTTTTTGTACCCTAAAATTAAAATGTGACGGAATCCGTCACAAATATAAGGAGGACTTATTAATGGTAAAGAAAAATGAAGTAAGACGATTATTTGAGACAGGAGCAGTAAAAGGGTATCTTCCGTCTGATATGGCAGCAATGGAAATTCATATTAATAATATGGGCAATTACACCGGAGCAGTATTTATTGACCCAATTAAAAAGGAAACAGGCAAGCCTATGCCAGTGCTTAATCTTGATGCTTTATATGAAAGTGTAAAAAATTCTGAGGATATTATAGAGGCAGGTGTAAGGTCAGCAGGCATAGTACAGGATTTTCTTAAAAATACATATGTACCTAATATTGACTTTTCAAGGCTGCCTGAGCTGATGAAGGATTTTGATAAGATAAGCGACAGATTATATCTTTCAGCAGTATCACCATCATATAATAATGAAAACACAGCAATGTTTGAAGTACAGGGAATGCGTTTTGTCCCAAAGCTGCTGTTAGCCCAGGAAGGCAGTGACAGCATGGTAGCACCGCTTCCTAGAAGCACAGTTAAAGATATGGGATTGACAGAACAGGAATTTTTTACAAAGGTGTCTGAAAATACTAAAAATGTACTGAAACCTGAAATCAGAAACATATCTGATATTTTTAAAGATATACAGCCGGATATTGCTTCAGAAGCTATGGATATGTCGATGCTTGTAGTAACATCGCAAAATAAAATAAAAGGCGCAGCTTCACTTATACTTGATGATACAGTGTTAAGTCAGGTCGCAGCAAGATATAATAATGCTAATTATTTTATAATTCCTTCATCAATAAGCGAAGTAATAGCAATGCCTGTAAATGAATTCGCTCCGGAGACAGCGGAAAGTATCGCTATGCTTACGCAGATGGTTGAAGAGGTTAATGATACACAGGTAGCTAAAGATGAAATACTGTCGTATGATGTATACCATTATGATGCGAAGAAGCATAAGCTGGATAAAGCAACAGATTACTGCATAAGCAGACAGCTTGAAGCTGCACAGAAAAATGTTCCAAAGGCTGATGATGAGCTTAATGAACAGATAGATAAAAATAATAATATAAAAATGTAAAGTGGTATTTTCCTGAAGGAGAGTATCACTTTTTATTATGTGACGGAATCCGTCACGCTGAAAGGAGACACAATGACCATTAACAGTAATAATTATGGAAATCTCATTGAAAAATTAAGAACCATACATAATATATCGCAGGATACGCTTGCAAATATTCTTCTTATCAATACAGATACATTATCAAAGGTCGAAAAGGGAAGTGCAAAGCTGTCAGACAGCCAGTTAAATATGTGTGCCAATATATTTGATGTATCAAAATTTGCTTTGGAAAATGGAGAAATAAGACAAAGAATAAAGCATGCAGAATTACAGTTCAACCTTGACAAGCTGCTTGAGCAGTATAAGGAAGCTGTCGAAAGCCAGTCATATATGCTTAAAGCGATACAGGAAGCAGTGCCGCCGGAAAGATATACAGCACAATATTCAGAGATGCCGGAATATTATATACAGGGCTATTTTGTACTTGATACATTTACTGGTGATTTTGTCAAAGATAAAGACAATTTTCCTATAAAATATGACAATGCAAAAGAAGCATTGGATGCTGCTAGGCAGATGGATAAATCATACAAAAATGCTACGCAGAATAAAAATGTATCAGCAGAAAATAAAGATGAAAATGTGACGGAATCCGTCACATCTGAAAAAAATGTATTAATCAATGAAGAATCTGATAATCAAAAAATGATTTTATCAGATGATAAGGCATATGAAAATGCAGAAGAAAAACCAATGAGGTTGTAGAAGATATAAGTATATTTATGTGACGGATTCCGTCACATTTTATTATGGATAATTATAAAAATAGTTATATGAAAGGGTGATTACATGAATACAACTGATGGAATGTATGCAGATTTCAGGAAGATCGAGCAGGGAATGAGGCTGTATATGAAGATATCACAGCCTGTTGCATATGCAACATTTAAGCTTATACAGTTCCTTGCAAGAGGTGTCAAAGAGAAATTTTTTGATAAAGATGCCGTTGAAAATTTTTCAAAATTCCTGAAATCAAGTAATGGTGAATACAGTATATACAGAATGCCTTACAAAGCAGAATTATCAAGAGAACAGGCTATAGATAGAGCGAAGAATTATCTTGATAAGGCAGGAATAAAATACTGCGTTATGGATTCGGTAAATGATAAAGATAATGCACTTCATATAAGCGTTATGAGGAAAGATGAACAGAAATTCAATGTTATGTTCACAGATTATCTTAGGGAGCAGCTTTCGGGCGGAGAGAAAACAGCAGAAGATCTTATTAATCTGACAGATGGAAAGACAACTATAATATCTATTCCGGATGCTTCGCTTGATATAATGAAAAATGCACTTACGGAAGTCAATGTTAATTTCGCTGGGCTTGCTGACCTTGTGCCAGATGACGGAGAGAAGCAGTTAAGAATAGCAAGTGTTGATTTAAACACTGCTAAACAGTGCTATGAAGCCTACAGACATTCCATAATGAAGAATAAGCCGGAAGAAGCAGCTGCTGAAATGAAAGTGTTCAGTGAAGATGATTATATTGATACTGCAAGAGAGACTACAGAACAGTATATGCATAATGCAATGTCAGATGAAATGAAAGAAAGATTTAAGCAGTATGAAGGACTTGATGCGGCCGAGATGGAAAAAGAAATAATGAAATGGGACTGCGTTATAAAGGATTCCAAAGGATTTGAATGTCAGGCTTTAAGAGCAAATATGGCATATTCCGAGCTGTCAATTGACAAAGCGACACTTGTAGATGGGAATTCCATCAACAGCCAGCTCGCAAGAAAATTTCCTAACTACTTTTTTGCTACAATACCTGGAACGTCAGGAAAACAGATAGTTATGCTTCCTAAAAATCAGGTGTTTGAGGTAGATGGTGAAGCTAAAGACAGATATATTGCATTTGTCAATAATCAGAAAAAAGTCCGCATATACAATGTTGATGGTAGCAAACTGGATTTCGATATTGGTGAAACTTACCCGACAGGCAAAGATCTGTTTAAAAAGTTCGATACACACAAAAAGAATAGTATGTATAAAGATATGACAAAGTCTGCTGTGCAGGAATTTGAACATATAGTTCCTAAAGCAGCACCAGTTAAATAATCTGTAAATATTAATATGGGTATATGTGACGGAATCCGTCACATCAACAGCTAAAAGCAGGCATTAAGTTGTCTGCTTTTTTGATATTTAAAAATCAAGGAGCAGTTATGGATAAAATAAAAGAAATAGAATTAAAGGATATTAAGAAACTAGTAAAAGATATGCGTGATAATACGATTATTTCAGTTGACCTTACACCGCTTACAGAAGACACAGATGTGACGGAATCCGTTACAAGAAAAGGAGGTGGCAGTGTTGGCAGAGATTAATCATTATTTATCAGATGATGAAGCATTCAAGCTTGATACAGTATCTGTAAGGCTTGTAAAGACAAGGGGATCCATTACATCAGAAGAATCGCTTTCATCACCGGATGCGGTCGTAAGGGCATTAGCTAAAGAAATGTCTGATTATGACAGGGAAGTTATAGGTGTAATTAATTTCAATGCAAAAATGCAGCCTATAAATGTCAATTTTGTATCAGCTGGTACGTTGAACTATTCAGTTGCTCATCCAAGGGAAATACTTAAATCAGCAATATTGTCAAATGCATCATCAATGATGATGATACATAACCACCCAAGCCAAGATACAACACCAAGCGAAGAAGATGTAATGATAACTGACAGAATGTCACAGCTATGTGGGCTTGCAGGCATACCGCTTGTTGATCATATTATAGTTGGTGGTGATGGAAAAGAATATTTTAGTTTTGCAGAAAAGAAAGCAATGCCTGTTGCAGATGCGCATTATGAAAAGAACTATATGAATATCCATTTTCCGCAGGTGGCAGAAAAACGTAATTATGAAACTGTGAATGAAAATAAGACTTCATATAAGAGTACAAAAAGCACACAGAATAAAATGAATGAAATAACCAAGATGCTTGAAGAAGGAGTGCACAAAGTATTTGAAAGCGATAATTATAAAAATTATCTCAATACAATGTCGAAGTTTCACAATTACAGTATGAATAACACTCTGCTTATAGCAAGGCAGAACCCTGATGCTACACTTGTTGCCGGTTTCAAATCCTGGGAAAAAAATTTTGGAAGACACGTTAAAAAAGACGAAAAGGGAATAAAGATACTTGCTCCTTCTCCATATAAGAAAAAAGTAATGGTTGAGAAGGTTGACCCTGTATCAAGGGAAATTATGCTTGATACAAATGGAAATCCGGTAAAAGAAGAAACAGAAGTGAAGATGACAGCATACAGAATAGTATCAGTGTTTGATGTAAGCCAGACAGAAGGAAAGCCGCTCCCACAAATGGGCGTGGCAGAGCTTACAGATAATGTAAATGAATATGAATTATTTGTTGAAGCCCTCAAGCAGAGTACATCAGTTCCAATCAGCTTTGAAAATATATCAGGTGCAGCAAAAGGGTATTATAACCCTGTGACAGCCAGCATAGCAATAAAGGCGGGAATGCCAGAAAGCCAGACGGTAAAAACAATGATACACGAGATTGCCCATTCCATTCTTCATAATGATATATTGGATGAGGCTGCAAAAAAGGACAGGCAGACTAAAGAAGTTGAAGCTGAGAGTGTTGCTTATACAGTATGCCAGCATTTTGGAATAGATACATCTGATTATTCATTTGTATATATAGCAGGCTGGAGTTCTGGCAAAGAAACAGAAGAACTTAAACAGTCATTAGAGACAATACAGAAAACTGCATCAGGACTTATTAATGATATAGAGCGTATAATGCCGCAGCTGAAAAAAGATATGCAGCTTAAAGAAAATGTGACGGAATTCGTTACACTTGATAATGAAGAGCTGGAAATAGAAGCGGCAGGAATGAGAATGTAAAACTTAAAAGAAAGGGGTGAATAGTCAATGTTAAAAAATAGAAAGATATCTTATAAGGTATATCTTATGCTGCTTGCTGTTGTTATGTTATTCAGTCTGTTTTTTGCCGGAATATTCAGTTATGAAGATACAAACATGCTAAATATACCAGATAAGCTTACAGAGCTTGCAAAACATTTTTACGAATATAAGCGTTACTTCAATAAATACACATGGCAGTGTATGGGGTGGGGGTTATGTGTATGGGTGTTTCTTTGTTACTATATTATGGATAAAATGCGAAACTGGCAGAGTCATATAGCATATGGTTCTGAAGACTGGGGCGATGCCGAAGATGTCACAAAAAGACGTGCAAATAAAGATGAAAGCTATAATAGAATTATATCTAAGAATTTAAGAATAGATACACAGGGTGCTGATAAGGCTTCAAACAATAATATGGTAGTTGTTGCCTCTTCCGGTAAGTTTAAGACTACATCGGTAGTCGTACCAAATATTTTAGCTGGTGGTGCAAATAAAATTGTATTAGATGTAAAAGGCGAACTGATGCGTAATTATGGATTATATCTGAAAGAAAAAGGATATACAATAAGATGCCTAGACCTTAAATATCCTAATTTATCGGACAGGTACAATCCATTTGCTTACATAGAAACAGAGGAAGATATAATAAAGCTTATTGCCAATATCCAGAAATCGCTTACGCCACCAGATGCAATGAAAGGCGAACCGTTCTGGGACGAAGGTGTTGCCTTATATCTGCAATCAGTATTTTTCTATGAGTGGTGGTATGCAAAGAAAGAGGGAAGAACAGGAACATTTAATAATGTGTTGAAATTAGTAAATGACGAAGCTAAAAAAGATACTTCAAAGCCAGTTGAAAAAGGTAAACAGCCACCTACATTGTTACAAATTAAAATGGATCAACTAGCAGAAGAAGATAGTCCCGATAATCCAGCTGTAAGGGACTATAGAAAGTTAAAAGATGGTGCAGCTGAAACTGTTCGTTCGATTATAATTATAACAAATGCCAAATTGAAATTGTGCGAAACAAAAGCACTCAAGCGTATTTTTGAAGATGATGATATGCATCTGACAGAATATGCTACTGGTGTAGGCGGTACACTTGATAAGCCTAATAAAAATAAACTGATAACATTCTTATGCGTAGATGATTCGGATCAGTCATACAATTTTGTGTGTTCTATGTTATATTCACAGGCACTGACAATTCTTATGAGAATGGCAGATAATAATCTTGGTGGTTCACTTCCAATACCACTTGAGCTGTGGTTGGATGAATTTTACGCAGGAGCAAGACCAGCTGACTGTGCGCAGCTCATGGGCGTTATCAGATCACGAAACATAAGTATGATACCAATTTTGCAATCAGTAAGTCAGCTTAAAGATTTGTACCAAGGTGAAAAAGCAGAGATTATCCACGATAACTGTCCTATATTTTGGTTCGGTGGTTGTGGTCAGGGCGCTATAGAAACACAGAAAGCTATATCGGAACTGCTGGGTAAAGCAACGGTAGATATTGCTTCTGATGGCAGTAATGGCAACAATAAAAGCACTAATTACCAGAAAACGGGCAGGGAGCTTATGACACCTGCTGAAATTAAAAATATGGATAAGCATTACTGCATAATCTTTCTTGAAGATGAACGACCAATATATGACAGGAAGTCGCTTCCTTGGGAGGATAATCCTTTATATAAGCAGGCAATGCAGCTTAATGAAGAATCGGGTGTAGGAGGTTATATTGTAGAACCTAAGTCGATGGTAGACCCACATACAGGCGAGTATGTAACAATACAGAATTCCATAAATATAGAAGAAACTGATGAACTTCCTGAAGGAGTAACACCTATAGATATTTATGATGATAAATTCCTTCATATGAATTTTGCTTCAAAAGAACCTTCTGATGATGAAGTGAATGAGGAACTGAAACGTTTATATGCACTTAAAAAGAGCCTTACACAAAAAGAAAATAAAAGAAAAGCCACAGAAAAAAGCAGGAAAGCTGTTTCATCAGACGTGACGGATTCCGTCACAAATGATAAAAGGAACATCAGGACAGATAAGATGGATAGCAGCATATCATATAATGTGCCAGCCAGTATTGAAGATGGAATTATGCAGTATTTTGGTACTATGGATAGCGGACAGCGCAAGTTAATCCAGATGGCCATAGAAAATAATATGCCGGAATTACTAATAAGGAAAATGTTCGTAATGCAGTATGATACAATGAAACAGTTTTATGATTCATATTTCAACTGATTATATAAGATGATATGTATTATATGAATATAGATATATAATCAATATTATGTAGTTATACATAGCAGTTATCACTGTTATATATTAGTGATAACTGCTGTTTTTTTAGATTATATGTATTATGATATATGCGTATTAAATAATACATATATTGACACAAACCGACAACTGTAATAATATGAATTATATAAAATTTACATATTATATTTATAACCATCATAAAAGAGGGGTGATATTATGAAGGGTTATAGTCAGTTGAATTACCGCAAACGAATCCGTCTTGAAACATTATTCAGTCTTAAATTATCTAAATTTGAGATTGCTGCTAAAATGAATGTCTGCTTAAAAACAGTGTACAATGAGTGGAACAAAGGCAGATATTTACATACTAATTCTGATTTAACTACGGAATGGAGATATTCCGCTGATAAAGCACAGGGCATTACAGATATAAATGTATCAAACAGAGGGACTATGCCGAAGCTTCTTCAAGACAGGAAGCTTGCAAAAGAGATAGAAAATAATATATGTAATAATGGTTATAGTGTTGAAGTAACGGTTAATGTTATGAAGCAGTCCGGCAGAATGGACAAATATGAACAGTCTGTATGTACAAGGACAATCTATAATGCTATAGATAAAGGATATTTTACACGCATAACTAATAAAGACCTGCCCATCAGAAGAAATAAAAAAATGCACAAGAAAAATGCTGTAAGAGTGCAGAAAAGAGACATCGCAGGTATGAGCATAGAGGATAGACCAGAAGATATACTGACAAGAGAGGAATTCGGTCACTGGGAAATGGATTCTGTCATTGGTTCGAGGGGAAAATCTAAAAATACACTGCTTACACTTTTTGAGCGAAAGACAAGGCAGCCTATTATATACAAGCAGCCAGATAAGTCATCTGCAAGTGTAGTTGAAGCTCTTGATGATTTGGAGAAGAAATTAGGAGATAAATTTTATTTGATATTCAAAACTATTACTGTTGATAACGGAACTGAATTCGCTGACTGTGAAGGAATAGAACGCAGCTGCATATACCCTGGGAAGAAAAGAACACAGGTGTATTACTGCCATCCTTACTGTAGTAGCGAGAGAGGTTCAAATGAAAATGGCAACAGAATGATAAGACGAAAAATCCCAAAAGGAACAAATTTCGATAATATGTCCAAGAAAGAAATAGCACAGGTACAGAAATGGCTGGAAAATTATCCGCGTCGTATGTTTGGCTATAAATCATCCAAACAATTGTATCTCGAGGAAATGAAGCTGTTAATCTGAATAAATGCAATTGAATAATAATTTTTAAAAGACTGACAAATGCCAGTCTTTTTGTGCTGTAATTCGATGTGAATTTTACTGCAATACCAGTAGAATACAGACCTCAAGGCACATAATAAACTACATTTATAGTATACTAAAATGCAGTAAAAATACTGTGAAAATATTGTAAAAAAAGCTTGACATTTACAATATAAATCCCCATTGAAATGTTTGCTTTCAATGGGGATTTATATGTGTTTATTTTAAATATTATTTAATAAAGCTTATTAGTTATCTGAATTAAGGTATGTGTCAACATCGAAGGTTTCACCAGCGATAACCTTATTCATAAGCTTGGTTGCTGTGCTTATATCTTCTTCGTATGGAAGTACGATAGAAGCACCATATACATTAGATACCTCAAGATGACGATATTCATCAGTCTTACCAGATATACTGTATGTCTGTATATTCCAAGGTGTGCTGTTGCTTAACTGTAACTTTACAAGGTCAGATATTGCACTTGAAGGTATATTTGTTAAGAACATATCACTAACTGTATCCATAACTGCTGAGTAGCGTGTAAGTATTGCAGGTGATGTGGCCTTTTGAATAATACCTTTAATAACGGCTGTCTGATTACGTCCACGCTGGAAATCACCAGCTGCAAAGGCTTTACGTTCTCTTGCGAAAGCAATAGCCTTTTCTCCATCACATTCATTAGCACCCTGAACAAAATGGTAAGAAACAGGAGCAGCTTCCCATCCATTGGTAAATTCTATCTCTGACTCAATTGTAATACCACCGAGGGCATCAATAACTGCCTGTGAACCAGCAAAATTAATCTTTACATAATAGTCAATATTAATTCCGTACAGATTTTCAAGGGCTTCGATAGATTTATCGACACCATAAGAACCTGCGTGTGCAAGCTTGTCATAACCGGTTACACCTGATGAATTACTGATTTTAATATAGGAATCACGAGGTGTAGTAACAAGTAATACCTGCTTGGTTTCTGGATTGATAACTGCAAGAATATTAACATCACTTAATGCCTTGCTTGCAAGCTTGGTATCTTCGCCATCATCACTTGATATACCTGAAACATATATAATGAAAGGATCACGTTTTACATTTACATTAGAGGCATCAAGTTCAACCTTTTCTTTGTATTCGTAAGTCTTAATTATCTTTATGCTATCCTCAAAATCAGGAAATTCCTGAGATATAATACTCATCATAGAGTGATTGATAACGATAGCCTGAACATTTTTATTATCATAAAGTGCATTAACAAGATTAGACCAGTTAGTATATTCAGTTGGCTTGATTGTCTTGCCGGTTTCTGAACTAATGCTTTCAATGGAGGTATTGATATTGGCATTGCTTGCAGTTGAATTAATGGCAAATTTGTAATTAGCTGCATCATTTAAGTTCTGTGCCTTGTCATTTGAAAGCACGCACACATCAACAATGTCTATCTCAACATTGGCAGCACCAAGTTTGTCCAGTACGGAGTCAAATTTGGCGGCAAACAGATATGTGAATAATATAAGGCAGGACAGCATAACCGATATAAGCTTTCCTAGTATGTGTGATTTCGTGAATTGTGATGTAAAATCATACAGTACTAATAATATAAGTATGATATTAATCATAAATAAATATTTAAACGGAAGAATATCAAGTTTAAACATTTTTAGTAAAAATAACACTGTCAGGACAAGCTGTATAAGAACCAGCACAGAGCCAATAGCGAAAGCCCATGCACGGCGTTTCTTTTTACGTTCGATTTTTGAGAGTGATACCTTAGGTTTGAAAAGGTACTGCATATCATTCTTTACAGAAAATGTATTTTTAGCCATAACTTTTTTCCTCATAGATTTATAATATAGTTTAAATACAAACATAAGACAGTTTAGCACAATATGCTGTAAAAATAAAGAAAAATATGGCAGGTGGAAAATACCTTTTGACCCTGATACTGCATATATGGTATTATATAAAATAATGAAACAAAATGCGTACGGCGCACAGGCAAGGAGAATGATATGGATTTAAGAAACGAAGAGAATATTACAGTGTTTGAACACCCTCTTATTCAGCACAAGATTTCATTACTTCGCGATAAGAAGACAGGAACTAATGAATTCAGAAAGCTTGTAGAAGAGATAGCAATGCTTGAAGGGTTTGAGGCTATGGGTGACCTTGAACTTGAAGATATTGAAGTTGAGACACCAATTGAAACTTGTATGACACCAATGATAGCAGGAAGAAAGCTTGCTATTGTACCAATATTAAGAGCTGGTCTTGGTATGGTATCTGGTATACTTGCACTTGTTCCAACAGCTAAGGTTGGTCATATTGGTATGTACAGAGATGAGGAAACACACGAGCCACACGAATATTACTGCAAGCTTCCAGATCCAATTGAGGAAAGGCTTATTGTAGTTACAGATCCAATGCTTGCAACAGGTGGTTCTGCTGTTGATGCAATCGACCAGATTAAAAAGCATGGTGGTAAGAAGATTAAATTTATGTGTATCATAGCTGCTCCAGAAGGTTTAGAGAAGCTTCACAAGGCACATCCGGATGTACAGATATATGTAGGACATCTGGACAGACAGCTTAATGAGCAGGCTTATATCTGCCCAGGTCTTGGAGATGCTGGCGATAGAATATTTGGTACTAAATAATAATATTCAATATAAAACAGCTTGCCATAATGTATCTTAACCTGATTAAGATACATTATGGCGGGCTGTTTTTAATTCTTGTAGTATTAATGGCACAGAAAAAGCAAATGTATATTTATGGTTCATTGCTTTCCTGTGCCAATTATTATATAGATATTTATTTATTGTCTGTATTGCTTACATATACTCCACGGCTCTGGTCACCTTCTGGATTAACACCAAAGTTGTAGTCATTGCCAGGAAGAATTGCATTAAGGATAATACCAGCAATAGCGGCGATAGCGAGTGCTGTAAGTGTGATATGTGTTTCTCCGATAGTGAATGTAAGACCATCAGAAAATCCAAGTCCACATACGAATATAACACCTGCGATTATAAGATTACGTGACTTAGTAAGGTCAACTCTGTTTTCAACAACATTTCTTACACCGATAGCAGATATCATACCATATAGCATAAATGATACACCGCCGATGATAGCAGTTGGCATTGTTGATATAATAGCTGAGAACTTAGGGATGAATGAAAGTATAACAGCTAATACAGCAGCAATTCTTATAACTGCTGGGTCATAAACCTTTGAAAGTTCAAGTACACCAGTATTTTCTCCATAAGTTGTGTTAGCAGGACCGCCAAGAAAACCTGCAAATGCTGTGGCAAGACCATCACCCATAAGTGTGCGGTGAAGACCTGGCTCTGCGATGAAGTTCTCATCAACAGTTGCAGATATAGCTGACATATCACCAACGTGTTCCATCATAGTAGCAATTGCGATAGGAGCCATAACAAGTATAGCAGTTATATCGAATTTACATATCTGGAACTTAGGTATTCCAACCCAGCTTGCAGATGATACTGAAGCAAAGTTAAGTATTGCAGAACCATCAGGGTTAGTAACACCAAAGGCATTAAGTATTAATGCGAATACATAGGAAATAACTACACCCATAAGAATAGGTATAATCTTAAACATTCCTTTGCCCCATATATTAAATATAACGATTACAGCTAATGCAACAAAGGCTAAAAGCCAGTTAGTAGAAGCATTGTTAATAGCTGATGAAGCAAGTGATAAACCTATACATATAATGATAGGACCGGTAACAACAGGTGGAAGAAATCTCATAACTCTGTTGACACCAACAATCTTAAAGATGAGGGCAACAATAAGATAGAATAAACCTGCGATAACTATTCCACCACATGCATAAGCGGCTTTATCGTTGGCACTCATATCTGCATATATTCCTGTATTTAAGTTGGCAACTGTGTAGAAGCCACCTAAGAATGCAAATGATGAGCCTAAAAATGCAGGTACTTTAAATTTGGAACATACATGGAATATAAGTGTACCAATACCAGCACAGAATAAAGTTACAGAAACTGTAAGACCTCTTGTTAAAGGTTCATTGCACGCACTCTGGAAGTATCCTGCTACAAGTATTGGAACAAGTATAGTTGCCCCAAACATTGCGAACATATGCTGTATACCAAGTATAAGCATTTTAGGAATACCGAGCTGGCGGGCATCACGAACAGCTTCCTGATTTTGAGTCTTTTCGTTCATTTGAGTCTCCTTTTTATTAAATTTTTTCTATGATACCATAACAATTTATCCTTGAAAAGAAAATATTAAAAATAATTATGGATAATATTTATGACTAATATCTGAATGTATGTTAATATTAAGTATATTTATTTTTTAGTATTTTAATATAATGTTAATATGTTTTTAATATAGTGGTGCGAGATATAAATAAAATGATTAAGATATGAATAATATAATCAAATATAATAAGATGACAGGATAAAGGAAGAAGTAAGATGAATAAGCAGAATATATATGAAAATGTGCGTTATTATATAGGAAAGATTACCGTGATACTTATGATGGTGTTATTCCCATTTGTTATGACAGATAAGCTTAATAATGTTACGAAGACAAGATATGTATTCTTTGTTATTATTGCACTTGTGGGCTGGATTGCAATGCTTATTAATGAGGTTGTATTCAGAATAATTATATCTGGTGATTATCCGGGGGCAAAGAAGTCTTTAGATATAAAGAAAAACTTCAATATAAAGATAATTTACAATATAAAGAATAGGAAGCATATTATATATTCGGTATTATTGATAGCCAGTTCAATAATATCTTATCTTGTATCTCCGTATAAGAATATAGCCTTATATGGTGCAGGTTCAAGATATATAGGTATGATATTTTTTATTGCAGTGGCATTGCTTTATTGGACAGTTTCGGAGTGTTATGAGTTTAAAGAGATAGATGTAATATTAATTCTGGCGGCTTCGATTATGGTACATATTGTTGCTGTGTTTAATTATATGAATATTGATATATTGCATTTGTTCAGTAATCTTACTATAAAAGAGCAGACAGTGTATATGTCAACGCTTGGAAATATTAATGTATATGGAATGTATACAGGACTTACATTGTCTATTGCAATTGCTGCATATTACAAGGCAGAAACAGCAGCTAAAGAAATATTCTATTATATTGCAGTAATATCTGGAATAATTGGAATTATAATATGCGACAGTGATATGGCACTTGTGGCTGTTGTAATTCCGCTGGTTATTCTGTTTCCATATTCAATTAAATCGGTGGCTTTAATAAAAAAATACATAGTGACACTTACTGCAGTTTTGCTTGCAGGACGTGTTGCAGGGTGTATTAAGCTTATTATTCCGGATAAAGTAAGGAAGCTTAGTAATATAATGTCAGGGCTTATATCAACTAATAATATATTTAATATCATAATTATAGTATTATTGCTGTTATATGTATTGATAGTACTTAGTGATAACAGATTGCAGAAGCTACTTGACAATATTAAAATCCGTATAGTCCAGATAATATATTGTGTAATGGCAGGTGGATTTGGAATATATGCCATAGTCCGTTTGATTAGTGATAATATTAATAAAATTGGAGCATTTTATATAACAGATAACTGGGGTTCAGGACGAGGTTACATATGGAGTAATCTTATCAATGGCTATAAGAATTATCCATTTATATATAAAATATTCGGATTGGGTGAGGGAACGGTTAGAAAGAATCTGAGCTATTATTCAGACAGCCACTGGGATATTTTATATGGAAATGTAGTTGATAACGCACACAGCATATGGCTGCAAATGCTTGTTACGATGGGTTGTGTCGGCGTAATTATTTTATTAGTTATTTTCATTCATACATTGGTCAATTCAGCAAAGCATGGTGTGCCAGATATAATTGCAGGCTTTGGAATGGCGGTTTTAGTGTATGCTGTGCAGGGTGCAGGTAACATTTTGGAAGTGATAACATTTCCAATGTTTATATGTGCAATGGCAATAGTGAATTGTAATAAAAAGATTGTTAAATAATTGTAAAGTGATATAATAAATATAGTGTATT
>UMCT01012110.1_pt1 | contig 25440 bp, 34 predicted proteins | sample 1964291 | NCBI WGS metagenome assembly UMCT01 (sample SAMEA4835974, study PRJEB28245) | human gut metagenome | biome: gut microbiome; material: fecal sample | place: Denmark | collected 2008 | reverse complement strand
GCTTGATGGAGGCGCCCGGAGTAATCTGTCTGATCCCTGTGGGGATTATTTGGAGGCGGTCAGCTTGGCGACCTGATCCTTCAATTCTTTGCCGACCTTGAATTTGACAACGGAGCGGGCCGGAATCGGCACATCCTGGTCAGGGTTTTTGGGGTTGCGGCCTACTTTGGGCTTCACTTCCTTCACCTGGAAGGTTCCGAAATTGCGAATCACCACACGGTCGCCTTCAGCAAGGGTGCTGGAGATAATGTCCACGGCACGCTGTACGATGTCGAACACTTCAATCTGAGTGAAGTTGGTTTCGGCGCTGATTTTGTTAACGAGGTCTCGTTTTGTTAATGTTTTAGCCATATGGAGTGCAGAATGATATGAATGTATGAGTTTTATAGTTCAGCGTGCATGATTTGTCTCCTAAAAAATCACATAATCCGTGGCATGCTTGATTTTTACGTTCTCAACTGCGTGATGCAGGAATTTTGCTTGACCGGAATGGTTGGGATGCTTCCATTGCTTGCCGCCGGAGTGTTCCGGCTCCGGGAAGGATATATGCGAACCACGTTTACAACCATGCTGACTGACGCCCAAGCCGGAAGGCTTGAGTCCATTCTTGAGGAAAAGGGGTTTGAAAGAAGAGAGGTGCCCTATGCGCGTTTTTCCTTTGCCGGGCCTTCCCTGCTGGCGACGGTTTACGAGAAGAAGAACAAGCTTCTTCTGCAGGGAAAGGGAACGGATGATTTTATAGAGTTTACGCTGGAACCGCAGGTGACCGGAGTTTTGTCCCAGCCGGAAGAGATGGAAGAAGGAGTCGATTTTGTTCCTCACTTCGGGATAGACGAAAGCGGAAAGGGAGATTACTTCGGCCCGCTGGTGGTGGCTGGTGTTTATGTGGACGGGGGCATCGGCGCCGCATTGCGCAAGCTGGGTGTTTGTGACAGCAAGCTGGTAGGGTCTTCATCCAGAATCCGCTGCCTGGCGGAGGGGATCCGCAGGGTGCCGGGCATCCGGTTTCATCTGGTAAGCATTGGCCCGGAACGGTATAACCAGCTTTATCCGGCGTTCGGGAATTTGAACCGTTTTCTGGCCTGGGGGCATGCTACGGTGATTGAGGGGCTGGCGGCCAAGGTTCCGGATTGTCCCATGGCATTGAGCGACCAGTTCGCCAATCCGTTTGTTCTGAAGAGGGCGCTTGCCGCCAAAAAGGTGTCTGTCCGGCTGGAACAGCGTGTCCGGGCGGAGAGCGATGTTGCTGTGGCTGCGGCATCTATTCTGGCGCGCGAACGTTTTGTGAATTGGATGGATGCGGCGGGAGAGGGCGCCGGCATGAAGTTGCCGCTGGGAGCTTCCGGCCAAGTGGTGAAAGCTGCGCGCCAGTTGGTGGCCCTGCATGGGGAAGAAATGCTGCCCAAGGTGGCCAAGATGCATTTTAAGACCACACGGAATGTGTTGAAGTAGGGAATCAGGCCGGAGTGGCGCAAGGGGACGCTTCTTTTTTCCATTTCCCGTCTCCTACGGAAAGGACGGTGATTCTGACTTTGTCCAGTCCGTGGTGCTTCATGTCCAGCCGTTCTGCGGCTTCTTCACTAAGATCTATGATTCTGTTTTTGATGAAGGGGCCCCGGTCGTTTACGCGGACTTTTACGGTTTTGCCTGTTCGAAGGGATTGAACGAGCACTTCGCACGGGAGGGGAAGGGTGGGATGCGCTGCGTGCAGGTGCCAGGGGCGCACGTTTTCTCCGATCGCCGTTTTTCCGCTGACGAGCCCCCAAAGGGCGCATTCATTGTAATGGGAGGCAATTCCCGTTTGTTCATACGTCAGCGCCTGTTCCACGTTCATGGGATGGTAGCGGTGCCCCCGGATGGTATAGGGGCGGGTCATGTAGCCCGGATAATCCCGGCTTTTGGGAGAGGACGAGCAGGATGCCAGCCATAGCAGCCCGGCCAGCACGGACATTCCCCTGAGGATACCTGTCTGCATGATTTTATTATATGGATGGGGAGATGATGAAATGCAAGACGCAGGCGCGTTTTTCCGCCCGTGAGAAGCAGTATTCCGGAAGTGGCGTGATGTTTCCCGGGGGCAAGGGGAACGGTTTTTCATTGCCGTTTCTATTTTGATTTTGGTTGACTTGGCTGGTTCGCTTGCGTAGCGTTGATGCGATTCTGGGAACTTACTACAATAATAGATAACATAATGAGCAGGCAGGCATTTTATCCGCATCTCTCAGTGGATTGTGTGTTGATCGGGTTCGATGAAGAAGGTCTGAAAGTCCTTCTGGTTGAGAAGACGCAATTTGAACCCGGCCATACCGGCGCCATTTCCAAATTGCCCGGCGATTTGATTTATGAGGAGGAAGAATTGGATGCCGCTGCCCGCCGCGTTTTGTTTGACATGACCGGCATGTCTTCCCCCCATTTGGAACAGTTCCATACTTTCGGCGCTCCATCGCGCATCAAGAATCCGGAGGACAGGGCATGGGTGGAGGCTGTTTCCGGCCAGAAGATAGGACGCCTGGTGACGGTGGCCTACATGGCCATGCTCAGGATTTCCACCAAGCTGCGCAAACTGATGGAAAGCCATAAGACCCGCTGGGTTCCTGTAGATGATTTGCCGGAACTGGCGTTTGATCACCGGGATATTATTGACCTGGCGCTGGAGAGAGTGCGTTCTTCCGTGAAGAAGGAGCCTGCGCTGATTTATGACATGTTGCCTGCCAAGTTTACGGCTCTTCAGCTCCGGCGGTTGAATGAGGAGATTCACGGCAAGCCCATGGATGTGCGTAATTTCCACAAAAAAATCGCTTCCCGCCCCTACATTGTGCCGCTGGATGAGAAGGAGGAGGGGGTTCCCCACCGCGCCGCACGCTATTACCGTTTTGACCGTAAAATTTATAATCGCCTTTATTGCCGGAGCTGACGGTTCCGGGCCGTTCTGGCTTATTTTTTCCGTTTTTTCGGGCCTCTTCCCGCCATGCTTGCGGGGAGAGGGTCTTCTCGTTTGACAGAGTCCGTTTTGTAACGCATCTTATCCGCACGTTGATTCCCATGATAAATCCGGCCTTTATTCCAGACGATTTTTTCAAGGTGCTGGCGCCTTCTGATATTTTTGGAGCGGATGGTCCGTTTGAGGTTGATTTGGGGTGTGGGGACGGAGGGTTCCTGCTCCAGATGGCGGCCCATTATCCGGAACGCCGTTTTCTGGGAATAGAACGGCTTTTGGGCCGCGTACGGGGGGTTTGTTCCCGGGCGGCCGTCCGCGGGTTGGATAACGTGAAGGTGTTTCGCGTGGAAAGCCGTTACTTTCTGGAATGGATGATGCAGCCCGGCTGCATTTCCCGGCTGCATTATTTATGTCCGGATCCTTGGCCCAAGGAGAGGCATCATAAGAACCGGCTGGTGCAGGAGGATTTTCTTCCCGTGCTTCACCGTTCCCTGTCCGATGGCGGGGAGTTCCTGTTCAAGACGGATCATGAAGGATATTTTCTGTGGGTGCTGGACCATGTGGCGCGCAGCGGTCTGTTTAGCCGTGCCAGTTGGGATGAGGACGAATTTTTTTATCCCCGTACGGATTTCCAGCTTCAATGGGAGGCCATGGGAAAGCCGATTTACCGCGCCCGCTTTATCAAATTGCAGAAAGTCTGATTCCAATGCCTTTTATACTTCATCAGAAAGATTCCACCACGGCTGCGCGCCTGGGGTCGCTTGAGTTGCCGCATGGACGGGTTCCCACCCCCATTTTCATGCCGGTGGGAACGCAGGGTTCCGTGAAAACCATGCATCCGCAGGATTTGGAGATGCTGGGAGCTGAGATTATTCTGGGAAATACCTATCATTTGTCCCTGCGCCCCGGTTCCGCTTTAATTAGGCAAATGGGCGGATTACACAAATTTTCCTCCTGGAACCGCCCTATTTTGACGGATTCCGGCGGGTTCCAGGTCTGGTCCCTTGCCAAGCTCCGTAAAATTACGGAAGAAGGGGTGCGTTTCCAGAACCATTTGGACGGGGCGTACATGATGCTGAGCCCGGAGCGGTCCATGGAGATCCAGGCGGACTTGGGCAGTGATATCGCCATGCTGTTTGACGAGTGCCCCCCTTATCCCTGCGACAGGAAGTACGCGGAAGCCTCCCTGGGGTACACGCTTCGTTGGGCCCGCCGCTGCAAGGCGTGGGTGCAGGAACATCGGCCCCGTTCCGGGGAAGGGCGTCAGCACCATTTCGGTATTGTGCAGGGTTCCGTGTATGCGGATTTAAGAAAGAAGTGCGCGGAAGAACTGGCCGCCATGGATTTTGACGGGTACGCCATCGGCGGCGTTTCCGTGGGAGAGCCGGAGGATGAAATGCTCCGCGCCATTGATCATTCCGCTCCCTGGCTGCCGGAGGAGAAGCCCCGGTACGCCATGGGGCTGGGCACCCCCCCCCAATTGCTGGAAATGATTGCCCGCGGCGTGGATATGTTTGACTGCGTAATGCCTACCCGCCTGGCTCGCCACGGCGTGGCGCTGACTCCGGACGGCCCCATGCATATCAAGAATCAGCGCTGGGCGACGGATTCCCGCCCAATTGACCCGGAGGGACATCCGCATGTCACGCAATTTTCCCGCGCTTACGTGCGGCATTTGTTTAAAGCCGGTGAAATACTCGCTTTAAGATTGCTTTCTTTTCAGAATCTGGAATTCTATCTCCGGCTGATGGCCCAGGCGCGCGAGGCCATAGCCGCCGGCACGTTCGGTTCCTTCAAGGATTCGTTTATCGCGCGGTATAAAGCAAACGACATTTTATGAATATCTTTATGTTAGCACAGGCTCAGGATGCGGCGGGCGCCGCCGGGCAGGAACCCGCAAATATGTTTCAGCAGATTCTCGCCAGCCCCATGTTCATGTTTGTGATTATCATCGTCCTGTTCTGGGTGATGCTGATCCGTCCCCAGAGGAAGGCGCAGAAGGAGCAGCAGGCGCGCATCGCAGCCCTGCAGCGCGGGGACAAGGTGATTACAAACGCAGGGCTGCACGGTTTTGTGGAGAAGGTGAATGAGCGCACCGTTTCTCTCAAGATTGCGGAAGGCGTGGTGATTGAATTGGAAAAGAACGCGATCGTTCAAGTGGAGAAGTAAGTTTTTCCGCTTTCCGTACGTTTCCTGCATCCGCCCGTGTCGCCCGCCGGCAGGGGCGGATGTTTATTTTTGAAACCGTCTTTTTCCGGCGGGGTTAGTAAAAGTGGTTATGAGATTGCCCCACATGTTTATCTTGTCATGTTCCGCAGCGCTGGCGTTCGGTCTGTTCCCGTTTGCGGCAGGGCAATCCGTGGCTTCCGGCGACCGCGGGAAAATGGAAACTGCCCCCAGGCCCGGACTGGAATGCCTTCAGGTGACTTTGCTCATCCGCCAAATGGTTTTGGACCGCTATGACACCACGGGTACGGGAATTTTGTCCGAACAGGACAAGGCCCGGTTGGTGGAGGATGCCCGCTCTGCGCGGAGGGAGGCCAGAAAAGCCTTCCTGAGGAAGTTTGATAAGGATGGGGACGGAAGGCTTTCCCTGGAAGAGTACAGGGCTTTCCGGGAACATGTAGAGAAACGGCGCGGGGTGCGCAGGCCGGATGCCGGGCCGGACAAGAGAGATGGAATTCCGTTTTACCCTCCCGCCGAGAGGAAGGAAATTCCTCCGCCGCCCCCTCCGGCAGAGGGGGTGGAAATGCCCATGGTGGAAATTCGCACGGTGGGACGGAAGCGCTTCATGGTTGCTCCTGGATTGTTTCTGCTGACTCGTAACATGTTGCTGCAGAATTATGATGCCAACGGGAACGGCCGCATTGATCCGGAGGAACATGCCGTTGTCATGAAAGATGCCGCGGCTCTGTACCAGGCCAAAATGAAGGAAATGATGGAGCTTTACGATTTGGACCAGGACGGTGTGCTCAGCCCGGTGGAGAGAGAGCAGGCTCTGGCGGACAGCCATAAAGACAGCCCTTTGTATGCCATGGAAGAACCGGACGATATTGATTTGTTCATCCGGGCCAATATTAGTGAAGTGCTGCTGAAGGAGTCGCCGGTGGATGCCGGGGATGACAAGGATAAAGGTACGGAGTAATTTATTCTTCATGATGGGGATTCCTCTGGAACCGGAACAGGACTTTCTTCAATATCTGGAGGTGGAAAAGCAGGCTTCTCCTCATACGGTGGAGGTGTACGCCCGCGCCTTGCGCCAGTTCAGGGCCTGGGCGGCTGATTCATTCCCAGGGTGGGAGAATTGTACGCCGGACCAGATGAGGGACTGGCTTTTCCAGGAGCTGAAGGATGAAGCCGCCACGTCTTCCATCCGGCTGAGGTTTGCCGCCCTGCGCAGTTTTTACCGTTTCATGATGCGGAGGCACGGGCTGGAGACGAATCCGATGACGGGCGTTTCCCTTCCCAGAAGGAAAAAAACGCTTCCCGTTTTCCTGACACTCAACCAGATGTTGGAATTGTTGGAGCTTCCCTACAAGACGGCCGTTCCCGCCAATGCTCCCGCATGGCTTCCCTACCGTGATGCCGCCATATTGGAACTTTTTTATTCCTGCGGGATGCGCCTGAGTGAATTAGTAGGGCTGGATGTCGGCAGTGTGGACCACCGTTTCCGGGGCGTGAAGGTAATGGGGAAGGGGCGCAAGGAGCGCATCCTGCCTGTGGGAACTCCTGCTCTGGCTGCTCTGGAAACTTATGTTTCCATGGCCTGTCTGCCGAAGAATTCCCCCTTGTTTGTCTCCCGTATAGGAACCCGGTTAAGCGCTCGCTCCGTGCAGATGATGCTGAACAAATATGTGAAGCTGTCTTCCATTCCTTTTACCATTTCTCCCCATAAGATCAGGCATACATTCGCCACGCACATTCTGGAGGCTGGGGCGGATCTCCGTTCCGTCCAGGAACTGCTGGGCCATGCTTCCTTATCCACTACCCAGATTTACACGCATGTGACGCGTGCCAGAATGGCGGAAGTTTACAGACAGGCGCATCCCAGGGCATAAGGATTTTTTTGTTTCATGAAGGAAGAACTTATGTTCGCAGGTATTCTGCTTCTTTCCTAGGCATCTCCGGGGCCCGACCAGGCTTTTGTTACCCGGAGCACGCTGGCTTACGGCTTTGGCGCGGGAGTGATGGCTGCTTTGGGCATTGGTACCGGAATAGTTGCCCATGCTGCACTGGCTTGTACAGTAGGAGCATCCGTTTTTCACAGTTTCCTGGGGGTGGGGCTGTTTTGCGCCGCTTCCTGCTGGATGCTGTATTTGGCATAGAAAATATGGCCGAGGGGGAGGAATGCTTTCCTTGCCGGGTGCGGGGATATTTCCCCGGCTTCCTGTATTTACCGTGATGCTCTGGTGACTAACCTGATGAATCCCAAGGCCACGTTTTTCTTTGTGGCTCTTTCCGCTCCGCTGTTGGAAAAAAATCATGATCCTTCCTATGCTCTTTTTATCGGTTTTTTAATCGTGGCGACGGGAACGGCGGGCTGGATTTTGTGGGCTCTTGTTTTCCGCTGGCAGCCCATTCGTTCCTTTTACGGACGGTATGCCGGAATACTGGATGGAATATTGTCCCTTGTGCTGGCGGGGTTCGGATTCAGCATGCTGTATTCTTTTGGCCGCATGGCGGTGGAAAATTTTTCCTGATGCAGAAATGGAGGAGAGGCTTTTTTCCTGTAAAAATAACTCTGGTATTGACAATGACTCCATTATATCGCATACATCTGCACCCGCTGTGGAAAGCCGAACGCGCACGCATGTGAGTGGCAAGGCGCGCAAGTTTTCCATTAACACCTTTTATTTATAATTGATATGGCAGTAGCAATCAGACTCAACCGTCAGGGTTCCAAGGACCGTCCTTACTACAAAATCGTCGTTGTCGACAGCCGCGCGCGTCGTGACGGCCGTTACATTGAGCAAGTGGGCTCCTATGACCCCATGAAGGAAGGCGTCAACTATACCATCAATCTGGAAAAGGTTGACAAATGGCTTGCCAACGGAGCACAGCCCTCTGAAACGGTGAATTCAATGATCCGTAAGGCCCGTAAGGCTTAAGCCTTTTCCGGTGCATTATTATTTTCCTGAAGGCGTTCCTTTAATGGGGATCGCCTTTTGTTGTTTCTTGTGCGTGGAGCGGGAAAAAGGGCTTCCCCGGAAGCGCTTGCGTTAGGATGAATCAGAAAGAGAAAATTTCCCGCTCACGGAAAAACGGGTCGGCATTATTGCCGTCGGGACCGGAATACTCTGGCGGATTCCAGAATGCCGAATGCGATTTCATGGATGTGGAGATTGGCCGTATCAATGGTCAAGTGCGCCGTTTCCTGGTAAAAATCATGCCGTTCATTCATGAGATGTTCCAGCACGGCCTTGGGATTGGGTTGTTGGAGCAGGGGGCGGTTGGTGCATCTGGAAATACGCTGGTACAGGATGTTTACGTCTGTATGGAGCCAGACGACGAAGCCCAGTTTTTTCAGTAGCAGCCGGTTTTCCGGTCTGATAATGATGCCTCCTCCTGTGGAAATAATGCGGCTTTGTGCGGCGGCCATCTGAAGCTGTTGCAGGATTCCGGTTTCCAGGTCTCGAAAATGTGATTCCCCATGAATTTTGAAAATCTGCGGAATGTGCATTCCCGTCTGGCGTTCAATTAACTGGTCCGTATCCATAAAACCAAGGTTCGTTTCCCGGTGCAGTTCCTTTCCGATGGTAGTTTTGCCGCATCCCATCAGCCCGATCAGGATGATGTTTGGCAAGGATGTTGATGCGGCCCTATTCATGGCTTGATTGTACTCAATCCGGTAGCGTGAGAAAACAACTTTTTAGCGGAATGGCCTTTTCCTGCGCCAGCTTTCACTCGGGGAAGTCCGTAAGGGTGGAGTGAAGTAAAGGCAGTTGGAAAAAGAGAAGGGAAGTATGAGGCCGTAGGACGTGCTCTTATTCATTTGTCTGTTTTCTCCTTTCAGGGGAAGGAGGTCTTGCTTGACGCAGGAGCTTCTTCAGGCAAGGATAAAGCCATGCAAACCGAATTGTTCGAGGTAGATCCCCTGTCAGACAACCGCAAACTGTATGCCCGTGCGGCGGAAGCTCTGGGTGCGGGAGCGCTGGTAGGGATTCCCACGGAGACTGTATACGGCCTGGGGGCAGATGCCTTGAACCCGGAAGCGGTAGCAAGGATTTTTGAAGCCAAGGGAAGGCCTTCTTTTGATCCGCTGATTATTCATGTGCATCATGGGTGTGAGGTGGAAAAATATACCGCCGTTCCGGAGGGGCTGAAAGATCTGGTGCATACGCTTGCCTCCAGATTCTGGCCGGGGCCGCTGACCCTGGTGTTGCCAAAGGCGGATATCATTCCGGATATTGTAACCAGCGGCCTTCCTACGGTGGCCGTTCGCGTAAGCGCTCATCCTGCCATGCGGGGGGTGGCGAAAGCGCTGGGGCGTCCTATAGCTGCGCCCAGCGCCAATCGCTTCGGCCATATCAGCCCTACTTCCGCCTCTGCCGTGCAAAAGGAATTGGGGGGCAGTATTGAAATGATTCTGGATGCCGGAGCCTGTTCCGAGGGGCTGGAAAGCACGATTGTGCGTCCTGTGCTTGACGAGAAGGGCAAGCCCTCTCTGGAATTGCTGCGTGAGGGGCCGGTGACCCGGGAACAATTTCGCAACTTGGTTAAGGTGGTGCGCCGCAAGCCTTCCTGCCGTCCTGTTTCGGAAGAATCTCCGGCGGATGCGCCGGGGCAGCTCACCAGCCATTACGCCCCGCGCAAACCTATGCTGCTGCTGGAACCGGGGGAAAATTTTGCCCCGGTGGAGGGGGTGAGGTACGGCTTGCTTTCCTATGAAGGAACGTCCGCTCTTGCCCGGGAAGGGGATTGGGCGGAAGTGGTAGCCATGAGTCCCGGCAGCGGGCGGCTGGCAGAAGCTGCCGTGCGCCTGTTTGCCCTGATGAGACAGATGGATGAAAATGAAGCTATTGACGTCATTGTGGCGGAATCCGTTCCGGAATCCGGCCTGGGCCGCGCTATTATGGATCGCCTGCGACGCGCTTCAGCCGTCAGGGAATAACTTGCCCACGGTTTGCAAAACATGTTAAAGTCATTGCAGATTCCTTTTTGATTTTATGGCCGCTACGTTATTTGAAAAAATCTGTTCAGGGGAAATCCCCGCGGACATCGTATATCAGGATGACCTGTGTGTTTGCTTCCGGGACATTAGTCCACAAGCACCGGAACATTTGCTGCTTGTTCCGCGCAAGCCCATTCCCCGCCTTTCCGAGGCCGGGGAGGAAGATGCCGCCCTTCTGGGACACATGATGCTGGCAGTCGGGCGGATTGCCCGGACTCTTCATCTGGATGAAGGTGGCTTTCGCCTGGTCATCAACAATGGGCATGACGCCGGGGAAGCTGTCCCCCATTTGCACATGCATCTGTTGGCAGGCCGCAAGCTGGAATGGCCTCCCGGTTAGGCCGGAGCGAATTCGGGCATTGCCTGAAAGAGGGACGGATGTGTCATTTTCCATGAATGGTGCCGCCCTGCCTGCTTGTCAGGCATTAAGTATGCCTGTAAGATATACTCATGAAAAGATTGCTGGTAGAACTGGAGAACTTGCCGGAGGCAGGGAAAAAATACAGCGGTGAACTGGATTCTGAAATTTTCGGCATTGATGATGAAGAGGTTACTTCCATTGGGCCTCTTGCTTTTGATCTGCATGTGCAGAGATTTGAAAATGAATTGTTTGTAAGAGGCAATATTTCCGCCCCCTTTAAATTCCGCTGTGTGCGTTGCCTGGGCTACTTTGACTACGTGGTGGAAGTTTGTGATTTCGCGACTTCTTTCCAGATTGATTCACAGAATGTTGTGGATGTTTCAGATTCCTTGAGGGAAGAAATAGTTCTGGATTTTCCGGCATACCCGAAGTGTGCTGACGGAGGCATGGAAAACGACTGTATGGCGAAAACTCCGTATTTTGGAGTGGACAAAGAGGGGGGAACGGGTGTAAACAGTTCTGCCCCGATCAGGAATAGCGGCGTGTGGGACGCCCTCAATGAACTGGGAGATCATTATTAATCACCTTTTTACCAACTAAAATTATGGCAGCACCTAAGCGCAGAACGTCCAAGATGAAGCAGCGTACCCGCCTTGCCGCTCAGGCATGGCGTGCGCCGAAGCTCCGCAAGTGCCAGAATTGCGGCAGCAGCACCCCCGGCCATACCGCCTGCCCCAATTGCGGTACGTACAAGACCCGTTCCGGCAAGGAAATCGTGGTGAAGGCGGAAGCGTAAGTTCCGCGGGCGCCGCATTTGCCTTGAAAATTATCGCCGTATTGCGGCGCTATCATATAGACTTTCCAGCCGCTTTTGCTTCGCAAAGCGGCTGAACTTGCTTGAAGCGGACTGTTTTTTCTGCTAACACATTTCTTCAACAAATAATATGAAGATTGCACTGGATGTGATGGGCGGCGACAATGCGCCCGATATTAATGTGGACGGGGCGAAGCGGGCCCTCCGGGATTTCCCTCTCATTGAAAAGATCTACCTTGTGGGAAGGGAAGAAACGGTGCGCAGCTCTTGTGACCGCTTGGGGCTTTCCGGTCCGCGCGTGGAGATCGTTCCGGCTGCGGAAGTTGTGGAAATGAACGAATCCGGATTGCTGGCGGTGAGAAAGAAAAAAAATTCGTCCATGTCCATTTCCGTGGATCTGGTCAAGTCCGGAGATGCGGATGCCGTGGTCAGCGCGGGCAACACGGGGGCAGCTGTAGCGGCTGCCACCGTCAAACTGAGGTTGCTTGAGGGTGTGGAGCGTGCGGGCATTGTGACCCAGCTTCCAAATGAATTCGGAGTCTGCAATGTGACTGATACCGGAGCCAACCCGGATGCCAAGCCCCGGCATTTGGTAGGGTATGCCGTTATGGCCAGCATTCTGGCGCGTTCCGTTTACGGCAAACAGATGCCTAAGGTGGGAGTTATGAGCAATGGCTCTGAAGATGAAAAGGGAACAGATTTTACCAAAGGAACTTTTTGTCTGTTGAAGCATTTGGAGGAGCGCGGTGCGCTCCCTTTTAAATTTGTAGGCAATGTGGAAGGCCACGATCTTTTTGAACATGAAATAGATGTGGCTCTGACAGACGGTTTTACCGGAAACGTCCTGCTGAAAACATGCGAGGCCACCGCCAAGGCTTTCAGCAAATGGCTGAAAGAGGAACTTAAGGCAAACCCGTTCCGCATGGTTGGAGCTGCCTGCGCCTCCGGAGCATTCCGCGCCATGAAAGCACGCCTTTCTGCGGACTCCGTAGGGGGAAGCCCTCTTTTGGGCGTTAAGGGCGTGACCATCATAGCGCATGGCAGTTCTACCCCCGTAGCCATCCGCAATGCCTTGAGAGTTTCCATGGAAATGGTCCAGCAGGGCGTCAATCCCCTCATAGAAGAGGAGATGGCCCGGCTGGGCACTATTCCGGAGGTTGCCGAAGTGTACCCCAAATAATCATCATGTTTCAGTTTCTGAAAAAGCATGCCGCCGCCGCGGCAAAAGAAGGAGCTCCCCCGGAAGGGGCTGCCTCCGTGTCCCGTTCAGCCGGTGATCGTTTGGACTCCAGCCTGGCGGTATCCGTCGGGTTGTGCGTGCTGGTTTTCATCGTGCTTCAATGGATGGGCAGTTACAGCCCCCATTGGGGAAAATCCATATGGCATCACGTGTCGGAAGCTTTTCTGCTTTTTTCCGTGACGCTGGCGCTGATGCCTATGTACTGGTTATGCGCCGGTTCCCTGCGCAGAAAAAACAAAACCTTTGTCGTCACATGGGGGGCGGTTCTGGTTCAGCTCCTGTTTTTTGGCTTCATCCGGCATGTAACGGCTGACATTACTTCCGACATAGGCAATGAGCTTTTGTACATTCCCTATATGATGGCTCCGTTGATTGTCACGGTGCTGCTGGGGCCTCTTCTGGGCATGTTTGCCACTATTTCCATCTGCATGCTTGGCGGATTTTTCATTCTGCCGGAGCAATATGCTCCGGAAAAGCAGGTCCAGTTCTGGATTCTGAGCTCTCTCTCCGGCATGCTTACCGTGTTGCTTACCCATAACCTGCGGAATCGCGCCCAGTTGCTGCGGGCGGGATTCTTTGTGGGGCTGCTTGTCATGGTACTGTGTTGCATCATGGGGGTCATCAATCTCCAGGCATGGGATTACAACCTCACTGGAGTTCTGGTTTGCCTGGCCGTGGCTTTTGGCGTAAGCATGCTGACCAGCGTGCTGATCAGCGGCGTCCTGCCTATCATAGAAGGAGCTTTTAAAATCATTACGCCTATTTCCTGGCTGGAAATGGCGGATATGAACCGCCCTCTCATGAAAAGGCTGCAAATGGAAGCTCCGGGAACTTTTCATCATTGTCTGATGGTTGCCCAGCTGGCGGAGGCAGCGGCGGAAGCCATTGGGGCCAATCCCATTGAATGCCGGGTGGAGGCTTATTACCATGACATTGGCAAAATGCAAAACCCCCTTTATTTTATTGAAAATATCATGGATGGCCCCAATCCCCATGATGAGCTGACGCCCAGCATGAGCGCCCGTATCATCATCGACCACGTTCAGGACGGGGTGGCATTGGCCAGGGAGAACAACCTTCCGCGTCCTTTGGTGGACGTCATAGAGCAGCATCACGGCACCTCACTGGCTTACTTCTTTTACCGGAAAGCCCTTCAATACCGGGACGAAATCCTGAGCCGCGTGGAAAGCGGCCTGGCTTCTCCGGATGACGTTCCGGAAGTGGTGGAATCCAACTTCCGTTACAAAGGGCCCAATCCGCAGAGCAAGGAAACAGGAATCGTCAGCCTGGCGGACATCGTGGAAAGCGCCACGCGCTCCATGGGTAAAATTTCCTGTGAGGAAATGCAGAAAAGGGTGGATGAACTTTTGAAGCAACGGGTGGTGGACGGCCATTTGGACGATAGCGGCCTTACCTTCGGAGATCTCAAGAAGATCCGCAACAGTTTCATTAAGACGCTGAAAAGCATCCACCACAACCGCATTGCCTATCCTTCCCACAATCCGGAGGCAAAGATTGAAAAAAATGTTCTTCCTGATGTGTCCGTCAGGGAACAGGAAGAGAAAGCGGTGAAAAAGGAAAGTGAAGGCAAAGCCGTTCCTGAAATCATGGAGTTGCCCGATGCCGGAACCCTTCAAGAGGGAAAATCCACGGAAGCGGAGATGGAGAACGGTGCGGTTACGGAGAAAAATGAAACCGAATCTTGAACTCTACAATCATCTGGAGGAGGGGAGGCTCAATTCATCCGTTACGGATGCCCTGATTGGAGCCTTGGAGAGTTGTCTTCCGTCCGTGTTGGCGTTGCCTGAAGGCCCTGTCCCCGTACTTTCCGGATTGGATGAAGTAGAAATCAGCGTGGTTTCCGATGACGTCATCCGGGATGTGCATGCCCGTTTTTTGAATGATCCGACGGCGACGGATGTCATTACTTTTCCGCATGGAGACGGAATAGGAGAGATCATCGTCAGCTTTGATACCGCTATCCGGCAGGCTTCGGAATTCGGAGAACCTGTTTTCAGAGAACTTTTCCGGTACATGGTGCATGGTCTTCTGCATCTGCACGGATATATAGATACGGAACCGGAGGAACGGGAGCGCATGTTTTCCTGTCAGGAGCCTCTGGTGCGGAAGTTTGGCGCGACCCTGGCGGACATTCCTTTTACGCATAACCGCTGTTCCGGCACTTAAAGCGCGCTTTTCAAAGATCCGGGCTTGCCAAGTTGAGATGAACTCTGTTACTCTTTTGCCGCATCATGCGTCCATAGCTCAGTTGGATAGAGCAACTGCCTTCTAAGCAGTGGGTCACTGGTTCGAATCCAGTTGGACGTGCCATTATAAACCCCGTAAACTGAAAGGTTTGCGGGGTTTTCTTTTCTTTTGTCTTTGTGTTGGTTGTCCGTATGGTTGTCCGTAAAAAGAGATTATTCTTGCGGTTTAAGGGCCGCAGGGCATGCTTGGAAGTATGAAAAACACCCTTGTTGCGACGGATTATCCGAACTTGTATCGGTCAAAAGAGTCGGAAATTTTCTATGCCCGAATTGATACCGGAAGAAAAACGGTGAAAAAATCTCTTAAAACGCGCGTGTTGACGGAAGCCCTTTCCAGGCTGGCCGGGTTCCTGGCGGAGCAAGGGAGGGATGAATTACCCGTGGAATCCGTGTCTTGGTATTTGGCGGTTGATATGTACGTCCAGCGGCAGGAAATGCGCCCCCATTTGAAGCCGGCCGCTGTAGAATCCATCAAGTTCTTTTCCAGCCGCGCTAAAAAGCTTGTTGCTCGTGATATTGCAGCAGAGGCCATCACGGAACAAATGTGCCGGGCTTGGTGGAAAAAAGATGCGTTGTCTGTGTCTGCACGAACAGCAAACGGAACACTCGCTGTTGTGAAAAATGTTTTTTCCATGCTTCAGGAAGCAGGAAGTATCAAGAGCAATCCAGCATCCAAGCTTGAACGGATGACTTTGAGGAGTTCAAATCTTAACGTTCCGGAAAAAGAAGATTTCCGAAGAATCGTTGAGGAAGTGAAAAAAGCCCCTATATTAAGGAAGTGGCAAAAGAAGGGGCTATATTCCGAAGCGGCGGATATGATCGCTTTCCTGGCTTATTCAGGGTTACGTATTGAGGAAGCCCGGCGCTTGGTGTGGGGAGATATCGGGAAAGAGTCCATTTCCGTGCCCGATATCAAACATGCCACCTCACGCCGGACCCTGTACATTAACGCATCTCTGGCTGAGGTGATAGAAAGCCTCCGAAGAGAAAGACGGGGGAATAGCCCTGATGACCCGGTATTTGCCATAGAAAGCCCCCGGAAAGCCCTCACAAACGCGTGTATCAGGCTTGGACTGCCTCACGTCCGTATTCACGACTTGCGGCATTTCTTTGCTACGTCCTGTATTGAAGCCGGAATCGACGTTCCCACGGTAGCGAAATGGCTCGGTCATCGTGACGGCGGAGCATTGGCCATGAAGGTGTATGGACATCTCCGGGATGAGCACAGCAAGAAAGCGGCCAGAAAACTAACTTTTTAAGTTGTTCGGCCTGCAACCTAAAAGAAGGGGGCTCCTACTGATAGGTATCCCATAAAGACGGGCAACGGGCTGTCATTACTCTCAAATGGACAGGAGTGCCCGCTGATCTCTTCCGGGTAATTGTGGGGCATATTCTGAATTGAAAAGATAGCAGAGATCATGAGGCATCTTTCACTATAAAAACTAGAATATTTTGCCTAAAATGAAACTAATTATACAAAATATTGCATTCCACATAATAGTTGATGCTTTATCTTTTTTATGTTCCCCGTCCAAAACTGATTGAAATGTCTTTTTGATAGCAGATAATTTATCAGAATTCATATCTGCAAATTGTTTGCAGATATCTGCTTTTTCCTTTTCTTCCGCAAATAAATCTTTCTGTGTTTTTAAATCATTTAATAGTTTTTGAATAGACTTTTGTACTCTATTTAGATCTGTCTGCATTTCATCAAAATTTTCTAATAGCGATGATGTATGATCTTGCGATTCAATTTTATATATTATATTCTCTATTTTTTTTGAATTATCATTTGATTCATCTAAAGCAAAAGAAAATACCGATATGAATAGTATTAGTAAAAATAATAAAATATAACCTAAGAAAGAATGTAAGGATGGATAATGAACGGAAATAATACTTAAGAGAGAAAAAAATCCATATAGGGATCCAAATATAATTAAGTAAATAATAAAGTGATGGATAAACGAAAGTTTTTTTGTAGTTTTCATTTTGAATTATTAAGCAATATTAACTATAACTTCGTGCTTCCCCTCAAATTTTGCAATTCAAGCTGCTGGGTGTATCGCTGGCATACCCTTTACAAGCCCGGTAATATCGGCAACCTTTATTGTGAGTCTTCCCCGTCGAGCTGATCTAGTACGCTTTTTCTTTTGCTATGGGTTTGGCCGCAGGTTTGCGGTGGTAGTGATATTCTCCCGTCTTTCGGTCATAATGGCCTCCGTTGGCATCTAAGCCACCAGGATGGGCATCAGAAAAGGTAATGAGAGAAATCACCGCGAAAATGAGAGAGAACACTTTCATATACAGGATATAATATCATAAAATAAAAGAGTTTGTAAATAATGTGGTTAACTCTCTCAAAGATGGCTAAAAATGGTTATTTCCAACATTTTAAGAGAATCGTTTATTCCATGTTCGACTTTGAGCCCATTTATCAATATTCACCTTCGCCAAGCTTCAGATGCAACGCAATCCACGCTCGGAGGATAGTGTTTTTCTGTTGTAGAGCTTCAAGGCTACCTGCTTCCACTCCTTTGATCATGCCTAGGGAAAGCACCATTTCTCCCATTACTCCCTCAATGCGTACCCGTGGCTTTGAGGAATAGACCGACGTGATGACATCCAGCTGTAAACCGTGTGAATACTGACTCCGCATTATGTTACAGTTCGTTCCAGTTTTCTTGAGTCATTTCTTGATGTCACTTTTTGAGTGCATTCCCTAGAATTATTATACCGGAAAAGGGTAAATAAGAAATACATCTCAACTTAGGATGGAAGATGAGGAAGAATTAGCAGATACTCTCTCTTGAATTATCTCCTGAATTTCATCCTCTGAATTTCTCATAATTATTCTCCACAATTCATAATCTATTGGGTCCCTGAATTCCTGTAGAAAATGATCACACCCACATTTCATATATTTTTCTTTAATAACTGGCATAATTTTTTCATAGTCTAATATATGACTCATTAGATTAAGCACTATTGCATCCTCTCCATTCATTCTTAAAAAAAATGACTCTATTAAATCTTTTTTTGTTTGATAATCAATAGTTTGATCAGAATCAATATCTTGCAATAATTTATTACACATAGATGTTATTGGAATTAGTGTTTTATAATAATCTTTTGAGAGAATATAATTCGTGTGATTACTCTTTAAACTAAACATATCGAATCCCAATTTAATTGATTCTGAGATAAGATGTATTGTTTCATTCAAAGAAGAAAATGCGTAATATATTTCTTCAAAAACTTTTCTCCTCCCAATAGAATCAGTTTGAGGTGAATTGTTTACTTTTATCTTATCAAATTCTTCATTAATTTCTCTTATTTTATTTTCATAACTTTTTTTCTTTTTTTCATCAAGTTGACTTTTTAATGTTTTATTGAGATTTTTTATTTCTTTCAATTTTGACTCATTAATCGTGAGTTGCTCATTTGCGGCTTTAGCATTCCTCTGTTCAGAAACTTGTTTCTTGTAGAAAGATAAAACAGTTGTAATACCAATAATGAAATTTGACCATTTAGAAAAATCATTGGAAAATATCAGATCACAAAATATCACTATAATAAAAAGGATTAATAAAATTAAAGGCCAATGATGAATAAGGTTTTTTGAGTTCATAGATTAAGGCGTTAAAAGAGGGTTAGCGTAGGCTGATAGTATTTATTTATGGTGATTTCTCGAGGGGGATTGTTTGACATTTGGGGAGAAAGAAAGTCCGCTTGGAGGACACCTTCGTCTTTCAAGCGTTTTAATATTGTTGAACAGTGCTTAGGGCGCATACCACGATCATAGCAGAATTCCGCCAGTTCGTGTTCATTTTTGAAGTCACCTGCAGCAAGTTTCTCGCTGAGGTCTCTTTCAAAACGTTCTGTTTTTGAAAAAGGGGCAAATTTAGGATCCATTCCAATGAGTATGCCTCCCTTGTCGTCGTCTTCTATAAAGTAGTTGGCTTCTCCATTTTGCAGATCCATATTCCAGCATATTTTCAGGAATTTATCTATCCCTTGCCACGCAGAAGACAAGAAGATGATTCCATAGATATTGGATGATTCTTTTTTCAAAGAGAACGGAGCCATATATTTTTTTGCGCCGGTGTCAAACGATTTGAGTTTGTTGAAGACTTCGTTGTGGATTTTATGTTTTGGCAATCCGCCATCAATTCCGAATGATCGTGTGATGACGTGTTGGGAAAATCTATTAAAGAAGTTGGATGCCATGAACATGATGATATCCGTAGCTGGATAGTTTGCCAGTGATTTGAGGATATCCGGAGTAATAAGGCTTACGCCAAACTGATCAAGTAGGAGGTACTTTGCAAAGTCAGGATTTTGCAGTATGGCGTTGTGAGCAAATAGTGAGTCAGGGAATTGAATTGGTGCGATATGGATTTCAGGAGCTGGATAATTGATGCCTTCCCATTGTTCATTCAAGAATTGTTCAGTATTTTTCTTGAGCTTCACAATATTCGAGGCTTTCAAATCGAAAAGATGTAGATGTATTTTCCGGGTTTTCCATCCATAGGCATTTGCTTGAATCAAAGTTGTTCTTTTTATCTCATCAAGAACCAAGAGTGGAGTTCCCCACTCATTGTTCCCGCTTTTCCCTGGGCCTGCAAAGAAGTCAAAGATATGAAGTTCTTTCGGCCATGTGGTTCTGGATGCCAAAAAGACTGGCAACCATTCCCGTGCATACTGTTGAAATATTTTCAGTTTCTCAAGTGTTGCCTCGTCAAATGGATTTTTGTGAAAAGAAGTTTTGGAAGCCCCTTTTTTATTTCCTCTTGGAATTTCTTTCAGAATCTGATCCATGCCGGGGAGTATGCACATAGTAAGATATACTATGTGTTCTCCCGAAATTTGCAATAAATTTTAAGGTAAACTCATAGCTGGTACTCCCTTGTAGTAAGCTCCGTCCAATTCCGAACCTGCCGCTTTTTTATTCCGCCCCCCCCATTGTTTGAAGAAGAAAGGAATGGAGCATTTTTCCGCCTGGTCTCTGATGCTGCGTACCCATTCCGGTTTGATTGGGCGGGCGTTGGGTCCGCTTTCGCCTCCAACAATGATCCAGTCAATGAAAGATAGGTTCATGGGACCCAAGTTCTCCAGCAGGGGTTCGCAACTGAGGAAGCGAAGTGCGGCCGGCGTTTGACGGAGTGTATCAATTCTGGGGAGACCTTGCTTTTTGTTCTCAACACTTACTCCCCACCAGATATGAGGATGCAATTCCATGTTGGGAAAATTCTTCTGAAGAAAGTCTCTCATTCTTTCAGGCCTTTTTGTCAAGACCTGATAAATATGTTGTCTGGCTCGCAACATTACCTGAATGACTTGCTTGATAAATTCGTCTGGAACCTTTTCATGGAAAAGGTCACTCATGGAGTTAACGAATATCATTCTAGGCCTTTTCCATTTGATGGGAATGTCAAGGTTGTCACGGACTAGTACAACGTCAAATCCTTTTTCAAACGGATGGCCTTTGATGCCTCTCCATCTTTCAGCAAAGGCATAGGCATAGCAATTTTTACAACCATCGCTGATTTTCGTGCATCCACGAACGGGGTTCCACGTTGCGTCAGTCCACTCTATTTTACTATTATCGCTCATAAAATTCTTTTTGGATTAAGCTTTCTTCCTCCTATCTAGGGTTACTTGGTCAGATCAATCTTACCAACCATGCAAGCTTTGATTTGGCCAGTGATAGGAATGCGTTTCCGGAAAGCCGGGTTGATAGGAGCAAGCAGGAAGCGCCCGGCATCCTCAATAAGCCTTTTAAGGGTGATACCGGACACGTCATTTGTTCCTTGATATACGATGATTTCCCCAACGTATTTTTCAAGATCATCATTTTCTGGAACAGGCCGCACTAGAACAATCTGACCATTCTTGATTTCCGGTTCCATTGATGTTCCCTCTACACGTAAGGCCGTAATACCCTTGTCAAATACCGGGTATGGCTCGTCAAATTCGCTCCACGTGATTTCCCCTGCAGCGACGTTTCCAACAATCATGATTTCCGGTAGCTTGACAGGGCAAAGAATGACGTTGTTGACTTCTTCCGGCTCGTCATCGTTGTTATCCAAGGCTGGGTGTAGCTTTTCAACTGCCTCTTGAGACGTACCGTTTACCTGTTGCTTTTTTTTCTGCTTCTGGACAGTCATTTCAAGGATTTCGATCACTAGATCATCAATGCTCTTTTTGGCAGCCTTGGCTTTTTCACGGATGATAGCCTCAAAGTTTTCCGGAAGCTCAAACTGGATTTCCTCTTCACCGTTCATGAGGCGTTCAATGATGGCTAATTTTTTAGGTGGTATAGGTCTATTATCTGAAAGCCAATTATTTACGGTTTTTTTACTTACGCCTACTCCCTTACCGAGAGTTTCCCGTGAAACTTTATTCTCCTTGAGCCAAGCTTTGATTATTTCGGGCGTCAACATACACTCATAATGTACTCTTTTCGGGCATTTTCAAGGAAAAAAAGTTTTTGGTGCTGCTCTAAAGAGCAGTTTTATTGTTGACGCAAAATGCTCTTTAGGGTATTTTCATACCATCAACCGCGCCCAAGAAGCGAACGAAAAAGGAGAACACGAATGAAAACGAACCTCAAAAAAGCCTCCCAGAGTTTGAGAGACTGGCTTAACAAAACAGAAAAAACAACGGGTTTGGAAAAATCCATCATTGTTACAGGAATTCTTATGAGCTACGCGCTGAAAAGCAGGGAAGAAGAGAAATCCTCAACCACAAAAAAAGACTGCGGCCATTACGATGACTGAACTATGGAAGAAGACCTGATCGAAGAATTGAAGCTGCTCGGCTGGCACGAGCTTTAACCCGGCTTAACAGACGATAAATACCATGCAAAAGAAATTATTAGAAACAGTCTACGATGGTTTTGAAAACAAGCCATCCCCCGAAAACCCTTTTCTTCCGGGCGATATTGTACAGTTTACCTACGAAGATGATTCTAGATTGTATGAGGTCTATCAAGCCAGGCTTGATAGAGTCCTGTTGATTCCTCAGGGGACTTATTGCACAGATGCACCGGCTTGGACGCTCAAATTGGTGCAGAGGGATCCCACTGTATTGAATAGAAGGGGAGGGCGTGCCCGTGTCCGTATTGGGCATGCTTTATCCTCTCATACTCATAAGCAGGAACAATGTATTGCTCTTGTGCATCGGGGTTTCCTGTTGAAATGGTTGCTACGGTTGTTTCCTGCCCTCTTGGCGCTTCTATTCGTATCTGGTCGAGGAAAGCACAGATAATTTCATCCGGCCGCCAATATCCGTGAATTCCGAAAACTTCTTTAGGCTCAACCCAGCGATAAGAATAGAATTCTATTTTCGAACGCATAACCTGAACAAATTAAAACGAGATAAACAAGAAATCAACAATGAAAAAAATGACGAACGAACAATACTGGATGCGCCGCGACCGTGCCGAGAAAATGGAATCCCTTTACGACTGCCCAATAGGCTTTCCGGAAGACGAACTCAACCCCCGGCCCGGTATCGTACAGAACCTTGTCTTTTCCGCTCTGCTGGTTGGTATTTTTGCAATCATTTATTTCATCGTTAAATCTTAGTGAATTATGAACGGATTAGATCAATTTGTAACCTCTATTGTGGAGCAAACCATAGAATCCCTTCATGAACGTGGCTTGCTGATTTTGAATGAGTCCGAGGAAGAGAATGCCACTCGCATGTTCGACGGCAAGATATGGCTTACCCTTGAGGATCTGCGGAAACACCCTGCTTGTTTATGGGGTAGGAAAAAGGTTCGTAACCTGTTGCAGAACCATGAAATAGAAGACATTGGCACCAATCAACGCGAATATAGAATTTCCGCGATAAGCGTGTACAGGTATTTGACCCAAAAGACATCCAAAACCAGGACGGACATGAACAAACCTCCCGCTAAGCGGAAACGTAACTCCGTCAGTACCCTTTCCAACTACCCATAACCAAAAAGGCCGGGGCCAGCAGGAACTGACGCCCGACCTGAATACAATCAAACAAGGAAATAATATGAGCCTATTACAAAACATCAAGCGCGGAGTGCAGCAGCGTCCGCAGCGTGTCATCATCTACGGGCCGGAAGGCGTGGGAAAATCCACGCTGGCGGCCGGGTTGCCCGCCCCCCTCTTCCTGGACACGGAAGAAGGAACCCAGCACATGAATGTGGACCGCATCCAGGTAGACCACTACGGCGCCATGCTGGAAGCCCTGCAGGACATCTACAAGGAAGCCCGGAACGGAAACCTCCCTTACAAAACGCTCGTTATCGACACGGGAGACCGCCTGTGGGACATGTGCGCCCGCCAGGTCATCAGGGACTACAACGCCTCCCCCAAAGACGGAAAAATCTCCTCCATTGAAAGCATCGGCTATGGAAAAGGGTACGCCCAGGCCAGCGAAATGTTCGTCAACCTGCTTTCCGTCTTTGACAACTGTCGGAGTGCGGGGCTGCACATCGCCGTCATCTGCCACTGCCGAGTGGAAACGGTGAACCCTCCGGAAGGGGAAGCCTACACCATGTACACCATCAAAATCAACGCTCCGGCCAAACAGGCCATCACCGCCAAGGAAAAACTCAAGGAATGGGGGGACGCCATCCTGTTCTGCAACTACGTGACCACCTTCACGGACGGAGGCAAGGCCAAAGGCGGGGAACTGCGTGCCGTCTACACGGAGCACCGGGCCACCTGGGAAGCCAAAAACCGGCACGGGATGCCCGCGGTGATGGCGATGGACGCCGGGGAAATCTCCCGCCTGCTGTTTGGAGCGGGCTGCGGACCTTCCGGGAACGCTCCGGCCGGCGAAAAGCAGGCGCCGCCTCCCGCACAGCAGGAAAAACCGGCTCCCTCCCTGGCGGACCAACTGGCCGCGGTCATCAACGACGTGCCGGGAGCGCTGAACTTCCTCGCGTACAAAAAGGAAATCCAGCCGGGGCAGGGCCTTGAAGCCGTCTCGGAAAAATTCGCCTCCTTCATCCTCTCCGCCCCCGACCGGTTCAACACGGCCGTTCTGCAATACAACACCCCTGCCGCCCAATGAAACCCGTCACCTGCATCAACGTCGCCCGCGAAACCGGGCATGCCGTCCTCTCCCTGGACGGAGCGGAATACGCCGTCAACCTGGACGACCTGCAAAAAATCCTCTCAGACATTGCCGGGCCCCGTCCGGCCCCGGCCACGGAACTATTGAGGCCGTCCCTGCTCCCCAAGCTGGCGCAATGCCCCTGCTACGTCTCCTCCCCCGACGCGGGAGAAGCGGCCCAGCGGGGAACCCGGATGGACGCCGCCTTCCGGGCCCTGCTCATGGGCGTGGACGAATTCAGGGCGTGTGAACACCTGAAAGCCGATGAAAAAGAATCCATCCTCTGGGCGGTGAAAACGGTCCGGACGCTCTGCTCCGGGGAAGAAGTCATTGCCGACAAAAACCGCTGCGCCTTCCCGCAATGGCACCCCCGCGTGACAGGCGGGGAAGCGGACTGCCTCTGTCCCGCGCTGGGCAAACTCTTCGACCTCAAAAGCGGCCAAATCCGCAACTACTGGGAACAGCAGGCCTCTTACGCGAAATCCTTCATGGAACGGGAATTCATGGATGAAATCACCTGCCACCTCCTCTACTGCGACCAGCAGCAAATCGTCACCCGGAAATTCACCTACCGGGAAGCCATCTCCATCGTCAACGGCGTGGTGGACGCCGTTGACCGCGGCGGCGGGCCGCGCCTCTGCGACTACTGCGGCTGGTGCGCCTCGCAGGACACCTGCCCGCTGCGGAACCGGGCGGCGCAGGAAATGCTGACCCTGGCGGAAGCCGGAACGCTGGAAGAAAGCTTCGCCGAAATCGCGGAAAACCCATCCAGGCTGGCGGAATTCGTCACCAAGGCGGCTGTGCTGGAAAGTTACGTCAAAAAAGGAAAAGAAAAAATCCTCGACTACCTCAACAACGGAACGGAAGTCCCCGGATTCAGGCGCGTCTCCCGGAAAGGCACGGACACCGTCGCTCCGGAAGACGTCGCCAAATACGCCACCTGGATTGGCGTCCCGAAACTCCTGAAATCCTATGGCCCGCTCAAGGCGGACGTCTTCCGCGCCCTGTTCGCGGAAGCATTGCCGGAACAACAATTCCCGGAAGAACTGGTCAGGACGGGGGCCGGCTCCTCCTACGTTAAAAAAATCTCCGTCTCCAAAACCGCAACCACCAAATAACCATTATGTTCAGTTACATATCAGAAGGCGAGCCCAGCGAATACGGATTTCTCCCCGCGGGCGTCTACGAAGGAAAAATCGTCAAAATGGAAGAAGGAATCTCCCAAGGCGCCAAAACGCGGGGATGCCCGCAGCTGGCCGTCCACATCAGAGCCTTCGGCCCTGAAGGGGCGGCGACGGTCCGTTACTACCTGACCGCCTCGAAAGACCTGGCCTGGAAAATCGACCTGTTCGTCAAAAACGTCACCGGAAACGTCTACCAACCCGGCCAGCAGGTCATCATCAACCCGGCGGAATACCTCGGCAAACCCTGCTACGTCCGGCTCAGCGTCAGACAGGGAGACAAGCCCAGGGCGGACGGGACTTATCCCGAATTCAGCAACTGCGAAGACGTGCTGGGGCCGGACGAAGCCCGGGCCATCATGG
>UMCT01007459.1_pt1 | contig 25624 bp, 27 predicted proteins | sample 1964291 | NCBI WGS metagenome assembly UMCT01 (sample SAMEA4835974, study PRJEB28245) | human gut metagenome | biome: gut microbiome; material: fecal sample | place: Denmark | collected 2008 | reverse complement strand
CCGGAAGTAATATCCGGCGCCTTTCCTGATTAAAACCTGTCACCGCATGTCGATCGTAGGAACCGGAATGCGGTCCTTGGGTCCTGTGTAAAGAGTCAGCGGCCTGTACAACGTGTTATCCTCCATTTGTTCCAGAACCTGGGCCACCCAGCCGCTACAGCGGGCAATGGAGAAAATGGCGGTAAACAGCCTGGTGGGGATCCCGATGCTGTAATAAACCGTGGCGGAATAAAAATCCACATTGGCATTCAAGCCCTTGCGCTCCCGGACAAGTTTCGCGATGCGTTCCGACATGCGGATCCACTTGGGTTCCCCGATTCGGGAGGAAAGGCGGATGGCCATGCGTCGCAAATGCGGGGCGCGGGGATCCAACACGCGGTACACGCGGTGGCCCATACCCATGATTTTTTCCTTCCGCGCCAGCTTGTCCTCAATGTAGGAGTCCACCCGGTCCTCTGTGCCTATTTCCTTGAGCATTTCAATCACGCCCTCATTGGCGCCCCCATGAAGCGGCCCTTTCAGCGTGCCGATGGCCGCTGTGATGGCGGAATACATGTCCGAAAGCGTGGCGATGCAGACACGCGCCGCAAAGGTGGAGGCATTCATGCCGTGGTCTGCGTGCAAAATGTAGGCTACCTCCAGAATATGGGCTTCATCCTGATCCGGTTCCTCACCCTTCAGCAACCACAGGAAATGTTCCGCCTCGCTCAGATCCTCCCGAACGGGGGGAAGCTCCAGACCCTGGCACAAACGGTAATAATACGCCACCATCACGGGAACCTTGGCAATGAGGCTGAGGCCTATTTCCTTCAACTGCCCGGCGTCCTTCGTCCGGTCGTCATACATGCCGAGCATGGAAACAGCCGTCCGGAGGGCGGACATGGGCCGGGCGGACTTGGTGGCCGTTTTGAAGAAATCCAGAATGGGCTGGGGCAGGTCGCGGTCGGAACGGAGGCGCTTCTTGATGCCCTCCAATTCCTCCCGGTTGGGAAGACGCTTGTTGAGAAGCAGATAAACCACTTCTTCAAAACAGCACATCTCCACCAGATCATCGATATCGTAGCCCAGATACAACAGACGCCCTTCCTCGCCGCGCACGTCACTCAAAGCGGATTCATTGGCGATGATTCCTTTTAAACCTTTGGGATATGCGAGGCGCTCGGAAAAAGTGTCATTGCTCATGTTAAAAAATGCTACTGGTGGTGAATATTACCGGTTAAAAGTCTAACAATCTTCCAAAAAGTCAAACCTTAATTACGCCTTCACGGCCCATGCGGGACGTTTGGCGCGGGTGATGTGCGGAGCCCTCACATACAGCGGTTCCGCCGGACTTTCCAGAAGTTCTTCTCTGCGGGCCTCCGCCAGGGACAGCCACGCGGCCCCGAGCGCCTCTGCAGAAGGAAACACGGGGACAATCCCCGACATTTCCCGGGCGGCCAGATGTTCCGCCGTTTCCGTGGAAAAAACGGGCACGCCTTTTTCCATGCACTCCGCCACGCAGGCGCGGGCCTGCTCCGCAGGCAGCACTGCCGGCACATCCGTCAGAACGCCGTTTTCCAGCCTCCCCCACGTCCAGCCGCCACGCCGGGCATCTGACATTACGCAGGCCTCACCATGATGCAGACCAAGTCCGTTCCAGGAGGAAAAAGCCGCCACGCGGGAACCGTGCACCAGGGAAAGGCCATCCGCCACGGCCAGCGCTACGCGGATTCCGCCGTAAGCGCCCGGACCGGAACCTACCACGATTTCCTTCAAACGCCGCCCTTCCAAAGCATCCAGAACCTGCCGCACCGCCTTGAAAATAGCGGAGGAATGGTTGCGCTCCGCTCTCCATGCCGCCTGGCACAGCAGACTTTCCCCGCTCCAAGCCGCAACGGAAGACTGCACACAGGAAGTTTCCAGAACCAGCAGGACATCTTGCATGCGGTGGATTATACAGGAACAGCCGGCGTGGATAAAACATTTTTTCCTCCGGTTTCTGGAAGAGGAAAATTTGGTTCGCATTTCTCCTCAAGTCCCTTTATGCTGGTTCCAGACCTCACACCGCATGCCCAAGGCTCCCAGACACACACCGCCGCGCCAGGACTGGCGCCGGTATGCAGAAACCGCCCGGAAACCAAGATCCGCGGCAAGCCTCGGCGACATGATGCGGCAATGCAACCGGGACGCCTGGAACAAGACTTACCGCGCCCAGGTATCCTCCGAATACTGGGAGGACGAATGCCAGGAATTTTCCTTCATGGATCTCCCGCGCAGAACCCGGTTCATCAGGCATGCCGTAGCCACCCTTATCCTGCTTCCGCTGGCCCTGATCACGGCCATGTCCCTGTGCGACCAGCTAGCCCATGCCTCCGGCAGCCTCAATATTCTCTTCTCCATTCCCGTATGGTATGCCCTGATGGGAGCTGCCGTGTGGGTGGTGCTGGGCAGCAGCAGGCTGTTCACATCCTCCCTGCTGTACCTGTACGTATTGGGGCATGAACTGACGCACGCTCTGGCGGTCATTTGCAGCCACGGCTCCATCCATGCTTTCAAAGCGGATCTGGACGGAGGGTACATCCAGACGGACAAAAACAACATCTTTATCTCCCTTTCCCCCTACTTCCTTCCTCTCTGGGCCATGCTGTGGGGATTGGTATGGGGCGTAACGTACCTCTTCTGGCCTACAGTCACCTGCCAGGCCATTCTTTACTCCGGCCTGGGCTTCTGGTGGTGCTTCCACCTGTTCTGGACGGCATGGATCATTCCCAAGGACCAGCCGGACCTAGCGGACAACGGCACCTTCTTCTCCCTGATTCTCGTATATTTTGCCAATCTTCTTCTCTTCCTGGCGCTCCTGCGCCTGTTCAACGCCGTAAGCCTTCACCGCTTTCTGGCGGATTGCATCCACAATGCGGAAAAATTGTGGGACGTTCTCAGGGACCTCGCCATGCTGGCTGCCGGGCTGTTCCTGTAAAAAATATTCTTTTTCTTACACGGAATGATGAACGGCAGAAGGAGAAAAGGAATCCAACCTTTCAATAGAAAGGAGTTTCCATGCGCACCACACACTTGATCATTCTGACAATGGCCGCAGTTTCCCTGATGGGCTGCAATCCCAAGGAAACGGTAAACGCCCTCACCTCCGACCAGAACGTTACCCAGAAGATGGCCGTGAGATTCGCGGAAAATATGGTTGGCCTGCCACGCGCTCTGGTCGTTTCAGATGCCAGAAAAGCGGCTCCGGGCGACAAAGTCACCGTCAAGGGAGCGGTGATCGGAGATGACCCCGTCTTTTCAAAAAACATTGCTTCCTTCACCATCGGAGACCCGGCTCAGCTCCTGGTCAATATGAAGGAGAAGGGAGTCTGGGCCGCCGGTACGGTACCGGTGGAAATACGGAAAAACAATACGATGACCGTCCAGTTCGTGGATGAACAGGGGCAGCCCATCAAGCACTCCGCCAAAGGCGTGAACGGGCTGAAAGAACAAGACGCCGTCATCATTACCGGAACCATTGATCCCCATTCCACTCCGGAACGTCCGGTGCTGAACATTGAAAGCATCGTGATTGAGTAACCCCTCTTCTGTGCCAAACCCTGATTCATGTCAAACGGTTCAGGCGTTTTGCGCCTGAACCGTTTTTCATATCAGAATGCGCGCATGGGATTTGATCCAGCATCATTGGGAATGATAACACTGGCCGCTACTTCAGCGGCAGCAGGTGCGGCATCCGCGTCTGCACAGAAAAAAAGCGCGGAAGCCACCAGACAGGCGGCGGACGCAAATGCCGCCACCCTCAGGAACGAAGCGGACCTCCAAAAACAGACAGGGATGGAAAATGCCAAACGCATGCAGCAGGACGCTGCGCGCCAAATGGGAGAAGCCCGACTGGACGCCGCCCAATCTTCCCTGCTTCGGGAAGGCTCCGTTCCAATCAGGGAACAGGCTCTGGCGACACGCCTGCAAACCCGGATTCAGGATGAAGCGGCGGAAGCCATGAGGAACGCCCAATCCCTGTACAACCGCGCCAACATGGAGCAATACACGGGCCGCGCCAATGCAAGAGCCCAGAAAACCTCAGCAATGGGCACCCTGCTCTCCGGATTCGCCCAGGGAGGGAATACCCTCCTCAAATGGTGAAGCGCCTCACAAGGCACCTCCATTTAAACGAAGACAGCCGGAAATTCCGGCGCAAACGCGGAAGCTTCTTAACGCCCCCCCTGCCAGGCTGCCCCGGAAGAGCAGCCTCCCAAAACAGCCTTGCCTGTCTTCCTCACATCACGGGTCACAAGGCCAGCACACTTCCGCTCACCTGCGCTTCCAGGGCAAGCAATTCCCGTTTCGCATCAAGCCCCCCGCCATAACCTGTCAGTTTCTGATTGCTGCCGATGACGCGGTGACAGGGCACGAAAATGGAGATGGGGTTGGTGGCATTAGCGGACGCTACAGCCCGGACAGCCCTCGGATGATGAATGCGGCGCGCCAGCTCTGCATAAGAAATGGTGGAACCGTAAGGGACTTTCATCAATTCATGCCAGACTGAGTTTTGAAATTCCGATCCGGTAAATACAATGGGTATATCAAAGTCTCTGCGTTCCCCCTGGAAATATTCACGGAGCTGGCTTACCGCCTGTTCAATAACCTCGGAAGTCCCTTCTTCATATTCAGCGTTGAGATGCTGGCAAATGCGGCGGTCTATCGTGCCGCGGCGTTTTTCCTTCGCCCAGTCGCAAATGCAAAGATAGCCGCCATATGAGCCAATCATCATTTCTCCAACGGGCGACAGATAACGGATTATTTTAATTGCCTCCATCTTCTTGTCCTTGTTATTGCATAACGCTCTTTCATCCATCCCCTGTACGGCTGGGAAACATTGCTCCATGCCTGCCTGTCATGTCCCGAAGCACAATGTTCCGCCCCAAAGGCTCTTCTCCGGCAGCCTTTAGCACATTTTCTTGCTGTCTGCAATCTTTCTTCCGCATTTGCTTTTTGTTTCCAATCAGACATGAATTCCAAGTTATTCGCCCTCTCCGGCCGGGCGCCGATAATCCGGATACCTGCTTTCCCCTTGAACCATTCCCCATTCAATCAACCATGACGATACCTCGCACAAGAGAGGCAAAATCCTTGCGTTTTTAATGCTGATGCAAGGCTCTGAATAATATTGGGTGGCGTCCCCGGCAGGAATCGAACCTGCATCTAGTCTTTAGGAGGAACCAGTTTATACCTAATTTACAATGAGTTAAAAATCGGTGGTGCTAAAATGGTGCAACTTTCTCTTGCCATGTACAGGTGAAAAAGGCAACAATTCATGCCAACGAGCAGGAACGCTTGGGAACGAATGAGCAGAGAAAAGAGTATTTGGAATGATGGAGGACGCAAGCCTAAAAAACGGGTTCGCGGAGTCCGTATCGGTTCCTATACCAAAGGACCGGGAGAACCAATGCGTTGGCGTATTGTGAATACCCTGGCCGGGGAAAAGAAAATGGAGACTTTCCCGGCACGTGATGCCGCTGTGCAGCGTTATGAGGAAATAGCTGCTCTTTTGGACCAGGAAGGAAAGGCCTTTCAGCTTACCCCCACGGAACGGGCCGCAATCGTTTCCTGGCGTGCACATAGGCAAGGGCGTTTGATGGAGGGAAAAGAATCTCTAACGCTTGATAAAGCTATCCAGCATTTGATCACATGGGAAGAAAAGCAGGACGGAGTACGGCCTCTAGTGCGAGACATGTTCCTTGAGTTCGCCAAGCATAAAGAGAAAGAAGCCAGGGGACGCAATAGCGAACAAGCGGAAAAGCTAGCTGCCCGCCGCGTCAGAGATGCAGAAAAGATGCTTGATCCATTGTTAAAAAGTGCTGCCCGTGTTTCCGTATTTGATAATGCGGAAGCATTGCAGAAATTGGAAAGCCGCCTCCATGATTCCATTGTGGGGCGTTCTGGTGGTTATCCCAGCAAAACCACAATGGGACATTACCGCCGCTCCGTGAATATTTTCCTCAACTGGCTTGTTACACAACGGAAAATTTCTCGGAATCCCTCCGAACTATTACCAGCCATAGAGGCGGCGGAACCGCCCCGGGAAGTGTACAACGCAGAGGAATTGACCAGAATTCTTTCCACGGCTCAACAAATCCGCCCAGGTTCCATTCCCTGGCTTGTTCTGGGGGCGTTTTGCGGTATCCGTCCGCGGGAACTTTCCCGCCTTTCTTGGGAAGACATAGACATGAAAGGGAATCTAGTAAAGGTTCATCATGGAAAGTCAAAGACGGGACGCGCACGGTTTGTGCCGTTGCCGGATGTTTGTAAGCAATGGCTGGAATGGTCCATAAAGGTGGGCATATCATCTACCGGGTATATTGTACCGGGAGATACAACAGACCGCCGTGAAGGATACCAGGGACGGACAATAAAAGAATTGAGAAAAGCCGGTATCAATTGGGAAAAGGATGCCTTACGGCATTCCTTTGCTTCCTATGCTTGTGCCTTGTATGAAGATTATGCCCGCGTTGCTGCATGGATGGGTAATTCTGTTTCCGTCATGGAAAAACACTACAGACAGGCCCGGCGCAAGGAGGAGGCGGAAGCATGGTTCAATGTTTATCCGGGAGGGAGTGAAGAATGACAAAGCCTAAGCCGTTTCCTTGGCGGGAGCCTCTGCGTTATACATTGGAATGCCGTCAACAGGGCGGAAACTGGTGGATTGCCGCTGGAGAAGTAACATTGAATGATGAATGGGAGGATATTGTTTGGGATGAAACACCATGGGCGTTTAATATTAGGGTTTCTTGTGGGTTTGTATTAGTGAGTGAAACAAAAATTCCTAAAACAGGGAAATCAGTTTCTAAGAACCGGATAAATTGGATGAAAACGCAATCAGGGGTTCGGGGAGCTTCAAGAGAAACATGTAATTTGTTTTGTAATTATTTTCGAGAAAATAAAAAATTACCATATCCCTCAGAATTAAAAAAATATATATTGCATCATTCTCGGCATAATAAATTGATTGATATTTTAAATAGTGAAGATGGTTATTCCTATTTGCGGAATTGTTTAGGTTTTGAATTGTATTTTATGTTGCCTCGCAAAAGAACAGAATACATAGAAATAAAACCTCCATATGGTTGGAAAAATTCTATTATTAGGGAAATAACGCTTCGTTTAGGTAAACAAGAGAAGGGGAAATTTATTCTAAAACTAGAAACAAATGGAATATGGAAATTTCCTCTTAAACGTCTAAGAGGACGCCCTAAAAAACAAGAGTTATCTGTACGAGGAAACACAAAAAATATAGTGCCTTATTGGATGGAGTGCCGAGAACAAGCGAATGAATATGCAGAGCGCGCCAAACAGCTTCGAGAAATAGGAATAAGCGAAAAAAGATGGACTGAACAGGCGGATAAAAATAAACTGATTCAACAAGAAGAGGAATGGGATTTACGCAGATTCGGTATGTCTAGAGAGATGTGGCTTGAATGGGCAGATAAATATGATCAGTTAGCACAAGATCTTTGGGAAAAGTATATTTTTTGGAAAAAATTCAGAGAAAAAATTTAGGAAGGAAGATAATCTAAAGCCCGTTTTCGGGCCGCTTCCCCCTTTTCCGCACCTGTGTTCCGTCTCCACGGAGAAACGCCCCTCCACGGGGCGCACAGGGGCAAATCCGGCGCATTTCAGAGAAGAAGCTTTCCCTTTTGCGCTGTCCGCTTTAGATTTTATCCAGCAGGAAACGAACGAAGACATTGACCGGGAAGAAAAAAACGGGCAGGCCGTCCCTCTATTCACCCGCCCTGGCTGAAACAATATGCGCCCGGCTGGCCTGCGGTGAAACATTGCAGAATATTTGCAAGGCTCCTTCCATGCCGGCGCGCGCTTCCGTCTATCGCTGGGTGAATGAAGATGCCGAGTTTCGCGACATCTTCCAGCGCGCGCGCGTAGCAGGGGCGGACATCATGATTGAAGAATGCCTTGAACTGTCCGACGAAGCTTCCCGGCTTGCCCTGGACCCGCGTTGCGGTTCTGCCTCCATTGCCGCCAAGAAGCTCGCCATTGAAACCCGGTTAAAAGTCGCTGCCCGGTTCGCGCCTGAAAAATTCGGCAAACGCATACGGAAGGACGTCGCCGGCATTCCTGGGGCGTCACTTGAAAGTAAAATCACCCTGGACCCGGAACAGCTTGAACAGATCCGGGAAGCGGAGCATTCCTTTTGGAACAGATAAAGGTCCATTTCTGAAAGCATGGCTTCCCTCTACGCGCGCGCGCATGTATAGGGCATATTTTTTTGTAACTTGTAAACCGTCTTTGTAAGACATTCATTTATCAATGGCAGTTGGTTTGCAAACCCGTTTACATCCGTTTACAAAACCGCCCTTCCGTTTACAAACCGCCTTGCTTCCTCCCCTCCGTCTATCATGTTGTTGACGTCAACAAGATGACCAAATCCATTGAAAACCTCGAATGCAGCCCCGAATTCGGACGGCTCAATTTTGAGGAGTCCTCCTACATTAACAAGCAGAACAAGTTACAGCCCGAAGTTCTGATGACCCGCGACGGCTTCACCTTCCTTGCCGTGGGGGTAACGAAACGTTACCCCCCTTTTTGCCTGTCCACCGAACCGGGGCCGCTATGGAAGATATTAGGATTGACAATCATTTATACAGATATGAATATTTGTATAAATCGCAGGGTGGTGAAACGGTATCACGCAGGGTTCCTGTCCCTGAATTGAAAGTCCAATTCTTTCCCCTGTAACCATGATTTCTTTTATTCCTGATTAGTGTTTATTCAATGGTTAAAAAAAGAAAACGCCCCGGACGCTTCAAAGGCGGCGGGGCGTTTTTACTGGCCAGAAAATGGCGTGATGCTATTTGCCGTAATGATAACGCATTTGGAGCAGTTCAATATCTGTTTCCGTGACGCGGTAAACAAGGCGATTTGTTGAATCAATGCGCCTTGACCAGAACCCGGAAAGGTTTTCCCGCAAGGGTTCCGGCTTGCCTTTCCCGTCAAACGGGGTGCGCTGGATTTCCTTGATCATGTCCAGGATGCGCTTGCAGGTTTTCCGGTCATTGCCAAGAAAGAATTGAAAATCCTCCCATGCCTGGGGAGCGAAGACAATATTTCTTTTCATGGGGAATCCGGGTTCAGCAGGAATGGTTCTCCAACTCTTCAACGGTCTTTGTTACCGTACCTTGACGGCGGTTGAGAGCTTCCACGCCGTCAAGCAGGCGGCGGGCATTGGCCGGACATTTGAGCAAATATATTGTTTCCTGCCAGGAATTGAATTCATCTTCCGGCATGATGATGACCGCCCCCAGGCGTTTATTGACAATGCGGACGGGTTCACGGTCATTCAGGACGGCGGCAAGCGTCTTGGATATGGATTGCCGCGCGGCGGTGCTTGAAATGGTATTCATGAATGAAGTGTACATGAACCATGTACAGAAGCAAGCTATTATTCCGCGCTTTCTTCGTCATCCCGCAGGGCATCATTGATCACATCCACGCACCATTGACGGAGAAGTTTTCCTTCCGCCGTGGCAGCCCTGTTCCAGGCGTCAAAGGTGGCATCATTAACGGTAAGGGTGATTGCGTTTTCCGCCGCGCTGGGGTACGTGGCAGGGGCGTTTCCTGCGGCGGGGTATTGCTCCATGAGGCGTTCAATGAGGCGTCCTGATTGCTTGGGAATGGGACGCGAAGTTGAAAGCCAGGTATTTATTCCGCCGCGTGTAACGCCGCATTTTTCCGCTAACCAATCACGGTTCTTCCCTATGGCCTTGAGCCATTGCTTGATGCTGGTTTTTGTCATGGCCCACCGATAGCACAAATAGCGCAATAACGCAATATTTGCGCAAATTATAGCGCAATAACGTTCTTTTTTGTTGCGCATAATAGAGCAATGCACTATTTTTGCACCGTCATGAAGATGAACCAACATCAAATTACGATAGAGCTTGACCCCGAAGTCAGGGGAGCGTTGAGGCAGAAGGCCGCCAAAAAGGGCCTTTCGCCGGAAGCCTACCTACTCGGCATTCTTAAACAGGCTGGCCCGATATTGAAGGAATCCTCAACAGGGAAAGGAGAAGCGGCATGAGCCTTGATGCTAAAACCGAAGGTCTTTTGAACGTTTATGAAAACCTTTTCTTGCAAGAGGGCACTCTTGGCAAGCTTCTGGAAAATCATTCATGGGGCATCGTTGAGCGTGAGCGTATCAGTTCTATTAAGCGAAGAATAAAGCGGTTGCGTAGAGATATTTACGGGGTAGCTACCCTAAGGAGGCTTGACGCAAAATTTTGTAGGACGGGGAACCTTAACCCTCTCCAATGTTCGGAATGGGAAGGAGGTGAACAATGAGCCTTGAAACGCTGTTTGATACGGTTCTGCCCCTGGCCGGGGCGGTGTTGTGCAGCGCGCCGGCCGTCTTCATCCTTGCCGCCCTGGCAGGTCTTGCCGTCGGCTTTGTCGTCTGCCATGCCTTGGAAGGAGGTGAACAATGAAGAAACTCTCTACCCCCGCCCGCACCATGGAGGAAGACGGATTCACGAATGAAGAAGACTTGCTTATCTGGCTGCATTGGGGCGAAAGGCTGAAAGCTCTTGTTGAGGCGTTGAACAGTGATTTCCGCCCCATAACTGGAACGTCAGACAGAAGCCAACGAGTGCAAACCCTGTTTAACGAGGCGTTGCGATCATTGGAGGCGGCAGCCGGGGCAATACTGGACAATGTGCCGGAAACGTCAAGGGAACGCTGTTCAAGGCCGCTGGTGCTCATTGGAGAGCTGAACAACTTCGATCATCAACAGATGCTATTCCGTTATTATTCTGATGAAGTTTTTTCCATTGAAGAAAGAAAGCCTGATATGTCCTCCATGACATTATCGGAAATGAGTTCATGCTTGCTTAGCAGCACATTAGAAAAGCTTTGCCGGAAATACAAAGCAGCAATGAAGGAAGAGAAAGGAGGCATGGAACAATGAACGCCGATCAAATGGAAATACCGCTTCCCGCCCCGGTCCTTCATACCCTCACGGAAGAGGCGAAGAAGTTCGGGCTATCCTGTGAAGAGTATCTTCGGAAGATTGTTATCGGCATCATGGAGGACGAATTGGAGAAGAAGAAATTTCTCCTGTTCATGGATTCCAGAAAACACGAGGACCGCCCATGAAAGAACCCTCTTTGAAGATATGGCTTCTTGCCGCCGCGCTGGGGAACAATACGGAGACCCGGCAAGAAAGCATCAGGGAAACCTTCTCCATTCCCCTTTCCCATGAACAAAGCTTCAAGCTGCGGAGACTGGCGGAAAGATGCCAGGTAAGCGCGGCTCAACTGATTGAAATTTTGGTAGATAAAGCAATATTCAACGTTGAATTGGAAGCGGAAGACTATGAACAAATCGCAAACGAACTTAGACATGAACACAGCAATAAAGGAATCGGGAACGCCTGACGCCGGCGAATGGAGCAAGGCCGTTCAGGGATATGCCGAGAAAGGGAAGCTGATTTCCTTTCCCACCGGCAAAAAAGTAAAAGCTCCTTATCAGCGACCTTTTCAGCGCATGGGCTTTGCCAGTCAGGACATACTGGAAACATGGACGAAGCAGGGAACCAGCATGGCGTCCCTGGCCGAATGCCTTGAAAAAGACATCCATATTTCCGCTATGGGTTCATCTGTCCCTGAAACGCAGGAAAAAGCGAACGCGGCCGCCGTCCTGGTTAACGAGGCCGCCCGCAAGCTTAGGGAAGCGGCAGCTCTGATGAAAGAGGGCTTGCGCGACTTGCCGGGGCCTGATGACTTGTGCGTTGTCTGCCAAGTCCCCCGCGCCTTGTTCCCCATGCTGTTTCTTGCGGACATTGAACGGATTCCCACCAACAGAACGACGCCGGAAGCCGCCCCCGTGCCTTCCGAACTTGCTTCCCGGTTGCTTCATACTCATTTAGAGAATGTTAGAGAGAAATATAGGAAGCTTGTTTTGTAGTTTTAGGAACGCATTTGTTCAGTAAAAAGGAATATGACAAATCAAACGAAGATATTATGACAATAGAAAAAGGCATGTTTGGGGTATTTTTCTAAGAATACACAGTACTTTTTTTCATTTCCACATTACGCCACAGCGCGCCACAGCACGAAAAGCCTCTTTTTTTGTTTCAAAATCTTATACCACTAGAATTGTAAGAAAAAGATGTATATTAATAAAAATGTCTTCGCACGAGGACGAACAACAATACCACACAACGTATGATTACAAAAAAAAGTACACAATCAGTAGTTGCCAAGCCGATTCTCAACCGCCGGGAACTGGCCTCATATTTGGGAATTAGCCTGACTACCCTTGATTCACAAATCAAGGGGGGAATGCCGCATTTTACCATAGGCAATGGGAAGCGCGGAGGAATCAAACGTTTCTGCGTGGAGGACGTAATGATCTGGTTCCAAACACAAAAGGAGATGCGAAAATGAAATGCAAGAAAGAGTTGCCGCCCCTCATGCGCCAACATGGGGACGGCGCGGAAATGTTGTACTACCGAGTATCAATCAATTCCTTGCCGGGCATTCTGTATGCGTTCGCAGGGAAAACAAGAATAATCCTGCATGAAATTTGAACTTTCGGATCTGAAAACCCCGGACGCCCTGAACGAATACTGCCGGCGCACCCTGGGACAGCCCCAGCAGCGCGGAAGCGTCATGATTTATCCGTGCCCGTTCGGAACGCATACGCGGTTCAAGCTGCAAGTCACGGAATACCAGGGGGAGGGCCGTTTCAAGTGCTGGTCCTGTGACCGGGGAGGGGATATCTTTGACCTTCACGCCGGCATCAATGGATTAGACACGAAAAGGGACTTTCCCGGCATCCTGCGGGGCGTCTGCGACGTGTTAGGAGTGAGGCCGCCGGACGATGACGGAACGCCCCTGCCGTTTCGCAGAAGCCACGTGAGGCCGCGCCCGTCCCTGACTATGGCCGCCGCCCTTCCGTCTGTCCCTCCCTGTTTTGTCTCCGCAACGGATGAATTTGAACTCGACGCCTGCCGGGAAAGGCTGCAAAAGGATGAACGCCTCGCCGGGGAACTGGCCTGCGAACTTGGCATTCATCCGCTAATGATGCTGATCCATACGGCGCGGGAAATGGGCCGGGGGCTTTTGGGGGCGACGCCGGACAACCGGCTTTTATACCTGTACACGGCGGAAGACGAAGAAGGGAACACCCGCTATACCGGGGCCAAATTGCGCCGGAAGGACAACCACGCCAACCCCTGCCTGAAACTTGAAAACGGGCAATGGAAACCCCGTGGAACCATGAACCCCACGGACGGCAACCCGCATGGACTGCGCTTCATGTGGCCCATAGGGAACGCCGCGGCCCCCTGGGGCCTTGATTCCGTCCATGGCAAGCGGTTTGTCATCATCACGGAAGGGGAAAGCGACTGCTTAGCCGTAGGGCAAGCTCTTGAATGCTTCCGGGAAGCTTACCAGCAGGACGTTGACCCCTGCACGGGCCGCCCCTACGAAGACGGGCGCGGAAGCCTGGAAGCCACTATTCCCGCCGTGATCGCCATTCCCGGCGCGTCAGGCTTCAAAACCGGCTGGGAAGCCTCGCTTGCCGGAAAAAACGTCATTCTTGCCCTGGACGCGGACAAGGCAGGACGGGGAGCCGCCGCCAAACTGCGGGAACGGCTGACCGCCGCCGGCTGCGTCATCCGCGACTGGACGCCCCCCTACAAAGACGCCCGGAACATGCTTCTATGCGCCGGTGAACGCGCGCTGTATGAAAGCCTGTTTGCGTCCATGCGTTCCATGAAAACCTCCAACGCGCCCGCCCTCGCACAAGGATGAACACGCCCCTAGCCCCCACGCCTTTGACCCCAGGCGCACGCTCCATGGACGAAGAAGCCGCCGCCCTGCAGAAAGAGCGGGAAGAGGCCGAAAAGCCCCCTTTTCTGTCCCTGGGAACACAGGGGGCGCAATTTGTTTATTACGCCCGCCGAACGGAACAGCTGTTCCATTGGAACCCCCGTGAACATACGCCGGTGAACCTGCGCTTTCTGGCCCCGGTGGAATGGTGGCAGAAGACGCTGGACCCGGACGGCCAGCTGACGCCCCGCCAGGTCATGGACAGGGCGCTTGACTATTGCATTGCAACAACCGGAAACCGGAAATTCAACCCCGACGCCATACGCAAATGCGGCGTATGGGACGAAGACGGAAACGCCGTCTATCACGCGGGAAACGCCGTCTATCTCTTTTGCCCGGAGAACGAACAGGAACGCCCCTTCCTGCCCGTGGACCATGCCCGGACGGGAAAACCTCTTTACCTGCCCGGCAAGCCCCTTCCTGCCCCGTCTGACGACATGCTGACGGACGAAGAAGGGAACACCGTTGCGGCGTTCATTGGGGCGCACTCCTGGAAACGCGGCGAAGACGCCTTTCTTTGCCTGGGGTTGGTTACGCAGTCCATTTTATCCGGGTATCTCCGTTTCCGCGCCCATGGATGGATCAACGCCCCTTCCGGTTCGGGAAAAACGACCCTCCGCGAAAGTGTGCAGCTTCTCTTGGGAGATATGGCCAGGTACTTCAAAGGGCTGGAAACCACGGATGCCGGCTTGCGCCAAAAGCTTGAAAGCGATTCCTGCCCGGTCATCTTTGATGAAGCGGATTCCGACAACGCCGCCAAAACCGCCAACATGGGGCGCATTCTTGCCCTGTTGAGGACAGCCACGGACGGAGACGTGGGAATCACCAAGGGCGGCGCGGACGGCAAGAGCGTTACTTACCTCATGAGAAACGCCTTTCTTCTGTTCTCCGTGCGCTCCATGATTGAAAAGTCCAGCGAGCAATCACGTATTTTTGAACTGGAACTGGAAAAGAAAGAGCCTTCCGAAACCGCGCCCCTTTTCCAGCGTCATAACGAACTGGCCGCCGTCATCCGGTCCGGGGACCTGGGGCGCAAATACGTCACCCGCATCATTTACCGCGCACCGGACATCCGCCGCAACATTGAAGCCTTGCGGCAATACCTGTCCGAACAGGGAGAGGAAGGCCGCCGCGCGGAAATGTTTGCTACCGTGTATGCCTCCGCGCACTTCGTCACCAGCGGACGCGACCTGACGCCCCAGGACATGCAGGAATGCGCCGACATGGCCGCCGGGAGCGATTATGCCCGCGTCCTGGACGACGACGGGGAACGCTGCCTTGAATGGCTGCTGGGGTATTCCCCTCCCATTGCAGGAAGCCGCACCCTCCGGGAGTTCATTAAGGAAGCCGCCTCCGCGGAAGTCTCGGAAGAATCCGCCGTTCTGGAACGTTACGGACTGTATGTCCGCAAGACGGCGGACGGGGACAAATGCGTTTATTTTGCCGCAACCAGGAAGAACCGGAAAATCAGCGAGATCTTCAAGGGTTCGGAATGGGAGGGCGTGAACGTGAAAAAAGTTCTCCTGAATGTGAAGGGGCTGGATGAGCAAATTTTCCGACCAAATACCAGGGTAAACAGCACATCTAGAGGTATAAAAATACCGCTGCATCTTATAACACATTAACTATCAGATGAAAAAAATGTTTACAAATACGGGTTACAAATTACAAAACAAATAACGTATTGATAATTAAGAATTAACGAAAACGCGCCCTAATTGGTTTACAAACGTTTGTAAACGACTTTTGATTGATAAATCAATGAGTTATTACGCCGTTTACATTTTTTGCGAAAAAAGACCCCTATATACACACGCGAGAGAGAGACAACCATGACCCCGGAAACGCCCCTCATCATCATCGACAACAGAGAGCAAACGCCCCTCACCTTTCAGCATTTCCCTTCCAGGCGCGGAACGCTGCAAAGCGGGGATTATTCCCTGGACAGATTTGAAAACCGGTTCACGGTGGAGAGGAAGAGCATTGGCGACCTGATAGGAAGCCTGACGGCGGGGCGTGACAGGTTCGAACGGGAATGCCACCGTCTCCGGGGTTATGACTTTGCCCGGCTGCTGATTGTGGGACACCCTGACCAACTGCCCTTTCACCTGTCCAGAAGGAAGACGACCAGCAAGGCCATAATGGGGAGCCTGGGAACTTTCGAAGTAAGATACCGCTTGCCTATCGTGTGGGAGCCGTCAGAAGCGCGGGCGGCAGCCCTGATAGAAAAATGGGCCTGGTACTTCTACCGGGAAGCATGGAGGCCCTTCAAGATTTTGCATGCTCCTTTCGGGGCGGCAGAAATAAACAAATAATAATATATTATGAATAAAAACATTATTGAAAATAATACATCCAGACAAGAGGAAGAAAATATCATAGAGGAACTTCATGAGGCCGTTCTTAAGCCCTTGAAAGATTTATGGGAAGAGTATCCTCTTGCTCTGAGAGAAACAAATCAGATGCTGCCGGACATTCTGAAAACATCAGAACAAGCGGGAAGTTATAAGCCTGTTGTTTTAGTAAGCTTCATGGTAGATATTATTAAATATTACCATTGCCAAAAAATGGTTCAGCTTTCAAAGAAGGAGTATAAACTAAATAAGAGGCTTTACCGGTTGCAGAAAGAGAATCATGAATTCAACAAGCTCTCCATATCGAGAGGGGCAATTCCTGATCACATTTTTCAGCAAGTACAGGAGTTGCGGAAATCCGAAGAACAGGAAGCTTCTCTCTAACCGTTGAAAGAATCAAGCCCCCCTCTCCCTGCCCGGAACCGGACGGGGGGAGGGGAAAAGAAAAACACCTAAACATCATCAAGCACCAGGACAATCAAGAAAGAAATTGAAGTCGGGCTTAAGTACTCCGTTGACGCCAAGGGCATCGAAGAGGCAAAGCAGCAGATTGAAGAACTCGGCAGGATAGAGGCCGGAGGCGATCTTTCCGCCTATGACAAGGCCCTTGAAAACGCCAATGAGAAGCTGGGGGAATTCGCCGATAAGATGACAGATGCCGGCTCTCGCATGCGGGCGGCGTTCCAGGACAACCCCGGTCTGGAAGCGTTTATTGATGACGCGACCGGAGCCGTGTTGACGGCGGAAGAACTCAAGAAGAAATTTGAACAGATTGACGACGTTGCGGAAGTCCTCAATAATAAAATGTCGGATTTGGACCTGGGGGCGAAGTGGGGCGATAACCTTGACGAGAACCTTCAAAAGATCCTCGACGGCTACAATAAGGAAATGGACGCCGCCGACAAGGCCGCGGAAAAGGCGGCTGCTGCGGAGGCCAGGAAGCAACAGCAGGCCGCGGCAACCGTGGAACGGCTGGAAGCCAACAATCGCCGCGCCGCAGCGTCCTATGAGGAATTGCGGGCGGAATTGGAAACCTACATTGCCCGGTTGGAAGAAGCCCGGAAGGCCGGGGACAACGTGGCCCAGGCGGACGCCCTGAAAAATATTCAGGACCTGGAAAAACGTATCACCGCAGCCGGAAAGGCCGGAGAACTTACCCGCCGCCAGGTCCGGGGGTTATCCGCGCAAGTAACGGAAGCGGCCGCTCGCATTCTGGGAATGTCTTCTTCCCTCCGCGGGGCAATTCCATTTATTCGCCTGTTCGGAACGTCTATCAAGGCGGCTATGGGGCCGCTGGGCTGGGCCTTGCTGCTGCTCCAGGGACTTACCGCCGGCATTACTGCCCTGGTGAATCATTTTAAGTCGAAAAGTGATGAACTTGAAAGGCAAGCAGAGGAAAAAAAGAAAAATATGGATAAGCTCATTAAAGAAGCAAATGAGCTAAGGGCGAAACTAAATAATGAATCTATTTTACAAAGAGAAAATGATCTTACGTCCAGAATTGCCGACAATAGGAAAATTGAAGTTGAAGCTTTACGGGAAGCAGTACGGGAACAAAGGCGTTTGATTGACTTACAATCAAAAATTCTTGATGAACAAGACCATGCCCGGCTGCTTGATGTTGAAACAGATTTTTATAATGGAAAATACGGAGATCCAAATACCCCGGAAGCAAGGCGAAAGCTAAACCGCGTTCAAGAAGGAATAAGAATGGATGCCAATGCCAGACATCGGGCGGAGGCAGAAGAAGCCGCGCAAAGTGGTGTTACAAATGCGGAAAAGGAATTGAGCAAGGCCGTTGAATCATTAAATCAAATAAAAAGCCGTCTCAATGTCTTAGAAAATACGCCCATTCTTTCCTGGGATGAATTAAAACAAATTGAGGGGGAAATTTCTAAAATAGAGAAGGGAAAAATTACATTGCCCGATTGGGAAAAATTATATGCAGCAAGAAAACAAAGGGATAGTTCTGACCAAGCCTTAAAAGAAGCAGGGTATGATATTACTACCGAAACGGCACGGGAAAGCGCCTATAAAGCCAATGATGAAGCTTTAAGGAAAGCCAGGGAAGAACAGACAAAAGCTTTAGAAGCACAATATAAAGCGGAAGATGATCTTGAACAGGCTACAAAGGAACTAGCGGAACGCCGCGCACTTAATGCGGCCCAAAGTGCCAGAGATGCAGCACAACAGAGAAATACAGAAGCAAGGCAGAAAAACGCTCAACGTCAGGAAGAAGAAAAAGCTATACAGGATGCCAGGAAAAAAGAAGAGGCCCGGCAAAAAGCTTTAGATGCTGCCATGAAGAAAGCGGCCCGTGATTCTGTTAAACAGCAAGAAAAGTTGATCAAGAACGCCCCCTTTGAAGGGATGCCACAACATCCCACCCCCCAACAACAAAAAAGGGTGGAGGCCGTTCAAAAAGCATGGGAGGTTGGCAAAAAGCGACTTTTGGAAGGTATAGGCGGAGACGACAATACGCTTGACGCCTCCGAGATTAACGCCGGCATCAATGAAGCGTTACAGGCCATTCGTAAGCAAGGGGAATCAACAGAACGCTTTATGGATGCCGTGACAAATAACTTTTACAACCTTGCCAAACAAGTAAATAACAACGCACAACAAACGGAGGCGTCTATGAGGAAACGCTTTAGGGCAATGGATGAAGCGGTAAAAAGTTTAGGTAAACAACAGGAAAATTTGAGAAAGGGGCTAAACCATGTAGCAACATGGATTTAAGTGCAGATTTTTTATCTTCCTCCATGCGCCCCTGCCTGTTTGGGCAGGGGCATTTTTACCAATGAACCGCCATTGCAAGGGGCGTTCCTGTTAGCCGGGGGACAGGCAAAAAAAGGGGGTAGCGTTTCACGCCCCCCTTTGCTTTTTCATTTTGAGCTTGTGCGGAGGCTGCCGGCTTGGATATTAGAGGCATGGAACAGTACTATATTGCGACGGCGGAAGGAAAGACAGAAGGCCCATATTCTTTTGAAAATCTCGAAGTTCAATGTAATTGCGGCATGATTAGCCCGGAAACTTTGGTATGTGTTGTTGGCGGGCAGGAATGGACGGAGTTCAAAACGATTCTATCACAGAAAGGAAAAAGGCTGCCGGATCGTCACAGGGTGGAAGAAGTCAGAAAAAAATTATATGATCCTGCTTGGGCCTCATCGTCAAAGGAACCTCAAGAGGCAAATTTTGCACAAAAACCTTTAACGGAAATAACAGTTGAAGATATGTTCCGGGGTATCGGAATAATTGCCTTGATTGCGGGTGTGGTACTGGCCTTGTTTACTTTTCAAAGCAGTCCAGCCCTTGCTGTTCTTGAACTGTTTTCCGGGGTTTTCTCCTGCCTTGGCTGTTTCTGGTGTGCTAAAGTCATTACCCTGCTTTCTAGTGCGGTCAACTTTCTTTCTGCCCTGGTCAGGAAGTTTGATTCTTTTTCCGATAAGCAATAACCGCTTTCCCCGGACACCAGGGACGCCCCGGACGCTTCAAAGGCGGCGGGGCGTTTTTACTGTCCAGAAAAATGGTTATTCCATTTTTCGGAAGGGGAACATTCAGCGGATGAAAAAACGGTGGTGCAAAAGTGGTGTAACTTTTCTCACGCTTTCGCACGTTTTTACACGCTTTTAGCGAATTTTGATTGAGAGAGATTTGCAAAAGAAAAGCCTCACAATCATTTAAATTGTAAGGCTTTATAAGTGGCGTCCCCGGCAGGAATCGAACCTGCATCTAGTCTTTAGGAGAGACCCGTTCTATCCATTGAACTACGGGGACCGGACATGGCCCGTGCGTGACAATAAACGGGAAGGCCTCCGCGCTCAAGCAAAAAGCAGGAGGAGTATGCCATGCATCGTGAATTCGAACAGTATTCACCAGGATAATTTTTACGGATTTCTGCAACTTCCCGTTTCCCCGCCATTCTCCGCACATCCCTGTCCGAATACAGCCATTGCTCCGATTACCTGCCGGAAGCGGCCCAGAATAATGAAATAACCGTCTTCCGCTGCCCCCTCGGGGCCGGAAGGCGCCGCCACTCCCGCAGAGAGTTATTTCCGCTGAATCTTATCGCCAAAAACAACGGAAAGAAAACAATCCCCCAGAAAGCCCCGTCCAGATGTGCCAATGATGAAAAAACAGAGAAGAACAGAACCACTGCATGAGAGAATATCCTCCGGAACAGCATCCCCTCCTGGAAATGGGAACAGGCCATACAAAAATCTTGAGAAGGGGGCGGAAGGGCCGTAGCGTTGCCGTATCATTCCCGCCATGCTCAACTTCGTTTACGATAACAAAACCACTCTTATTTTCGGAAAAGGCACCCACCATGAAACGGGAACCCTTCTCAAGCCGTTAGGCAAAAAAATCCTGCTTCATTACGGTAGCGGCAGCATCAAACGTTCCGGTCTTTACGATGCCGTCACGGCATCCCTGAAAGCCGCCGGCGTGGAGTATGAAGAATTGGGAGGCGTTCAGGCGAACCCCACGCTCCCCCTGGTGTATGAGGGCATCCGCCTCTGCCGGGAACACGGTCTGGGCCTCGTGCTGGCCGTGGGAGGGGGCAGCGTGATTGATTCCGCCAAGGCGATTGCGCTGGGCGTTCCCTACGAAGGGGACGTATGGGAACTATACCTTTCCAAAAAACAGCCTCAGTCCAACCCTCTGCCCGTCGCCACCGTGCTGACCATTCCCGCCGCAGGCAGCGAGAGCAGCCCGAATACGGTCATCACCAATGAAGAAACCAGAAGAAAACTGGGGTACGGTTCCCCCAAACTGCGCCCCGTATTCAGCATTATCAATCCGGAATTGTTCTTCACGCTCCCGCGCCGCCAGATGGCCAACGGCGTCAGCGACATGATGAGCCACATTTTTGAGCGCTATTTCACCAGAACCCTGCATACGGACCTTTCCGACAGCCTTTGTGAAGCCACTCTGCGCACCATCATGAAAAACGCCCGCATCCTGAACGGGGACCTGAATGATTACAACGCCTGGGCGGAGATTGCGTTTTCCGGAAACATCGCCCACAACAACCTGTTGGGCGTAGGCCGCGAACAGGACTGGGGCTGCCACGCCATGGAACACGAATTGAGCGCGCTGTACCATGTGGACCACGGCGCAGGGCTGTCCGTCGTCACCCCGGCCTGGATGAAGTATGTTTCCCCCAAACACCAGGAAATATTCGTGCAATTCGCCGTGAATGTGATGGGTGTGGAAGGTTCTTTCCGGGAACCGGAGGCCATCATCCGGGAAGGTATTTCCCGTCTGGAACGTTTTTACCGGGAATTAGGGCTCCCGACGACTATGGAGGAGCTGGACATCCTTCCCGGGGATTTCCCCCTGATGGCGGAACAGGCCGTCAGTGTGCGCGGCCCCGTCGGCGGCCTGGAAAAGCTGGATGTCCGGGACATCCAGGCCATCTACAGACTGGGTTGCAGCAACATTCAGCACGCATGACGAAAGGGGTAAAACATCCATTCATGAAATTCCCGGCCTTCCAGCATTCCCGGTGTTGTTAACAGCGTTAAGACACTCTCCCTTTTCCCGCAGCCTACTTGCAACTTGCCAAAGATTTTACTTGGAAGTAGTCTGGCGGAATGAACAGATTCTTTTCCGCTCTTTTTCTGGCGGCAGGATTGCTGGCCTCAGGAATGCCGTCTCCGGCGGACGCCTCCACCCCTCCGCAACAACATGCCCCAGCGGAAGTCAAAAGTTCCCCTGTTTCCCCGCAGCAAAGGAAGCAAGCTGTTGAAAACCTTGAAAAACTTCTGGGTAAAAGACTGTTCAAGAAGGCGGCGGAACAGGCTCTGAAACAACTTCATGAATATGACGACCAATACAGCGGGACAGATCTGCTTCTTTACTTCCAGGCTCTTACCCGTCTCAATGCCCTGGATGATTCCATCAATCTGGATTCCATTCTGCAGGAACAGATGAAGCGTCACGGCGGCAACCCATATTTCCTGATGGACGCCGCGCTCCTGTCCCAGAACGCCTGCCATACGTTCAAACTGGTGAACGGCGCCTATATCCGCGGCTCCGGACCATGGGATGGGGAATATTCCGGAGAAGCAAGGGACCGCGTGAAAGCCCTGCGGTGCCTTGTCAAGGCCATGCGGCTGGCGGAAAAGGACAACAACATGAAACTTCTGGGACAACTGCGCTTCATCACGGCACAGGCGTTGCTGGTGAAAGGCAGCCGCTACAGTTCCCCTTCCCCCTTCCAGGCTTACGCCGCCCTGGGGAACCTCACCAGCCTGGAGGAACTGCCGGGGTACGTCGCCAGGGAGGAAGCCCCCCCGTTCCGGAACGTCGCCACCGTGCCCGTCGAGGTCAATGCCAAAACGGGGAAGCCGGAAGTCGTCTTTTACCATGCCTCTTCCTCCTGGGAGACGGCTAAAAACGACGGAGAACGCATGCGCTGGCTGCTGGACGCCGCCATTCAGGCGAATCCGGAACTGGCCAACCAGGTCAATTATTTCACCGCATCCTGGTGCCGCCGGCTGTTCTCTTATGCCAATACGGCGCCGGATCAGGAATTCGTGTACGGTCCCGGCAATGCGGGCATGGTGGCGGGCATCAACCCGGCTAAATTAAAAACGAACCAGACCGTCGTTAAAACCGACCGGACGGGCAACGGCAAATTCCTGCTCGCCACCCTTCCCCCGGATTACGATTTCATCCGGATTGCTTCCGCCGTCCGGATAACTCCGGAGCCGGATGATTACATCAACGCCGCCCATCTGGCAGCGGACGAGTTCCTGGCCCGCAACCAGAGGCCTTCCGCCGCGCAGTTATTAGGAAAAGCCCTTCAGAACTGGAACGCGCAATCCTGGGACAAGAAAGACAGGAAGGAATTTCTGAACGTGGCGGACAACCTGAAGAAACGCATCGCCTCCATCACGGAACCCAACGGGACATTTGATACGGATAAAAGGACGCTGCTGGCAGGAGAACCGGTGACCGTCTCCTTCTCCTACCGCAATGCCTCCCGGGCTTGCGTAGCGGTCCGCCCCGTAGATATGAAGCGGTGGCAGGAAGAGCGCATGGACAAGATCCAGACCTCCAAAACGCTGGAAAAAGCTTACAGAAACGGGTATTCCAATCTGGGAAACCTGCTCTCCAATTTGCTGCATGACTCATCCTGTGCCCGCTATCTGGGGGAGGAAATCAAGGGGGAGGAAATAGCCCTGACTCCCGGGGACCGGCACCTGAACCACATCGCCCATATTCCCGTTCCCACCCGCAAGCCAGGCTGGTATCTGCTTACCGTCACCCTAGAAAACGGCTACCGGTTCCATCGCTTTCTCACTCTGTCAGACATGGTGCTGGTACGCCGTTCCGTTCCGGAAGGCAATCTCTGGTTCCTGGCGGACGCCGGAACGGGAATGCCCGTGGAAGGAGGCAGCCTGCGGATCCTCCGCTACCGGCAGGATAAAACGCTCCAAAAACGCCAGATAAAGGGGATCACGGACAAGGACGGAGCCATGGTGGAAACAATACCTCCCCGCGATTCCAGCGCCTTTTCCTACAACATGTTCCTGGGCATCGCTTCCAAGGGGGAAAGTTATGTGCTGGCGGGAATATCTGACTACGGCTGGGAATCCGGCAATTACCTCATGGATACGGCCAACAAGGCCTCCGACTCCTATTCCTGCTTTTTCCTGGAAAGCCAGCCCGTGTACCGCCCCGGACAGACGGCCCGTTTCAAAGGCGTCCTCTTCCGCCCGGACATCGCGAATCCCGGAACAAAAGACTGCGCCGGGAAAAAACTGACGCTGACCATTGCCTCCCCAACAGGGGATGAGAGCATTTTCCCTCCAAAAACCGTCACGACGGATTCCACAGGCAGCTTTGAACTGGAACTGCTTATTCCTGCGGACGCCCCGCTGGGCCAGTATGGGGCCAAGCTGAAACTGCATGACTCCGCAGACCCGGATTTCCGGCTGTATGCCCCCCTTTTCCGGATGGAAGAGTATAAAAAGCCGGAATTCTCCGTCAGAATGGAAGCCCCCGCCAAACCAGTCCGGCTGGGCCAGCCCATTCCCGTCGCCATTCAGGCGGATTATTACGCGGGCGGCCCCGTAAGCGAGGGAAAGGCAACCATCACGATTACCCGGACGCTGGGAGCGGATGTCTGGACGCCTTACTGGAAATGGAGCTGGCTGTACGACAGGTCTTTCAGCCCGTACAGCATTCCCTTTTCCCCGGATGCGCCTCTGACCATCCTGGAAAAGACAGTGCCGCTGAACAAAGACGGAAAAGCATCCGTAGAATTATCCACGGCGCAGGATGCCCGGGATTTCCCCTCCAACAACATCACCTACCGCGTTTCCGTCAGCGTGACGGACGCCTCCCTGCGGGAAGTTGCCGCTTCCGGACAGGTCATTGCCACGTTCCGTCCGTTCAATATCTTCACCACCCTGAACCGCGGCTATGCCCCCGCCGGAACGCCGGTCCAGGCATCCATTACCGCGGCCACGGCGGATGGCGCCAAAATTGCCCATGCAAGGGGAACCTGCGTCCTGCGGCATATCCGTGCGGACGGCAAACGGGAAACTCTGGAAACCTGGGACATCGCCACCGGAAAAGATGGGGAAGCCTCCCTGTCCTTCCAGACCGGGGAATCCGGCCTGTATGCCCTTTCCACAACCCTGGAGGACGGGCACGGCAACAAGGTAGAAGAGACCTTCCAGTTCCTTTCCTACGGCAAAGGCAAACAGAATCCTTTTAAAATCAATCCCCTTTCCATCACTCCGGACAAAAAGGAATACGCTCCGGGAGATACGGCCAGGCTGCTCGTCACCTCTGATTATCCGGACGCCCACGTCTGGACCTTCCTGCGCAACTCCTGGAAAAACGAATCCCGCCGTCTGGTTTCCCTGGACCGGCAGACAGCCCTTGTGGAATGCCGCCTGACCCGGGAAGATATGCCCAATATGGGAGTCAACGCCTTCACCGTCAGAAACGGAGAACTTCATGAGGCTTCCGCCGAACTTCTGATTCCGCCCGCCGGACAGCTTCTGGCTCCTTCCGTAGTGCCGGGCAAATCCCAATACCGGCCCGGTGAACAAGGCAACGTCACCATTCAGGTCAAGGGGCCTGACGGCAAACCCGTCAGTAACGGCATCGTCGCCCTGGCCGTTTATGACAAGGCTCTGGAATACATCGCACGCCCCAATATTACGGACATCTCCAAAACCGTATGGGGCAGACTGAACGAAACCGGCTTCCTCAGCCTGAAAAAAATGACGGCTTCCGGCACGCAGCAGGATCGCGGTCCGGGCCAGCCCTCTTTCCAATCCCTGCTCTACAGAAATTACGGACCTATGGCGAGAAAGGCCAAAGGGACCGTTAACGGCTTTGCGGAGGCAGTGTTCGATTCCG
>UMCT01033817.1_pt1 | contig 25771 bp, 34 predicted proteins | sample 1964291 | NCBI WGS metagenome assembly UMCT01 (sample SAMEA4835974, study PRJEB28245) | human gut metagenome | biome: gut microbiome; material: fecal sample | place: Denmark | collected 2008 | reverse complement strand
ACGTGTGACATTGGCACAAGAAATGCAAAAATATTTTAAATATATTAAAGTTATAGTATGTGTTTGTTCTATTAAAACCCTTTTATATAGAAATAAAACAAGAAAAGAAAGACATCTCCCAGAAGATAAATTAAAACAAATGATAAGATCTTTTCAAATCCCAACTTTATATGAGTATCATTATGATGATATAGAATATGTGTGGACTGAAACAAAAAGACGAGGATTTGAAAGAGATAAGATTACTCTTTTAATGGATTATGACCAACACAATAAACATCATTCAGAAAACTTAGGAATACATATATTGAGAACTGCTGATTATTGCAAAGAAAACGACAAAGCTTGTAAAGCAGCTGTATATCATGATTTGGGTAAGCCATTTTGCAAAACAACAGACGAGGAAGGTTTTAATCACTTTATCGGACATCCTAATGTAAGTGCATATTTATATTTGACAGATACGGTTGGTAGAGATTTTGAGGCAGATGTTGCAATGTTGATAGAATTCCACGATTATATATTCAATTTTCAAGATTTTGAAAGTATGAAAAAGAAGCTAGAAAATAAATATCCTTCTTTAAAAGAGGACTTTTTTGAAGCTCTCAAACTTTTAACAGAAGGAGATAGACTAAGACCGAAAGGGGATGTGTGATATGTTTAATATATATTCTATTTATGCAGGTTGGATGACTGTTTCTTTTGGAGAAAGAAAGGATGAAGGATATAGTTTCACAGATAAGAATGGAGAAGTATTTCATTTTTCTTACCTAGATGACGTAAAAGAACAACTAGATAACTTATTCAATTTAGATTATGATGATACTAGTAATAAAAAGGACGAAGAATTTGATTTAGAGGGAGAAGATGTATGGATTCACACTGCTCTATGGGGAGATAAAATTCACATTTTTTGTTCTTATATGTATGTAGATGAACCAAGAGACTTTCATTATATTTTTGATTACAAAGACTTTCTAAAAGAATATGTAGAAGTAATGAAAGAATACAAAGAACAATATCTTAAGGATTTTTCTTATCACGAACCATATTATAATTGGGACAATAGAAATTGGGAAGAAATTATTGAAAAAATAAAATAAAGACTTGACTTGTGTTAGGTCTTTATTTTATAATATTTATAGATAAAAAGAAAGGAATGGTGAAAAAAATGAAAAGTGTTATGGAAACCTTATTAAAATATAAACAAGCATTAGAAAAAGACGGATACGATGTACTTTATATTGCACTCTATGGTTCACAAAACTATGGAGTTTCAGATGAGTGTTCCGATGTAGATGCTAAGGCGATCATCTTACCAAAGATAGACGACATAGTCTTTAAAAGAAATATAAGTTTTGTAAGAGAATTTGATAATGGTGCCTGTGATGTTAAAGATTTAATTACTTTTTATAATGTAGTCAAAAAGGGAAACTTTTCTTTCCTTGAACCTTTTCATACTCCGTATTTTATCGGAGATGTTTATCTAAAATGTTTATTTTCTTCTATACCAACTAATCAAATGTCATTATTAGGAGGTATGTATGAAAAACAAAAAGCATTTTTACACGAATACCCAAGCAAAAAGGAAGAATTTAGTAAATTTGGGTGCGATCCTAAACAATATCATCATATAGTTAGATTATATGATATTATAAAATATGCAGAAAATAAGAATACTTTGAACTTCCCTTTTTTGAGATATTATGGAGAAGGGGCAGAATATATGAAGAAGATAAAAAGAGACTTAAATGGATTAACTGTAGAACAAATACAAAAAGATATAGAAATGCGAATAGAAGAGGCAAAGGCTATTCTTGATAATAAACAATATAAGTTTCAAGAAGTAAACTTAGAAGAAGAAGTAGGATTTTATTTAAAACAAAAGATAAAGGAGGCGTTGTTAAATGAACAAATATGATATGGGGTTAGTAAGAATAGAAAAATTAGAATCATGCAAAACAAGATTAAAAGAATTAAATGAGTATGTAGAACAAATTGATAAAGAAATGGGAAAATTAGGTGGAACTTTTTCTATTAAGGCAATGCAAGACTTATTAGATAGAATAATAAAAAGTTTCGCAGAAGTAGAGTTTCTGGATAAAGAAAGTTATTGTAGTTTTATCAATGAAATAAAAGAAATAGAAAATACTTGTGATAAAATAGATGCCTTATATAGAAAAATTGGTAGTGATTTCGGTAATTTTAGTTTATTTGAATATATAGTATTAGCAACTGATTTATTAGAATATGCCACATATGATAGCATAATTTGTCCAGATTATCCTTGTACATCAGAAATTATGTATAATGGTGAGTTTAGTTATTATTTGACCTCCGATTCAACAAATGAAGTAGTAATAGATTCACCAGAAAAATGTTGGGATTATTTAAAAGAAAACTATGACGCAATAGAAGATTAAATTAACCAAAATAGTTGATTTTTTCTTGCATTTTGTTATATAATATAAATATAAAGAAAGGAGATTGAGAATTATGGAACTAATAAAATTTTTAAAAGAAAACGATAATTGGAGAGAATTGCTATCTCAATCTCCTTATTGTTTATCTATAAAAGAAAAAGATAATTGCGCAATTTTTAAGTATAATCAATTAGAGAGCGATATGTCATTGAAAATAGTTCAGGAAAGCCGAGGAGTAATTATAGATCTTAATGATTATACTGTTGCCTGTCGTGCTTTTGATAAGTTTTTTAATGTACAAGAACCTCATGCCGCTAAACTAACAAAAAACATAAGAGCATTAGAAAAGGTTGATGGATCAATTATAAAAGTATGGTCTGATAGAAACGGTAATGTGAGAGTTTCTACCAATGGAATGATAGATGCAGCTGATGCAGATATTCTATTGCCTGTTAATAAAATTAAGACTTATCAGGATTTGTTTAATGAAGCACTGAATGAAACTGATATGAAACTTGAAGATTTTAAAAAGTATAGAGATTATACTCTTATCTTTGAATTAGTATCTCCTTTAAACAGAATAGTTGTTCCTTATCAAAACACTGAATTATTCTTTTTAGGGGTTAGAAATAATCAATCTGGACAAGAATGGACTCCATATGATTTTAATGACGAGAACTTAAATAATAACTTCTCTCGTCCAAAATTATACGACATTCAAACAGTGGAACAAGCAATTGATGTAGCAAAAACACTTGGAGCAGATAAGGAAGGTTTTGTTTTAGTAGATGAAAACTTCAATAGAGTGAAAGTGAAGGGTTCTGAATATTTAGCAATGCATTTGTTGAGAAACAACACTTTATCTCAAAGAAGTTTTTTAGAAGCTGTCCTTGAAAATAAACAGGATGATTTAGTAGCTTTTTTCCCTGAATATGAGCCTTTCATACACAACATAGAGGGAAAGATAGCAGAATATATAAATGATGCTGAAAACGCCTTAAGAATGGCTAATTATAACCTCAATAAAAAAGATTTTGCTTTAGAGGTTTTAAACAATGAATGTATGAAGAAATTTTCTAGTATATTATTCAAGGTGTACGGAGATCGTTCCTATGACTGGAAGAGTAATATTTTTAATATTGCTAATATAAATAAAGTAATGACAATATTAGATCTTTAGAAAGGAGTGTGTCTAATGACGTTAGATGAGAAGAGAAAAAAATTAGAAGAATTAGCCTTAAAACACACCAGCTCTCAGACAGAAGCATATAAAAATAGTATTTATTTACCATATATAACACTACCAAATGCCAAAGGAAAAGGAACTATGATGGAGGAATATTTTTATTGGTTGTTTAATGCAGAAGGAATAAAAACACAGTGGATTAGAACTAATGAAAACTATGATTATATAATGGGCAAAAATGAAGTTAAAGTTGAATTAAAAGTAGCAAGTATTGGACATAATAACATTGTTGCCTTTAATCAGTTACATTTTGGTCAAAAAAGGAATGTAGATAAATTTTTGTTGATTATAATTAAGCCAGACGACTGTATTGATATGTTCCTCGTAGATAAGAAGATTTTTGCTAACGGAGTTATTTCATTGCAAAAGCAACATTCATCTGAAAAAAACGAATGTGCAAGACTATGTTTACCTTATGATAAAATGTGCGAACAATTAGAAAACTTTAAAGTAGACTTAGATACGCTTAGAGAACTATAATATGACAGAAAAACAAATTTATGAATACATAGTGGAACACTGTCCTTATTGTGCATTGTGTGGTTCAACTCAAAATTTACACATTCATCATATATTATACAGAAGCGAAGGGGGACCAACTTCTTTATGGAATTTAATTCGTTTATGTGAGAAATGTCATACGAAAGTTCATTCATCAAAAAGATATTGGCAACCAAAACTAGAAAGATTTTTAAGAACAGTTATTATATATGAATGTAATTATAGCAAAGAAATTATAGAGAAAATATTATCTGTTCCCTATAAATATGAAGATAAAAATTAAAAAAACACTTGACTTTTGGAACAAAAGAGTTTTATAATTATATTGTAAAATAAAAAAAAGGAGATGAAAATATGGAATTAGGTTATCAATTAAACAATTCGTTAAACATTTGTAATAACAGACCGCTATTTAGTTCTGTATTTTCAGCATACACAGATATTCTATATAGGCAATGCCATAAGAAAGGAGATAACTCTTAATCTCTTGACTTATGTTTATATATAGGGTAGCCGTGGATGCTTAGTAGTATCTACGGTTTTTTTATTGGAATGTAGCTCAGTTGGTAAGAGCAGCTGTCTGTTAAACAGCAGGTCGTGGGTTCGAATCCCACTATTCCAGCCATTATTGACAGATAGTGAAATGGTTATCACGAAGCTCTGATACGGCTTTATTCTGAGTTCAAATCTCAGTCTGTCAACCAAAAATGGTGCTATTGGTGAAATGATTAACACGCTAGATTGTGGCTCTAGTATTTGTAAGTTTGATTCTTACATAGCACCCCAGATGTCCTTGTAGCTCAATTGGATAGAGCAATCCCCTTCTAAGGGATAGGTTATAAGTTCAAATCTTATCAGGGACACCATATCGGATTGTTGGGGAGTTTGGTTACCCCGCCTGCTTTGGGAGCAGGAGAACTCGCAGGTTCAAATCCTGCCAATCCGACCATATAATGCACCCATAGCCAAGCTGGTTAAGGCGGAAGTCTGCAACACTTTGATCGGTAGTTCAAATCTACCTGGGTGCTCCATATTATGGAGGCATAGTCCGTTAAGGAGACGGGGAGGTCTGTAAAACCTTTTGCATTGCACCGAGTGGGATCAATACCCTCGGCCTCCACCATTTTGGATGAGTGATGAAATTGGTAAACATGCAAAGCTCAAACCTTTGTGTCTGAATGATTTGGGAGTTCGAGTCTCCCCTCATCCACCAAAAAATTTTTTAAAAGACTTTTCTTTTAATATTATAATATGATATAATTATATTGTGATAAAGAAAGAGAAGTGAAATATATGACTTTTAATGAATTAGCAAAACAAAGAAGAATAGAGGCTAGGCAGTATAATATTGTAGAAGTACGTAATGATGTAAAGAAATCTTGGGTTCAAGAGAAGATTATTTCTTTTTGTGAAAGACAGGGAGATATGTTTACACCATCTTTTGTGGAAGAGCAAATATTAAACAATGATATTGTAGCTGCAGTATTTGCCAAGGACCCATCTAAACAAAATATTACTGAAAAATTAGTGGAAGAACAATTACATATTAAAAAATTACCTGCTTCTGGTAAAAATTGTATACGCTTTGCTGCTAATGGTACATTAGTACATGCAACGGGAGTTAATGTTAGTAAATCTGCCGATTTTAAAATAGGAGATATATACTATACACAAAAATATACAATAGAAGCAGGAGGAGCACAAGATAATCAATATAATGATGTAGTAGACTTCCTTAATAAAGGCAGTATTCATCATAAAGTAGGTGCTATATTAGATGGAGATTATTGGGATAATACAAAAAGACAAGAATTACGTTCATATTTTGCTAATAATAATAATGTTATTATTACTAGTGTAGATGAGCTGCGAGGTGATTAAATTAATGAAAGATATTGTTAAGACACAGCATTATACTACTAACTATGATATTATATGTGGCAATTTGACACAATATATACCACATGATGCAATATTAGTTGAACCATTTGCTGGGCAGGGAGATTTGTTAAATCTTTTTCCTGAGCATCAGTGGGAATTATATGATTTAGAGCCTAAGATTGATGGATGTATAACTCAGGATACATTATTAAATATACCTGATTATAATAATAAATATGTTATTACCAATCCTCCTTATCTTGCTAAAAATAAAGCTCAGGATTGTTCTATTTATGAACGATATGAATTAGATGACTTATATAAGATAGCATTAAAGACAATATTAGATGCATCTGGGGGTATCTTAATTATCCCAACTAATTTCTTTTGTGATAGTTATAGTCAAAAGATTAGAGAGGATTTCCTAGATACGTTTGATATATTGGCTGTTAATGTATTTACAGAACCGATATTTGATGACACTACTTATTCTGTTTGTGCATTTGCCTTTAAAAGAAAAGTTAGAACTAATAATGTGCAAAGTTTTAATATAACCAAATATCCTAGTCGAGAGATATATCCTATTGTTATAAAAAAAGAATTTGGATACAGAATAGGCGGTCAGGTCTTTCATTTTTTAAGTAATATTAAACCAGTATTTACTCGTCTATTAAAAGATAAAAAACCAACTGGTTATATCACTAAAATAAATTTATATACGATAGATACTAGAACGAAACCTTTACATTTAACTTTTGGTGAGCCTAGTTTTTATGGCAAAAGTACCGATAGAACCTATGCTACTTTAGTTAGTAATGTTGAATTAAGTGAAGAAGTACAACAAGTTCTAGTAGAAAAATGTAATGATTTTTTAACAGCATATAGACTAGAAAATGGTAATTTGGTATTTACTAATTATCGAGATTATGATAGGAAAAGGGTGGAGTTTGATTTTATATATCGTCTTTTAACTTATTTATTAGAAAATATATAAAAAAGACTTGTAATTAAGTCCCATTATATATTATAATTATTTTAGAAATGAAAAAGAGATTTCATTTCTCGTATGGGCGAGTGGTGAAATCGGTAGACACCCGGGACTTAAAATCCCGTGCTTGTAAAAAAGCGTGCGAGTTCAAGTCTCGCCTCGCCCACCAATATGGCTATTAAGGAGATGTTCTTATGTTAAAGAAGTGTCTTATATGTGGTAAAGAATTTGAAACTATTAAGGGTGGAACTGCAAGAAAATATTGTTTTGAGTGCAGTCCAACATATGAACATGGAAATAATATAGAAAGAGGAAGTAGTATAACTGCAATAAGGCATGCGATTAAAAGACAGCTTGTTAAATATAAAGGTGATAGATGTATAAAGTGTGGTTATAATAAATGTATAGGAGCATTACAATTTCATCATAAGGATAGAAATATAAAAGATTTTGATTTAGCTTCTCAATATAATGGCGGACACCTAGATATGGAAGTATTGTATAAAGAAGTTGATAAATGTGATTTACTTTGTGCAAATTGTCACGCAGAAGAACATTTCTACAATTAAATGGCTGCTGAGCTAGTCCGGTGATTCAGCGTCAGACTGAAAATCTGAAGAACCAAGTTCGACTCTTGGAGCAGCCACCATTGAGATTATTATTTGGATACGCAACTCCAAGTCTGTAAGCAATAGCGTATCTATTAGATTAGAATTGGGTTTTGTTTAAAATGGAGTACAAAGCATTACCACATATAAGAATAATGGGGCTTACAGGCGAAGATTCTTATATTTCTAGTCTATATATTTTAAGAAAGTAGGTGTAAAAATGAAATATACACATTATTATAAAGAATTAGGTTTAGAACCAACAGATTTTCCATTTGAGGGATATGAAGATATTTGTGATAGAAATATTCCCGATGAAGAAGGCTTTAGTGGAATCGAGTTTTTCAGTCTTGACTTCTCTTTAGCGGTATATATTTATGGACGTTTAAGATATTTCCAAGATAATTGTTTATATGGACACCCAAGTTATATGACAGAAGAACAATGGAAAGATATCTTAAGTAAGATGATAAAAGCATTTAAGTTATATTGTGTCCACGAAGATAGGGATATAATTGTTTCTGAACAAGAAAGAAAAGCAAGAAGCAAAAATAGACAAAAACAAATAAACTATGGAATGAGATTGTTTATTAAATATTTCTCTCATCTATGGTATTAAAAATGTTCACGTACCCAAGTCAGTTGAAGGGGACACACTGCTAATGTGTTAGATCGAGTAATCGGTGCGAAGGGGCAGAGCCTTCCGTGAACGCCATGTCCTCTTAGCTCAGTAGGTAGAGCATTTGACTTTTAATCAAAGGGTCACAGGTTCAAATCCTGTAGGGGATACCAGATTATTATGTCGGTTAGCTGGATGCTAAGCTTTAAAGTATACTGTAGAGAGTTCAATTCTCTCTGCCGACATCTGTTCAAAGAAGTTCTTGAAAGTTAGGAGGAATCGCACAATCCTCTGGATATTTCCCACTATCACATAAAAGAAAGTGGCTGAACTTATTATGCCGTGTGTCCGGGCGGTGAGGAAGCGGTCTTGAAAACCGTTGATCGGAAACGATTTGCAGGTTCGAATCCTGTGCACGGCGCCATGTTTTAATTTAAAGGAGTTGATACTAATGGATTTAGAAAGACAGATAAAAATAAAGGACAAATATTGTCAGCTTATTATAAATTTAGGTTTTGATTATGATGGTTTTAATACTGTAGATAGTCTAAAAGGTCTAATAGATGAATTAGTATCTTATGCTCGAAAAGCTATTGAATGTGATGACAAGGAAGTTATATATGTAAATGGAAAAGGCGAACGTGATAATATCCTTGGAGAACCCATAGATTAATATAGGGGATTGTCGTAATTGGTAGCCGAGACAGTCTTAGAAACTGTTGCTTCAGAAGCGTGAGGGTTCAAGTCCCTCATCCCCTACCAAAATTTTAAAAAAATACTTGACTTTAAATAGAAAAGTATTATATAATTATATTGTAAAATAAAAAAGAAAGGAAAGTGAGATTATGAATCAAGTAGTATTAATAGGTCGTTTAGTAAAAGACTTTATTCAAAAAGAAGATATGTTTGTATCTAAGATTAGATTAACTAATAATGATGCTAACGAAATTTCTTTTCGAATAACAAATAGTATGTATGAAAATCTTAAACAATTTATCAGAGTTGGCAGTATAATTGGAGTAAAAGGTCATTTAATTGGAAGCAAAAATGGATTAAGACTTATCGCAGATAAGATTACTTTTTTAAACTAATGAAAGTAATATTTAATGATATTCCAAGTATAAAGCTTTCCTATAACCAAAAACTTATTTTGAAAGTTTTAAAAAGTGATTTTAGGGGTAGGGCTTTTGGTCCTCAGATGTTAGATGAAACAGATGACGAGGAGCTAAAAAAACTTACTATAAATCAAATTACTTGGAATATGCTTCGTCTTCGTGAAAATGGGTTAGTAGAAAGTGAAAAGAAATCTTATCAAGGTAGAATTTTAAATGAATATAAAATTACTCCAATAGTCCAATATGAAGCAATAGATATAAAGTAAAAGATAAATACTATTTATATAAGATGCCCTCTGAAGTCTTTGGACTGACAGTGAAAGCTCGGTAGAACTTAGGTAATAGCTATGCCGATAATAGTTCCGATCGAAGTTAAGATGTGTCTTAACATAGATTGCCCGTAGGGAGAGTGTAGAAAGGCAATGATTTTTAATAATAATGGCTGAACAAAAGACCCCGTTAATATTGGGAGATGGCACTTTTGGTGAGACGTGGCTCCCAACGATAGCCGTTGTTATATATGCAAGAGATTGTATCAAATGCGACCCGTGGTACGACAATTGTCGACAAGCCTTGGTCAACAGGTAGGTAGAAGCTCCTTTATGGCTTCGGATATTATCGTTTCACATAAAAGAAACGGCGTTGACATTATGAGGAAAAAGAATTATAGTCTTTTGCATAGGACGGATACTGTGTATTAGTATTATTTACTGTGGTATACAATGGTTTATAATATGGCAGTATGTGACCTTAGTTTTCTTGAGAGGCTAGGTAGATGGTTTCTTTCCCTACTCGGGACACATAAAAGAGTATCATTCCGCAGGCAGTCGGTTAATACTGTCCATTCTACATTTATTGGTGCGTTGGTCCAACGGTTACGACGCTAGACTGTCACTCTAGCAATAGGAGTTCAACTCTCCTACGCACCGCCATTTGAATATTATGGAGAGTGGTTCGCCATTTAAAAGGAATGCAGAGCTTGATGTAGAGCCGTGGCAACTGACAAGGTACGTTAAGTTGTGTATAGTTGCAGCGTTCGTTTAATGGTAGGACCTTACCCTTCCAAGGTAAAGATGCCCGTTCAATTCGGGTACGCTGCTCCAGTAGGTATATACTCTTTTTATAAGAGTTTTATATATGGGAGGTCGTAGTCCCAGCCTATCTTCGGCATTATAATAGAAGGAACGATATATTGGCGACAATATATCTACTGCCTTTTGAGAGTATAAGGGCAACTACGTGATGGAGATAAGGGAGATTTTATCTTCTCTTATCCTCAAAAACTAATGGCTAAATGGGAAACTTTGGACGAAGTACAAGTCCTTAAAGCCTTATTTATAAGTCCAATCCTACGAAACTTTCGAAGCCGTAGGACATTTATGGCGAGTTGGTGAAGTGGTTTAACACACTTGTCTTTCTAACAAGCATTTTTTCAGGGGTTCAAATCCCCTACTCGTCACCAATTAGTTTATAGCGGCGCGTCATTCCGGTGAGCTTTGCTCAGTTTGGCTAACTACTGAAACAGTCCGGAGCGTTAAATTTAATAGTTTAAAGTGCATACTAAGTGGTAATCAAGGCTTATGATGGGTAACCTCATAACTGAATTTTGAAGCGAAAGCGCAGCTCTGGTAACGGACTGTAATTCACGGAGAAAATCTCCTTGACCTAAGGTGCAATATTACTATTAAATATGCCGTTTATCAATAGGGAGATAGTTAACGGTAGACAAAACGGCTCCAACCCGTTAAGTGTGGGTTCGAATCCTACTCTCCCTGCCAATTATTATTGGGCGGTAGCCAAGCGGTAAGGCACATGATTTTGGCTCATGCATTCCCCTAGTTCGAATCTAGGTCGCCCAGCCAATTATAAGAAAGTGAGTGGTCTATATGAAATATATATGTCCAATTTGTAATAAAGATTTTTCAACGGAAGAAAAAGTATCTAAACATTTCTTAAAGTGTTGGAAAGATACTAATCCTCACCATAAATCTAAAGATGCCCCTCGTGGCAAAGACGTTATGACAAGTAAAATGAATAGTGATATGGCAGATTTTTTTACTTCTCTAAAAGGAGATGATAAAGAATGCATGAAGTGATGATTAAGACTCATCTAATAATCACCGACATTCATAACGAATATCATATGGACTGGTGTGGAAGTATTATTGATACAAAACCAAAAATAGTAGATGGTAAACCTGTTTTTGTTATTCGTGGCAAATCAGGAGCAGTAGAAATAAACACTACCGATGAAAAATATTTAGAAAAAATCGCACAAAAAATGACAGAGCCAAGAGGAAGGGCAGCTGTAACTACTGATAGAGTGAGAATTTATATTAAGCAAATAGATAATAGTGAAAAGTTGATAGGAATTTTAACTCATGATAAAATCAAAACGTTTGCTCCAATGTATGATTCTTTTTATTGTAATGGGGAATAAATAGTATTCGATTGCTATTTGAAATTATCATAATACAAGTCGCAATTATGCGTCAAATAATCAAACAAAAATAAATGGAAACTTATTTTCAAAAGTTGTTAATAGTGTTAAATCACTATTTGCAGTTAACTGCTTAGCGTAGTCTAAAACAACCTTCTATATGAGTATCAGTAAGCTGTCAGAAAAAGTATAGTCGTATTAACGTCAAAGACAGATGCTCAGTTAGTTTTCATTGTCGACTAATTGATGTAAACTAATTTTAGATAATGACCAGCCTTATGAGATTTGTTGCAAGGGTATGAGGTTTGGATAGAACGAGTGCAACCGAAACTTGTGAAGTAAGAATGAAACTTATGGTAAATAGAATAGTAAGACTCGGGGGCGGTACCCGAATTCTCCACCAAGAATTTTACGCATTTATGCGTTTATCTATATATTATTTGTAAAAAGACTTGACGAATGCCAGGTCTTTTTTTTATAATTATAATATAAAATAAATAATAAAAAAAGGGAAGTGATAAAAAAATGACAGAAAAAAGATATTTACTAACAGAAACAGAATTACTTGAATTGTTGGAAGATAGATATAGGTTGGCAGCTTTAGAAGCAATGGGAGTAGACAATTGGGATGGATACGAATATGCTTTTGAATATTGGAAAGAGGACGAATATAAAGAAGGACTTACAAATTATGAAGAGTATTAATGAGGAGAACTGATATTATGGGAGTAACTTTTGAAGATTATGATAATTTACTAGCACGATGTGAGCAGGTTAAGGACTTAGATAAAGAGATTGGAGAAATAAAAAAAGAGTGGGATAGGCTAACGGCAAAATTTTTTGAAACATCTACTAAAGAAGAGATTATTGATGCACTTCAGTCAATATGGACACGCTTAGACAATGAAATGGGAGATCAGACAAGAGAAGAACAGTGGAATTCTTTTGTTGCTTATTTATCTTATTGTTCAGACCGTATGAATATAAATAGATGGTGTCGTCTACAGCTTTTGATAGGTAATGCCCAAAGTCATTAAAGGAGGTAATTAATATGTTGAAACCCAAAATTATTAGATGGATGACATATGAAGATCTGGAACAAATACAAAAGGAAATACAAATTGGAGATGCTATGTATGGCTATACTCCAGAAGTTCATGAGGCTCCTTTTAATGAGTTTCACCAAGATGTTTTAATACAAGAGATAGTAAAAAATAATTACATAATATGTGGAGATACTCATCAAAATTTTGCAATTCCGATTTTTAACGATGGCTTTTTAATGCTTTCTATGCGTAGATGGGCAGAAGTTATGAATCAAGCATACGGCAACCAACATAATTTTTATATGGCAGCTGTTTGCGATATACAGGAGAAATTACCAAATGAATAATCCTGTCGTATTTTTGGATTATGATGGAGTGATTAATACTCTTGTGATTTATAAAGAACCAGTAAAAGCAAGGCGACTATTACAAAAAGACGGATACTATTTTGATTTATGCTACCCTCAAGATGAAAGAGTATCCAATGTTCAAGCAGTCTTATGGCTTGATAAGCTATGTAAAGAATTTACTGCGGATATTGTTATAACTTCAACTTGGCGTAAAGACTATGATCTTGCTTGTAGATGTTTATACAACTCTGGTTTATCAAAAAATATAAGAATAATAGGTGCTACTCCTTGGCTTAACCAATGTCGAGGAATGGAAATTGACGCTTGGTTAAAAGAGCATCCTTGTCCAGCTTTTATTATATTGGACGACGATAGTGATATGGAACCTTATCCGGACCATCTTATTAAAACAGATACTTATGATGGTTTTACTTTTAATTCTTATGTTAAAGCCAAAGAATTACTACGGAAACAATTATCTTTATAATTTTATCAAAAATACTTGCATAAGTGTAGATAAATGTAATATAATTATATTGTAAAAAGAAAAGGAGAGTGAAAAAATGAAATGGTATGTGCTTAATTATGATTTTAATGCAAAAAGGATTGAAAATTTTAACATCTTTCAAAGTGTTAGGTTCAGTGAAGGTATTGATAAATTAAGAAATAAAATATGGAACTCAGTTGAAGATTTCAAAGAAGCTGTAAGAAAAGAAGCTATGTATTCTTTCTGGTCAAAAGCCGAATATGAAATAATGATTGGAGATTTGTTTGAAACTGACTGCAATAAATTAGAAAAGTGGGACGTATATGATCAAATTTTACCAAATCTCGAACAACTATGTAGATATATTTTAAACTATTGGGCTAATAACCCAAGACAATAATAGATAATTTTATGTTAGGCTCGGTCTATAAAGGTGGAAGTATAGCCTATAAGTAGAAGTCCATTCAAAAGAAAAAATAAAGCAATCCTAAAATTATCAAAAACACTTGACTTTAGATAGAAAAATATTATATAATTATATTGTAAATTGAAAAGGAAAAATTCAATTTATAAAAAGATAAGATTTAGTAGAGAAGTAGCTATTCTCACAAGCCCAGACAATAACTTATGGCGTTGAAGTGGAGAGAAAGATAGAACCAATCTTACTCAAGACCAACCTCCAAAGTGAGAAAGGGAGAGAAAACACCAATCTTATCTTTGAATAAATGTCGCTCGACTTAAAATCGTTATGGGTTTTGAGTCGAGGGCATCCTAAATACTATTATTATAACGCTGGAGTACCAAAGTAGACAAATGGAATTGACTTGTAATCAATCGGGAAACCTTCGTGGGTGCAAATCCTACCTCCAGCACCAGTTTTTTTTATGGGGCATGGGACTGCTTGATGTGGTCACCTGACTTGCAATCAGGAAATCAGCGGGGTTTGAATCCCCGATGCTCCACCAAGTTAGAGTTTCTCCACACAATATCTCCTTTAATAATGAGGGGGAATTGTATGGAAGAGTATATATTAGAAAAAGATGGAAGAAAAAGAAGAGCAGTAAGGAAAACTTGTGCTTATTGTGGAAAGGAATTTTTAGTTAGGGCTTCTTGGGCAGAACGTCAGATGTATTGCTCTTGTAAATGTGCCCACGAAAATGCTAAAAAGAGAGTAATGGTAGTCTGTGCCTATTGTGGGAAACCATTTGAAAAGGTTAATAATAGACTATCAAATTCTAAATCTGGCTTATACTTCTGTTGCCGTGAGCATAAAGATCGAGCTCAGTCATTGAAAGGTGGCATTAAAGAAATAATGCCAAAACACTATGGTATTGGAGACGGAAGATACGATTACAGACCCAGAGCTTTTGAAGAGTATGAGCATAAGTGTGCAATATGCGGATGGTGTGAAGATGAACGAGTATTAGAAGTTCACCACATTGACGAAGATAGGACAAACAATGACATAACTAATTTAATGATATTGTGTCCGATTTGTCATAGATATTTGACCTTGCATCTTTATACGGTAGAAGAATTAAAACAAAGGAGAGGATAAATATGGATATACTTGGGTGCATATTTTTAATAATATTATGTTTAACTGTATATGCTATTATAACTGCTGATAAAGTAGATATTAAAATCTCCGTAGATGGAAAAGAAGTTTTTAAATATAATAAAAAAGATACAAATGAAAAAGACGCACCAGATGATAAAAACTAATGCGTTTTTTTAATACTCAAAATTATCAAAAATACTTGAACAGAGGTACCATTCAATGATATAATATATTTGTAAATGAAAGAAAGAATGGAGTGTGATAGTATGTTAGATTTTGTTATAATCAAATACAAAGGCAAAGCAATTTATCTAGGGGTAGATGAAAGCAGACACTCAAAAGACCCTTACAAAACATTCTTCAAATGGGTTAAGAACAAAAATGAGGCAACTTGGTTTAGTTGTGAAGGAGATGCTGAAAGATTTGCTAAATCATACTTCAAAAACTTCAAAAATTGGGAGTTTGAATTAGTTAATGGGGCTAAATATCTATAATTAAAATTTTAAGCAATTTTGAATAAAAAAGACTTGAACAAAGCCACCTAATTGTGTTATAATTATTTTAGAAAAAGAAAAAAAGAATATTTCCTGACAGGCGTACGGCGGTCGTGCGGCTGGGGTGGAACACCTAACTCACCAGACTGACCGAAAGGTTGGAGGTCCTTTAGGACATCACCTAGTAGGGTTCGTGATATGGAGCGTGTTACTTCATAGACATAAGCGATAGTATCTGGAGTTGTGTGGGGACATACACTGCATTAATGGAGCAGGAGGGTGCCAGCGGGAATTAGTAAGATTTTAATTTGGGGATTTGTCCTTAAGCACGCTGTATAAGTGTACTTGCTGCAACGGTAGTTGGTGATCTCTACTGCTCCAGCTTTTTGGCAACCAGTCCGATTCCGAGCTGAAAGAAATTGTGGGGGACTGAACAAAGGACGTGGATTTATGCTCGATTCAAAGATTTAAAAATGATATGTGTGCTATTTGAAATATAGATAGCGATGGGAGGACCGAGCCTCTCCGTTAAGCCGTAGCCAATCGGTAAACGTGTGGTGAAACATAGGTTATTAAACCACCTTATCATTTTTTCTTATGGTTATTAAGGTCGCACGGTTGATCCTGCATCAAGACCTTTAACAGACATTTTGTAATTTTCGTCATAAAAAAAATAAAAAAAGACTTGACCGAAGATGGCAAAATCGTTTATAATTTAATTACAAAAGTTGAGAAGAATATAATTGAACTGAGAGGGGTTGAGACCAGTGCAACTCTGGTCATTCATTAAGATTATATTTTTCAATAGAGTGATTACCCGAAGCTGATGCGAGAACGTCTGAGCCCAGTAGGATATCTATTAGATTCTGAAGTGCAATAGTGAGTTAGGTGCGAAGTAAAGTGGAATGAATGAGAGCGGTCATTTCTCACTCGTGCTTTTGTAAAAGTAATGACACATAGCCCGGCAGAAGAGGCGTGGCATAGCTTGCCGACCACGTGTTTGTGTTATTTGTAGCTGAATATAAACCCTAAGGCACAAGATGAGAGTGGTCTTGGCATCAGCTTTTCTTATAATCAAGAATAAGTATAAAGAAATCTTGATGGTGTTTTATTCATTTTCTTCCAGAAAGAAAATGTCTACTTAATTTTTGAAAAAAATATTCAAAAAAGACTTGCAAAGTCCTACGAATATATTATATAATTATATTGTAAAAAAGAAAAAAAGATTTTTTATTTATAGAAAGGAAAGTGATAGTTATGAATAAAAAGTATAGTTATGAAATTGAATTCTTATCAAGAGATGTAAGCCCAACAGGTACAAAATATTTTGGTGCAACTGGTGGGACATTGTTAAAAGAAATGAAAGCAAGTCTTGACAAATTTCTTGAAGAAAATGGATTGCAAAAAAAGGGTGCAACAAGTGGTCAAATCCTAAATGCAAAAGGTCAAGTAATTGGAAGATTTTGTTTCAATTCCCAAACTTTTTAAGAAAAAATTATCAAAAATACTTGATTTCTTATAGTAAAAAAGTTTATAATTTATTTATAAAGAAATGAGAAATAAATTAAGAAGTGTTATAGTGTAAATCGGTGCCGTATCTATAATTCCTTTCTCAACAATTTACCAAGTTTGAAATGTGAACTGGAGATTGAAATAACTAAACTTGACTTAACCTCTTGGGGTAGGAACAAGAGTTCCAGAGTAAGCCTGAACCTGTTATGAAGTAATCCCTACTATAAATCTAAAACAAACTTGAAGATGGAGTCAGAAACCTGCAAGCTGACAGAGGGTAGGCGACCCAACGCTGACATTATAACTGCGAATTGACGCAAGATTTTGTTGATAAGCAATAACAAACCAAGGAAAATGTCAATAACAACTTTCCTTTATATGAGAGAATGAAATCTCAGGGGGTATCATTCTTTCATATAAGAGAATGTTGAAACCATCGGCACAATGTGTTAGAGAGAAGAACCCAAAGGTGTATGGAAGAGCCTCAAAGCCAATGGGGAAGAGCCTCGGCGGTCCGAGTTGAAGGCTTGTAGGACGGAAGGCATCTAAGTTCTCTAACATATTGTGGCGATGTAGCAGCAGGGTAAGTCAAGAAACTGAATGGCACGCCTGTCTGCGATCTGAGATAGCACTGCTTCCAATCGGGAGTATCTAACAACACGTGTGGCTCAGCCGTTTCAGTGCCTCTTAAATAGGATCTATCGGGACGATAGAGGGTGGCACCATCATAGCTCGTCTAATAACCTTTCAGGGGGTTGGGGTTTGAGCGAAAACCTTGCAGATGATGGTGGGTGAATCAAAATTGCTTGGTTCATTGGCAAAAACTTGACCAGTAATAAGTTTTAAACTTCGGTTTATCACAATACTGCACAAGTAGGGACTTTGAGAGTAAGGTAATAATTAGTCCGTGGTGGAATATAGACACGCTAAAGAAAATAATGGTCAGCTCATATAGAGGGTAATCGAACAGGTCATCTAGCAATAATTTGTTTTGAACCTCGAGTTGGCGTCCCTTGGTGAGAGTCCTTGGGCGGGCTACTAAATATTTAATTAAAATTATAAAAAAAGACTTGACCATTCGTGGTAAAATGATTTATAATTTTAATATAAAATGAAAGAGAAATAAGAATGATGTGGTTTTACCAGTCAGTTTAAAGCCATCTTTCAACTGACATAAGATGTGGCTATTTAGAAAGCAACAGAGGACACGGGACTAAATAGTGCGTAAGCAACACTTATTATGAGCAGAAAGTTAGGATTGGGAAGGTTCTATACGTGCTTGAGATGATCCTTTGGGTGAAGCGATACGCAGTATAAAGTCGGCAATTAGGGAGTATGAACCAAGATAGTAAGGGTTAGGCTATCAAATTTTCTATAAAAAAATTAAAAAAAATACTTGACTTTTATAAGATAATTATTATATAATTATATTGTAAATAAAAAAAAGAATAAAAAGGAAATGTATAAGACTTAATTAGTAAGGCTGGTAGGTAGTGATAGTTCACAAGCCAAAGCCATAAGAGAAAGATCCTTCTAATTAAGCACTGTGGAAAACGAGCCATAACAGTTTGCGAAATGAGTTTACTCTTTCTCCTGTTTAAAAAGAATGTGGCATAGATTTTTGATAAGTTTGATAAATATGCCTTACAAAAACTTATCTCAAAAATATTTCACAAAAGAGTTGACTTTTAGTCCTCAAGTAGTGTATAATATATTTATAAAGAATGAAAAAAATAGTTATTCTGCAAACCAACCGAGTTTGGTGACGAGGCAACCATCATTCACTGTTTAAGACAGACATTTGGTAAAAGCGAATTGCAGACACATTCCTTTCATAATTAGTAGTCTATCTTTTATAGACTGCTTAGGACTGAAAAAAGGATTTATCACTTTCCTTCACTATAGATTTTTCAGTCCTAAGGAGTTTATAAAAGGCAATCTTCTACGCTGGTGGAGTCCTAAAGAGGGGAAGCCCCGAAGGAAGTAAAAAAATAGTTAAAGTGTCCGTTGTGGCAACTCCGATACTTATGTATCTTACACAATAGCTACCCATTTTGGAAAAGGCACTATAAAGAACCGTAGCAAAACGTTATGTGTTGTCCGAATTGTATATTACCTAAGGATGAAGCAACTCGTAGTAGGACAATAGCTCTTAGGTGTGGCGGGAAAATATCAGCTCCAAACTGTGGATTCCCTCCTAATACTATTGTTAAGAACACAAGCCGTTTGACTGATCGTAGACTGTTCAGTTGCTTACATTACTAAAAATGTGAGTCACTCCCACTGGGGCTGGGACGGATGTTTAGCACTTTCCATTCGTTAGGGTTTAAAGTGCGTTGTTCTTTGAAAAGGGAATATTTAGAACCAGATGAAAAACAGTGTGTCGACCACACTGGCTGGAATATAACTCAAGGGATAGAATTCCGATCAGCAGAGATGCGAACAGGTGAAATCCTTAGCTAGTTAGGTAACTAACCCGCTCGGAGCTACTCAGTGGCAAGGGAGTTATAGGTGCAGCTATATCAGTGTCAAAAACAATGCTAAACTGTTCGGGGCAAATCGGGAGACCAACATGGGCGTACCCACATATCCCACTACTGGAGACAGTGGTAAGGGCAATGAGTGAAGATCGCTAAAGCCTTTGCGTAATTGAAGCATCGCAAGATGTGTATAAGAACAGACGGCAGTCCAAGTAGCCTAAATTTACGCTTCTATTAACAATTATGATTGCGTTTAGTGCGAAAAAAGCAATTTACTGTACACAAAAGGTGTAAATGTCTATCGCAGGTGAAAGGTGCAACGAAAGATGTTGTCAGGGCAAGTTGGAAGCCTATGGCTTTGGCTAAACGTGGAGGTGCAGGCATGCACCAAGGGCGGTTAGTCCCCTGTGTGTGAATATTGGCTGGGATATGGTGTGTATAAGGAGGACTTACTAAATATTCTTTTTTCAAAGAACAAGAAGTTCTTAGGGAAGTGGTAGAAGATACCAGCTGCCCAAACAAATCTAACTCAGAAACTCAAGTCTTGAACGAAGCTAGCTTTACGTCAGTGTGCGAGCTGAGATATAGATCAACTGCTGGCGGCAGCCAAAGCCTAATGACGATTAGGACGAAGCTGCCCAAAGCGAACCAGCTGATCTGATTTGTTTAGATAAAGAGTAAATAACTTGAACGAGGAGGAAAGCAAGTGCTGCCATCTCGTTTTTTTGTTTTTTTAAAAAAAAATTAAAAACCGAATTGACCTAAAGATGCCCCAATTTGACCAAATTAACTAGCATACGCTGTTTTAAATATTCTTTTAATATAATTTATCATTAAAATATTTTGACCTAATTTGCTAGAAAAGATGCTAGATTGAATTATCTTTACAAAAACGGGATTGTGGTAATATAATATTTATATCATTCGGGAAAACCGAACGGACTAAGGAGGAAACGCTTATGGCAACGCACTATCTATTACTTAATAAAGAACGATTTGGGAAAGGGCTTACTATATTAGAACAAGCAATTTTAGCACAGGTGGAAGAATATGAAAAAAATAAGTGTCCTTGTTTTATAACCAATGAACAGTTTGCCTTTATGTTTGGCGTTAGTCTTTATCAGGTTAAGTTGGCTCTAGATAGATTAGAAAAAGTATATGGGCTTATCAAAAGAGAAACCTCAAACGTGCGTGCTGATGGAGGCAAGGGTAAAATGAGAATAATTAAACTAACCCATCAAGGTTAATATACGACCTTGGTAGCAGTGAATAAAATGAACTACCAAGGTTGAAAGAGTGTCATTACCAAGGTTGAAATTTGAACTTACCAAGGTTGATTATCGACCAATAATATAATAAATAAATATAATAAAATATATAATATAATAAATAGCAGGAGGAATTTATTGATGTGTGATTTCATAGAAGAGACTGCAGCTCAATTGCTTAGTGCAGGAGCATTTAAACTATGGCGTTATTGCGTTAGGCATAAAGATAATGAAGATAGAGTTATTCTTAGTCCAAAGATGGTAGAAAAAGAAATGAAGAAAGATCAATATTATAGGTCGAGAGATGAACTAATAGAGATGAGGTATTTAGTCTTGGAGGATAGGGAAAGAGGAGTTTATTTATTAAGGTGGTAACTCCTAATTATATCATAAAAGTAGCTGTTTTGTAAAGTAATAAAAAAGGCTAGCTCCTATTGAAGTGATAAAAATAAAGAGGAGTATAAGATATGTAGCGAAATTCTATGTTGTGGGGAAAAGTGGTGAAAAGTGGAGAGTAGAAAAGATGAGATGGGAGTTGGTGGCCAACTTCTTGCCCCCTTTTGTCAACATTTTTAGCAAATTTTTGCTTAAAATACTTGCATTTTCCTAGCTTTTGGGTTTATTATTATATTGTAAATAAGAAAAGGAGAGAAAAAGAGTGAGAAATGGGCTTGACAATAGCCAAAATATAATTTTTCTACATAAAATAATCAAAAATACTTGCATTTTTCCTCCAAAGTGTTATATAATATATATGTAAATGAAAGAAAGAGAAGAAAAAATACAATATCGCAGGTTGGAGAAGTGGTTATCTCAACTGGCTCATAACCAGTAGACCGTGGGTTCAAATCCCACACCTGCAACCAAGGGATAGTTTGGTGGGCACCTCACCATTAAGAGTTGGTGCTGAATTAGACAACTATTATTTGCTACCAATTATTTGAAAAAAGTTTTAAAAAAGACTTGATTCAAGGTAGCAACATAGTTTATAATATAAATGTAAAATGAAAAAGGAAAAATAAAAAAGACTTCTAATCCTTCGCCATTTAGCATAATAGCTCTGGTTTATTAGAAGCAAAAAATATTTATTTAGAAAGGGTATCCAATTGGCTGCTATAAGGTTGGATATTAGGGTGAGAATTATGGCTAAAGAAAGATTTAATGTAATGGGAAAAGAACTTACTGCAAATGAAAAAGCAGTATATGAATTCGTAAGGGACAACGGAGTAGTTGACTACAAGATGGTTGCTGAAAAACTAAACATTAGTCCAAAGAGTGCATCAAGCACACTAGCAAGACTAGAAGCAACTCATTCACTACTAAAGAAAAATGCTCCAAAAGTTGCAACAACTTATGAAGTAGAAGCTGAAGCTGACGAAGCAGAAGCCGAATAGTGGCATAGGAGTATCGGCTTAGCCGAGCTCCTATAATATAGGTTTTTATTCTTCACAATATAAAAGGGGTTGCTTGTGGTTGCCCCAACCAAAAACACAAGTGGTGTAGGTTTGCTCGTTAGGGGCTGCGAGGGTAAATAAAGAACAGCAGAACTGGTTGCATAATACGAGTGGCAAGGCAAGAGCCTTGTCTTTTTTTATTTTTTAATTTTAGACTTGACAAACGGTACTTGCATATGATAAAAAAACTTTTTTATTTTTTTTGCAAAAAAGACTTGACTTTTACTTGCAAACGGGTGTATAATTAATATATAATGGGGGAGTATTATTAAAAAAAAAAAAATAGATCCCAGCTCCCTTAGCCTGATCCAGCTCCAAATCCCAGCTCCCACCTAAGGGGTTAGCTATGAGGGCGCAGCTCCAAATTGCTACCAGGGGATAGGTGGCAATGAATTATTTCCTGGGAAATATTTGCTAGCAAAAAATGGGTAGACTCCCCCCTCCCTTTCTTCTGGCAGTTAGATCTCATTACACGGCTCGGGTCTAACTATTGCCCACATATTTAATTTTTCTTTTCCTCCTTTCTTTATAATATAATTATACATCTTTCAGCTCCCAATAGTCAAGTATTTTTTGAAAAAATTTAGCAGCTCCCATTGCCCCCACCTTCCAGCTCCCATAGCGCAGCTCCGGTAGGTAAAGCGCAGCTCCCACCCAGCTCCCAATAGGTGGCAATGCCAGCTCCCTGCTACCAAATTATAGGTGGCAACACCTGATCTGATCCATCTTGACCGGATCTCTTGCCCTTGGGATAATTTTTGCAATAAATTTTTAAAAAAGACTTGTATTTTACTCCATAATTTGATATAATTATATTGTAAATAAAAAAGAAAGGAATAGTGATAAAATGAAACAAAAACTAATTAAAAAATTGCACGATCTAATGCTACAAATAATTACTTGTAATGATGCTGAACTTGACAAGATAGGAATTGAACTTGCCGAAATAGAAAAACAACTAATTAATTGGCAAGAAAAAAAATCTCAAAAAAAAATAAAAAAATACTTGACTTTTAAATCTGAATTTGATATAATATATATGTAAATAAAAAAAGAAAGGGCATTAACAAATTAGTCGGTTAATGTAATGGTGATTAAAATGGCTAAAGCAAAAGAATTATTTAATGTTAGAGGAGTAAACTTAACTGCTCACGAAAAAAATGTTTATGACAAAGTAAAGGAGTTAGGTACTGTTGATTACAACCAAGTAGCAACTGCTTGTAATGTATCTACTAAGTCTGCTATTGCAACATTAGCAAGATTAGAAAAAACTCACGGTTTATTAAGAAAAAATGAACCAGTAAAAGTAACTACTTATGAAGTTGCTGATGTAGAGGGCGAATAGTCCTCTTTTTTTTATTTACTATAAAGCGAACAAATGTTTGTCAAATACTTGACAAAAAATTTTTTTTATTTTTTTTATTAAAAATACTTGACTTTTCCCAGCTCCCTGTGGTATAATAAAAGGTTGGGGGGTAGGGGGGACTGGCGTCCCTTATTTTTTTTGATCTGAACTCTCTCTTCTATTATATCATATCCTGAAGCAAAAGTCAATAAAAATTGTGAAAATTTTTTTAAAAAATTTTTCAAAAAATACTTGACTTTGTGGGAGAAAGTGTGATATAATTAAAGGGGAAGTATTTTTTTTTTTTTTTTTTTTTAGTAGCTTCGCAGCTGCCACAGCAGCAGCTCAGCTCCCAGCTCCGACACACCCGGGTGCGTTGTTGCCCCCCCGTTAGGGGGTAAGGGGCTAGGTGGTTGCCCCTGGGTTGGGTTAACCCAAGATCTGATACGCCCGGTTGAGTTGTAAGATCTTTTTGATCCAGGAGAGGATCTCACGATACGCCCGGATGAGTTGTCTTTCATTATTATAATATAAAAAAACTTGAAAAACTTTTATAAAAATGCTTGACTTCTTTTTCTTTATTTGGTATAATTAAGATGTAATAAAGAAAGGGAAGGTGCTAAAAATGGCTATTAATAAAAATACATTTGTTGAGATTTTAGAAATATTAGAAAATGATGGTTGCATTGATAGTTTTCAATTTTATAAAAATGAAAATGTAATCAAAGTTTGTACTGATAGAGATGACGCAATTTATCATTTTGACAATAATAATAATCTAATAAACCCACAAATTTTTGTAATACAAAAGAAAATTGAGAAACTAGAAAAAGAAAAAAATAATTTAGAAAATCAATTAAAAGTATTGACAAATAACTAATTAAAATGGTATAATAATAATGTAAGAAAGGAAAGGTGTTAAAAATGACATTATATTTACAAAAAAATTACAACGGAAGTTTTGCAATAGCTGAACCTAATACAAACAAAAGTGATATGTTTGATGCCGACTTTTACACACTAATTGATAACATTGACAAAAACACAACTTATCAAGATATTATTAATTTGGTTGTTGAGCAATTCGGTTGTAAAAAGTTAGTGCTTGATTTTTAGCACTAACTAACCGAATAAAAAAAAATAAAAAAAAATATTAAAAAAAGTATTGACTTTTAAAATTATATTTGATATAATATTATTGTAATAAAGAAAGGAAAGTGATAAACATGGAAGAAAGAATCGACGAAATTATACAAGCAATAATTTTACAAGCATTAAAAGATAATCCAGATGGACTAACTCAAAGACAAATAGAAAGACTTGTCAAGAAAAAAATGAAAAAGTTAAAAAAATTACTAATTCTATTTAATGAGTTTGACAATTTAACAATAACTAAAAAAAATTAAAAAAAGTTAAAAAAAGTATTGACATTAAAGTTATAAAATGATATAATTATAATGTAATAAAGAAAGAGAGTGTGATAAACATGGAAAAAAAGATAGAAATTATTAAAGATTTTGCTAAAAAAATGGGATATACTATTAAAGAAACTAAATATCAACATGACTTTAATAATAGACCTTGCTATATGATTGAACTTATAGGGACATTAGATGGCGAAGGCGAACCTTATTCTTGGGCTTGGTATTTAGATACAAAAAAAGAAGTAAAATAGGCGGAAATGCCTTTTTTATTTTACTTTACATTTGATCTGATCCATTGCCGCGATACGCCAGGGTGCGTTGTAGAAAAACTTTTTAAAATTTTTTTAAAAAATGCTTGACTTATTTTTTAAATTTTGATATAATTATAATGTAATAAAGGAAAGGGAAAGTTAAAAAAAATTAATTAAAAAATTAAAAAAAACTATTGACTTTATTACAAAAAAATGTTATAATTATAATGTAAATAAGAAAAGAAGTCAAAAAGAAATTGATAAAAAAAATTAAAAAA
>UMCT01060446.1_pt1 | contig 26434 bp, 10 predicted proteins | sample 1964291 | NCBI WGS metagenome assembly UMCT01 (sample SAMEA4835974, study PRJEB28245) | human gut metagenome | biome: gut microbiome; material: fecal sample | place: Denmark | collected 2008 | reverse complement strand
ATCTGTTCTTCCAGAATAGCCTGAAGCTTATCGGCGAATTGTTTATCTTTCTCTGATGTACAGATAGCAGGCGTAATCATTCCCGGATCATCCGAGAATTTCTTCCGCAACTTTTCACGTTGCTTTATCAACTGGAATGCTCTTGCCAGTAATAGCTTGGGACTAAACGGCTTGGTGATGTATGCATCCGCTCCACTTTCCACGCCTTTCAGGTGATTTTCTGCCGAACTCATGGCTGTCAATAAAATGATGGGGATGTGGCTAGTATCGAAATCATTTTTAAGCTTCTGGGTAACTTCGAAACCTGTGAGGCCTGGCATCAGTACATCGCAGATGATGAGATCGGCATCGTATGTACGTGCACGTTCCAGACCAGAAAGGCCGTCTGCTTCAGTAACAACTTCAAAATAAAGTTTGAATTCTTCTTTCAAGAATTCGCGTACGTCGTTGTCATCCTCTATGATGAGCAATTTGTACTGGTTCGAAGGTTCTTTTTCCTTTGTTACATTTACTTCCAGGGTGCTTTCTTCTTCGTTGTTTTCCGGTTTATATGCTTTCTCTTCGAGGAAGGCGTCGTGAGGAATGAGAAAGTCTTTTTCTTCGTATGCACTGGTGTCGATGGGGAGGGAGACTGTGAAGATGGAGCCTCCTCCTTGGTTCTCATCATAATTGATAGTCCCTTTATGGACATTTACCAGTTCGTGTGTCAGATGTAGTCCTATCCCTGTACTATTGCTTGAAAAGTTACTTTGCATGAAGCGTTTGAACAATTCTCCCCGTTTTTCTTTGGCAATACCGATTCCTGTGTCAGCTACAGAGATTTCCAAGCATTTCCTGTCCTCATCGACGATAGCTGAAAGGATGACTTTGCCGTTGCTCGGGGTGTACTTGAAAGCATTGGACAGGAGATTGTAGACAACTTTGTCCAGATTCCCTTTGTCGATGAACATCTTGTAGGAAGCCGCTGAAGGCTGAAAGCGGAAATCCATATTCTTGGATGTCGCAGTATCCTTGAAGCTCAGGAATATTTCATGAAGAAAGCCCATGACATCTGTTTCTTCCAAGGAGAGAGCAAGCTTGTTGTTCTGCATTTTCCGGAACTCCAACAGTTGGTTGATGAGACGGAGCATGCGTTGGGTGCTCTTGTTCATCACCTTCAGTGAATTGACCATTTCCTTGGGGACTTTGTCTATGCTCTGTATCTTTTCCAATGCTCCTTGAATTAGGGTTAAGGGAGTACGGAATTCGTGTGAGATGTTTGTAAAGAATACGAGCTTGTATTCCGTCAATTGTTTCTCTACTTGTATTTTGTTGCGCAAGAGGTTGAAATTACGTATCAGCCTGTAGGTGACGTACAATATGACTGTCAGCAAGAGGGCATAGATAAGGAATGCCCAAGTGGTTTTCCAAAAGGGAGGAGTGATGGTAATCTTCAGAATAGCTTCCTGATCGCCCAAAATACCGGTGGCATTACAGATTTTTACGTGCAGACTGTACTTGCCCGGTGGTAGATTTTTATAGGATGCAAAGCTGAGTGGAGAGGGTTTGCTCCATTCTTTATCATAGTTCTCCAACCGATAGGTGTAGGTGTAGCTGTTGGTTTTTGAGTAATCGAATGTGGTGAAGTCTATTATAAATGATCTCTGAAAGTGCTTCAGTTCTATTTCGTCTGTGTACATCATAGCGCTGGAGAGGGGGGAGTCGGGGGCACCCGGGCGCATGGATATTCCGTTCACCTGAAGGTTGGTGAAGGTGATTGAGGAATTGAGTACAGAATTGTTTCCCATTTGTTCGGGGTTGATGACCAACAAACCGTAGTTGGTACCGAACAGTAGACTGCCGTTTTTACTGACGCACGAGCTATTGTCGCTGTAGACGTTACCCAATGTGTAGGCCGAGAAGAAGTAATTATCAAAAGCTTGCGTTTCGGGATTGAAGCGGGAGATACCGTATTCGGTGGCAATCCATAGGTTGCCTTGCTTATCTTCAGCGATGGCTTGAACCATATCGTTGACGAGGCCGTTACTGGTGCCGTAATGTTTGAAGGTAAGGTTGCGATAATCGGTGCCGGGGATGCACATACTAAGGCCGCCACCGGAGGAACCAATCCATATCCGGTTCTGTGTGTCTTGGTAGATGCACTTAATTTCGTTGCTGCGCAGTTTTCCGTTGTTATAATTATAGGTCAGGTAGTTTTGCGGGTCAGCTTGCAGGGAATCGGGGGAGAAGACGTAGACTCCGTCACTATTTCCTACCCATATCCAACCGTTCGAATCTTCGATGATGGCGCGCGTGCGGCGTTGTCCGAAAGTTTTGGTGAAAAAGTGGCGGAAGGTGTATCTGTTGTTCTCTTTGATGGCAAGGTCCAATCCGCCGCCGAAGGTGCCTATCCACATGCGGCCTTTGCGGTCACAGTAGAGGGTAAAGATATGGTTGTTACTAATGGAATGGGCATCGTTGGAGTGGTTGACATACCATTTTCCGCCAATGCAGAGACCTTCGCCACGGCTACCCATCCACTGGGTGCCGTCAAGGTCTTCGGCTATGGCATAGATGTTGGAGTTGTAATGAACTTCTTTTTTCTGTGTGTTGATCAGCGGGTCGTAGGTATAGACACCACCACCACGGGTACCAATACAGATGTCATCGTTCTTGAGGCGGGTAATCATGCGGACAGTATTGGAGCGGTCAGACAGAGAGATAGCTTCAGGGTAAATGCGTTTGATGCCTTCGTTCAGGATAGTAAGACGGGCAATACCGGCGTATTCAGAACTGACCCAGATAGCACCGGAACTGTCTTCCATGATGTATTGCAGATAGTTGGAGCTGATGTGACTGAAGCCGTCAATCTGGAAGTCGAAGTGCTGGAGCTCTTCTGTGATAGTGTTGTAGGCGAAGAGCCCGTTGCCGTAGGTGGAGATCCAAATAATGCCCCGGGAGTCGTGTACAATGTGGTAGCGTTCCATGTCCACATAGTTCAATTTATCGGGAGGGGAGAGACGGAAGGTTTTAACAGCATGGGTGGTGGCATTGACATACCATACCTGACCGGTGTTATTGTAGATCCAGAAGTCCCCCCGATTATCCGTCAGCACATTGCCGTTACGGATGTCGAGATTCGGATGTCGGCTGATGCGTTGAGTTTTCATGTCGAATAGATAGCCGCCGGTGTTGGTGAAGATGACCCACTCGTTTTGCAGGCGGAGTGTGCCATACAGGGTGATGCCGCCTTCGCCACGTGGCAGACTGGCGGAGGTTGCGGTGGGTGCACTACCGCTTTTACGGTTGATGATGCCATCGGTAGAGAGAAAAAAGATATCTTTTTCGAAGCTCTGTGCGGCGAAGGCATTGTTGTTGTCGACAATGACAGTCTGTGCACTGCTGACGAGGGCCACGCCGTGGTCAGTACCTATCCAGATGTTGCCGTCCGGGTCGGGATAGACATAGGCTACGCTGTCCGAAGGTAGGTTTCCGTTGGATTTCTTGTAAGCAACGGATGAAAACGCACCATTGTGGTAGGTGATGAGGCGGCAGCCATTACGACTGTTCCATAACCATATATCTCCATTGGGAGCTTCGGCTTTACGATCGTAGTGCTGGCGGTATTCGCCGCGGCCGGTGAAGTCGACGAAACGTTCTGTCTTCAGGTCGTAACAGTTGAAGAATTCACCGGAGGTTTCAAGCCACAGGAAGCCGTTACGGTCTTCGCTGATGGAACGGACGTGGTTAGAGGAGAGGGAGAGGCGTCCGGATTGAGTATCGCCTTCGGGCAGGAGGGTGACGAAGGTATTGCCGTCGTAGCGGCTGAGTCCGTTCAGGGTTCCCATCCATATAAACCCTTTGCTGTCCTGGAATACATAGCAGACGGAATTATTGGCAAGCCCGTCGGTAGTGGTCATATGGGTAGAACGTACTTCTACAGAGGCTGAGGTGTTAAGAATGGAGAGCAATAAGTACAGGCACGCAAGCATTAAGTGCTTTTTCATATTTCATAGATTTTGGTACGTAACAAAAATAAGGAAAAAAGCGCATTAAAGACCAACTTTAATGCACTTTTAAGGTTTATTCCATGTGGAATACTTCGGGCAAGGGTATGGTTACCGGGGAATTATCCGGATTTACTTCCATGATGTCCGCCATGTAATCCCACCATTTTTGTACAATGGGATTAGCTCCCATATCCTGCGAGGATTCTTCGCCCCGAGTCTTCTGGCAGGCAAAGAGGATGTTGGTGTCGCGGTCCCAATAGATGGAGTAGTCGTATACTCCGCCGTCGGATAACATCTTTTTCAGTTCGGGCCAGATGGCTGCATGTCTTTTCTCGTATTCCTTTTCGAAGCCGGGCTTCAGGAACATTTTAAATGCTTCTCTTTTCATGATATATTATTCATTGAGGGTTAATCGGGTTTGCTTACACTGAAGATCGGTGCGGTAGTCTTCTGTTCAGTATGGTAATACTGAATGGCACTGTCGTTCATTTTAGGATGCTGTTTATTTAGCAGGTTGATCATTTCAGCTCCTGCCCAGATTACAGGACCATATCCGTGTGCGGCATACACATTGACTGGGCGGTAATAGTAAAATGCAGGATCGAATGCCATTCCGGTGCCCACACAGGTGCCTTCTACCTGTCCTTCTGCATTGATCTGTGTAGAAACGGCATGCCAACCGAGTTGAGCTACGGGACCGTAAGCCATTGCATCGAGCCAACCTTGGTTAATGGCGTGGGAGATGCAATAAACATAGATAGCAGTTGCTGAAGTTTCCAAATAGGAATCGTTACGATCTAACAGTTGATGCCAGAATCCTTCGCCACTTTGAAGAGCAGCCAGTCCGCGGACGTGTTCACGAAAGAGGTTCATGAGCTTTTCACGCTGGGGATGGTTGGTCGGCATTACGTCCAGCACTTCAGTCATGGTGAGCAGTGCCCAACCGTTGGCACGTCCCCAGAAGAAGGCAGGATGATCTCCCATACCTTCTACCCAACCGTGACGGAAGAGTTTTTTTTCGGGTACCCACATACGCTCGGCAAATTGGAAGATTTGACGAACGGCTTCGGCCAGATATTTGGACTGTTCTTTATCTGCCATACGAGAGTACCAGGCTACGGGAGGAACGCCCATGAACATATCATCTAGCCAAAGTGTGTTGAGTTGTGGACGGATGCGGGCAAAGGTTCCGTCGGCAAGGCGGTATTCTTTGTTTAGAATGAAATCGAGATAATTATCTATTAAAGGATAGAGGTTGAGAGATTTATCTTGCAATTGTGCCTTAATCATAGCAGCACATACGGCACCGGCATCATCAAGTGCATGAGGCGTCAAGATTTGTTTCATTTGTGGGTCGGTAGTACCATTCTTTTCGAGCAGATTACGAAAATGCGGAGCCACTTCGGCGAGAAACTTGAAGCGATCAGTAACATATTTCATGTAAGCTGCGTCTCCGGTGGCTTCGGCGGCTGCCATCATAGCTGAATAAGTAACTCCCCACTCATAACTGGCCAAGCGGAAGGCGCCGCGTTCCAATTGGGCATCGGCAGGCAGGTTACTATAATCAGTGATAACTTTTCCGGTTTTCTCACTGACCACACGGGTATGAGTAGTCTTTTCCAGATAACGGAGAATGCGGTCGATGTCAGTTTTTACTTCAGTAGTAGAAAGAGCTTTATAAGGCACTTTATACTCCGGTTGCAACAGGTGCAGCGGGGTGTTGGAGTCATTGATAGTTTCTTTCTTTTTCTGGGCATAAGTGCCGATACTGAGTAACAGCAAGGTGCCTGTCAGGTAGAATGTCTTTATATTCATACTTTCTTTTAAATACTACATTATATAATTACTTTTTAAATTCATATCCTCTGAAAATTCCTTTCAGATCAGGTCCGAAATAGAAACCGGGTTGTGTCGGTTGGTTGTATGCTACGTTTTGTGTAGCAATACTGATCCTGTAAACCGGATCTTCCAGGAAAGTATGGAAACGGTAATCAGTTGCTATGGGTGATACATAGAGACGTAGTGCCGTATTGTCTTCTGTGCGTAGCAGTACTTCTTCGCGCCAGTCACCCAGAATATCGCCTTGCAGGCAGGGAGTTGCTTTGGTGCCGTTGTTTGATACAACACCTTCGAATGTGACGAGCGGTTTGCAGACGCCGGCTTCCCAATCGTACTTGGATACCACATTCTTGTTCAGCAACTCACGGAGTAAATCGCCGTCCCACCACACAGCCATATTGACAGAGAATGTTTTGATATCGGGATTGACTACTTCTCCCTTGATATTGCGTAGTCCTTTCGATTCCCACGACCACATTTCCACACCGGGGGTCGTTGGGTCAATGTCGGCAGCCATACAACGGCCTACGTCTATTCCGCTTTTCACCTGAAACAATACTTTTCCTGTTGCTGCATCGCGGAAGCTGGAACCGTCGCGCTTATTTTCGTGGCAATCCCACACCTGAAGTCCGGGCATGTCGGGTGAGAACTTCGTCAGATGCATGGCATCTCCGTGTCCCATTCCGGTAGAGTAAAGCCCTTTCCCATTATTATCGATGGCGCAGGAGCCATATATAATTTCGTCACATCCATCCCCATCTACATCTGCTACACGGAGGTTATGGTTGCCTTGTCCTGCATAAGCTTTGTATTCCGGGGTATTACTGTCGAATATCCAACGTTGTTTCAGTTCTTTTCCATTCCAGTCGAAAGCTGCAAGTACAGTGCGGGTGTAATATCCGCGGCACATCACTACACTGGGATGGATGCCATCCAGATAGGCAACAGCTGCCAGGAAACGGTCGCTTCGGTTGGCGCGGTTATCTCCCCAATCTGCTAGATTTCCGCGTGCAGGAACATAATCGATAGTCTGCATAGCGGCACCTGTGCGTCCATTGAAGACGGTGAGGTATTCATTACCCTTCAGGATGCGACCTTGATTGGCAGGGGTACCCGGTTCGCGATAGTCGGCTGCGGCATCCCCGATCACTTTGCCTTGTCCGTCGATAGTCCCGTCAGAAGTCTTCATGATGATCTCCGCACAGCCGTCGCTATCGAAATCATATACCATGAATTGAGTGTAGTGCGCACCTGCACGGACATTGTGTCCCATATCAATACGCCAGAGCCGTTCACCTGTCAATCGGTAGCAATCGAAAAGGACATTTCCAGTATAGCCATCATGGGCATTATCATGTGCGTTCGATGGATCCCATTTCAGAATAATCTCATATTCTCCATCCCCATCGACATCACCAATAGAAGCGTCATTGGGTATATAGGTGAATGCTTGTCCCGAAGGGGTGACCCCATCCGCCGGACGGTCCAGCGGAATATGGATGTATCCTATAGGCGCCTTCGTCGGCAGTGTATAGTTGCCCTCGATATGCCCTGTTTCCACGCCGTTTACAACGGGTTTTACGGTGTACGTAGCTGCTTTCTTTCCTTTATAGGCATCCCGGTAGAAGGTTCCCGTAGTAGCAGGTACTTCGGCTATCTTCTTTCCGTCCCGATAGAGGTTGAATGCTGTGTTCTCGGGGTCGGATGAGAGGTATCTCCAGGAAACAGCTACTTCTGCCGGGTTCTCACGGATGGCTACTACACCACGACCTAACTTTTCCTTTTGTAGCTTTGAATAATCATAAGCTGGAGCGTTCGCCGCGTTGCGGAAGCGGCCGTACGTCACGTTCTCTTCCGTTACATTCTCTACGTTATGTACGTTCTTGATGAATTTCGTAACTTCATCAGCATGCACGTTCTTTATAACGACGTTCTTTGCAGGCAGTTTGGCATCACCTTTCAAATCGTAGATGGCCTCGGTGCGTTCGCAGGTCACGTTAGTCATGTATAGACCATCGATACGGGTGATACGCTCCTCGTAAGTAGGCACCAGATCGCGCCATTGGTAGAGTACATCCGTATCAATTTCGAGTACACGCTGCATCTTGCCTGCTTTCACATTCTCCATGTGGATGTTTTCGATGAAACCTCCCCGGCGGTGATTCGTTTTGGCAAAGAAGAGGCGGAACACGGAGTCTGGTGCTGCGCAATCGTGCATATATACGTTGCGTATGCCGCCCGACATTTCGCTGCCGATGCCCAGTAATGTATGTCCTTTTATAATGTCACAGTTACGGATTACAATATTCTCACATGGGGTATCCAGCCGCCAGGCATCCTGGTTGCGTCCGGCTTTAATAACAACTGCGTCATCTCCCTGATCAAACTTACAATCTTCTATCAGGAAGTTCCGGCTCATTTCCAGATCGACACCATCGTTATTGTGTCCGTGGGCATATACGTCCAGATTGCGAACAATACCGCCATCGCACATATACAAGTGTATGGTCCAAAAGGGGCTTTCACGAATCTTGAACTGATCGAGCAAGACATTCTTACATCTGTTGAAGTGTATCAGGTGCGGGCGAAGATTATTTTCTCCTTTCGCCATCTGTCTTTTCTCTACCGGAACATCCGTTGAGGCCATTGTGTAGAGTTCTGCAAGCGCATCCATGTGTGGTTTGGGGCGTTTAAACCATTTACGCCATGTGTCCATGATGGGTTGCAGTGTTCCGGTTCCGGTGATGGCTACATTTTCACAGTCGAAAGCATACACCAAAGGAGAGTAATTGTAACATTCCATACCTTCCCATGACGTCATCACGGCAGGCAGATAGTCTTCCGGATTGTCTGTGAAGCGCAGTATGGCACCGTCGGATAAATACAGGTTCACATTGCTCATCAGGTGTACGGGACCTGTAAGCCACTCGCCAGCGGGAATCACTACACGGCCGCCACCGGCTTTGTTGCATGCCTTGATGGCCTTAGCGATGGCTTTTGTATTTATAGTCTTCCCTCCTTTTACTGCTCCATAATTTGCGATGGAAAAATCACGATTGGGGAAAATAAATTCCTTTATCGGCTCCATGGCGAAAGGTGCATTGACAGTGACAGTCTTATATTTGGGAGCAGGTATAGCGCCTGATAATCCCAGCGCAATCGCTGCAATGGCAGCTATGCCGACCAAGGATTTAAAACAAGGTTTTTTCATGATATATTTTGTTTTTGATTAATTGCAAAAATACGGCTTAATACGAAATACTTCCATAGAATAATATGCAATATACATGGAAAATCGTGCAAATTACTCGTCCATGGGAATCACTTCCTGCATGTAAATGGCATCCAGACTCCACAGGGCGGCATCGTTTGTGCTGATACTGGTACATTCATCCAGCGGGGCAGGCACCTCGGGCGGAAGTAGAGTTGTGATGCGGAAAGGCGGTGCCGGCGTGTGCTCCAGTCTTGTGAACAAATCCGCCCAAGCCTCCTTTGCCATTTCCGGGTTGCGTGTATGATAAGCAGCGTAGCCCATCAAACGTGAAATGCGAAAACGGCTACGGTTTAGCTCCCATGCCTTCTGTTTATAACGTATCGTATAATCTAACCAGGCATCTTTCCATTCGGGTAGTTCAATCATCCGGAGCATTTCGTTCATCACCTCGAAGCCGCCCATGATACTCATTAAATGATTGGTACTTTCCAGTTTGGGATCGCACTCACTGCTGATGACACCGGTTGCAGGGTCAAAGCCAAGCGCTTTAGGGCCTGTGAAAATCCGGTTGGGCAGGGCGACGATACTCTTCATGCCAGTAATGATTTTATCGCGGTAAGCCACATTGCGAGTGCGTTCCCATTCCGTCATCCAGTTTCCGGCGTATGCCAGCCAGTCGGGACCAATGCGCAGGCGGGCAGGGGCGGTGCAAGGATATTTGCTACGTGGTTGTGCCAGACGCATTGGGTCGAGAGTATAGAGCTTCTGTTCGGCGTCTTTCACCTCGGTCATGAGATCTCCACAGCGTTCGTCCGTAGTGAGATAATAGTAGAAGCGATTCCAGGCAGCCTGACTGATGCGTGCTTCCTTGGCGCCACATCCCCAATGGCTGACGTTGTGACGACTACCCAATCCGGCATTCTCCCCTATGTGGTAGACATCTACCTCGGCTGTATGGCGGGTCATAGCCTCTGCCATACGCCAAATGTCTGCACGTCCTGTGCGCAGAAAATTATACCAAAGCCACATATTGGAGGCCAGTTCTGTATTGTCCCAAGCAAAGCCTCCGATATCGTATCGCCAGGTGTGGCGAACAGGGTCATACGCATGCATGACGTCGCCGTAGTTCCAGAAACCATACCATTTGTTCTGTTCGATGGCCTTTTTGTAGAAGTCGATATAGGCATCCAGACGATCTTCCACCCGGCTGCGGAATGGAGTACTGCGATCCGGAAGGCTCCAGACGCCAAAGGCTTGCTGCGCGTGCAGGTATTCGGGGGTAGGCATCAGTACACCCGGTTCCGAAAGTTGCTTGGCACGGTCGGCAAAAGCCTTTTTCCCGGCATATCCTCCCTGCGGGATCAGGGTGAGCGTAGTAGTGCGGGCAATTCCATAGGGTGTGCTCAAGCCTTCCTGAACATCCTCGTAACTGGCATTTAAATCGTGCGTTACATTATCGTAGTGGCGCAGATCCATGGGTTCGGCATCGGGACTCCATAGCCAGGCGGTAAGGGTAGCTGCGGGAGTCTTCGTCTCGGAGATTTCTATGGCCGAGGGATAAGACTGCCAGAAGTCGTGCAGGCAAAGCCCCAGTCCACCACTGACGTCGCCGGCAAAAGCATATCCTTCACTGCGCGTGCCGGAGAAAGTGCCTATCCAGGGATTCGTGTCATTGGCCCGTTTACGGATGGAGAAAGCATCCGCAGTGAGCTGAGACAAGCGATAGGTGTTCCATGATGCCCAGTTGTCCAGCAGTGAGCGATTTTTTTCATCAAAAGTTTCATAAGGCGGGATGCGTTTCCCTTCCATCTGTTGTTGCTGCAGGGAGACTTTCTTATCCTTGCTGGCATTTTTATCTGTCACATCCCGGCCGGAGTTCCTGTTCGCCGCATTGCCTAATGTCAGCACACGACGCCCTACTAATGGCTGCACAGGTTCGCTCCACACTCCACCGTCAGCACAGGAGAAGGCTATGTGGCGGTTGTAAAGTGCTTCACGCATAGGCACGTCGAAGCGGATGCCCAAAGCACGAATGAAATCCTGGTTCTGGTCTCCATCGAACAGGAAGCTGTGCACCATCTTCATCTGTTCACTTCCACCATAGAAATAGAGACGTACCACAAAGGGCAGCCATTCGCGTCCGTCTTTATTCTTATGTACGCCCTCCAGTTTTATCAGCGTGCGTATAGCACCGCAACGCTCTACCGTCGCTGATTTCACTTCGCTCACATAGTTACTGAAAGATACCTGCGAAGTGCTTTCTTTGCCTTTCTCAAAAGGTACACCGAAGCTGACCGCTTTGTCCATTTCGGGAGTGCTGCCGATCCATTGCAAAGGCACAGCGGGGTTTTCTTGCAGTGAGCACTTGTAGCGGAAGTTGGTAATGCGGGTGCGCGATAGGGTGGTGCGGAAGCCAAACCAACCTTCAGTCAGTGGTTTGACATCCCTGAAATCCACCAGACGCTTTCCGTCTATATAATAACTAACCCTATTATTCTCGTTCGTAATTTTAATATGATACCAGTGGTTCGCTTTCAGCAAATGCTCTGCATCGGTATATTCTTTTAAGACCGCAGGGCGGGCCTGAGGGTCGGTGATGCCTGCTTCATTGCCATCATAGCGACGGAAGCGTGTAGTGGAGTTGTGGTTTCCGCCATATCCCATATAATAAAGCTGCAGGGAGTAGCAGTTCAGGAATATTCCGTTGCGCCACTTCTCGCGTTTCCATAAGTTGTCCGGATGTTTCGGGTCAGAAGCCATCCAGAAGCAATTTAAATCACTCAGGCGGTCTTTTCCCGTTTCACTGACTACGCAGGCATCGTATTCAATGGTGACTTTGCCGCTCATCTTTTCCTTTCTCCAGAGAGTCAGCCCTTTTGGGGAGACAATCTCAACTGTATCTCCCCGGAACGTTACTTTGTAATCGGGCGATTCCGACTCCACTTTCCAGAATTTGTGAAACTGGCGGGCATTTAAGCCGGAAATCTGGTTATTTTTCTTCTCATAGGATTGAGAAAAAGCATATATACTCCCGCAAAGCAGGAGTATATACATAACCATTTGTTGTTTTATATAACAATTCAACCTTATTGCCATAAGTTTTCTTTAAACTCTATTTCCACAATGCGTAATTCGTGCCTGGTCTTGTCTCCATCCTTAGCTTTATATAAATCCAATTCATTGGCGACGGGAGCAGCTACCTCAACTATTTGTCCGAAGGCGTCCCCTTCTTTGCTGGCCCCTTTCAAGCGAATGGTAATCTCGTTAGTCAATACAGGTTTTACTTTCAAATGAACATATCCCAGACTTTTATCTGTTTCTCCGCTCCAAATCAGTTCGTCACCTGCATAGATTTCCAGCGGATAACTGCGCAAGCGCCATCCGGTCAGCTTCAGGCAAACTTCATCCACTCGTGCGGCACGTTCCAATTGGTAAGTGATCCAGGCTGTGTTTGCTTTTCCGTCATTTCTCCACTCGCTCAATTCGTTATCATCGAAACTATTGATAGCGTTTTCATTATTTGTGCCGGCGACAGCGGATAAGATGCCAACATCTACTTTCGTATCTTTATAAGAAGGTGTTAATGGAGTTTCCCCACGGGTTAATCTGCCTTCCAGTTCATTGCCGGGGATATAGCTGCTTAATCCATCTTTTACTTCTATTGGTGATGATGAGAAGCTGATCTCTGCAGATTTCAAACCCTCAGCTTTTGCAGTTACGCGAACTGTACCGGCAGTTGTCAGAGAGCGGATGAGTGCGCGGTTGATACCACATTCTACTGGCAGATCTTTTGAAAGAATAAAATTGTCTTTTCCCTGTGCGATACCACCACGCCATTCGGCAGGTCCTTCCACATCGAAATGTATCAGATCATTGGCCAACGGACAACGTCTGCCATCCTTATCCATTACTTCTACCTGGAGTAATACCATATCCGCACCGTCTGCTTTCCATCCATTAGGACTCTGAATCAGGCTCAGCTTTATTTGCTCCGGTTCACCGGCTGTCTGTAAGTGGGTGCGACAGCATTCTGTTCCGTTTTCATCATAGCCCACTGCTTCCAATTTACCGGCTGCAAATGCTACGTTTTCAAAAGTATATAAGAAATGGTGGTCTCTATTACCATATCCTAAGGATGTTCCATTCAGGAATAATTCCACTTTCTCTGCACTGGAAACTACATAGACTGGTTTCACTATACCTTCTTTATAATTCCAATGGCCAATGATATGGATACGTGGATTTTCTATATCTACCCAACCGTCCCACATCACCTGATGCGCAAAGAAAGGATCTTTGGGAATGCGCATGGCATCAGTTACCCCGCTACGACGATAATTTTCTACCCCGCGGAAATGAGTATTGGTATCAGAGAAGATGATCTTTACTCCACCTGAACTAACACGATCCCCGGTTCCCGGGCGTTCACGCCAATAGTCGAACCAGCGAATTATATTTTCTATCGTAAATGAATCCTGATTATGATTGTAAGCGCGTGCGTCTACTTTCTTCTGGATTTTATTGGTTGCAGCGGATCTGAAAGAATTGTTCCCTTCTCCATTCTTATGATAGGGGTAAGAGTATTCGTCCCAATACTTGCGCAATCCTTCATCGCGACAATATTCCATGGCCCACATCGGGTGATGTTTACTCTTATTGATATAAAGCATTTCTCCGCCATATTCGGCTTCGCGGATATCAAGCATTTCACGTGAACCGATGGCACGGCCGCCATGAGGGTCATATTTATCGCGTATCGCTTTCATCTCTATCATGTGTTCCCGACTGATAGACTCATTTCCACATTCGTAAAACAGGATACTCGGATTGTTACGATTATAAATGATGGCATCACGCATCAGTTCAGTCCGTTGTCCCCACTGGCGTCCTTCACGGTCTTTTTCTGCATCACCGGCTTGCATTGCCTGGATCAGCCCCACACGGTCACACGATTCAATGTCCTGTTTCCATGGAGTGATATGCATCCAGCGAACCAAGTTGGCATTATCTTCCACCATCAATCCATTGCTATAGTCACTCAGCCATGCCGGAACGCTCATTCCTACTCCCGGCCATTCATTGCTGGTACGTTGGGCAAACCCCTTCATCTGGATTACGCGATCATTCAGCCATATCATACCTTTCCCAAAGCGAGTTTTGCGGAAACCTGTCCGGGTAGCTACTTCATCTATCTTTTTACCGTCTGCCCATAAACTTGTTTTTACGGTATACAGATAGCCATATCCCCAACTCCAGAAATGTAAACCGTCCACTTCTGCAGCTGCTTTTAAGGTTACTGTTTCTCCGGGTTGTACTAAAGTCTGAGTACCGTCGAATACTTTGATTGTTTTACCGTCACGGTCTATCAACTCAACTTTATAGGCCACTTGTTTGGCACGCTTGTACTCGTTCTTTATCTCGGATTCCGCATGAATCACCGCTTTGCGGGATTTTACACGAATATCTTCCGCGTAGATATAGACACCCGTGGTTTGCAGATTACTGTATAGAGGTAGAGTCTGATATAATTTATCTGTAACATGTAGCCATACATTCTTAGGAATACCACCATAATTGGCATTGAAGTTACGGTCGCTCCACTGATATTTGGTGTTGGTAGCGCGTTCCTTGTAATTCCAGTCATTATCAATGCGGAGGGCTATTACATTTTCCTCTCCATATTTTATATAAGGAGTCAGGTCGAAACCAACAGCCATCGCACCATTCTCGTGCAGGCCCAGATATTGACCGTTAATGTAGAAATCAGCTCCTTGGCGGACACCTTCGAATTCTATAAATACCTTTTTATCTTTACTGCCAGCGGGTAAACGGAAGTGTTTACGATACCACATCACTGTATCCGTTAACTGGTCGATGCTTAAGCGAAAAGCTTCATCTTCATTAAAAGCGCGGGGTAAAGTGACTTTTTTCCAATCCGTATCCTGAAAACGTACTTGTTGGGCTTCAGGGGTATCACCAACGGAAAGTAACCAGTCGGAATTGAAATTATATTTATTGCGAGCATCTGATGCTCCTACATACTGGCTTATGGATATAAAAGCCAAAAGGAATAAAAGGATTCTACGTTTCATGGTTTATTAATTTATTTTGGGGAGCAAAACTAGCGTAAAGTTCCCCTCATTCTATAGACAAAAATTCATTTGCATAGATTATCATTCAAAATCATCTTATTTACTCTCCTAAATAGTAGGAAGGTACAGGTGCCTGTGGATAACCCATAGAACGATGTGCCACATAATTCCGGTATATCGCATCCTGCATTAAAGTTACACGACGGTCTTTGGCAGGGATATTCGTTGTGTAAATACGAATTTCGCCCGGTAAGGCTGTGATGATCTCTTCACGCCAATCACCATATAAATCGGCAATCATCAGGATATCCCCTCCAATACCTTCTGTCAGAGATTCCCCTTTCCATTTTATGATGCTTAAAGATTTTCCGTTAGAAGAAGAGTTTGCTCCCCATCGGTTATCGTCTCCTTTAAATGTTTCACGCAATAAATCTCCGTCCCACCATGCCCAGTTTCGGCAGGAAGGTACATCTTCGTTTTTGCCTAAATATTGACCATCTGCAGAAAGCAGGTATTTGTCCGTACTTCCTCCTTTACGGTCTTCGCTTGCGAAACATTCCAGCCCTTTATGAGTAGGATCGAAGTCGGCAACCATGCCGTCACCCACATGGAACGTTTTGTGACCGATGTTCCAAACGGGTTGTCCGGTTTTTGCGTCTACCACACAAACACCGCGGCCGTTGTCATGCCAAGGTTCCAAACATAGAAATACTTCCATTCCCGGACGATTCGGGTCAATATCTGTCAGATAAATCTTGTCCGGGTGTCCTAATCCGGTAGACCACAATAGTGTACCATTGTTATCAAGCATGCATGAGCCTAAGAGTATTTCATCTTTTCCATCCTGATCCACATCTCCGCATATCATGTTGTGTGATCCCATACTTCTTACTACTGGGTTTTCTTCATCGCTATCCCATCTCCAGGCGCGTTCCAGTTTATTGCTGTTTAATTGCCAAGCATCTACCACCATCAATTTATAGGTCCCGCGACAAGCTAATATATAAGGTGTCTTCCCATCCAGATATGCCATACCTATTTGATTACGATTCTGGCGGACAAGATTTCCATATCTGTCATTGCGCTCCGGCCAATCTACGCGGGCTATTTCTTCTCCAGTCATGCCATTCAATACGCTCAAGTATTCTTCACCTGAATCTACACGTCCTTTTTCATTACGTGTTGAATTTTCAGGAGCGGTCTTTAATGCTATTTCAGCTTTGCCGTCTCCATTGAAGTCGTAAGCGATAAAAGGAGAATACCATACGCCCGGTTCTATACCTTGTCCCAGGTCTTTAGACCATAAAAAAGTACCGTCATTCAGATAAGCCTCAATTTGATAAGTTTCTCCACCCAAAGTGCCCGGCATTCCCGGGTCTACATTTTTATCCGGCGTGCGGATGATGTAATCATAAATCCCGTCTCCATTTAAATCGGCAACAGCTATCTTGCCGGCTTTTATATTTCTATTAAGTTTGATTGATTGATAATTCTTCAATGATGGGAGTTCCACTTCTATTTTAGTAGATGTGTCGATCACTTTTTTCTTTTTATCCAATGCGCAGATCCAATAAGATGCTTTTCCATTTGCAGGAGATTGATCTATGAAATCACAAGTCGATTTTACCGGAGATTTGGTTAAGCGTTCCGTCTTGCCATTTACAGTACGATATAGATGGAAGGACACATCTGCATCATCTTGTTCCAACAATCTCCAACTAAGATATATGCCTTTTCCATCCATGGCAGGGGCTGCTGTCAGTCCTCTGTTCAAGTGCTCTTTTATTCGTTCGGTTGCAAAACCATTTACTTCAGGCTTCGGCTCATGTCGTGGTTCCAGAATCTCATAGTAGTAAGTACGTTCACGTAAATCTTGGGCTCGTAAACTACCGGCTGTACCGATTAACAAAGTACAGAGGAGTAAATATCTGTTTTTCATTGCTTTCTTTTTTAGTTATTGAATGAAGTTATATCAACCATCATCAGATTCAAACGCTTGCCGTTTGTGAAGTGCCCGGATTGAAAAAGTACTTTTGTGCCGTCGGGACTGAAACTTGGGTGTGCATGATCCGGTTTCATTTTGGTATCCGAAACCAACCAATGGCGTTGACCGGTCTGTACGTTGATGAGCCAGACATTTCCTCCGAAGGTGTCACCAGCTGCCCAACGATTGTCGCGACTTGCATTGCAATGCCAGAATCCCCGTCCGGTAAGTTGTCCTTCTATGGCTTTGCGGTCTTTATCCAATTCTACCTGACCCACTAATTCCACGTCATCGGTGCGAAGATTGATACGGGCAATACCACTTACTTGTTTACGAAGGCGAGGCTGAAAACCTAGGATGTTGAAATAAACATAGTCTTTGGTTACAAAAGTTTCGTGAGTGACCCAGTCTAATGGAGTTTCTTTATAAAGAGGCTTGAAGACCGAACCGTCTGCTGTGCAGAACCACATGCGCTGATATGCATCGCCACCGGTTTCATTACAGAAAACGATTTCTCCCGGTGTGAAACGGCTGGCCTGTATGTGTCCTGTTTTAAATTCGGTATCGATAACTTTGGTTACTTCGCCGGTAGCAAGGTTCATTTTTCGGATGCCACAAAGAGATGGTTTTATTTTTACCGGCTGATTACTTTCCGGTAAGAATGCATTTTTCGCCATGCGTTCTTTTTCTTCTTCTGTACCTTCACGTTCTACGGTGATATAAGCATAGTCATCGTTGCAATCTATGGCATATCCTCCGGGACGTCCCATGCTTGTGGGAAAGGTACCTAAAAGAGTTTCATAGGCGGTAGGTTTTCCTACCTTTCCTTTTTTTACATCTGCAAAGAACTTATCCAGATCCATTACATACATATTCCAGTCTTCTTTTTCTTTTCGGCTGATGAACATACGATTGCTCTTATTGGCCAGGAATGCACTACCCAGATCAGGACCTTCTGTAGCCTGAATGATTTGGCCTGTTGCCATTTCTATAAAATAAATCTGTGTGGGAGTCCAACTGCGTTTCTCTCCATTTGGGAGGGTACGCTCTATCTTTTTATCGTTTGCGCGACTGGATGACCGGAATAATAGATATTTTCCGTCATGTGTCCACATCGGGTCTGTCTGATAGAGGAAACGGTCATTCTTTAAAGTGTCGGTAAGTATGGTAATGGTGTTTCCGGTTTCACGGTCTGTATAAGTTTGCATTTCGGATGCAGTGCAATTACCAAACTGGGCAAACAGTGCTTTACTGAAGCCGGCTAATACAATAATGGTTAAACAGAACTTTCTCATAGTATGTCATTTTTTTATTTGATGTTACAAAATTAGACGTCCTCCACCTTGATAAAAATAGAATTTCATCCATTTATATGGTGAATTGTACGTTTTATATTTATTTTAGGTATATCCGTATATAAGAAAGGGGGGGAAACCGTACATAAGTCTCCCCCCCTACAGATCTTATTAATCAATATCCGTAATTCTGGTAAGCTTTTTTAGCTGAGTCGTCCAGAGGATTACCATTCTCATCCGTCAATAAGTCTAGCATAGACTGGGCAAATGGTTTTAGGGTATAATGGGGTTCGAACATTCCCATGCCATCACCTGTCTGTCCGATACCGTTAATTAAGTTGTCTGAAGAATCCCATAATCCTTGTTTTGAAGATGCTAATTGATCATGGTATATGATGCGGTCTGCCTGCCAGCCCGAGTGATGTAAATTCTCGTAATATACCATTTCCTGATTCAGTTCGCGTGCTAATTCATTCAGGATGAAGTTTACAAAACGGTCTTCCGTTGATGTGGCAGTTTCCGGATACATTTCTGCATTTGAATGAACAGAAGCACCATCCCAATAAGATTCGTCTACCAACATTGAAGCTGTCATGTCGATTGCCACTTCATATGGCCATTGCTGTTCTGTCTGAGAGAGCTTTTCATGGCCCGGTTGTATAAGAGCAATCACTTCTGCACGCTTTTCACCTGATTTATAAGCAGCACGTGCGCGTACTTTATTAATGTCAGCAATAGCTGCACTGTAATTACCTTTGCGTCCATAAGCTTCGGCACGAAGCAGATAGGTTTCTGCTAAACGGAACAAAGGTACGTCACGGCCGGATTCGTAGTGCGTATAATTATTGCGGTTTGGTTCATCATATTTTAATGTTGCCGGACATGCGGTAGAACCCATTTTGTCCAGACCGGAATAACTTTTATCATTATAAGCATAACTACTTCCTTCGGCTTTAGTAGGAACACGGTAATAATATTTATCTCCATCTTTTATCCAGCGTGCCATCAGGACAAAGGGTTGTGCCAAAGCTTCATTGATGTCAATGGCAGTCTCTTTGGTGTTTTCCACATAAGCGAAAGCTAGATCACCTTTCCCCATTTTATGTTCACCGGGCACAGCTCTTCTATTACCCCAGGATTCTCTTGTATAATTGGGAAGGATATGTTCATTGAAATAATCTGCCATTGCTTCAGTCCATATATAAGTCTTGTTATTATCACTGTTATAAGCGTGATAGTCAAGATTGGCAGCAGGGGATGAGTTTGAATCTCCTCCCTTCAATGCTGTTATATATTCTACGTGGAATGATTTTTGATAGCGGGAGTCAGCTTGTTTGTTAACGTATAGGTCAAAACCGAAGTCATTGGTATAACCTACACGTGCTGAAGATTTTGTGGGATATTCCCAACAGAAATCAGGTATTCCCCAAGAAGCATTGGCATAGTCACCTCCGAAGAAATAAGGCAGGCGGTTACCATAACGGCCATTGTCGGCTCCACCCATCGGACCATATACGCAAGATAGAATCAATTCCCGGCTATTTTCATTTGAATAATCTCCCAATGGATGGTTGAACAATTTTCCAAAGTCAGGTTCCAAATCATAATAACCATGATCTATAACCTTTGATGTATAATATATACAGGAATCCAGGTCGGCAGCACTTTCTCCTTTATATAGCATACCCAAATAAGATTTCTGGTTATTGGTATCTACATGACCGTCGGCTTTTACACCATATTCCGAACTACCATATTTAGCACCTTGTGCACGTTGCAAATAGAGTTTTGCCAAAAAATGTGCGGCTGCCCCTTTCGTTGCTCGACCGAAGTCTGTAGTCAGATTCTGTTCATTGACATCCGGCAGATGATCATAAGCATAACGCAAATCTGTAATTAGCATCCGGTATATATTGGGAACGCTTTCACGGGCATAGTTGTAATTGGAGGGAAGCTCTTCTGTATATCCTTGCGGAACGAATATTTCACCGTACATGGTGCTCATAATGTAAAGTGAGTAGGCACGGTTGAATAAAGCTTCTGACAGAGCCTTGGCTGCATAATTTGCATCGCTGGCAAACTTGCCGAGTGCTTTGCCTTCACGGATAGATATTATAGCCCGGTTACAGTTGTTGATGATGGGGTAGAAGCCTAATAGTGATTTGGCATTCTCACCGCACAAGCCATTGGTAAAACCTGCCAACTTTCCAGTTGCATTCCATTCACTCGCGGAATACATACCCCGTGATGCTGTTTTCTGAGAGAAGTTATCTACTCCTGCCATCAAGCTTGCAGGACCTTGTTCGTATTGTTTTGTTACCCGCAAGGCGTCGTATGTACCTACGATCAGTTGTTCCAGACCTTGTTCGGTCTCAAAATAATCTTGCGTAATGGTAGATACCATTTTTTCTTCCAGAAAGCTGTCTGTACAAGATATGCTTCCCAATGCAATTATCGATAGTAATATATATTTCTTCATATTGTATTTATCTTAATATTCTGTTATTTAAAAGCCAAGTCTCAGACCTATCACATAACTGCGGTTCAACACTGTATTATTGGTCTGGCCTCCAATATAATTAGTCGGATTAGTACTTTCGCTCCATCCTGTAGTATCATCCGGGTTGATTCCTGCCTTTACTAATTCACCCCCGAAAATGAAGGGGTTCAGTACTTGGGCATAAATAGAGCAACTGGACGCACCTATCTTATTTAGAATTTTTTCGGGCAGTGTATATGATAATGCAATGTTACGGATGGCAACCATATTGCCTTTAGTGTAACTCATATAAGCACTATAGTCTGTAAAAGTCTCTCCTCCTGCGCGCGGTTGCGGGAATCGGGCTCCCGTATTTTCAGGACTCCAGGTATCCTTCTCAACGCGACGTCCGTAAGTTTGCATTAATCCGTAATACGTATTGCCGAAGCGGCCATAGACAAATGCATTCAGCTGCCAGTTCTTGTAAATGAATGTAGTAGTAAAACCACCTTCCCATTTTGGGGTAAATGAACCTAAGAAATGATTGTCATCATTATCAAATTTTCCGAAACCGTTATTCATATAAGTGATTTCTTGCTTCTGTCCATTGACATCAATAGTTTTTGTTACTGCTCCTTCTGTACCTTTTGGTACTTCGATGAATGGTTGATCTACCAATTTAGCCATACCTGGGAACATCGTAATACCATTTGCTTTATAAACTGCCAGCAGTTTTTGGTCATCAGTAGTATTCTGCCACAGGCGATCGTATTTGTATGTCCAAACCTCATTGATTGGTTTTCCTATAAACCAGCCATTGGCGGTATCGTCATTTTTACCATCAGCCAATTCTACTATCTTTTCTTTGTTAGTAGAGAAGGTGAAATCGGTTTTCCAGGTAAAGTCTTTGGTTTGGACATTTACAGTAGACAATGTTAATTCAAAACCCTTATTTTGAGTCTTGCCTACATTCGATAAAATTTGGGTATATCCGGTCATGATAGGAATAGAACGGTTTAATAGTAAATCAGAAGTTTTGGCAATGTAGTATTCGGCACTACCGGTGATTCTATTATTCAGGAAGCCGAAGTCGATACCCACATTCGTGGAAGCAGTTTTCTCCCAACCAAGCATTTTGTTGGGCAATACGGAAGCCTTGGCACCGGTGGTGTTTGTGGTTACTGCACCTTGCCCGAAAGGCTTGTTTGCCCATTGTGAAACCATTGCTCCACCTGTTTGATATGGACTGACAGAAGCATTACCGGTCACACCATAACCTACACGTACTTTCAATGTATTGATCCATCCTATAGCTTGCATGAAATTTTCCTCATTCACCTTCCATGCCAGGGCGGCTGAAGGGAAGAAATCCCATTTATTATCTACGGCTAACATTGAAGCACCATCCCAACGACCTGTCAAGGTAATCAGATAACGGTCCATCAACGAATAATTAATGCGGCCCATATAAGAAGCGCGTTGTTGTTCGCTGAATGAGGAACCTATACCGGCCTTTGATGTGTTGGAGTCACCTACACTATACCACAATGCGGTGGGGAATTTACATTCATAAGCGCGTACCTCGATACCTTCTGTACGATAATATTCGGCAGATTGCATTAATGTCAGTCCCAAAGAGTGGATTCTATTGAATGTTTTGTTTACAAAAATCATATTTTCCAATGTCCATGCCAATTTCTGGCTTTGGTTGTTGTAAGCTACATTCGGTTCTGTTGAGGCATACCCTAGCGGATTGGTGAAATCGTTACCATAATAACTACCTTCGCGTGCATTACGGTATTGTGCACCGAAGTTTGTACGCCATCTTATACCTTCCAGCGGAGTCCAGATTTTCCCGAAGTCCAGTTCAGCAAAAGAGCTTAACATAGCTCCGTAATAGCGTGTTTCATTCTGCGCCTGGTCAATGTTCAGTAGTGCATTGTGTTGCGAAGGACCATCAGACGGGCTCAGTAAGGAACCGTTTTCATCGTATGCCGGTGCATATGGCATCAGGTTGGTGGCTAAACCATAAGAGTCTTTGGCAGTAGTGTTTGAGAAGTTACTTACAATACCATAATTTTTAATGGAATGGCTGAGATTAACGCCCATGCCAACTTTCAGGAAATCGGTAGCCTGTATTTCACCATTCAAATTCACTGTATAGCGTTTGTAGTCCTGATCCTTCATCGGTGATTGCTGGTCCAGATATGCCAAAGACATATAAAGTTTTGATTTTTCGGTACCGGCAGACAGGGATAACTGGTGATTGTGAGTAATTGCCGTGCGGGTTACATAGTCTGTCCAGGGAGTTGTGGGTATTTTCGAGGAATCGTATACCGGAACTCTGGCAGCATATCCCAGAACCTTTTGTTCATATTCGGTGGCGTCACGTAATACAGGAGTACCATCGCTATTAAATTGGAAGGCCGAATTGAATACTGGACGCAGATAGGGGTATTTGGTTACACCGCCAAAATACGCATCACCATCAATATCGGGGTCGGGAGCATTGCCATACTTACCTGTATATGCATTTGCATTAATATTAGACTGGCGATTCCAGTCAATCAGTTCTCCTGAGTTCATCCAGTCAGTCATAGAATCAATCGTTGAAAAGGACATTGAACCATCGTAGTTAATGGTCACCTTGCCGGTTTTACCCTTTTGGGTACTGATCAGGACGACGCCGTTGGCTCCACGTGAACCATAAATAGCTGTGGCAGACGCATCCTTTAAAATTTCCATAGATTCTATATCGTTGGGATTGACATCAGCCATAGAACCTGCAGTCATCGGGATTCCATCGATTACATATAGCGGGTCGTTGCTTGCATTAATGGAACGATTACCACGGATGCGTACATCACCCAGTTCCCCCGGGCGGTTGTTGGATGTAATTTGCACGCCGGCAGCTTTACCTTGCATCGCTTGTAAAGCATTCTGTACCGGGCGCTCTTTGATTGTTTTTTCCGTTACTTGAGTTAGTGCTCCGGTTACGTCGCTTTTCTTCTGTACACCATAACCTACTACCACTACTTCATCCAGAATTTCAGCATCTTCTTCTAATGTAATATGAAAAACGGATTTCCCCCCCGCAGGAATATCCTGAGTTTTGTATCCGACAAAACTCACCTGTATAATCCCATTGTCAGGTACATTGGAGATGGTAAATTTACCATCGATATCGGTAATTGTACCATTTGTAGTACCTTTTACTACTACACTGGCTCCAATTACAGTTTCACCCGTTTTGTCGGTGACAGTACCCGAAACGGTTTTGCTTTGTGCGGCGGCTCCTATAGCCAATACCGAGAACAAAGCCACGAGAAACAGCCGCTGGAGTTTACCCAGACGACTCAACAGACTTAAATTCTTGCTGTTTTTCATACTTTAATTATTAAGTTAAACAAAAGTTAACTTGATAATATCCAAATAGAATAGCTGAGGCTCTGATATAGAGGTACATCAAGACTTTCAATACAATAATTCAGAGCAAAGTTTTACGCTTATCATTTGAGTTTCTCCCTGAGTTGGTTATTAAAATGTTGTGCTCCCAAGTTTTTCATTCAAACAATGTTTTCATCAATCTTTCCTACATCCTACACCGATGAAGATTTTTCTTTGATTTTCAGGTGTATATGTGGAGAATGAAGAGGCACTTTATCCATAACATACTCATCCTCAGTTCTTATGGATGGTTTCTGTAAGCCTCGCCAGATCGCACATAAATATCCTTTTTTGCAGTAGATTTGAGTCTGTTTAATTCGTTGGCGGAATTTGGAAGCTGTCAATATCCTGTCGGAGGTATATCAAAAAGGGGGCAAATCCTTATTTGCTCCGTACCATCTCCACATAGAGGTACTTCTAACCGAATCTGTTACGGAGTTGATACGGACCGGATACTGCCCAACTCCAGCCTTGATCTCTTTCGGACACAAAGGGAAAGTCATTCCGCCAACTGATCGCATACTTTACAGAACACCACACAATAACTCTCTTAACGCCACACGGTAACTCCATTTACATGCCGTGGTAAAACTCGTTACATACCGTGGTAAAGACCGTTACAATAAGCGGTAAAGACCGTTACATCCTGTGGTAAATGCTTTTACATTATGAGAAAAACAATTGGTAAATGTAATGCGTTGAATATTAAAGCATTATTAAAGAACTAGCATTTATTGAATTAATCGGTCGAGAATTGCTCTGAACACTTTATCAGCATGCTCCTGCATGATTCTGATATAATTGAATATGGGACGGTTGTTTTTCATGCTATGCCCTATGCAATATTCTATTTTTTCTATTTCAATTCCTAATTCATATCCATGTTGGGCAAATGTTTTTCTGGCGGAGTAATAGGATACTTTTCTAGTAACTCCGGCTAACTTTGCCACCTTATATATATGTCTGAACACTAAACTATATACTTTCTCATAAGAAGAGTATTTGCCAAAGACTAATTTTCCGCTTTCTGATATGTACTTATTGATGATATCTTGTGCTTCCGGTTGAATGGTAAAGGCTATTTCGTTCTCACTCTTCTTGCTGTTCCGGGTTTTATGACGCACATACCGCATGCAGTTCCGGTCTTTAAAATCGTATTCCATCAAGTCTCTCAAGTTAATGCCACCTAAATAATAAGTAAGCATGAATAGATCCCGTACCATTTTCAGGGTCGGTTTGCACAATTTTACATCCCTGATTCTTTTCATTTCATCTATGGTTAAGTCTAATTCCCTGACGTTACTGACTGGCATTTTGAATAGCACAAAAGGATGGACCGGATAATTTACGTAGTTCATTTTCCTGGCATAGTTCAGTATGACTCTTATTAAGGTAAGGTAAATTCTGACAGAGGTTGCGGACAGCCCTTCTTCTTTCATTGTATTGGCAAAACCTTGTATATGCAGTGGCGTAAGTTGTATCAGAGGGAAATCTCCTTTCATATATTTCTGAAATCTTTCACAGGCTATCCTGTACAACTTATAGGACTTCTTTTGCTCTTCATTTCTCATAGAAGAGAGGTATTCGTCAGTTACCACACGGAAAGTAACTCTTTTTTTTTGTTGTTCACGGGTAATGGTATGTATCAACTCCGTACACGACAGTGTTTGTAAATAATGGATGGATGATAAGATTTCTTCGTATTCGTAGATTATCTTGCGCAGGCAAGTGTTAATATTTGCTGCATTTTCGTGCCTGACGACTTTACCATTTTTCATTTGGTTTGCAGAATCCAATATGAATTGAGTAGAAATATATCTGGTTTGCGAACGGTGCGCTACTGCAATTCTTATTCGATGTCTTCCATTGGATAACTTTTTTGTAGGTACAATGACTATTGAAAGATTGGCCATATTCGTTTTTGGATTTATATGTTTCTCGCTACAATATTAGAGTAACAATTCCGATAATAAAATGCCCGGAATAATCAAAATGCTACGAGGACTAATCATTTTGATTTTATTCACAGTCGTTGATACTATTTTTCAGTTGAAAAGACTGAATTTTCCATGCTTTGACACAATCCTACATTCCC
>UMCT01087071.1_pt1 | contig 27261 bp, 29 predicted proteins | sample 1964291 | NCBI WGS metagenome assembly UMCT01 (sample SAMEA4835974, study PRJEB28245) | human gut metagenome | biome: gut microbiome; material: fecal sample | place: Denmark | collected 2008 | reverse complement strand
ATAATGGCACACTTTTAATAAAAGTGTGCCATTATTCCCCGTCCCCTTTGGCACATTATTTTATAAGTTTTACATATATTACAATCTTTACAAATGAATATTCTATCTTCAAAAATTAATTTTAACGTATTTATAAACTCATCCTCTTGATTTAATAAGTGTATTTGTATTTTTTGTGGAAGTAATGTTAATAATGTGTTTAATGCAAAATCATTTGGCGAAAATGTTATATCTGATAAGAATTTAGCATTATATATTTCTTCACACATTGGTACAATATTCTTGTTTTCATCCAATATTATTAATTCTGAATTTCCATATATTAAATGTAACTCTTTAATATTTGATATTCTTGAGTTAACATACATTTTTAATAATGAAATAAATTCACTATATTCTTTTTCTATTATATATTTATTTACTGCTATATCTATAATATTATCCAAATATTTAATATATTCTCTTAATCTAAAAGTAACAAATCCATCTAATATCATAGATTTATTTTCTATAATATATTTTAATATTGCTTCATATATATAATTTTTTCCTCCATCTAGTTGTTCATATTCGGCCGATTTTACTATTTCATAGCAGTTTTGTATTATTATTTTTTTCTCATATTCATCAAAATAAAAATAATCAAAATTAATTATTCTTTTTATTATTTTTTCTTGATAAAACTTTAATACAATATCTACTAAGATTTCACTTATAAATTCATAAAAAATATAATTTGTTTCCCCTGTATAGTGAATTATAACATTTGAATATATTTTAAATTTTCTATTTGAATATTGTATATCATCCATTTCTGAAACTTCTAACTTTTTTAGTAGATTTTCTAATATTGATTTATTGTTTGTTTTCACGCAGAAAGATTTCATCTATGAAGCTCTCCTTCCATATTATTTAATATTATCTACTAAATAGTTTTTAGATATACATATTTTATTCAAAAAAACATTAAATCGAAACTTGTTTTATTCTAAATTTAATTTACTCCTAATATACCATATTTCAAGCTATATACATCTTTATATCCCATATTTTCTAATATTTCTCTTGCTTTTTTACTTCTTACACCACTTGCACAATATAATATAATTTTGGCTTGTCTGTTTTTAACTTTTTTCTCTATATTTTTTTCCAAGTCATATAAACAAATATTTATTGCCCCTTGTAAATGCCCTTCTTCATATTCCTGTTTGCTCCTTACATCTATTAAATAACACTCCCTTTCTTTTTTTATGATTTTTTTTGCTGTGTCATATGTTATATCTTTACCTTCAAGACTTCTATATAATAATATATTTTTTATTTTTTTTAACATTTTTTTCACCTCTTATGCAATATGCAACAAATTTTTCCTATATACAATAAAAAACGATACTAATATATTATATTAGTATCGTTTTTTTATGTTACTTTATTTGTTTGGTTCAAGTTTTTCTTCATATTTCATATTTAGTATTATAATTACAGTTACATATATTAGCATCCCTACTGGTATCGTTAATTTATTTATTGGTATTCTTGTAATTGCAATTAATGATAAATATGTTAAGCCTATTATTCCTAAAGAAATTATTGTTGTAAGTAATATCTTTAATACACCTAATTTTCTAAATCTAATCATTTGATATATTACAATTGCTATTGTTGTTATTCCAAATGGTAATACATATCTTTTCGCTATTGTTGATAGTCTAACTTTAGGATTATGTACTATTTCTATGTCATCATCTTTTATTTCTACTTCGTATTTTTCATTTAGTTTATTTATTAATATTTTTTTCTTTTCATTAAGCTCTTCTTCTGACATTTCTTCTGTTTGTATAGAAATCATGTCTTCAAATAATTCTACTTTTTGTACCATTGTGCTTTTTCCTTTAAAAACTTCATTTGTAATTGCCTTCATGTCTTTATCTTCAATTTTCTTACCTACGTATACACTTATATTAATATTTTCCCTATATGGTAATCCTACATTAAAGCCTTTTAAACATACCATAATAGTACCTGCAAGTATTAGGCATATTAATATTATTAAAACTGTTTTTTTCATTTTTATCACTCTTCCCTTTTCTTTATTCTTTTATAGAGTTTAGTATTAAAGTTTTTGTTAAAATTATATTCCATATTATTGCAATAGCTAATCCCCAGAATATTATCATAGCAAAACTATAAATTTGTAACCAACTTGTTAAAATTAATATTACAGATAATATCAAAACTGGAATTAGTGCAATTGAAATTTTTACAAAGCCTCTATTAAAGTTTGTTTCTACTTCTTCTTTATCTGTCGCTTTATTTATATAGTTTAATATATAAATATTAATTATATAATTTATTGCAAGTGATATAATTAGTCCAAATATGCCTTCTATTGTTATAATAACATTTGTATATCTTATAACAAGTAGTAATACTGCTATATATCCTATATATGCTATAGAGCTCAATAATCCGTTCTTTTTGTATCTTACTATTAAATATATCATTGCTCCTAATACTATAACTGTTAAAGCTATTATTCCTATAGAATATGTATCTGCTGTTATATTAGATTTAACATATCTATTGGCTGTTACCTCGTATTCCACAGGCAATGCACCATTGTTTAATATTTTCTCTACATATCCTGCTTCTTTTGCATATGTTTGTAATTCTGCTTGCGAAGTTGTTGCCCCTCCTACAGATAGTTGTATTGAACCATTTGTTATTTCTTTTTCAAATTGAGTAGAAAGCACTTTTGCTCCGTCTATTTTTATTGTAACTTCTTTGCTTTCTTCTGTATTTTCTTCTACATTTTCAGTTGCTTTTTCTTCTGTATCTTCTTCTGTATCTTCTTCTGTATTTTCAGGTATTCTATATTCGTTGCTTATATTTCTTAATATTTCTTTTCCTTCTTTATTAAATTCTATATTTAAATATATGCTTGTTCCATTGTTAGTATTTGCATACATTGTTTTAACTTGTTTAATTTGTGAACTATCTAACAATACATTACCTTCCGGATCTTCTATTGTTAAGTTTCCTGTTGCATATAAATATTGAATCACTGTATCTGTTGCAGTATCTTCTACCATATTTATAATAATACGTCCTGTTTGTTCATCTTGTGCTACTGTATATTGAGCTACATTCATTTCTTTTAGTCTTTTTTCAATTATCTTTTTAGCATTTATAAAGTCTTTTTTTGCATCTACTTCTGTTTGCTGTTCTGCAGTTTGAGCAGACTCTTCTACTTTTTCTTCTTCATTATCATGATTATGCTCTTCATCTTCGGCTACTTCTAAAGTTATATATCTATAACCTTTTAAATCCATTCCTTTAATATAATTTGGAAGTAAATTTACCATTTTTCCATTGTTTTGTATAAATAATCCTCCAAATGACATTAGGCTAACTAATACTATAATTAGTATTAATACAATAATTTTAAGTTTTTGTTCAAATTTCATCTTAATCTTTCACCTTTCTTTTTATAATAATCTTGTATCATTAATTATTAATTCAAACCAGATATTTAAAAACTTTGCAGCATGTTTGCTCATCATTGTTCTTTCCATAAATATTTCAAAATAATCTAATACAGGAGATATCTTAGTATCTATGGTTAGATCTAATGTGACTTTTCTTTCTTCTTTATTAATAATAAATTTTGAATCTGTAACTGCATAATTTACTCTATGATGTATTCCAAACATTGATATATTATTATTTGTAACTCTATCTCTATGCACATCAGATTTATCTGCTAATATTAATGCTGCTGATATATCACTAACTGCATTTCCTGTTTTTTCGTCATGATTTCCAATTGCAGTCATTATTTCTGTTCTATCTTCTATTGGCATATCCATATTTTTTAATACTTCATATGCTAATATTGCTCCTGAATGTGCATGATCAATTCTATTTATACAATTTCCTATGTCATGCATATATCCTGCTATTCTAGCAAGTTCAATTCGCTCTTTTGGATAACCTAATACTTCTAGTAAATCTCCTGCCCTCTTAGATACAATATTTATATGCCTTGTTGAATGTTCAGTGTATCCTAATGCATCTAACTGCTTTTGTCCACTTTTAATAAAGGCTTCTATTTCCTTGTTGTTTTTTACATCTTGTAGTGTTATCATTGTTCCCTCCTTTACTGTAAGATTTTATATTAAATCAATAAAAATATCAACCTATTTTGGAAAATTTATCAATTAAGTTTGTATATTTTTTTGTTAACTGTATATATTAAAATATATATATTTTTGTTTTGGTGGTGATTTTATGAATAAAAAAAGAGTTTATGAAATTTTAAAAAGCAAAGAGAAATATGACGTTTTTTATGATAACCGTCCTGTTTGGATACAAGAAGTTGAAAATAATAATATTGCAAAAGTTGGTTTTATTGATGGACCAGATGAAAAAGACGTATATTTAAAAGATTTGTATGAATAATTAATATAAACATAAAATAGATAAGGCAAAATCCTTATCTATTTATTTTAATAATTCTATTGCCTTTTGTAGTTGTGTATCTTTATCTTTTGGAATTACTAGGGCATTCTCATATTCTTTAGGTAGTTCTACTTCTATATTAGGCTCAATTCCAATTTTGTTTATTTTGTTATAGTTTGGTGTATAATATTCATTTGTTGTTATTTTCAATCCACTTCCATCTGTTAATTGATGTATAGTTTGTATTACACCTTTTCCATAAGTAGTAGTACCTACTATTGTAGCCTTTTCGTTATCTTTCAATGCTCCTGTCAATATTTCTGAAGCACTTGCCGAATAAGAATTTGTTAAAACAACTATTGGCATTTCTATTATTGGATTTTTGTCATTCTTACTTATTTTTTCATTTTCTTTTTTATCCTTTGTTATTAATAATTTGTCTCCTTTATTAGTAATTAGTTTTAATATATCTATCGCTTCATCAACAATCCCGCCACCATTATTTCTAATATCAATTATTAATTTTTTTATACCCTGCTTTTCTAATTCTTTGTATTTCTCTGTAAATTCATCTGCACATCCACCATCAAAATCAGATATATAAATATATCCAATATTATTTTCTAATACTTCTGTTTTTATATGACTTATTAATATTTTTTGTCTTTCTACTTCAACTTCAAATGTTTCTGTTTCTCCTCTGCAAATTTCAAGTTTAACTTTAGTACCTGCTTTTCCTTTTATTTTATCAGATATTGCTGTTATTGTCTCTAAAGTATAAGGTTCTCCATCAACTTTAGAGATAACATCTCCTGGTAATAATCCTGCTTTTTCTGCTGGAGACCCCTCCATTGGTTTTATGATAACTATTGCATTTTTTTCTTTATCTAATAACATATATATTCCGATTCCTACATAGTTTCCATTTGTAGTATCCATTAATTTTTTCATTTCTTCTTTTGTATAATATTCTGTATATGGATCATTCAAACCCGCTATATACCCTTTAATTGCTCCCTCTATCAATTCATTATCGTCAATTTCTCCTAAATACTCTTTTTCTAGGACTTTTCTAAAACTAGCAAGTGTAGCATCTAAACCTATTGTTTGCCCATCTGCTGTAGTTACATATTTAAATCCATCTTTTGTCATTGCCTTATATACCATCATGCTTGTTAATATAAATGTAATTATTACAGTTATTAAAATTAACATTAGAGATTTATAAATTCTCTCTTTTTTTTCCTCTTCCATTTTTTGCTTTCCTCCCTAAGTTTCTCTTTATATTATACTCTATAAAAAAAATTATAGAAGTCAAATATTGTTAACTGACTTCTATAATTTTTCTTTATTCTGTAGGTTCATTTACATATAAAAGTGGGTTAACTGTGTAACCATTTATTCTTATTTCAAAATGTAGATGTGGACCAGTTGAATTTCCAGTTGATCCTACCTCCATAATTAATTCTCCTTGTTTTACTTCTTTATGCAATGTTGTTAATATTGCTTGTCCATGACCATATAGTGTCGAAACTCCATTTCCATGATTAATTATTACACAATTTCCATATCCACCAAGCCATCCTGCATATGATACATATCCATCTAGTGCAGCTACAACTGGTGTTCCAAAATATGCATTCCCTATATCTATTCCAGAATGATAATGTATAATTCCGGTAATAGGGTGCTCTCTTTGTTCATAATATGAAGTTATTGCTGTACCTTCTTTTGCTACCGGCCATATCATGTCTCCACCTGTATATTGAATTTGCAAATTTGGTTCACCTGAGACTTGTGATATTAAACTTTGTATTCTATAAACCTCTTTTTTATACTCTATTATTTCTTTTTGTAATTTCTTTTCCTCTTCTGATAGTTTATTCACATGTGCTTTTTGCAAAGTTTTTTTATTGTTCAATATTATTGTTGTTTGCTCCTTTTTTGCTTTTATCGTTTTAACCTCTTTTTGCTCCTTTTCCAGCTTTGCCTTAGTATATTCCAAATCATTTTTTTCTCGTTCAACTTGTTCTATAAGTTTATTGTCATATTCTACTAATTGCCTCATTAAAAAATATGAAGATATAAACTCTGTTAGGCTTTTTGAAGATAGTAATACTTCTAAATAAGTAACATCTCCTGCTTTATACATTTCTACTAGTCTTTCTCTTAATATTTCTTCTCTGGTTTGATAGTCTTCTTGTACTAAATCTATTTTTTCTATGGCTTCATCTATTGAAGTTTGCAATTTACTTAATTGTGTTTCATACTTGTTTAAGTCAGTTTCATATTGTAGAATCTCATCATCTAATTTTTGTATTTCTAGGAGTGCAGTTGTTAATTCTTCATTTACATATTCAAGTTGTTTATTCTTTTTGTTTAATTCTTCAGAAACTTCTTTTTTTTGCTTGTCCAAATCAGAAATATCTGTAGCTATGCTTCCAGTTGACAATGTTGTACATAATATTAAAATGCTAATAATTATTAGTATTTTTCTTAAAGTTTCTTTCATTTCACTTCCTCCTTATAAATTTTGTAAATATATATAATTTAATTGGGTCAGTGTCTTTAACTGACCCTTATAATTATTATACCATATTATTATACAAAATCCAATGGGTTCTTTACTTCCGCATTGTAGAAAAAGTTCCAAGCATCTGCTCTTCCAGAGCTTAAATACCTTACTTCAAAATGAAGATGTGGTCCTGTTGAGCCTCCCGTATTTCCAGAAAGTGCTATTCTTTGTCCTCTTGACACCCTTTGTCCAACACTTACTAACTGTTCATTTAAATGTCCATATAACGTTATATATCCATTTCCATGATTAATTGCTATATAATATCCATATCCTCCAGTATCATATGTACATATAATAACTTCTCCAGCTTCAGCTGCAATTACTGGAGTATATTCATCTGCTCCTATGTCAATTCCTTTATGCATTCTTCCCCAACGCCAACCAACATATGAAGTAATATAATATGCTCCTGGAATAGGCCATTCCATCTGTCCTCCCGCATATGTTCCTTGATAATCACTATTTTCAAATGCTCTTGCCAATTCCTCTTCCATTCTGTCTATTGCATCTTGATAGTCAGTTATTTGTTGTTCTAGTTTTTTCTCTTCTTTTGACAAATTATCTGCTTTTTCTTGTCTACTTGCTCTTTTATTCTTTAACTCATTGTTTTTTACTTCTATTTCTTTTTTTGCAGCATCTATTTCTGCTTTTTCATTTTCTAAATTTGTTTTAATTTCTTGTATTTTTTTCTCTTCACTTTCTATTGACTCTAATAATTGATTATCCGCTTCTGCTAATTGTTGCACCATATAATAATTAGAAATTAAACTTGTCAAATCTTCTGAAGCTAATAGTACATCTAAATATGTAGTTTCTCCTGCCATATATATAGCTACTAATCTGTCTCTTAATAATTGTTCCTTTTCTATATATTCTTTTTGAAGTCTTTCTATCTCATTTTCACTTTCTTTAATAGATTTATTAAGTGCTTCTATTTTTCCTTCTAACTTTCCTATTTCTTTCTCGCATTCATTTATTTCTGCATCTAAATTACATATTGCATCTAACTCAGTTGAGAGTTTTTCTTCTATATCTGTATGTTTTTCTTCTGCATCCTTTTTTTGCTGTTTTAAATCATCTATACTATTAGCCAAAGTAGTTAAGCAAAAGCTTTGCATTAATATTATTATCAAAATAATAGATAATATCTTTTTTAACATATTTTTTCCATCCTTTTATATTTTACAAATTACACATAATTCATAGGATTTTTAGGCACACCATTTATTATTACTTCAAAATGTAAATGTGCTCCTGTAGAAGAACCAGTTGACCCCATTTCTGCAATTGCTTGTCCTCTTTTTACATGTTGCCCAACACTTACTTTTACTGATTGGCAATGTGCATAAAAAGTTGTTAGACCATTACTATGGTTGACTTGTACATAATTTCCATATCCTCCACCACATCCACAAGAATAATTTTTTCCATAATTATGTGAACATCCTGTATTTATATCTACAACAACACCATCTTCTGCTGCAACTATTGTTGTACCATAATTTCCTCCTATATCAACACCTTTATGTCCCAGATATGTTCCCCATATTGGATGCCATCTATAACCAAATGGAGAAGTTATCCAATCTTTTCCATAGCTTGGTACTGGCCATCTTAACTCTCCTGAATATATTTCTCCATCTGTATTTGATGCTGATTCATATATTTTTTTCAATTCTGCTTCCATTGTATCAATTTCATTTTGTATCTTTTTTTGCTCATCATTTAGGTTGTTTACTTTTAATTGCTTTTCTTGTTTATTAGCTTTTAATGCATTATTTTTAGATTCTATCTCTGCTTTTGCATTATTAACTTCTGTTTTTTCAGTTTCTAATTGAGCTTTTGCATCTTTGATAGTCTTTTCTTGATTTTCTATTGATGTTAACAATTCATTATCTGCTTCTGCTAATTGCTGTACCAAATAATAATTAGAAATTAAGCTTGTTAAATCTTCAGAAGCCAATAGTACATCTAAATATGTAGTTTCTCCTGCCATATATATAGCTACTAATCTATCTCTTAATAATTTTTCCTTTTCTGCATATTCTTTTTGCAATTTTTCTATTTGAACCTGTTTTTCTGTTATGGAATTTTCTAACTTATTAATTTTATATTTTAGGTCATTTATTTCTTCTTCATATTGATTTATTTTTGAAGTTAAATCTTGTATTTCTTGTAATGCAACATTTTTCTCTGTTTTTATTTGTTCTATTTCTTCTTCTTTTTCTTCTATACCTTGTTGTAATTCTCCTTCTCTACTTGCAAAAGAAACATTTCCAGAAAGTATAACAATTAATATAATTAGAATAATAGATAGTATTTTTCTCTTCATAAATTCTTATACCTCCAAATACTTTTTCATTGAAATAGCACTACCTATTGTACCAATTCCAATTCCTAATATTAAATAAACTACTATTAGTAAATTAAACATACTCGAAAATGTTAATAAATTAATATGAACACGTGCTGCTGATAATGAGGTTATTATTTTTTCTGTTGTTACATTATATGTAATTCCTAAAACTAATATTGATATAAAAGACGCTATTACACCAATTAAAATACCCTCCACCATAAATGGCCATCTTATAAATCCATTTGTTGCACCTACATATTTCATTATAGATATTTCTTTTCTTCTAGCATGTACAGTTAATTTTATAGTATTTGATATTATAAATATAGATATAAATATTAAAATTACTAAAATTACTCCTGAAGCAATTCTAACACCATTAGCTATATTTATTAATGCATTTATTGTATCATCTTTTGTTTGTATTTCTAGTACATTATCAAATTTAAGTATTTGCTCTTGCACCTCTTTGCTTTTTTCCAAATTTGTAAGAGTAACTACATAAGATGCTGGAAAAGGATTATCCTCTTCATAAGATTTTGCCAAATATGGTGTGTTTTTAAACATTACTTTCATTTGGTTTAATGCATCTTCTTTTGACTTATATACTACATTGTTAACATATTCTATTTCTCTTATTTGGTTTTCCAATTCTTTTTCTTGTTCTTTTGAGGCATTTTTATTTATAAAAACTTGCATTCCTTGTTGTGCCTCTATTTCTGCTATAACATGGTTAACATTTTCTCCTATTACAAAAAATATACCAAACACAAACATTGTTGCAAACATAATTATTAAAGATGCAATAGTTGATTTTTTATTTTTAAAAAAGTTTCTAAAACCTTCTCCAATTAAATATCCTAATACACTATATTTCACTATTATAACCACCTTTTTTATCATCTCTTATGATATTACCTTCTTCTATTTGAATAACTCTTTTCTTCATTCTATCTACTATATCTTTTGCATGTGTTGCTACAACTACAGTTGTTCCTCTTGCGTTTATGTCATTTAAAAGAGTCATAATATCCCACGCTGTTTCTGGATCTAAATTTCCTGTTGGCTCATCTGCTATTAACATTGAGGGGTTATTAACTAAAGCTCGTGCTAATGCTACTCTTTGTTGCTCTCCACCGGAAAGTTCATTTGGATAAACTTTTGCCTTATGGCTTAATCCTACTAATGATAAAACCATAGGTACTTGTCTTCTTATATGTTTAGGTGTTGCTCTTACAATATACATAGCATATGCAACATTATCATATACAGTTTTATCTGGTAATAATCTAAAGTCTTGAAAAACGACTCCCATACTTCTTCTTAAATATGGCACTCTACTTGGTTTTAAGAAAGTTGTATCTTTACCATTAATTATAATATTACCTTTTGTGGGTTCTTCTTCTTTTAGTATTAGTTTTATAAGTGTTGATTTTCCCGAGCCTGAACTTCCTACTAAAAAGGCAAACTCTCCTTTTTCTATTATAAAGTTTGCATTGTGAACTGCTTCTGTTCCTGTATCATATGTTTTACTAACATTTCTAAATTCAATCATGTGTATCTCCTTAATACTTTAGACATTTTCATACATTTTGTTTTTTATTCTCTATTATCATAACAATAAAACTGTTTATTTGCAATAGTTTTTTTGGTTAAAAACACCACTTTTTTTGGCTTAATTTACTATTTATGGGCTTTTTCTCCATTTTGTATATTTTTTTAAAATTCACAAAAAATTCACAAAAAAGTGTTAACCTTATTGGCAATGAAACTTATTGTATCCTATTATACAAAAAACATCGGACAAAATCCGATGCTCTTATTTTTAATTTTCTTTTACTTTTTCTATTATTGCTTCTGAATCTATTTTAAAATATTTCATTAGTTCTTCTGCTTTTCCTGATTTACCAAATTCATCTTTTATTCCCATTCTTATTACTTTTTTAGGTTCTACTTCTGCTAATACTTCACATACTGCACTTCCAAGTCCTCCTATTATGTTATGATCTTCCACTGTTATAACCTTTTGCGTTTCTATAGCACATTTTACAATTAATTCTTTATCTATTGGCTTTATTGTATGTATATCAACTACTCTAATATTTATTCCCTCTGTTGCTAACTTTTTCTTTGCTTTTAATGCTTCTTGTACTGTAATTCCTGTTGCAATTATAGTAGCATCTGTTCCATTACCTATTTGAATTCCTTTGCCAATTTCAAATTTTTGTTTTTCTTCATATATTACCTCTGATGCTAATCTGCATAATCTTAAATATACTGGTCCATTAATTTTAGAAATTTCTTCTACTGCCCATTTTGTCTGTATATCATCTGATGTACACATTACTATCATATTAGGAATAGTTCTCATTAAAGAAATGTCTTCTATCATTTGATGTGTTGCTCCATCTTCTCCTACTGTAATTCCTGCATGTGTTGCACAAATTTTTACATTTAATTTTGGATAACAAATACTGTTTCTAATTTGATCATAAGCTCTTCCGGCGGCAAACATAGCAAAAGTACTTGCATAAGGTATTTTTCCATATGTTGATAAACCTGCTGCTATTCCAAACATATTTTGTTCTGCTATTCCTACATCTATAAATCTATCAGGAAATTTTTTTGCAAAAATATTAGTTTTTGTTGCTCCAGATAAATCTGCATCTAATACTACTATATTTTTGTTCTTTTCTCCCAATTCAGCTAACTTTTCGCCATAACTTTGACGTGTAGCAATTTTTGTTTTTTCTTCCATATAACTCATTCCCTTCCTTTTAGCTCTTCTATTGCCTTTTCATATTCTTCCGCTTTTGGTGCCTTTCCGTGCCATTCTGCTTTTCCTTCCATGAATGATACACCTTTTCCTTTTATAGTTTTTGCTATTATTATCGTTGGTACTCCTTTAGTTTGTTTTGCTGTATCAAATGCATCTATCAAATTAGAAATATTGTGTCCATCTACATTTATTACTTTAAACCCAAAATTTGCAAATTTACCTTCTATGTTCGTTAATCCTGCTACCTCTTCTATTTTGCCATCTATTTGTAAACCATTATTATCTAAAATAACACACAAATTATCTAATTTGTTTTTACTTGCTGCCATTGACGCTTCCCATATTTGCCCTTCGTCTATTTCTCCATCTCCAAGCAAACAATATATTCTACACCCCTCTCTATCCATCTTTGATGCTATTGCCATTCCTACAGCCACCGATAACCCCTGCCCTAATGAGCCTGTTGACATATCTACTCCTGGAATATTTTTCATGTCTGGGTGCCCTTGTAAATTACTTCCCATTTTTCTAAATGTATTTAACTTTTCCTTTTCAAAGTAACCTTTTTCTGCTAAAGTAGCATATAGTGCTGGACTACAATGTCCTTTTGATAGAATAAATCTATCTCTTGTAGGCGAGTTTGGTTCCTTTTCATTAATATTCATTTGATTAAAGTATAATACTGATAAAATATCTGCTGAAGATAGTGCACCACCAGGATGCCCAGAATTTGCTTCATATACTTGATTTATTATATCTATTCTTATGTTATTAGCTATTTTTTCTAAGGCTTTAATATCTGTAATTTTCAAATTTAATCCCTCCCCACTTATTTTATATCACATCAATTTAATAAATTCAAGATTTTGCCTAAGCAATAAGGTAGAGATTTTATTTAAAAAATTTATTTTTAGATAAAATCTCCAACCTATTGTCTAAAAGTTACTTCCTTTTAATCTATTTTGTTCCAAATATTCTATCTCCCGCATCTCCTAGTCCTGGAACTATATACTTATTTTCATTAAGTCCTTCATCTATATGTGCACAATATATTTGTACATCTGGATGAAGTGTTTTTACTTTTTCTATTCCTTCTGGTGATGCAATAATTGATAAAAATTTTATTTTTGTTACTCCCTTTTTCTTTAGTAAGTCTATTGCATCTACTGCTGTTCCGCCTGTTGCAAGCATTGGGTCTAATAAGAATACCTCTCTTTTTTCTATATCTTTTGGTACTTTAAAGAAATAATTTACTGGTTCAAATGTTTTTTCATCTCTATATATTCCTATATGTCCTATTTTGGCATTTGGTACAACACTTATAACACCATCTAGCATTCCTGTTCCTGCTCTTAATATTGGCACAAATGCTAATTTATCTTCGTTAAATTTTCCTATTTTCATCTTTTTTAACGGTGTTTCTATTTCTATTTCTTCTAACTCAACATTTTTCATTGCCTCATAGCATAGGAACATTGCTATTTCACTTACAATCTCTCTAAATTCTTTCGTTCCGGTTTCTTTATTTCTTAATATTGCCAATTTGTGACTTATTAGTGGGTGGTTTAACACTACAGTTTCCATAATTTTTCCTCCTTTTTCTTGGTGTAGTAGTACAGATACTTTTTATATAAAGTTGATTTTTATTATACAAAAAAAGAATACTAATCCCCTTAGTATTCTCATTTATTTATTACTTTATGTATCTTTCTTTTTTCTTTAATCACTCTTTACACCTCTTTTTCAAATTTTACTATATAAATTAAAAGATTGCAATAGTAAATATAAAAATCTTGTTATTTTTATATAATTGTTGTATAATAGTATTATATCATTTTTATGGGGATGTATTTGGTTTCGACAGTATCCCAGAAGTAAGAATAGCGAGTAGTGGATTCGCCTGGCCACTTTAAAAGGCGAAAAATAAATATAAACGCTGATAATAGAGAATTAGCATACGCTGCCTAGTTAATGGTAGCTCGTCTTACTTTAAATGCCCACGTTTAAAGATTAAGGCGTCATTTAGTGGGAAACGAACCTATTTCTTGCCATAGAAATAGCAGGTATTTTAAATGGCTACCTTAAGAATAAGTTTGTTTGTTAACTTATTCTTAAGGGAATAATAATAACAAACTACACTCGTAGAAGTTCTTGTGGAAAGGTTATTGGACAGGAGTTCGACTCTCCTCATCTCCACCAAAGGAGTAGTAAAAACTACTCCTTTTTTTAGTTCTCCAGTTGTCAAAATCTCCATTTTTATAAATTTACCCATTCTTCAATATATTCTTTTGGGATTTTCAAACTTCCCGAACCTTTTCCAATTTCATTATTAGGTTTCTTATCTCCATGAAAATCACTTCCACCACTTATAAATAAATTATTATTTTTAGCATAATCAATAAGAATATCTATTCTATTATCTATTTCAGCTGATGGATGGAAACATTCAATTCCATCTAATTTAATATCTTTTCTTAGCTCACCAATAAAACCTATTGTATCATTAAATTTATATTCAAATGGATGAGCTAAAAATACAAGTCCACCTGCTTTGTGAATTACATCAGCAACATCTTTATACATAGGCTTTGGTGAATTATCAACTCCCATGTAGAATATACTATTGGGATTATCTAACCCATTTCTTCTAAAGTCATTAAAAGATTTTGAACATTCTCCCATTTTTTCAATATTTTCTTCATGTTTTATCAATTCATAATACATATATACTACAAAAAAATCAGTAACAGGAATATCTTTTCTAATTGCATTCAAATCATATATAAAATTATTTTTATCGCATATATCAATTATCTTATTCTTATCTCTTTCAAATCGCTCTTTTAATATCTCGTATGAGAAAAATTTACTAGACCATTTATTTATCATTTCAAGATTTTTTATGTTGTAAGCAAGAAATTCAATTTTCTTGTTATTAAAAGTTGCATTCATCTCCGCACCTTTAATTATTTTTCCTGTAAAAATATTTTTTTCTAGCGCTTCATCTCCATATTGTTTAGTTGTGTTATGATCTGTTATTGAAATATATTCTAATTTCTTTTCTTCACACATTCTTAATACTGTTTCTACTGTTTTATCTCCATCAGAATATAATGTGTGCATATGCATGTCTACCATTTTTTTACTCCTTTCATTAAATATATCATAAAATTACTATGTACTAGATATAGTTTCAAATTTTGAATTGCATATTTGACAAATCTTTTGTATCATATTAATCACCTATATAATAATATCATATTGCAATATATAAAACAAGTGTTTTTTATTGTTTTACCAATTAATACACAAAAAAAGAGTGCTTATAACACTCTTTTATGGCTCGTTTAGCACTTCCGTGTGCGAAAAATACGAGCTTATTTTTATAATTTTATTTTATGTTTGATTCTATAATTATAATTTAACATAAGATAAATGTTTTTGCAAGAGTTTTTTATTAATTTAATAATTTAAGACTATTTACTACTTCATCTATTTTAGATATATGTTCTTGAATAGTTAATTCTTGCTTTATCCTATTTAGCAATTCAATTGCATTATTTTTAGGTCTTTGATAAAACATTTCATCCTGAACTTTACTACTAGTCAAAAACAATTCAGCAATTTTTATTTTTGTTGTCGCTGATTGTTTAAATATAAATTCATCTAGAATTAAGCAAGCTGATGAACGTCCCCAATAATTTCCACACCAAACTCTTAAAATTTCTTGATATACCTCTTCAAAAACTATTGACGGAATATTGGTTCCTGCTTGTGCTAGAGCTCTACTTGCAGCTTCTTCTAAGTTCCAGCCATATGAGGTATCTTTTGCTTTTGCTAAATCCTTTGCTAATTTTCTATATATTACAGCTTTACTATCATCTGGAATATAACTAACGCCCTTTACTAATATAAACATCTCATATAATCTAGTTTTTGCATCTTCATTAACATTTGTATTCAAATTATTAAGTAATAAATCATGGTATCTATTTCCCATCATCCTTTTTAATTCCTCTGTAGATTTATTCCAAACATTAATAAATAGTTTTTTAACATTTATATATTGTATTTCTGTACCATTACAGATAATATCTAACATGAATCCAAATGTAGTTCTAATTTCAGAATTTTTAAATCTAGTAATTTTTTCATTATACATTTGTATTTGTTCTTCAGTTAGCTCGCTTTCTTTTATAGGTTTTATTAAGCTATTAGGTGAAATTCCAGGATCAGGAATTTCTATATCAAAAAGATTATTTTTTAATAATACTACTAAACTAATAACATCAGTTTTAGATATTTTTTCTTCAGTGTCATGTGCTGGACTTGTGTGGTTTCTCATCCAATTAATCATTTCTAACGTTTTTTCTGCTTTACCATTTAAGATTCCTATCTTTTTTGCACCATGAATAAGTACTAAATCATCTACTTCATTCCAGCGATCTGATAAAGTATCTCCATCTTCCTTATACTTTTTTCTTCCAGATTCTTCAACAATTGAAGAATTAAACATCTCAATTCCATAGTTTTCTACTCTTCTTCTTAAGTTATGAATACTAGCATCCCAAATTTCTAATAATGCATGGTCTGGATATTTTTCTATTAACTCGCTTGCAATTATCATTCTACCTTTTTCATCTTCATCAATTGTTTTGAACTGTTCTATATAAGCGTTTTCCAATACAATAAGTTCATTCAATATTTATTACCTCCTTAGATTCATCTTGTAATCATATCAACACTTCCTATGATACTAAGCAATTCCTTTCTTATCTCTCTCCAATCTTTACTCAAATTTATAGTCTGAATTTGTAATACAGCTTTTTTGGCTACACCATTGCTTACAACATCAATATTATGTTTTTCAGATATTTCATTTTGCAAGAGTTTTTAGCTAATTTTATATTTTTCTTCCAAGTCCTTAAATAGACCATCAATTTCATTTTTTAAAATCGGCTTATCTTCTTTGAATTTATTAAGCTTATTAAATAAATTTTCATATACAATTTTCTCTGCTTCATTCACAATTTTTTCTTTATCATATTCTTCTAATTCAATATCTTCATTTTCATATATATATTCTAGTGATTTTAATATATCTTCTTTTGAAATTTCTAATAATTTTTTATATTTTCCATCAACAAATAAATAACTTACGTTATCTTCATATTTTAAGATTTTCATAAATTTTACTCCTTTCTTCATAAGCATCTACTCCTGCTTCCATGCAACTTACTATTGCATCATACGTTTTTATCTTCTTTCCATCCTTATCTATCAACATTGTATCTGTAAAGTTTCCAACATATACTTCATATTTATGTTCCTTATCATTATACATTGTATATATGATTTTATCGGCTTTATTTGAGATACCTAATGTATTGTTATGAGTAACCACAAATACAGGCGTTTTATTTGATATATCCTTGATTAAAGTATTTATATTTTCTTTTATGTATGGATTATCAAAAGAAGATTCGGGTTCATCTAATAATAAAATATCATAATTTTTTGCATCATCTAATTCTTTTAATAGATTAAACTCTGCTTTTTCTCCACCAGATATTTCCGTTCCTTTTTGATTAATAACTTTATATTTTATTTCCACTAATGTTTTACCTAATTTATCTAAAGCTACACCATCTTCTTTTAATTGTTTAATGTATTTAAAAGAATCTTTCCTATAAAATTTATCAAACGTATCTTTAAAAGAACCTGTAGTAATATTAGCACCGTCCTTCATTTCACTAACATTTTTATATGGAGATTTTGTAGCAATTATTTTAAATCTCTGATAATCTCCTTTAAAAATATCACTTTTTTCTTTGATTTTCTTTAAATCTTCATTAAATCTATTTGCTATTAAACGATTTTTCATTATGCTATATAAGTCTATTTGAGGAATTGTATCTACTGAAGATTTTAATTCTAATTTTTTTTGAATACTTTTTACCAATTTATCTACTTCTTTTTTCAAGTTTACATCAAGTTGTTCATTTCTATATATAATAATTAGCTTGGCAAGTAATGCTTGTAATGATTTCTTTTTTATATTAGTTTCTATAATTTCTCTATATGTTTCGTTATCTAGTAAAACCTTTATTGCATTTATTAATTCTTCTAATTCTTTATTAGTTTTTACATCAAATGTTATTTCATTAAATAAAGATGTTTTAGAAAAAACGTCATTTCTTTCACAACTTATTGCCCTACTTATTAACGCTGAATGATAATTTTCTAATTCTGAAATATCTGCATTCAAATCAATTTCTAGAATATTAGGGATTAGCTCATTTATTGGAGTAATATAATCATTGGTTATTTTTTCATATCCTTTTCTAGTTATTTCTTCAAATTTTTCACTTCCACTTTTTTCAGTTATTTCAAATTGCTTAATATATTTAATATCGCAATTATCAAAAGTTTTTTTGATAGTCTCTAGTGTATGTGTTTTCCCTGATGATCTTTTTCCTATAATTACATTTAATTTAGTAGAAGCTACTAGACCATCTTGTGTAAATATAAATTCATTATCATTTTTGCTTTCTGTTATATAAACTCTAGTCTTATCCATTAATCCATATTTAACTGACTTCAGAGTTGTATCATCTATATCTAAAAATGTATGTCTTGTAGGAAATACGTCTAAATCTTTTTTTATTCTAACGTCCGATGATAAAATAGGAGCTAAATCATCTTCTTGTTTCTTTAGTGTACAAAATTTTTTTATGCTATCCACTTCTCCACAAGTTATATTTTTGCCAAATTTTTTGATAATTTGCTGTTGTAATGCTGGCTTTTTCTTGTAATGTGGAATTAATAAATATTGTTCATAATTATTAAAAATGTTAATAAATTCATCATAAGAAATAAATTGTCTACCATCTTCCATCTTTTCTTTTAATTGATTGCATTGTTCGGCAAAAATATCTAAATCGCTTTCATCTGCTATTACTATCACATGTGCATTTTCTATATCAACTTCAACTCCTGGAAACACAGTTATATTTAGTTTTTCTTTAATACTATTAAATTGCTCTTTATCAAACATATTATGATTAGTAATAGCTATAGCATCTAACTTTGATATTTGAACATATAATTGCATTTTATCTATATCAAATGTAAAATCCGCATCTTTAGCTGTTGCTATTGTATGTATGTGTAAATCGATTTTTTTCAAATTAATTCCTTCCTTCTATATCTTACTTTTGTTATTTTTCCATAAAAAGACATAAAAGTAGAATATTATCATTCTACTTTTATCTTTTGTATGTAATATAAGATTAATTTACATTAAATAATTCAGTTGGATCCACCTTAAATTGTAACATTTTTGCAGTATCTCTTCCAGCATCTCCACCTTTTCTTTGCATTGTAATTCTACCTATTTTCATACTACCTCTATTAGTTATTTCCACATTTCCTTCACTATAATGGTTTATGGCTACATTTATAGGCTTTAATGTCCATATAGATTCGGTTGCTGTTTTCTTAGCAACTAGTATCCATTCTGCTGCTAAAATTCCTCTACCTTTTACAATGTCTAATATTATAAGTGCTTTATTATCTTCAAAAAATTTTACTAATTGATTTTGTTCATCTTCTGTAAATTCATTCATAAACATTCTTCTTGAATCTTTAGTATCTTTTCTATACGGTAGAAGCTCTCCTGTGAAATATTGTAATAACTTCACAATATTCTCTGGAATATCCCACATTTCCTTATAATTCTTAATCCATCTTTTATCTATTTGATTAAATCCCTTATCATTACTTACTAACTTGATTTGGAGATTTTGAGCTTCAACTATTTTTTTCAATTTTATAGTTACCTGAACTTGTACATCGGTTTTATAACCGTGTATTACTTCTGCATATACATATTCAATTTCTTTTAAATCATATCCCATTGTTTTAAGCCAAGATTTAGCCTCATCATCGTTTTCCCAATTAATGAATTTGTTAGCTATATCTTTTTCATTATTAAAACCATCTTTTGCTATTTTTGAGCCACCTGAACTATCCATTATTTACACTCCCTTCATCAATTATGCTTTTAACTATATATTGTAAAACATTAACCACTACACTATTTCCAAATTGCTTTTGAGCTTGATTAACCGATTCATCTATTTGATAATATTCTGGAAATCCCATTAATCTTGCACATTCTCTTGGGTGTAGCTTTCTAACCTCATTGTTTATATAATATAAACCTGTTTTAGCTCCTGTTCCTCCACCTTCTGCTGACAAAGTAATTGCTTGTCCAAATGGATCATATATTCTGTCTCCTTGTCCTCCTTTATTAACAGTTCCAACTCTTACTGGTTTATTATATACTTTAAACATTTTCATTTGATTGTTATTTTCATTCATTTTATATGGTTTATTTATGATATATTTTCTTTCTTCTCCATTAGTTAGCAAAATATCATTAACACAAACTTCTTGATTCGTAGATTCTGGAAATATGTAGTTATGGTTATCTAAATCTTTTCTAATACATATCATATAAATCCTTTCTCTTGCTTGTGGCACGCCATAATTTGAAGCATTTAAAACCTTCCAATACATATTATATCCTATGTTTTCAATGTTTTCTCTTATAACTTTAAAAGTATTTCCATTATCATGTTTTTCTAAATTCTTTACATTTTCCAATATTAATAATTCTGGTTGATGAAACTTTGCAATTCTAACTACTTCTCTGAATAAAGTACCTCGTGTATCCTCAAACCCCTTTTGCTTTCCACTAATAGAAAATGCTTGACAAGGAAATCCAGCACAAAGAATATCATGCTTAGGTATTTCATTTTCATCTACTTTTGTAATATCGCTTAATGGATTAGCACCAAAATTTTTTTCATATACTTTACTAACATGATTATCAATATCCGAACTAAAAACACACTCCGCTCCATATGACTCTAGAGCAAGTCTAAAACCTCCTAGTCCGCAAAATAAATCTATAAATTTTTTACCTTTTAAGGCTTGTTTGTATTCTTCATTTAGATCAATCAAGTTTATTTCCTCCATAAGTATAAAAATCCATTTAAAGTATATCAAAATTCTATTTTTTTTACAATAAAAAAACCAGATTTTCAATATTTTATTTATAATATCTTTTTAAAATAGCAAAAACTGTAGAAATTATAACTTTCTTTCTACAGTCTTACTTTTTATTTTATATTATTAAAAGTTCAATCACATCTGCAAATCCATTTCTATAATACTTTTCATTCCAGTAAAATAAGTAATCCATAAAATTTTTATCAAGTTGATCTAGTTGCTTTTTAACATATTTCTTATTCTGTTCTGGTACATTTTTTAGTATCTTTTCTGCAATTTCATCAAAATAAATACAATACTTTTTATCTTGAGGAGTCATCTCACAAAATGCTGTTTCTTCTCTAAATTCTATCCATTCTTTTAATAAATCATTTTTTACTTCTCTTAAATTCTTCATTTGCATCATCTCCTATACATATATTAATTCATTAAATACTATTTCTTCTGCTTGATTTTTAATAGCATTCATAGATCCAACCCAATACAACATATCTTTATTTTTCATATCTTCTGTTAAATTGCTTTTGGATTTTAATTGTTTTATTATTTGTTCTACTCTTTCAGTTGCAGTTTCTTGAATTTCTTTTAGATGGCTGTTTAATGTTCCATCCATTAACATTATTGAATATTCAGCTTTTTTATTTTCTTTTAGATAATTTAATCTCATTCTGCCATATTTATTTAAAGTAATCTTTTCTTGTTTTGGCATTACAAGATTTGGAATATAATAATCTCCTTCTAAATGGTATTCAATTCCAGTTTTTTCATCTATTTTTGTTTTTGGTAATTCATTATTCATAACTATTTCTCTCCTTTGTTTTCTTTTACTTTTAATTCTTTGTAATAATCTGTTTTAGCCTTTTTCCTTACTAAGTACAAACATTCTTGCACAAGCCATTTAAGTTCATTTGAATATGCTCTATATATAACACCCTCTTCTAATTTTCCTTCTGTTTGTTTTTCATGTAAATAAACATACTTTTCAAATTTCTCACTTAATTGTTCTGCTCTTTGTCTGATTTCCTTGTTTCTACTATTTTTATTATCATTGATAATCTGCATTAATTTATTGTATTCTTTTCTATTAAAGTAGATATTATCTTTACTTGACATTGTTTTAAAGCCTCCTTTAACCTAAATTATAATCGTTTTTCTTTTTTGCTTTTTTAGCTTGTTTTTCAGCAAGTTCTTCAGTAGTTAAGACTTTTCTTGTTGGATTATGTACTATATCAGAATCATTATCATCAAATATTCCGCTTCTTTCTAAATCTTCTGCAACAATTGTATAACTTCTTTTATCTTCTGGTACTTTTTCAAAATCTTCATCAAATACCTTAATTTGAAATCTTTTAATTAATCTTCTCCAAAATTCTTTAAACTTGCTTAGTTCAGTTTTAACTTTATTTAAAACACTTTCTAATTTATTGATTTTTTCATCTTTATCCTCTATCATTTCCTTTAAATCAGCAATTGTTTTATCCTTTTCAATATTACTATTATAAAGTCTATCTCTCTCATTTTCTAAATTTCTATAATTTTTCTCAACTTTATCAATAGTAATATTTAAGTAATTAACACCTTTTATACTTTTAGTAGTATCTTTTACCTCTTCTGTATAATTTAAGACTTTATAGATATTATCGTTTGAAATAAGCCTATTATTTTTATCAAGTAATGGTGATTTTAGATTATTTAGAATCTCTTTAATCTCTTGCGTCTTTACATCTAAGTTATCGCTTTTGCTATTAGCTTCTTTTAATCTCTTTGTATTCTTTTCTTGTTCTCTTTTTAATTCACTATAACCACCCATATCATTAACATTAATATCTCGATTTCTACCTTTTTGTTTTTTCTTTAATGTTGCATTTTGCTCATAAACTTCATTAAATTTTTCAATACAATATTTTCTCATTTTATCTTGTATCTCTTTCAACGAAGTCTTTGTAAATATCTGAGATTTAGCAACTTGCTTTTTCATTCCATTCTTATAACCTTCTTTTACAGGTACTCCAACTAGGTGCATATGCGGTGATGTTTCATCATAATGTACTACTGCATTTGCTACTTTAAATGCAGGTACAACTTCCACAAATTTATAAATCTGGTCTTTATAAACTTCTGTCATTTGCTTTTTATATTCCATTGTTTTATCATTCCAAAAGTCCATATCACCAAGTTCTATTATAAGTTCACAAGCCAAATCATGTTTGTTATCTTTAGATATATGTGTAAAGTAATCACCTATTCGTCTGTCTTTTCTTACTTTATTATCATACTCAATTTGTGCTTCTTGAAATTCTTGCAAATACACATTCTTTACATCTTGATACAAATCATTTGTACCATAAACAACTTCAATATCTTCGATTTTTTTATCATAATCTCTTAAATTATGCTTATTAACTTTTGACAATTGCTGACTATTTTGTATAGCATTATTGCTTAATGAAGCTGTATCAGATGGATTATTTTTTGCTACTCTTTTACCCAGCTTTGATCTATTTTTATCGCTACCTAAATGAATAGAATATGCCAGTTCTTGCATAGTAAATTGCTCCTCTCTATGAAAATACTTCGTAGATTTTTCTAAAAAAGCTTCTTCGAATATGCTAAGAATTAGCGAATAGATAAATAAAATTTGCCGTGCTTTATGCAAATTTTATTTAGATATTTTTCATCAAAACGACTTATAAAATGAAATTTTACACTTGATTTTCGATTAAGAAAATCATTCGTTTTTGATGAAAAGATAGCTAATTCGATGCCTCGCAGAGCCCCCGAGTTTTGATAGAATGTCAAAACTCATAGGGGGTTAGGAATTTTGACAAAGTCAAATTCCTGCTTCGTAGCCTTTCTTCGAAACGCTACTTCAGCTTAAGCTAATCTTCGAAGCTTTCCTCTTCATCTTCTGTGGATTCTTTTTTGTATAAAACTAAATCAGATACTTCTTCATAATATTCATCTAATTCATTTTTATCTGTTGTTCCTTTTTCACGATAAGATACTGCACCAAGTTTTCCTCTTATCATTCCCTTTGAATCTTTTATAGGGAATTTTTTATTGTTATCTACAAATACTGCTCTCATTAATTTTTCGTTTCCTTTTTCTCTTGGTAATGTTATCATCTTATCTTCTTGAATATAAGAATGTGTCCAATCATAAACATCTTCATAGTATTTTACATCATAATGCTCTTTTAAATTTTCAATGTACTCATTTAATTCTGATTTAGTAATTCTAGGTGTACTTTTTATTACTGATAGTCCTTGCATATCTTCTGTCGGCTTGGCTAAGTCTATGCAATCAGCTTTATTTAATTTTTTAAGTTCATCTAGATATCTACTTCTAAAATTTATTTTTATAATCTTAAAGCTATCGTTTTCTTCGTCTTTTTCTAATGCCATTGATTCAATAAATTTAGAAATAAACTCTTGCTTTTCGAGTTTGGTTTTTGCATTCCATTCTGCTTTTAAATCTTCTACAAAACTATCACTATTTAATTTGGATTCAATTTCAAAATCTCTATCTGCCATTATCTTCATTAAAGAAAAATGTTCAGTATCTATTTCCATATTCTTTAATTTTTCTTGCTCTAACTTGTCCAGTTTGTCTTCTATACGCTTATAGTCTAGTTCAAAATCTTCCATCTTAACTGTTCCAGATATAAATACTTTCTTAATTCTTTCTTTTTGCTCATTAAGTTCCTTAATTTGTTCATCTATACTTTCTGTATTTACATCTTCTTTTTCTGCTAATATTGGATAAAAATATTTTTTAACTACTTCATCATATTCTACTAAACTAAGAATGAATGTCATTAATACATCTTCTATCTTATCTTCTCTAAAATATAGATGACAATCTGAGCAGTTATAATACATATATTTCTTCTTTTTACCACCAGAGCCTTTGCATAGCATTAACTTACCACATTTAGGACAAATAAGTTTTTGAAAGAATATATAAACTCTATCTCTTGAAAATGATTGCATATTCTTTTCTTTTTGAATTTGGATTTCTTCCCACTCTGCTCTTGTTATAATAGGAGCTACAACATCAGTATATACTTCTTCTTTAGTTTCATCTTTTAATGTTTTATTTCTAACATAGTCTCCTACATATATTCTATTGTTTATAATTGTTCTGACTGCTGCTTCCGTCCATTTATTATGCTCAGGGTATAAAATCTTTTCTTCATCTAATATACAAGATATTTGATAATAGCTTTTACCCTCTAAATACATATTAAATATTCTTTTTACTATATCTCTAGTATTAGGATCTATCTTTACAACTTTGTCTTTATCTCTATAATAACCAAGCGGACAAGTTCCAGGTAGATGACCTGCCTTTATCGCTCCACTCATTCCAAATTTTGTTCTTTCAGATACAACTTCTATCTCTAATTGAGAAAGAACAGTTAACATTCTAACAAAGAATCTTCCATTAGCTGTTGAAGTATTAACATCATCTCTTTCACAAATAAGATAACAATCATACTTTTCTAATTCTGCAATCAAAAGTTCCAAATCTCTAACCGAACGAGTTACTCTATCAAGTTTATATGCAACAATATAATTAATTTTACCTTTTCTCATATCATCCATCATTTCTTGAAATCCTGGTCTATGTTCCATGTCTTTTGCACTGATACCACGATCTTGATATATTTTATAAACTTGATATTCCTTAAAAGCACACAATTGCTTTAATTTTTCTTCTTGTTCTCCTAAACTAAAACCTTCACGAGCTTGGTCTTCTGTACTAACACGAATATAAATACCAGCAATTCTTTTTTCTTCTTGATTCTTTGAATCCATTTATATCGTCTCCTTTCTCATAAAACACAAAAGAGTATTAGAAGCATTTATATGCTAAACTAATACTCTAAATATATTTATATGTTATTTTGTGATGTTAGTAGAAAAAATTAAATACACTTAAAATACTAGTTTACCATATCTTGCAGTCTAGCAATTGGATACTTATTCTCTAAATTGCCTATATAAAAATACTCATGATTATTAAAGAACAGAAATAATTTTTCTTTAATAATAACTCTATGAGGCTCTACATAAGCTAAATTAGTATGCTCAATAATTTTTAGACTACCGTTCTTTATCATTGGTACACAATTATTAAAAGTGCAAGCCCATTTAATTTTTGAACGTAATTCATCAGTCATATTAATTTTTCTTTTTACGATGTCTATCATATCACAAAAACCTCCTTTTTACAAGCATTTCACGAAGATTCGCTATTTGAGGAAAAATAAATTTATAAAATATAAATTTAAATAACGAATTTCATGATTTCGAGAATCTTCATAAAATACTTATAAATATTAGAGATTTTTATATACAAAAAAATAAGAAAGCTTGATAAAATCAAACTTTCTTATTAGTTCGACGAAAATCGTCCATGGCTCTCCGTGTTGGACTCGAACCAACGACCTATCGGTTACTGCACTACATTAACTTTCGCTAACATTATGATTATTCATAATTTGTAGTCTGGACTTTATCTTTACCATATTAATAATTTAACTTAGGTAGGTGGTGTAAAGTCTCTACACATAGCTTTCGCCTTGCTCGGTATTGTCGTGTAATTTAATTACTTACGAGTTTCACCGAATTAGCCACCTTTTTCATCTACAAGTTTCCTTATAGAGCTGCTAACATTTTAGTCTTGCGACTTGCTCGACAGCCGAGCGCTCTACCAACTGAGCTAACGGAGAATATATAATCTGGCAACAACCTATCTTCTCAACAGGGTAACCTGCAAATATTTTCGGCACAATAGAGCTTGACTTCTGTGTTCGGGATGGGAACAGGTATTACCTCTATGTTATCATCACCAGAAATGTATTGTAAGATGCTAAGCATCATTACTTACTATAACTGAATACATTTTGTATTATACTACATAGCTAAAAAAAATACAAGTATTTATACAAAAAATATTTAACTTTATTATGTACTATTATTTATTTAATATACATAAATG
>UMCT01037776.1_pt1 | contig 27472 bp, 27 predicted proteins | sample 1964291 | NCBI WGS metagenome assembly UMCT01 (sample SAMEA4835974, study PRJEB28245) | human gut metagenome | biome: gut microbiome; material: fecal sample | place: Denmark | collected 2008 | reverse complement strand
TTTCCCATGTCTACTTGACTAGGGTTGTATCAAAAAGAATCATTTTTTAGTTTTCATTTAACATAAGTTAATCTCTTCTAAACAAATCACGAGTATATACTTTATCTTGTACATCATCTAAACAACTATCATAACGATTGGCGATGATTGCTTGACTCAAAGCTTTGAATTCATCCAAATCATTAACTACCTTACTACCAAAGAAAGTTTCTCCATCCTTTAAAGTAGGTTCATAAATAATAACTTTAGCACCCTTAGCCTTAACACGCTTCATAACACCCTGAATAGAACTCTGTCTAAAGTTATCACTATTTGATTTCATTGTTAAACGATAAACACCAATAACTACTTCATGCTCTTCATTTTCAGAATATGTGTTATTATCTTCATATCCATAATAACCAGCCATATTCAATACTCGATCCGCAATAAAATCCTTACGAGTACGGTTTGATTCAACAATAGCTTCAATTAAGTTTTCAGGCACATCCTGATAGTTAGCCAATAATTGTTTTGTATCTTTAGGTAAACAATAACCACCATATCCAAATGAAGGGTTATTGTAGTGAGAACCAATTCTAGGATCTAAACAAACACCATTAATAATATCTTGTGTATTTAATCCTTTCATTTCAGCATATGTGTCTAGTTCATTAAAATAAGATACACGAAGTGCTAAATATGTATTTGCGAATAACTTAACTGCCTCTGCTTCAGTAAAGCCCATAAATAATGTATCAATATTCTCTTTTATAGCCCCTTCCTGAAGTAAAGAAGCAAAAGTATGACTAGCTTTAACTAACTTTTCATCATTCTCATCCGTACTAACAATAATTCTTGAAGGATATAAGTTATCATATAAAGCCTTAGACTCTCTTAAAAACTCTGGACTAAAAATAATATTAGAAGTATTATACTTCTTTCTAACACTCTCCGTATATCCTACTGGAATTGTTGACTTAATAACCATAATAGCATTTGGATTATACTTTAATACTAATTCAATAACACTCTCTACTGCACTAGTATCAAAGAAATTCTTCTTACTATCATAATTTGTAGGGGCTGCAATAACTACAAAATCAGCATCCGAATAAGCATACTCTGCATCTAATGTTGCCTCTAGATTCAAATCCTTCTCTGCCAAATACTTCTCGATATAGTCATCCTGAATAGGAGATTTTCTAGCATTAATTAAATCTACCTTCTCCTTAATAATATCCACTGCCTTTACCTCATTATGTTGAGATAATAAACAAGCAATACTCAATCCTACATACCCTGTTCCTGCAACTGCAATTTTCATATTCGCATACCTCCTGCTTTACACTTCTGTTTCTACTGAATTTTAGACTATATCATAAAATTCCTTTAAAATGGACGTTCCATTTTCTAAAATTTCTTTTGTCTTTTTATAATAATTTTCTGCAGTATTTTCTACATAATACGGATTAATTATTTTTTCATTTTTCCCGGTAATCTCTTTCATTGCCTGACCGATCATACTACTGTCGCAAGTGACATCAATAACACTGTTACCATGTACTCGTCCTCTTTGTCTATCTCCAATATTAATTGTATACCTTCCTAATGACGGTGTTTCAATAATTCCAGATGAAGAATTTCCTATTAATGCCACAGAATTTTTTACTAAATATAAAAACGAATCTACATTCAAGTTTTCATAATAATACGCATTTTCATGTTCATCCACATAATTGAGCCATGAAGAACGTATGATATCAGATTTTGTATCTGCATTCGTCCCCATAAAAATAACACTCATTCCATTCATATTTTCCTGCAATGCAGTCAATACTTCTTTCACCTGATCTTCCATTTTCACATCAGTTAGTGTTTCGGGATGAAAAGCTACAACCCAATATTTTTGTGGAATAAGTTCTTTTACTTTTTCAATTACTTTCTCTTCATCTATCTTGCAACAATTTTCTGCCCCTAATGCCCCAAGATAAAATACTCTTTTAGGATCTTCTCCCAACTGTATTACACGTTTTCTATATTCTTCTGTACTGGTAAAATGATACTGACTCATTTTGGTAATAGAATGACGTATAAATTCATCATAATTGCCATATGTAACTTCCCCACCATGTAAATGCAAAATTGGGATTCTTTGCATAGCTGCTGCAATCGCAACCGCCATCATTTCATATCTATCTCCAAGTATAATTAATAAATCAAATTTATTATTTTCAAAATAATTTCCAAAACAATCTAAAGCTGTTGCCATGCAATGCATCACATTCGCATTACTGTCATTCTCTATATTTAGCGGAATCTCCAAATCGATTTTAAATCCATCCTGTCGTATTATATCTACAGAGTGACCAAACTTATCTTCCAAATGTGAGCCTGTAACCAATACTGAAAACTCTATAGCTTTGTCATTATCTAATAATCTTAAAAAATTTTTTACTATTCCATAATCTGCTCTTGAACCAGTCGCATACGCTACTCTATACTTTCCCATACTAACCTTCTTTTACTGATTTATAATAGTTTCGGCAATTTTAAAATCAAGTTCTGTATCTATATCTATACTGCGCTCTGCCGGCATTTTATATGCGTAACAATCTTCTCTATACAGATTTGTATTTTCCAAAAAAGCCTTCACATCTGCCATATAAATTGCCCCATTTATCCTATAAAACGCTTCTAATTTCTGTCTTTGTTTATTACTGTCTGCCCGCAAAAATCCGGATAACGAATTATTTTCTGGTAAAGTATTACTCCACAATGGCGAATGCTCCATTTCACAAACTGATACAACCGCTATTGCATCTTTCTCTTTAAATAATTCATAAGCTTTTTTTATATCTTCGTACTTTCGCAATGGAGATGTTGGCTGTAAAAGCGTAAATGTATCAAATACAATTCCCATCTCCTGATATTTTTTCAATACTTCTTTTACAACATCCCATGATGACGCTACATCTGATGCATTTTCTTCTGATCGATAAAAAGGTACTTCTGCTCCATATTGTATTGCAATCTCGCCATATCTTTCAGAATCCGTAGAAACCAATATGTGTGAATAAATCTCTGATTTCTTCGCTGCTTCTATGCTATATGCAATTAAAGGTTTTCCATTTAATAATTTTATATTTTTATCTTTCAAGCCTTTCGAACCGCTTCTTGCAGGTATTATTGCTAAATTATTCATCTTCTCTATTCACTCCTTTACAAGAAATCAATTCATCTATTTCAAAATCTTTTTCAGCTTCTTTCCCCAACACCTCATACCAATGAATCGGAGAAATTCCATTTCCTGGTCTTTTACAAGTGATATTCTCTTCGGAAAACATTTCACCTCTCATGATTTTTCTTTTTGCTACAATAGATTTTCTTGCAACGAATATATTGCTTCGTTCAGATTCAGTCACTTCTTTCGTTTCATTTCCAAGCATAATTTCAGCTTTATGCACACCTACACACAATTCTTTTAGTTCTTCTGGTGTAATAGACGCTTTATGATCAGGTCCTGGCATAGCTTTATCTAAAGTAAAATGTTTTTCGATAAATTTAGCTCCCAATCCAACCGCCACAAGAGAAGCAACAATTCCTTCTGAATGATCTGAAAGTCCGATTTTCCAATCTGGTGCTAATTCTTGAAGCTTATTCATGGCAAGCAAATTCATATCTTCCGGCTCTGTTGGATATTGTGTATTACAATGTAATACCGTAAAACTTGTGTCTTTACTTTGTTGCAAAACATTTATTGCATATTTAACTTCATCAATCGTAGACATTCCTGTTGATAGAATTACTTGTTTATTTTGACATTCAATTGCTGCTACCCTCTGTAAATAAGGAAGATTTGTAATCTCTCCTGATGGTACTTTCCATATATTCTGACCGATTTTTTGCAAAAATGAAAAAGATTCAAAATCAAATGGCGTAGAAAAAATCTGAATATCTAAAGTAGAAGCATACTGTACCAATTCCAAATATTCAGTTTCCGTTAATGCCAATTTTTTTAACATATCTAGCTGTGAACCATTTCCATCATTTTTTTTCTGATATTCGGCTTTAGGGGCATATCTTGAAACAAGATTTTCTGGCACAAAACTTTGGAATTTAACTGCATCTGCTCCAGCTTCTTTCGCTTTTTTCATCATTGTTTTTGCCAATTCAACACTTCCATTATGATTGCAGCCAATCTCTGCAACAATTTGAATATCACTCATTTCTAATCTCTCCTCTTTATAACTCTAGCAGGTACACCTACTACAGTTACTTTCTCCGGTATATCTTTAATAATCACACTACCTGAACCAATAATTGCATTGGAACCGATTTTCAATTGACCGTTACACACAGATGAACTGCCCAAAAAAACACTATTTCCTACAATTACATTTCCATTTATAACAGAATTTGTTGATAAATGATTGTGATCACCCACTTTACATTCGTGTTCAATCAAAGCCTTTGTATTTATAACATTATTATTTCCTATCTCTGCATCAGCATTTATTACTGCCATTTTACCTACAAAATTCCCTATTCCCATTTTTGCACTGGCCGATATAATTGCTGAAGAATCAATAATATTGATTATGTTCAATCTTCGTTCTCTAATTCTGTCAAACCATAACTTACGGTATCCAACATCTCCAATAGAAACAAAATAACTATATTTTTCACAATTTAGAATATCTTCAAGTCCCGTACCCAAGATTGGTAATCCCATATGCATACCTTTTTTGTTGCTATCTATGAATCCACATAATTCATATTCTGATTTATTAATTGAATCTGCAACTGACTTTGCATGTCCACCAGCTCCTATTAAAATCAGTTTTTTCATCTAAAATCACCTCAAATCTATTTTCTAAGATACTCTCTCAATTTATTCCAATTTTTTATACCTATTTTAACAAATGATGACACTATTCTTTTATTCATTTTTTACATATGTACATGTGGCTATCAATATAAACTTTTCCATTTAATCCACTCACTTTTATTCTATAAAATCGTTCTTTACTTTATCAAAAATTTCCTTACCCTCAAGACAAGATTGTGAAAAATAAATTTGTGAAACAAATTCCATACCATATCTCATTTCCAAAATATTTTTTATATCTCTTATCCTTTTTGATACAGCTTTACTATCCTCAATCATGTATTCTGGTTCATCTAACGTAAACTGTATAAGTTTTCCTGCTTGATTAAGCTTTATGCCCCCCCACGAATAATGGACTCTGTAATCTATATCTGTGTACACTTTTTATATTAACCATTAAATCCAATTCGGATAATTTTTCATTTTCAGGCACAATACAACAAAAAGTATCTCCCGTTTCAATTAACCATTCTTGTATTTGTAAATATGCATTATAGACTTTTTTCAAAAAATCTGCCGATATTTTCTTTTGTAAATACCAATCCAAATTACCTGGATTTTTGCTTTTTCTCTTCAAAACTCGAACATTTATTTTATGTTGATCTGTATATAAATTCATCCCCATTCTATGATTACCATCGAGAAGCCTCATATCCTTATCTACTATAAATAAAGAATTCGGATCATATCCTTTGCTTTGATATGATGTAATTAATTTTGAGAAAGCCATGTTCCCATCTTCCTCCCGATGTTTATTACCATATGCTGCCCTACTAACCGTATTTTGCCATACAAATGTTTGTTTATTATATTCCACATAATCCTTTATATCCAAATACCTCGTAGTAGCTAGAAACTGATTATGTTCTACATTTCTTCTTAAATTCATTATATCTCCAATAGAAGCACTACATGACTGAGCTGTTCTACTATCATATAAATCTACCAACATCTTTTTTATACTAAACATTTTAATTTTCTCCTCCCAATACTTTCCATTTTATACGATTCAAAATAGTTGGTTTTGCATACTTTTCTGTCCAGAAATGAATATTCGCATCTGATTTTTCTAACTTCTTTTCAAAACTCTTCTGAAAAGTATTTCGTGGCGCTGGTAATATAATTCTTGGATTATTACGAATTATTTCTTGGCTATCTACATTTCTAATTAAAAAGTATTTTTCTACTTCATTAAAAATTTTTTTTCCTTTTTCAGTCAACACTAATACTGCCGAACACCCAAGACTATCTGTAAATTCGGGACATACTTTTTCCATTCCCCACGCATCTCCTATCAATAGATCACTCATAATATTCTGTCCCTTATATTCGCAACTCAAACATCTATTTCTTTCAAACAAACCATCTGTAAAGCATTTCAAAAAGTAACCATCATTTTTTCTAAACGTTATATGTTCAGTTCCATTCTTAAATTGAAACTTCAATCCATAATTTAAGCATCCTTTTGTTTTATCTCTCATAGACACTTTAATAATTGAACTTTCACTCATTCTTTCCTCTTCAGCTAAATATTTTTTCCATATTTTACGTTCTATAGATCCATGACATACAACTGCCAGCGTAATTAATTTATCACTTTTAACACACTTTTTTACTGCTGCAACTTGACATGGGACTCCTGAAAAAAGTACTATTTTTCCCTTTTCTACAATCTGCTTGATTTTCACTATGCAATCATTTAAGTCACTTTTCACATATTTTGATCCCATCATTTTTTTGCAAATTTCTATCTCATTAGAAACAATATGTTTGGGCATAAACTTGTCATCATATATACAACCACAAACATATCCGTCCATTTCTAATACTTTTTGTGCTATTTGAAAAAAAACACCGCCTGACGAACTTACTTTTCTGATTTCATTGTTTTTGTTTTTAACTATATATCCCTCAATACAATTCAGTTCTTCTATATCTTCAGGTTTATTCAATTCAATACATACTCTTTCACATCTATTGCAATTAATACACTTTTGCAAATCAATTTCTGGATGTATGTTTTCATCAAATGATATTGCTTTGGTTGGACAAGCTTCTGCACATGCTGAACAAGAGTAACATTTTTCTTTAAAATCAAAATTTATCATATTATTTAAAACACTCACTTAAAGGAACTATTTCTGCACCATCTTTAATTACATAATTATATATTTGTTTAATTAACTTTTTCGCTTTTTCATCTGTATTTAATTGCCAATAATGAGTATATATAACAAATGGCACTTTTCTTGCTTTGCAAATATGGTACTCATAAATCAGCCGTTCATAATTATCTATTGTATATGCATTCAGTTCTTTATGCTTTCCATAGTTCATAATACCTGGATACTGTACTTTTTTTACTATCCTAAATCCCCAACGAATTATAAAATTATATATATATCTTAAATTTACTTTTCTATCTCTCACCCCAATAATGCCAGAGTAATTCATTTGAAGATCTTCTAATACTGAAATAGCTTTTTTATCAATACTATTATTAGGTGCAACAAATACTGATATATTCATACCTAACAATTTCTCTAAATGTTTTTTTCCTTTCGGTATTTCCTCTTTTAATTGACTACTACTTTTCCATTTCATTTCAGCAAGCCATTTGTTTTCACTTAGCTGATATTCATGTGAATAGCCATGTAACAATATATCAACTTTTCCCTGTTTATATTTTTTCTTTAAATATTCTAATAATTCTGTATTTTCAGCTATATCATAATATCCCATTCCAATTTCTTTTCCATATGGAAACACATCATCTCTATGAACTGGAACCGTATACGGCACAACTGAAAGAGATACACAATCATCCTCATTTAAAAAATCATATGCTCTTTGTAAATCTTTAGGTTTTGTAAAATATGATGTATCATCATCCCGAATAGCAACTTTCATTTTTTATCCTTTCGTCATCTCGAATAACATGTTTTCTAAATACTCAATCGAATCCCTTCTCTGTTCCTCCAAAATCGGAATCACATTTTTGTAATCTATAGAAATATCTTCTGCAGTCAAATTATCCATATTATGAATTATTCTATTTGATAATCCAAAGATATTTAAAGCACTATATAATCTGGAATTTTCAGATGATTCCTCTGAATCACTGCTTTTACAAAAAGAGAAAAAATTTCTTTGGAAATTTATCGAAAACATAGTTCCATGAAATGAATCTGTACAAATTAAAGCAGCCCCTCTTATCAATGATAAAAATTCTTTAGGACCTCCCCATACTTTTTTATAATCATTATTTTCCATTTCTAAATATGCTGCCGGAAGACTTATTATTTTCCAATTTGTTAATTTTTGTATCTTTTCTACAGCCCTTCTATGTTCTGATTTTTCTCCCAAAAAATAAACCAAAATATATGGCTCTTTAGGTATCTCAAACTCGCAATATTTTCCCCACTCTTTAGCAGATAATAACAATGTTGGATCTAATACACATTTAACTTCTTTTTGTGTAATACGGCTTAACAATTGCGCTCCATCCTGCTCTCTGCATGATAAAAAGGAAAAATTAGATAATTTTTTTCTATATTCCTTTTCTTTCTCGTCAGATAATGATTTTACCGCTAAGCTCGGACCATAACTGCCTTTTTTCGATTTGTTTTCAACAAATGGTAAAAAAAATGCTTCCGGCGAGTTCGCAACAAAAGGATTCCAAGTCTGGTCACTACCTACTACATATCCATCATATACTGGTGGATTTTCCATTAACTGCTGTGTGGTTGTATATTTCTTTTTTCCTACATGCAAATATGTTTTATAAAACTGTTCAAATAATTCATTCTTTTCCTTTATTTTTTCTCTCGAATCAGCCAACGCTCGATATTTTTTTCTTTCTTTAATATACACTGGCATTCTTTTTATTCTTAATTTAAGCATTTCATATCTTGATAGAGAATTATCTTGTTTAAAATCTATTAACTCTGCCTGATAGCCTAGTTGTTCTACCTTTTCCTGCAAGGCAAGAGCCTGCAGCATTGTACCGTAATTATAATAATGATGATATGTAATTATTCCTATTGTTTTCATAATTTATTTCTCCTAACGATGTAAATATTTTGCTAACATTATTTTTCCTTTTCTCATTATATTAATTATCAATTTTCTATTAGCAGCAATCAAAGCAACAAGAATTATTAATTGTATTATTACAGGCACTATAGTAAATCCACCTAAACAGACTATGAATTGTACAACTAACAAGATATACATTATTGTATGTTTTAGAAAATTCACTCGTATATGTATATATCTTTTACTTCTTTGTAATCTAACTAACCAAATAACAATATTAGACACAAGTGTTGCAACTGCAGCACCCATTACACCAATATAAGACACTAATACAAAATTTAATATGGTATTTACGACTGCACCTATCATAGTTGAATATGAGAATATTTTAGTATCTTTTACTGCTGTAAAAATGCTCCCTAAAAAGCCAGCCAAACCACCAAAGACGAAAGAAATCATCAATGGAGGAACATATTTCCATGCTACAAAAAAGCTCTTTGCATATAAAATATGTGCAAATGGAATAGTTAATATAATTAACATTGAACAACACAAAACTAAAAAACCATTATATGCCTCATACATATCAGCAACAAAATGATCACTATCTTCTGGATCAAAATCTTTTATGGCTGATAACTGCCATGCCTGCGTAAATATATCACTACATGCAGTCAGCATAGTCGGTATTTTATATGATACCGTATAAATTCCATTCGCAGTTGCACCTAAAATCCATGTAACAATATATCTATCCGATGAACTATTAATCCACCAACCAATTTTATTAAAAATTAATGGGAACCCAAATTTTTGCAATTCCTTAACTGTAGTTTTATTTACTTTATTAAACTTAATGTGTTTATGTATTTTCAGTCGTACAGATCCCCAAGCTACAGCCATAAAGGTTCCCAGGTAATTAGCTATTAAATATCCATTTAATCCACACTTCAGCACAACCAACAAAACAACATTTAATACACATGATGCTATTGTGGTAATCAAACTCATTTCAACCATATATTGTACTTTATCAATGCCTCTGGCATAATTAGTCAGTACATTATACAGTCCTGTAGACAATACCATTAAATAAAATGCAACTAAATATGATGTATTAATTTTAAAGAAAGGAAGTATTCCTATCATAATTGTACAAATAGCACATAACACCATTCCCTTCAGGCAAACAAATAACCCGCTTGATATTACTTCATCGGATTCATACTCTTTATCAAAGCAAAATCTTAATATTGCACTTTCGATGCAAAGGATAATGATTGGTAATACCAAATTGGCAGAAGTACTTACTATGTCCCCGATTCCATAGTCTGCTGTGGATAAACAATTAGTATATAAAGGAACCATAAGGAATGCTATTATCTTAGGACCAAAACTACTTATCCCAAACAAAATAAAATTTTTCGATAAATATTTATATTTCTTATTCATATGAATTGCTCGTTACTCCTTGACCCAACGTCACTCTAATAAATGATGTTCTTTCTACTGAGCATAACATCACCGCAAATTGCGTTACGAAAAGACTATTCCAAAATACCGATTGACCAAATATTGAAATGATACATGTTAAAACATAACATTTACTATATAAATCTGATTCTTTCCATATATTCCAAAAAAGTTTCAAATATAAAAGCAATCCAAATACACCGTAAATTAACATGCAATTTCCAATAGCATTAACAAAGCCCAAATATGAAAGATTAAGACTTAATTTATATTTACTTAATGCCACTTCTCCAGAACGCATATAATTCTCTACATTCATATATGGTATTCCTAATACTTTATAGATCAAAGGTGCAGCCCAAAACAATTGAAATCCCAACACAAGCCTAACTGAATTAGATGTATTTGTAACCGAAATATTCGTCAACTTATTTAATGCCATTGAAAAAATACTCAAGTTTGAAAATGCTCCTATACCTATTATCAAAACACCTACTATCATTAACGAATTAAAATATTTCCCTTCGCTTCTGGCACTTACAAACGCATAAAACAGCCATATTACTCCGGTCATTAATATTCCCGTTGAAGATGTCGATAATAAAATGCTTATCGAAATAAATACCATCCAGATATGCTTTTTTCTTTTCATACACATACATAAAAGCGGTAATATCCATGTACAGTATGCTGCCGGTTCTAAAAAGAAAGAATGTGGTCTATCATAACCCAATAAATAATTTTCGCTATTTGACTGCAAAAATGGAAATATATTAATTGTAGACACTGATTGTCCCAATATATATACCTGGAAAGATTGGTAAAAAATTCCAGCCATAACAATAATTCCTATAATTTTCCAAACCCTAAATAGATTTTCTTCATCAACCTTTTTATATATACACGATAAAATTAATAAGTATAAAACTCTCTCTACCCAGAGTCCTGTATTAAATCCAGTTATAAACATCCTGAAAAAATCATGTACTATCATAAATAGAAAAAATATAAATAATGGTTTATATAAATAAAATTCTCTATATTTTATAAAATAAATAGCTACAACAGCAATTACACAAATTAATCCTAAATGAAGACCTGCAATTTCATACTGATTGATCAGGCAAAACAATGGGATAAAAATTTCCATCAAACTTATCTTCTTTTTTTGTCTATTATTTATTCCTTCATTCATTATTTTCCCTCACATCAATAAAATCTTTCTAAGGCTTTGACTACGCCATGACCTCTTTATACCAATTCACATATTTTTCAGACATAATATCAATCGAAAACATATTACCTATTTCAATAATCTCTTCATATTTCCAATTTTTATCCAATGCTGTCTTTAATGTATCTGTAACTGATTCATTACTTCTATCTTTTACTTTTAACATTGCTTCTGGATAATATAAATCCTGTGTTGCATCTAAATCCTCAAAGGTAACGCATGGTACTCCATGCATATATCCCTCAACAATAGGCAATCCAAACCCATCATTTAAACTCAAAAATAAATTTACATCACAGAATTTCCAAAAAATATCCATTCGATCATTAAATCCGCCTAAAATAACATTTTTATGTAATTGATATTCCACAATTTTTTTTCGGACTTCTCCATTATCTACTTCTCTTCCCCAAAGCACCAACAGGGTGTTTTCAAATACTTTTGTATTTTTCAATATTTCTACTGCTTGCATTTGATTTTTGTTTTTGGTTATATTTCCCACGAAAAAGAGAATTTTCTTACCATTTTTTTTGCTATGCTGCAAATAAGCATATGTATCACTCAACTTTGGATATAAATCATTCTGATTCAAACAATCGCTATAATATTCCTGAAACTTTTCTTGCGTTAAAGTGCCTTCTTCTCGAATAAACTTTGTATCATTTTCATCGTTTTTTTTCGTTCCATTCGTAATAACAGTGATATTATTTGCTTTTTTTCCTAAATAGTTTTCTTCTATTCTGGCTTTCATACCACTACTAATTACACTAATTGGTATATTGTTTTTTTCTGCTTTTATTAAAAAATCACGTTCTATCTGCTTTTCATATACCGGTGCAGAAACCGAATCATTCAAACCAATTAAACCATGTAAAGTAACTGTATACCTTACTTTCATTTCTTCACAAATTCTAATATAGCTTTCTGTAATAGTTCCTATACCATGTATATGAACTATATCCGGTTTTTCCATTTGAATTTGTTTTCTAACATATCCACCATCTACTTCATAAAAAACATGTCTGGCTCTATCTTTTACTGTAACACCATTCGCAAAAAATGCTTTTATTCCTATTAACCAATCCTTTAATTTTGCATTAGAAAAGAACTGTCCCCATGTATGAGAAAGGATTTTAAAATTCTTTTCATTTTTTCCCTTTGTAATAACTCGTGTTAATAAAACAACATTTTCTAATTCGGCCACTGAACTTACTATATTTTGAACCATTATTCCAAATCCAGTCTTATTTTTAGTAAATTCAATTATATTGTCATCATATATATACGGAGCAATAATCATTACTTTCATTTATATCGTCACCTAAAAAAATTTGTTTTCTGATTTTAATTCATAATAATGTTGTTCGTTTCTCATTTTAAATACTTTCGCCGGATGTCCTCCTGCAATTGAACATGATGGAATATCCGATACAACAACGCTTCCAGCTTGAATAATAGCCCCTTCACCAATTTTAACCCCTTGTAAAATTGTAACATTTTGCCCAAGCCAAACATTGTCTTCTATCACGACATCACCGTCTATAGTCGTTTCGTCATAAGGAATAGATTTTCCCTCATAGTTATGATTAGAGGTTAATATCAATATTCCTCCTCCTGAATGAAAATTATTTCCAATAGTAACATTTCCATTTCCTGTAACTTTCATCCCATTAAAATGACAATTATCTCCGATATAAGTCTTAGATGTAAATTTACTCCAATGGTTTATATGTAATCCCTTTCCATATTGCTTGGCTGTTTTTTTACATAGATTTGTATAAAAACCTGTTCGTATTTTTTTTATAATTTTTCCTATCATACGCTTTTCTCCAATACTTCTGATAAAAGTCTATGTTCCTTATAAAGACAAACATATCCCAATTCTTTCAATTTATTAAAATTTTCAGGATTACTCATATTATCTATTATTATTGGAATTGAATTGCATAATGCCTGATTCAATACCGTTGAATAAAGCGAAATTGCGGCACCAGATTGTAATAAAGATTGCTCTATCGAAATTTGGGTTGTATCCTCTACATCTGCAAAAGTAAATATCTTTTTAACAATATCCATATTAGAATATCTCGGATGTGGACGTATTGAAATTTTATTTCCACTCTTATATAACTGTTCCAATATTTTTGATATTTCCTTTAATACCTCTTCCGATTCTGCACCTAAATAATATGTATAATCATATTTCTGTGTTCTGATCAGCTCTCCATCGAATTTCAAAGAAGCCGGAACTTCAACAACAAACTGATTTTTATCTGCCTTCATAGAAGCTAATATTTTTCCATAGTATTCATCCCAAATATAGCATTCATCAAATTTAAAGAACGAATCTCTCATATAGTACATTTTTTCTCCATGCATGACATCTATATGCTTGATATTTCTTTGTTTACAGTAAGCTGTCAGTACTGAAGACGTAAAAGAGTATTCCGCACAAACCGCTATTGCTTCAGGTGAATATTCTTCAATGGCAAAACTATATCTTCCAATTTTAATCAAACATTTTAAAATAAACTGCCAAGAAAATGGATATCTACATATTATTCCTTTTATAAACTTTTTATCTTTTGCAGTTAATAAAGTTCCTTCTACCGGATTACTTTCAATTGCTTTATACCTTTTTTTCAAAGACTTTGGCAAAATGTTTTCCGGTTTACCATCTCTAAAAAATACCAAGTTTTTATGCTCTAGCCGATTCACCTGAACCTTTTTTCCATATTTGAACCAATAGAGAATCGCCACTGGAAATGAAACCAGATTTAACAAAAAAGTGATTCCTTTTCCATTAAACTGCATCTGACACTTATACTGAAAATACGATCTTTCAATCTCATCTCGTGGATTTCCTAATTTAGCAATGTATTTTTTTTGTTTACTGACATCATATGAGAATAATGCGTCTTGCCTTCTTTCCAAAAGAACAGCCATTTTACGCAGCATATCATTCATACCCATAATTAACTCACCTTTTTAACGTACCGCACCTTTTTCCAGCATCCATAAATTAAATTTTGTAAAGTCAAAAATAACGATGCAATACTATTCTTATTATCTGCTTCCTTGAATAACTTATAGTGCCATTTTACTAATTTTAAATAGCCATGATTAGATATTGATCCTGACCGTTTTCTATACTGTGCCAGCACTTTATCATAATGATAACAGTTTGCCTTTTTGATTACTTTCAGCCACATGGCATAATCGTTATTCTTTTTAATATCTGCAATCTGTATTTTGCCAATCTTCTCCGCATCATACATTACGGTCAAACACCCCGGCCAACAATAACGATACATTCCCATTTTCGTAATCTTCTTAGGTCCGGTTACTTTCACTCCATTCGTCACATCATTTTCATCAATTTCTTCATAACTAGTATATGAAAAAGAGTATTTATTTTTTTTCATATACTTTATTTGTTCTTCCAGCTTGGTCGGATACCATAAATCATCACTGTCCAAAAATGCAATCCACTTACCCTTTGCATTTTTTAATGCTTTATTTCTTGATACGGCAGCACCAGAATTTTTTTTGTTTTTTAAATAAATAATTCGGTCATCATCATACTTCGATACAATCTCATCTGTATTATCAGTTGAACAATCATCAACTATCAACAGTTCCCAATTTTTGTATGTTTGCTCTAATACAGATTCTATTGTCTTACTAATAAATTTCGCAGTATTATATGAGGGCATTATTATTGAAACTAACTCGTTCATTACTTCAATCCTTTTAGTAGTTCTTTTGCTTCGTTCTGTTTTTTATCGTATTCTTCTTTACTTATCTGTTTTGTTTGGAGAAGATAATCCCCATAATCTGCAGCAGTTACACTACCTTCTTCTGTAATTCCCTCCTGCTTAATAAATGCTTTTTCAACAGTTTTAAAAAGAATTTTTAAATCACGCCCAAAAGAAACATGTTCTATATACTCCAAGTCATACTGCAATTTTCTATCCCATGAAATTGCATTTCTGCCACTTACCTGTGCAAGCCCAGACAATCCAGGTTTTGCAGTATGACGCATTCTTTGTTCTTCTGACATAAACACCATATCTCGAACTAACTGCGGACGTGGCCCTATCAGTGTCATCGTGCCATTTAAAATGCAAAATGCTTCTGGCAGTTCATCCAAAGAGGTAGATCTAAGCCATGCACCAAATTTTGTCAGACGCACTTCATCGGGCAGCAAGTTTCCCTCTGCATCTTTCTTGTCTGTCATAGTCCGAAATTTATACATTTTAAAAATTCGTTCTTTTCCCGTTTTCGGATCAATCAGTCCAGGTCTATATTGAGTAAACAACACTGGACTTCCCAGTTTGATTCGAACCAGCAGAGCGATGATTGCATACAGCCAACAGAATACAATAATTGCCAATCCAGAGCAAAAAATATCAATCGCTCTTTTTATGTATCTTTCGTAAAATCCCATTTTACGGTACAATTTATGATTTTTTTCTTTCTTCATAAATCTCTCCTAAAACACTTCCTTATTCAAAGCAAGCCTTTATTACTTCAATAATTCTATCCTGCTGCTCTGCTGTCATTTTATTGTCACTTGGCAGACATAATCCTCTTGTAAAAATATCCATACCTACATCAGCTACTCCGCCTGCAATATACGCATTTGATCTGGCACGTCCGTTTCCATCTCTGACAACAAATGGATTCAAACGATAAATCGGCTGCATATGCATTGGTTTCCAAATTGGACGCCCCTCAGCATTAATAGATGCAATCGCTTCCAGAATCTCTGTCGGGCAAGACTTTCCTGTTTCTTTTACATAGCACACATCCTGCTCGCCACGAACCTGTTTGCACATGGCTTCCTTATTAATAATCAGACAAGACAGCCAATAGTTTGGTTCAGAGTTTTCCAGATCCATTGGATTCATAGATACCGGCAGTCCTTTTAAGCCCTCTTTATATCTCTCATAAATTGCTTTCTTCTGTGCAATATGTTCTTTCAGGTAAGGGAACTGTCCACGAACAACACCAGCAACCACATTACTCATACGATAGTTGTATCCCAGTTCTTCATGCTGATACCATGCAGCATTTTCCCTCGCCTGAGTAGACCATTTACGAACCTTATTTGCTGCTTCTTCATCATCTGTCAGGAAGCATCCACCAGCACTGCCGGTAATGATCTTATTTCCATTAAAAGAAATAGTGTTATATTTTCCAAATGTACCTGTCTGCACGCCTTTATATGTAGCTCCCATAGATTCTGCTGCATCTTCTACTAAAATGGCACCATGCTTTTTAATGATTGCATTTAACTCATCTACTTTACCAGGTGTACCATACAAATGTGCAACCACAACTACTTTTGTATCTGGATAAATTTCAAATGCTTTTTCTAACGCAACCGGATCCATATTCCAAGTATCATACTCTGTATCAATAAATACAGGTTCTCCGCCTTCGTAGACTACCGGATTTACAGTTGCATCAAATGTCATATCAGAACAAAATACTTTTTTCCCTTCTAATGCACCATGTCCAACTTTTGGCATACCATAAGCTTCAATACCAGCTAGCTTCATAGATAAATGTAAAGATGCAGTACCACAAGATAAACCAACTGCATATTTACAACCAATCTTTTCACAAGTCATTGCTTCTACTTGGTTAATATTTTCCCCTACAGTAGACATCCAATTTGTTTCATAAGCTTGTGTCATATACTTTAATTCTTCACCATGCATAGTTGGGCTTGAAAGCCAAACCTTTGATTCAAATGCCTTAAATTGATTATTCTTATTAAACATACTATTTCACCCCTTGATTTATTTCTTCTGGTCTTCTAAATGTTGGTACAACACTTCTCAATGCTTCTCTAGCATCGTTGTCATCTTCAGATTCAATTGCGTTTCTTAATACTTCAAGTTTTTCGTCGATTTCTTCTTTAGAAAGCGGTGTATCCTTTTCAATGAAGATCAAATCGTTATCTGTTTTTGTTAATGTTTGACTATTAATTAATAGTTCTTCATATAATTTTTCTCCAGGACGCAATCCTGTTTCTACAATTTCGATATCATGAGCACCGGATAGTTTGATCATGTTTTGTGCTAAATCTAAAATCTTAACGGGTTGTCCCATATCAAGTACAAATAATTCTCCATTTTTTGCCATAGCACCCGATTGAAGTACCAATTGACTTGCTTCTGGTATTGTCATAAAGTAACGAATAATTCGCTTGTCTGTTAATGTTACAGGTCCACCTTTGGCAATTTGTCTTTTAAATAATGGAATTACACTTCCTGCACTTCCTAAAACATTTCCAAAACGAGTTGCACTATATTTTACTTTTCCATAAGTACTAGCAGATTGAACCATCATTTCACACATACGCTTCGTTGCTCCCATTACATTGGTTGGATTTACTGCTTTATCAGTAGATACCATCATAAAGCGTTGTGCTTCATATTTTTCACAAAGTTCAATCAAATTTCTAGTTCCAAACACATTATTATAAATAGCCTCCACACAATTGTGTTCCATTAAAGGAACGTGTTTATGTGCGGCTGCATTAATCACAATTTGAGGATGATATTTCTTAAATATTCTTTCTAATGCTTTCTTATGTGTAATTGAACAAATTTCAATTTGTAGATTTAAATCATTGCCATAGGCAATCTTTAATTCTTGTTGTACATCATAAGCACCATTTTCATAAATATCTAAGATAACAATCAATCGTGGTTCCATCTTAGCAAGTTGTCTACAAAGTTCAGATCCAATGGAACCTCCACCACCAGTAATTAAAATCACCTTATCTTTATAATAAGCATTGGTAGCTTCATTTGTGACAGCCAATGGTTTTCTAAATAACAATTCTTCAATATCAAATTCTCTTAAGTTACGCTTACTTCCTGCAGTATATAGTGTTGGATAGTCATATACCTTTACTTTATATCCAGCATTCTTATAATGTTCATATAAACATTTCTTTTTAGCTACATCCATTGTTGGAATCGCAAATACAATTTCTTGTACTTCGTAAGCCTTTAACTTATCTAAAGTCGTATCATCCGCATACCATACAGGAATGCCATGCACTTCTCTACCGGCTTTTTCTTTATTAATATCAATAAAACAACGAGGCGTATACACTGCATTTTCATCATTCAATAAATCTTCTGCAAAACTAGCACCAACACGTCCAGCACCAACAATCGCAATCTTGATCTTTTGAACCTCTTTATTCGTATCCGTTTCAATACTTGAAAATCTATATAGTAACTTTGCAAGAAACTTACCCTTTTTCGTTACGTTATCACTATATAAATAGCAATATCTATAAATCATACGAATGGTAATTGCACCCAATAAGTTTACACAAACTAAACTTAGAGTTCTCGCAAAACTCATTCGTTGAATTGGCATTGCCATTTGAACTACATATAGAAGTATAAATGCTACACCATCTGAAACAATCATACGAATATAGCCTTGAATACCGCCATAACGCCAAATCTGACCATAAATATGACCAATTAAACGACATACAAAGATAATCGCAAATGCGAGTATTGTTAGTTTTAAAGATTCTGAGTTTGTTAATGATTCGTTTCCACCATACAACCATATTAATAATAAGGAAGATATCGCATAAACAATCACATCATACACAACCAAAGACCAACGCGTATTATTTTCTTTTCTATTTTTACTCATCCAAATCTCCCATTCCATAAAAAAAACTCGCTAAAAAACACGAGTCAATACATAATCATTCTATAAATAGATACACTTCTCCCTACCTAAAGCAAATAAAAAGATGAACAATTCAATTAAAAATGCGGAAAACCAGCTATTTTTAATATCCTATGTATGTACCCTATAAATACTGATTCTAAAAATAAACCGTACCCTTCCCAAGAATAACAGTTGCTTATATATTATAGCCTAATACCCCCCCGTCAATGAACATTTGTTACTTAAGCTTAGGTGAAAACATTAAATATATTTAATATTACCCTTATTTAAAACGCATAAGCATCATATAACAAATTAAAAATATTTTTTAGAAAATTTCCTTTAAATAAAGACATTTTCATATTAAGTTAACAACTGTTTTATAACCATAATGATGTAATCGGTTACACAAATGTTATTGCATTGACAACAAATGGATTAACCCTTATCATCTTAAGTACAAAAAGATCTTTTTCCGGAGTGAGAAAGATATTATTATTTTTTTCAAAGAAACGAAGTTCATGGTGAGCTTCGTTTCATTTTATAGTCATTTGTAGTTGTAAACAGCAAAATTATCATAATGATAATTTCATCTTCAATTTTCCGCTTAATAAATCATAAAATTCTTAATTAAAAAACAAACCAATTGGTCCACATAACTTGAACCATTGTAGCATTAAATTAATGCTACAATGATTACACAGATCACTGGATTTTTATATTTTCGATAACTCATATCAGATTCAATCAGATATTTTTAAGTTAATTTTTGGAAGGCTTTATTTTGCACTTTTATTTGATGGCATACATCTTCTGTTAACGCATTAATGTTCTTTTGTGTATCACTATCCTTCGCCGTAATACCAATAATTGTTTGGCAATTCTTTCCTAGTTGCACTATACTATCCAAAAACTTTTTCATGTCATTAGGTACAATACTATGTTGAACTGGCTCATCAAATATTAATACCCCAGGATGATTTCCCATTTCACTCATAGAAACTTGTAATAATGCTATAGTATACGCCCAAATACCTCTTATATTATCACTTGCAAAAGAATCGAATTTCATATCAAACTCTTCAATAATTGGTAAATAAGTATCTTCTGAAATTTTAATTTCATTCTTATTTATAACGCTCTTATAATTATAATTTTCTAAATTAGATACAAAATATTTACACAATAATTTGATTTTTTTATAATCATTTTCTGAAAATTTATTTTTTGGCAACTCCTTTTTACTTTGTAAGTATGTATTCCAATCATTTGAAAGATTAATGAAGGTCTCCTTTTGTTCCTCTATATACTTTGATAACCTATCTAACTGATCAATTTTAGTCTGTAATGCTATTTTTTTATAAACTAAAGATTCTGACAGATTTTCATTTACAGCATATAAATCACTTCTCAATGTTTTTGCTAATCTTCTTAAAGTAAATACCTTTTCTTCTAATAATTGCAACTTTTCATCCAATTCTTTCTTGTTTTGTACATGACTTTCTTTTGCGTATTCCAACATTTCTTTTTGAGCATTTAAATGCCTAATATTTTCATCAATACTCATTATGTCATTTCCTTTAACAGCAGGAAGTAATGAATCTTGTATATGTTGATGACAAACTGGGCAAATATCTTTAGATGTTAAACAATTGAGTTCTGAACCTAATCCTCTAAGTTTTGCAGCATCTTTATTATTAGTTAAATCCGTATCAATTATTTCTAAATTATTATTTAAACTTCGTATAGATGCTTTTTCTTGTATTATTTGCTCTCGCATCAATTTTATGTTTGTCTCATATGAAGCTATATCATCCTCTGTCTCATTAAGTTCTTCTTGTAAACTGTCAAAATTATCAACTACTTTAGGTTTTATACTTTTAATTTCACTATACTCTTTTTGCAATTTTATAATATATTCTTGTATGTTTTCTTTATCTTTTAGAATATGAAGTTTTGTTAAATCCTCATTAGTCAATACACAAGGTTCTATTGGTATATCAATAATCTCGCATTCTTCTCTACGACATGCATTAATAATATCTCTTACCAACAATTCCCAATCTCTCATTATCCTATCTTTTTCAGACTTCAATTCGTCTTTTTTCTTTTCATTACTTAAAGTATCTAAATTCATAATAAATTCTAATACTCTTTTTTTAGAATTCTTAATTCCTAGTACAGGCATGCCTGAAAATAAGTCTGCCCACCCGTGCTTCTGTTCAATAAACATACATGAAAATATTAATTGTAAATATAGTTTTCTTTGATTTCCATCTGTAGTAGGTACAATTGGAAGTTCAAGGTGTAAAAATTTCTCCAAAAAATAATGAAAACCTTGTTTATTGATAGCGGAATTTGGCATATGCACATAAGTATCCTCAACAAATACAGCATCTTTAAGCTTATCCATCTTTGCATGATAAACAGTAATAAGCCTATTATCTCTATTTTGCATTTTGGCAGTCCGATAAAGAGTAGCCTCTTCCCTCCCATTTGATATTTGTAAATATATTTTTGATTCCAAAACCGCTAATTCTTTGTCATCGTGCTCAATATATGTTTTATATACTGATGTTAAAACCTTTTCACCTTTACCTCCAATTATCTCTTCAAATCCTAAACCATAATAAATAGCCTCTAATATAGAACTTTTTCCACAAGTATTATCTTCGCTTACCAATAAATTAAGTCCTGATTTAAACTGTTCATCAACACCATACAATCCATCTTCTGTTTGTATTTCTATCCTTACTCGATCAATTCTCAACATTTTTACACCTCCACAAAGACCTTAATTGATTGATTTTTGCATTTGTTAATTTTGTCCCTAATTTGTTCAAAGAACTTCTTTCTCTAACCAAAACATTCTCTTTTTCAACCATGTCGACAAGTTTTTCACCTTTTTCCGTTAGCTTAAATGTTCCTTTTTTTTGTTGAATTACCAATTCATCTGCGATTGCATATTTTATCGCCCGGTTAACCACAGGATCAAATCGAACAACAATATAATCTATTCGATTATTCACATAATCAAGTAAATCTATCATATATTCTTTTTTATTTAATGCATTTGAAATAATGTGTAATTTAATTAAAGAACAACCTGCTCGGCCTTTAGAAGATTTAAATATAATCATACATACCTGAGCTATTTTATAACTTATACGATAATTATAAGGCACAGCATCCGGCTTAGACTGGAAAACAATCTCATCTGTTAGTAAATAATTATCCATATTTTCCTCTACTTTCTAAATTCCATTGAACAATCAGCTAACCACATACTTATGATATCAATTTTCAATTCTGATATTGATGCTGACTCGAAATATTTAAAATCTTTACTTAATTTTTGCTCAAAATCTCCTAATATTTCATTGAAAATCTTAAAATTCAAACTATTATCCATATTCATTCTAGTTTTTAATGATACCTCTCTTTTATATGCTTGCTCTAAGTTGTGAACATCTTCGTAGATTTCCGCATAAGACACTCTTAATTTTTGCATTATTACTAAACCTTTTATATACGCCTCAACATATGTATGCACTGCATCTTTGAAAAATTCATCATTGTCATTTACATCATTCATCACAGCTTTTACTTTCCGCTTAATATTATTTACTTTATCTGATTCACATTGATTCCAATCCACTTGCTTAACATTTATTATTGTCAAATTTAACTTTTTATCACTTAAAGATTCTCGAATAATTCTCGTAATCTCAAATTTAAAATCTTCTGCCACTTTTATTATAATGGCAAAATCATCTGCAATATGATCATATCTTTCAGGATTGTCATGCTTAGCTTTCATAACTTCTTTTCTTTTAGATTCTGCATGTTTAAGAAGTCTAGAATCCTTATTTTCTGGAATAACAAAATGCCATTCATGTATCAAAGGAACACCCAATTCCTCCAATCTTTTTTTATAGTTTGCATCAAGCAATTTACCTATATCACGTGTCATTTTATCTCTTAAATGCTCATATAACTCATCGTCTGAATAATTTCTTTCTGGAAAATAACACTGATTAACAATTCCATTTCTTGTAAAACCTTCAATCCCAGCATCTCCTCCTTGCACTGCTGGAATTTCTGTATAATGTTGATCCTGATATCTAAGCCGATAACATGACTGGCATAATTCCTCCCAAGCATTTCCATCTAAATTCCCATCATAAAAATCTAAAATCATCTTTCTATCCCACCTAACAATGTTATAAATACTTTAATTTCAAAGATTGGCATAATTTATTACCACTACTATAAGTAACCTTATCCTTTCTCTATTTCTTCTCCAAATTTATTTTATATATTATAACATAACATCACTTATTAAAATAACTTTTGACGTCTAGGACCCATAATTTTAGGAATCAATTTTAAATTATTTTTTTTAATACATAACCAAATAAATATTGTTTTATCCAGACCAGTCTTAAAAGAGTATTAGTTATAAAATCGAATAAACATATACCACATTAAAATTTTTTGACTTTGAAATCGACAAGAACGATGGCTGATTTAAAATGGTTAAAAAAAGACTCGGACAACTAAATGTTACCCGAATCAAATATCAATAATAAACTGTTTAAGGGATATGTCCGCCTTTTAAATTTTTGAACGCAAATTTACCTAATCCAAATAAATTGCGTTCTAAATAAGATTTATTAACCAGTTTAACACTCTTCTTTTACATTACATTTAACAATTTTATGAACCACTTGATTATATTCATCAATTAATTTAATCTCAACTTCATATTGTGTAGAACATTTTAAAACAGGTGTCCCCATTAAAAGTGTATACATTGTTGTATCAATTTTTATCAAACTGTTTATATCGGATATTTTCTGAATTGAATATACGTCTAATACTTTAGAGGCTTCTATTTCCATTTTTAAAAGAGAATTTTGTTTTCTTAATCTTTCTATTTCATTAAACTTTTCATGGAACAAAAAATCTAACGTAAAATCAGTTAAATCATGAGTTAAAGAACTATCTGCTGCTATACTACCACATTTAGAAATTATTCGTTTTACAGAAATACATTTTAACTCTCTTAACTTTATGGCTGAATCATGTGCTAAAAAACTAAAATCCGTAGCATTCATTCTATAAAACATTTTGTTGCCATCAGGATTATCAACTGGATGATAAGCATCTTGTAACCTTTGATTTTGACTTATCGATGTAATCGGAAATGCATATACCATTTTATTGTCTACTTTAAAAACAATTCCCATGTGCTTATAACTCATTTCTGGTTTTAAATTGTTTCCCCACTGAATCCAACATACATCCCATTTTCTATATCTAGAAGCATACCGATATCCAGATTTTAACGCAGTCATATAATGATCATAAGATTGCGCAGCCCTATCTGGTTGTATTTCATTTGTTGATGATAATACGGTAAGTAACTTTCCTAAACTTTTAAGCAGTGATTGATACATATAAACCTCCTAACGGTTGAATATTATAAAAGGTAGGCTTGTGCCTACCAATTATGCGGACTAAGCGTCCTGATGAAACAGTAGTACCTTACGGTCTACAATTATGCGGACTAAGCGTCCTGATATTTTTTTACAAGAATATTATGCAATATTTATCATCAAAAATCAACAATCTTTATAAATTATTTTATGAATACTCATCTAATAACACCTAGAAAATTTCAAATCCAATAGCCATAGCACATTGGTCGACAGAATTACGAATCTTTTTCGAGTAGCTACTCCAGACTGTGTAATATAATTCTTAATTTTATCCATAATAGATCTGCACTTTCTGTAATTGAATTTTTACTCGTATTTGCAATAATAATGCAACATTCTTTTTGATACTCCATGATATACATGTAATAAATACTGATTCAAATTAGATATGATCTTATTCAAAAAATACAAGTGATGATCTTCTTTGTCATAATCAATGGTCTCATTTATCACTTGTAGTCTGGTTTTAAGGATGTTATAAGTTGTCTTTCCATCCGTATTCAATTTTCTTTCGTTGAACATTTTTACATATTGATTAAAACTATTTTATTTTTCTTGTACATATAAAAACAACCAAATTATACTTAAATTTGAAGATTAAGTCATGCGTAATCACTAGCGTGTACAAAGCTGATTTATTTGCAGACTTGTGATATACTAATGCTACGAGGCACCATGACTCTTTGTAGTATATATGGTGCGCAAAAGTCAAAGAGTTTAATACAAGATTATTTTTGGTAGTAGTTGAATCGATACGCACATAAAATGAAAGTGAAAATAGTCTTGAAAGGAGTTTAAACAGATGAATGAGTATAAGAGAGTAAGGTATCAAAAAAGTCCGTTAGTCGAAGTTATTTTTCAACTTCGTTTTCCAACAATTTTAAGTATAAATGCAAAACAACCTATGGAATTTCAGGATAAGATAAGAGAAAAATATCCATTCTATCAAGAAGGTGATGAACAACAGAATGAAATGATTATTGGACCAGATGGAAATCCTGTTCAGATCAAAACAAGTAGTGCAAAAAATTATGCTTTTATTTCGTCAGATGAAAGCTATAAAATTAATCTCACTGCATCATTTATTTCTATATCCACATTAAAATATACTCAGTGGGAGGAATTTATAAAACATATTGAATTTGTTGTCCCAATTTTTGAAGCTGTTTATAAGCCAGTCTTTTATACAAGAGTAGGGCTTAGATATATAGATGTGATTAATCGTGAAAACTTAGGTTTAGAAAAAGTTAGCTGGAATGAATTGATTAAACCACATGTATTGGGAATAATGACACCAGATATTGAAACAGGTATAAAATCGTATATGGCTGATGCGGAATATCAAAATCCAGAAAACACTTCGGCAACAAAAGTTCATTTTGAGTTGGTACATGTCAACAACCAAAAAGAGTTGTCGCTGTTAATTGATTGCGATTACTATTCACAGTCAACAACACAAAAAGAAAGTGTAAATACCATGGCAGATATGTTGCATGCGAACTCTAGTAATTTTATAAATAATGCGATAACTGAACGTCTAAGTAGTACAATGGAACCGGTGGAAATATAATGAATAAGAATATTGTAATTCAACAAAGCTATTCAGTCGATTTAAAACAAAATAAGAGCGATTTTGTTGTACCTCAAAAATATGAAGGAGAATCACCCTATGGACATGTGAAAAGAGACATTTTTGGAATTAATATCACTGAAAGCCTGAATGGAGATTTGGACATCTTTACAGATTTGCCTGAATCTGTATATAAAGAAAAAGATGTGGCATTATTTCTAGACGCTTTGAGAGGAGTTATTGCAGAGGAAAATCCACAAAATGTCACGTTATCAAAACTAATTGTGACTGAAAAAACAGACTCAGGTTGCACATTGGATTGGATATATAATTATTTTAGATTATATTTTTCTTTCGATAAAAATGATGGTGACTACTTTGGATTTATGTCACATGATACAGAAAAAGAATTATATAAAAACGAATTTAAAGCTATGAAACCGCAGGACTTTAAAAATGTAGCTAAAGCTATGTTGGACTATGTCCTGGTGATGATTCAAGGATGATGTAGAAATGAATGAGTACCCAGAAGAATTTTATCGAGGCATATCATCGCCAAATGATATAACAGAGAACGGCTATGTGACAGCAGGTGCATTTCAGTTTGATCAATATGATTCACAGCGCGGTGATGAATATTGCGAGTTATCAGTAAATTGGAATGACAATAAAGATGCTTTACAGGTGTTACTTGATCAGCATAAACCACATAAAGATGATAAACAATTCAAAGGTGGATATTGCACAATTAATCGAACGCTTTTGAACAATACGTTTAAAGCATACATGGATAGTAAAGAATTTTCCTATGAAAGACGGCCTGTTGAAGCTTCCGAGGAAAATGACTACCAAGTAAATTTATATCATGGTAATTTGCTTATGAAAAACACACTTGATAAACAAGTGAAAAAGAATATTCAGCATACTTTAGCATTCATGGCTGGTTTGGCGATAAGACGATAAGCAAATAACTCAATGTCATTAAGTTAAGATAAATCTAAAATTTATGAGTCTTACCTATAAATTAAAGGTAATCCGCAATTAGATAGGGTCGACTAAAA
>UMCT01048356.1_pt1 | contig 31912 bp, 58 predicted proteins | sample 1964291 | NCBI WGS metagenome assembly UMCT01 (sample SAMEA4835974, study PRJEB28245) | human gut metagenome | biome: gut microbiome; material: fecal sample | place: Denmark | collected 2008 | reverse complement strand
ATCGTCCCGCCACTATCTTTTTTTGAAAGGAATGATTTTATGGCTGAATTTACAAATGCCAATACCGTGAGCGTGGCAGCAGGCCAGAACGTGCCGCTTACGGAAACGGCAGTAGCGGGCAAGGGCTGTGTCGTACACAGAGAGAGCGCCGGTATTGTTACGCTGCGCGGCATTACGAACCAGTGCAAAGCTCGTTTCAAAGTGGGATTTGGTGCAAACATTGCTATCCCTACCGGCGGCACAGTGGAAGCTATTACGGCTGCGCTTGCCATCAACGGCGAACCGCTGAACAGTGCGACTGCAACCGTGACACCGGCAGCAGTAGAAAACTTCTTTAATATCTATGTGACGTCTTTTGTTGAAGTTCCGCGCGGCTGCTGCCTGACCGTTGCCGCCGAAAATACAAGCACACAAACCGTTTTGTTTGCGAACGCAAACTTTGTGGTTGAGAGAGTGAGCTGAAAGGAGTAAACCATGAGTAAAAGAGTTTTGTATGACTTGAAAGACATGCTATGCGCAGAACTGGACGAAATCGGAAAGAAGGGTGAAATGTCTGCCGGTGACTTGGAAACTGTTCACAAGCTGACTGACACTATCAAAAATATCGACAAAATTGTCATGCTGGAAGATGACGGTTACAGCCGCGATGAGGATTACAGCCGCGATGGTGATTGGAGCGCCAACATGCGCGGCAATTACGGACGCGGCAGCAGCTATGCGCGGCGAGGTCAGCACTATGTGCGCGGGCACTACAGCATGGACGATGGGCGCGATTCACTGATTTCCCGCATGGAAGATATTATGCGCGGGGCTGACAGCAAAGACAGGGAAGTCATCCAGCGCTGCATTGACACGATGCGAAACGGTTAAAGCGAGGTGTAAGGGCTATGGTTGACGTGCGAGAGATTGACGGCGCTATAGCCGAAATCGAAAACAGCGAACTCACTATGACCAGAGTTAAAAATTTGGCAGCGCTGTATGTTGTGAAAAATCAGCGTCTTGCAGATGCGTCCCATTCTCCGCAGAAAGCAGAACCGCAAGAGCCTGTTCGCTACTACGCAGCGGCAGAGCCGTCTACAAGGGCTGCTGTTGGCAGCAGTGACTTTTTACGGGCTGTGGCAAACGTAGACACCACAGCGGCGCTGAACGTGCTGGATGAGCTTATGTCGGCTTTATATGTGGCAAACCCTAAAGTTTATAATGGCGTAATGCGGAAATTGGAGCGTTTACAGGATGAGTGAATTTTTGGAGATTGTAAAAAAGGCCGATACCGGGCGAGTATGGCGTGTGCTGGATGAGTTTATGGATGCGCTGAAAGAAGTGAGACCGGATGTGTATAATGATTTGGTACACAGTTTGCAGAGAAAATAGGTGAGTGTGTACTAAAACGTGTACTTGAAAAAGAAAATGCCGTAGATTGTAACGAATCTACGGCATTTGTTTTGGTCGAGGTGACAGGACTCGAACTATACACAATGCTTTTAGTTATTAAAAATATAGCGGTATATTGCTATATTATTTTGTTTTATCACATACTTTTTCTATTATTTCATACATTTAAGAAAAAAAGTGTGTACTTTTAGTGTGTACTTTTTAGTCCACCAATCTATCAAAGATTTCTTGTAGGTTTTGTGCTGTCCGTTCGTCATCTCCAGCGATGTAGTGAGAGTATGTGCCGTATGTGTCCATATCCTCGCTATGCCCGACTAGCTGCTTTAATTCGCCAGTCGGCAACTCCTTTGCGATACTCACAAACGTGTGGCGCAGTTCGTAAAGACTCAGCTCCGGCATGTCATTAGAGCGCTGATAGCGCTGCCAGCGGTGGTAGTACGTGTGCATGGATGCCATGGGGAAGATGTACGTCTGCTTTCCAGTCACGGCTTTTTGAGCTTCCAGCACGTCCATTGCGCGTCTTGACAGCACTACCGTGCGCAATGCGTTTTCGTTTTTTCCCTGCGTGATTTGACCGTGCGCATTGATTGCCTGCTTCAGTCTGCACAGATTCCCGTCAACGTCTTCCCATCGCAGCCCCCGCATTTCACCGGGGCGCATGCCTGTTAGCACCTGAAACCTATAATAATTTATGTATTCATCATGCACAGATTTTCCGCGCATGATGGTCGTATCTACTTTTAGCAGCGTGTTGAGCGCTTCAACTGTCAGCACGTTCTTTCCTTTTTTTCTAGACGCTGCCGGAATCTGTAGCTCCTCAAGCTCAAGCGTTGTCCATTTCGATTTTCGGCAAAAATTCGTAAACTGCTTGCAGTAGCTTGCATAGTTTTGTAATGTCTTTTTGGATAAGGGCTCTTTGCTGTTCCCCTGTGGATGGCGAAACGCATAATCTATAATTTTTTGGAAATCCTGTTCCGTAACGGCTTTTACTGACTTGATCCCGATGGCTGGCAGCAAATGGGAGCGTCCGAACGATGCCATGTTTTTGTATTCTGCATCAGACACAAGTTTTTTCTGCTGTAGCAACTGTTCCCATGCGTCAGAAACCTTAATCCGTTCCGTCTTTACGCCTATGTCAAGCCATTCATCTGCTTTTTTGTTAGCTTCCCTCTGGCCTGTGCGGCCCGGCTTGGCGCTGGTAAACGTCTTGCGCACTCCGTCCTTCTGCACGTTGATTTGCCAACGTCCGGCGCTTTCAATCCATTTTGCGGTATTAGTCCTTTTCATATTGCGGCTCCTTTTTTTGTGTGTTATAATAATGCCGTCAACTTTTTGTGTTGACGGCCCTTTATCCCTTGCTGGTGTGGCACCACCGGCATGGGATTTTTTATTTTTCTCTTGCGTTATATTCGCCGTCACCTGCCAGAACGGCAGCTTCTCCGGCTTGCAGGCATATTTGCAGGCGGTCAAAGTCCGGCTTGATGCTTTCCGGGCATGGGTCATCCCCAGTTACGGTATCTATCCGGTAGTTCTGTATTACGGCCTGGCAGACGCGTACACGGCTTTGCATGGACGTATGCGCGTTAGCACACAGCAAATCTATTTGGCCCGCCCAATCGCTCCCGTGCGCCCCACAAAGGATATACAGCAGGCGGCGCTTGTACAGGCTCGGCATCTGAGCGATATAATCAGAAAGTGCCTTGTCTACCTGCTCGTCCGTCCAGTTTGGAGTATCGGTATCGCTGAATGCAGACGGCATCCAGATGCGCTGCAGCCAGCGCCAGGGGGATTGTTTGCAGACGGTGAACCACATCAACAAATCATCGTTTCGGATAGGGGAAAGCCCATCTTCCCAGTTGCGCACCGTGCGGATGTTCACATCCATCTGCCTGGCTACATATTCTTGCGAAAGCCCGGATTCCAACCGGCACTGCGAAAGAATAAGTCCTTCACGTTCTCGGAAATCAGCTCTACTTTCCATTTCATCACCCTCAAATTTTTACATGTTTTGCACTTCAAATGCGGTAAAATTTTTCTACCGTAGCAATCAAGAAAATATAAAGAAATATTTCTTCAAAAAATGCTATGGGAATAAATGGAAGCTATGGTATAAAAAACATGTTAAGATTCTTACTGTAGTCAGAAAACACAGGAGGAATCAACAATGAATAACGTGGAACGTCTAAAGAATTACCAAAACCGTAATGCGGCAACCATTGAAGCCCTGTACCGTGCTGTGCTGCAAGACCGTGCAAGGAGGGGAGCAGACCATGAAGAAACTGCCTGATTTGGATGTTTCACCAAGACACGGGCGCAGAAGACCGAAAAAGCGGATTATAAAGACTTGACAAATGAGTATTTTTGTGAAACTGCTATAATACAACTGCAAGTTGTATTATAGTTGTGTTCACAACTTCTTCTGCTTGCTTTTGAGCTCTTTTACGCGATTGATATAAGAATCTCTTTTTCCAATGTAGTTAGGATTTTTTATTTTTTTTAAGATGGCGAGAGCTTTATCATATTCGCCAATTTTTATATACAAATCAGGGAGCCGGAATGTCCATTTTGAACCGTCGAACAGCAGCCCGCCGCTTTTCCAGATTCCCTCCCAAAATTCAACCAAAAAACCAATATCACCCGTTTTTTCAAAATAGGATTCTGCGTATTTGATTTGTTCAAGTTGCTTGTTTTGCGCTTTTAAATCGCGCTGTAACTTTCTAATTTCTGGATCATCAGACACAACATTTTCAATCCTTTTTGATTGCGTTTGTTTAACAGGAACAGGCTTTTGCGGTTTTGGCTTCAAAAAGTCAAAAAAGCCCATAGTATCACAACCTTATTTAATTTGGGGGAATTATGATGAAAAAAGAACCATTGACAATCACACAAAAAAGTACGATATTTAGTTCAAGATGGCAGGCAAAGCAGCTTTTGCGGCAGTTGCGGCCGGAAGAAGCCGTTAAAATATATAATGAAGTTGTAAAGGAGATAAAAAATGTTCGGGAAAAGTCGAATTAAAGAACTTGAGCAGGAAAACGCATCCTTGAAAGAAAGGATTGAATATCTGAAAAAGGATGTGCAACATTACAGAATTAGGTCGGCGCTGCTTGACAAAACCAACTTGCCGAAGGCAAAAAGCGTTGCTTGTTATAATTGCAAATACGCCGCGTATGTGCGGTACGGCGAATGCGGCGTTGCGTTTTTGGGCTGTGGTCGCGCTTTGGCAAAAGGCGGCTGCGATGGGTACGAGTATACTGATGCCAACAGACCGAACCTTGACGAAATCCGAGATTACATGGTTACAGAGGGGAAAGATTGGCAGCCAAGTCAAGTGCTTTCTCAATGCGGCGTTTACGCAAATGTTCATACTCCGCCTTGCCTTGAACTGTAATTTGATAATACGCCGTCCCAGTATTATCTTTGTAACCACCCTCTCCGTCTGGAACCGCATCCCGCATTATTCGTCTAATTAGCCTTGTACGCGTTAGATAATCAATATGTTCATTCGGCTGTGAAATGCTTTCCCAACCGATCATAGCGGCAATTTCGTTTTCTTCTATTTCGTTATCGTACAACGCAGAAAGAATTTTTGCGCATACTTTATCAAGTTTCATTTTTTCACCAGCTTTGCCGACGCTTTTGCAATAAACAGCTTGAGCTGCTCTTCAGATGCGTCGTTGTCAATCCACTTTTCAATATAGTCTACATCTAGCCCATCGCCTTGTGCGGTGGGCTTTTTTCCGTTTTCGGAATTCCCGGTCAGGTCGGCAACGGTGACTCCTAGCAAACTGGCAACATCGGCTAGCATATGCTCTGGCAAATCGCGCCCATTTGCTAGCATTTCAGACAAATAGCCACGACTTTTCCCAAGCTCTGTACTAATATGCGTGAAGGCAATTCCTTTTTTCTTTGCTATTTTCTTTGCTTTTTCAACGTATCGCACACAAATCACACCGTTTCTTTGTGCATATTGCTAATTCGCTAGAAAATGCTAGATAACTATTTACATCTAGCATAAATGCTAGTATAATAGATAGCACAGAGGGCAACAAAGAACCAGGCCCCCTAAAATTCAGCGGACTAGCTAAAAATATGCTGTTATAAATCTCGCAAGTTCATAGTAGCATATTTTCTAGTAATAGTCAACTAGAAAGGAGCTTTTGCTAGGTGAATATTTCGAAAATTGATGCGCTGTGCCGAAAAAACAATATTTCTCGCACAATCCTTGAGGAACGCGCCGGAATCTCAAACGGTGCACTTGGCAAGTGGGAGAAATCGCCTTACGGCCCCAGCATCACGACGCTAAAGAAAGTGGCTGACTATTTCGGCGTGCCGATTGATTACTTGCTAGCCGATAACTAGAAAGATGGAGGCGGCTGTAAGTGAACTGATCGCAGAAAGAAAGGAGTGAACGCCATGACAAACCTTGCTTTTACAGCTCTTATAAAAAGCAGGGGCTACAACAAACAGCGCCTTGCAGATGTCTGCGGCTTGTCTAAAACGCAGATGTCAAACCGCATCAACGGCGCTAATGATTGGCGCTGGCCGGAGGTTGGCAAAGCATGCGCCGCACTGGGCATCACGCTTGACGAATTTGCAACGTATTACCCGGTGGCTGATGTTATCAAAACCGCAAAACCAGCGATAAGGACAAAGAACGAGTGCATTTGTGAAGCGCTGGATTCTTTAAAAAAGGCACTCACTATATAAACTGACCTGCTGCAACAGGTTTTATAAAAAGGAGATATTTATTATGGCAACGAAAGAAATCATTGAAATCAAGCGCCCCGAAATCGTAGATGTGAACCTGCGCATTGTAGGAGATACCCCGCTTATCATGCACCGCTGGACGAAAAAGGCCAAGCAACAGATGCTTGATAAGCAGATGGGCAAAGGCACAGTAAAGAAAGAGCCTAAAGAGCCGGTGGCCGATTTTATTCAGTCCATGTACTGGATGACACCGCTCCCCACCGAAATGACCGAAGAAGCCTTTAACGCAGCTATCCAGGATGGTGCGAAGTTCGGCTTCCCGGTTACGGCTATCAAGCAGGCCGCTATCAGCAGTGCGTATCGCTGCGGTATGAGCAAGGACAAAGTTTCCCTGCAAGGTGCATTTTTTATTACCGGCGTTGGCCAAGAACAGCTTGCGGAAGTGAAATACAGCACCCCGCCGCATATCCGTGAAGATATGGTGCGAATCCCAGGCAGCGCAGATATTCGTTATCGCGGCCAGTTTGACAACTGGTACATGGATTTGGAAATCAGCTACAACAAGGCAAGTTCCTATTCTTTAAAAGACATTATCAGCTTGATTGATTTGGGCGGCTACAACTGCGGCATCGGTGAATGGCGTCCAGAAAAGAGCGGCCAGAGTGGTATGTTCCATGTTGAATAAGCATCACACGGCAGGCATGGTAAGGTGAGGTCTGGTTAGGTAAGGCACGGTAAGGCACGGCAGGCGAGGTAAGGTTGGGTAAGGCGCGGTGCGGCCAGGTGAGGTACGGCAGGCGAGGTAAGGTTCGTTGTGGTCTGGCGAGGTAAGGCATGGTATGGCAGGCAAGGCAAGGTAAGGTGGGGCCTGGTGCGGCGAGGTCGGGTACGGCAGGCAAGGTATTTGCCCAATTTCAAAACAGGAGGTATCCCAATGACTTATCAATGGAAATCGGCGTCCTACATAAAAGCGGACGCCCAACAGGCCGGGCAGGTCTGTGAACAGCTTGAACGCTCCGGCGGTCTTACCGCAAAGCGCCTGCTGGACGTATCCCGCCCGGTGGACGCTCCCCTGCATGGGGAATTTGAATGGAACGACACAGAAGCCGCCGAAAAATACCGCGAATCCCAGGCGCGGCACATCATCAGCTGCCTTACAGTCGTAGCAGAAGAACAACCGGTCACACGCGCTTTTCTCAACATCCGCGCCGCTGGCTCGTCCTATGAATCCGTGCAGGCAATCGTTCAACAAGAGGACAAGTACGCCGCCCTGCTGGCCCAGTGCAAAAAGGATTTGCAGGCTTTTTTGCAAAAGTACAATCAAATCAAGGAACTGGCCCCCATTGCCGAAGCTGCAAAACCCGTTATCAGCGCATAAAAAATGCCCAGTGCGCTGCAACGCACTGGGCAGGTTCAAGGAGATATTTCAATGAACAACTTTATTCTATCACTTATCCGCTCTGCCGTCAAGCTGGCAATCACCGCAGATTTGGTGCTGCTGCTGGCTGCGCTCGGCTCTCTCACCATCCCCACCACCATCGCCGCCCTGCTGGTGCTGAATCTGCTGTGCGGGCTGTATCCAAAGGAGGCATCCAGCCATGAAGAAATTTGAACTGACCGCCGAATTTGTAACGAACGTTTTCGGGAAGAAGCTGTTCCGTATTAAGGCTCTCATCGCTTTTGGCAACGTCGAGAAGGGAGAACTCGGCGGATTTATTGAGAAGGAAGATAACCTCTCCCACGACGGCAATGCGTGGGTCTCCGGCAATGCGTGGGTCTCCGGCAATGCGTCGGTCTCCGGCAATGCGTTGGTCTCCGGCGATGCGTGGGTCTCCGGCAATGCGTTGGTCTCCGGCAATGCGTCGGTCTCCGGCAATGCGTTGGTCTCCGGCGATGCGTGGGTCTCCGGCAATGCGTTGGTCTCCGGCAATGCGTCGGTCTCCGGCGATGCGTTGGTCTCCGGCGATGCAGACTACGCCGTTGTTACAGGCTTTGGTCACTGCTTCCGCGCGACCACATTTTTCCGCTGCAAGGATAAAATGCTCCGCGTACAGTGCGGTTGCTTTTATGGTGATTTAGCGCAGTTCCGTGAGATCGTCAAGAAAACTCACGGCGACAGCAAATACGCCAAAGAGTACCTTGCGATTGCCGACTTGATGGAGCTGCATTTTTCTGATGAGGAAAAAAATCAGGAGGCCGACAAATGACTAGCTTCTGGGGGCATCAAGATAACCCCTTCCCGCCTGCCGAACCACGCCGCCCCCGCTGCCCTGTCTGCAGCGAAGAATGCGAAACTATCTACTTTATCCCCGCAAAATTCGGAACGGAAATCATCGGCTGTGATATGTGCTATAACCCCGGCTACTTCCCCGGTGAGGATGTCCAAGAGGACGACCCCTGGGAAGATTGCCGCTGTATGGAGGACTACTAAAATGACCATTGACGACATCAGCGCCCTGAAACAGGCGCACGCACTTTTGAAGGGCCGGCATCTTGCCGAGTTTATCCCAAACGGGAAGGGCATCAGCGCTTGCTATTTCAAAGCAGTGCAGGCTTCCCGCCGCATCTATTCCGAGAACATCGGCGCATTTGTACCGCTTTTCGCAAAACATGAATACGGCCTGAACAGCACCTATTTTCTGGCAGACGGCATTCCGGTCTACTACTATGACCTCAAAACCCGCAAGCCGGACACGTCCCTGCCGCCCACCAGCTGCTACCGCATACACCTGACGACAGAGGACAAGGAAGGAGAAGCAATCTGATGTTTAACGAAAAAAAGTCGGAGTATTCGCTTAAATCCCGTCAAGAGGTCCCCGTTATCCAGAGCGCAAAATACATTGCAAGCCGCGACAAAGCATTAAATGCCATCAACGATAGACCGTACCTAAAAGAGTCTGATTTCTGGATTTTAATGAACGAGACCAAAACCGGCAAAATGATGTACACCGGCTTGATTATCAGCCACAACGCCTGCTTGAAGATTAACGATAACATGCCGGAAAAGGATAAGTTTAACCCGGATTGTGTGTCTGTCGACAAATCTGGCTACGGAAATTCTCTTGTTTTTACCTATGCAAATAAGGCACAAGGCTTATATGAGGTCGGCGAAGCATCTACGCAGAACTGTAAAAATGCTTACCCCTACGCAATGGCCTATAAGCGTTTGTTTGACCGTGTTGTTTTAAAAATCTGCAAACTTGCGTTTGACGGCATCTATTCCGACAGCGAAGCCGACGAATTTAAGGAACGTTATGAAGATGAGCCGGGGCAGCCACCCGCCCCGCAGCAGGAAAAGCCAACCCCCGCCGCCGCCCGCCTTGCCGCCCGCGCCGAGTGCCAGCGTGCCGTCAAATCCTACTGCCAGAAGAACAACGCCGATGAAAATGATGCGTGGAAACTCATTGCAGAAACCATCGGCAAGTCCTCTAAGGACTTCACAGCAGAGGACTGGAAGCAGGGCCAGCAGATTGCAGAGGCGTGGAAATGAAGCAGCAAATTGCCATCAAGACCGCAGTTGTTATCGGCAACACAATTACGCTGGAATGTTCCCCCACAGACTGCGACAAAGCCCGCGCCGTCATTGACGAGGGCAAGCCCCTTGCCGCCGTCATCGGCACGGCTACGCAAAAGCGCAGCCTCTCGGCCAACGCTTACGCATGGGCGCTCATGAACCAGCTTGCCGCCAAAATCAACCGCCCTGTACTGGACATCTACCGTGATTTGATACGCGACATCGGCGGTAGCTCTGCCCTTGTCACCCTCCGCGCAGATGCTGCAAAGGCATTCAAAAACGGCTGGGAGAGCAAGGGCGAGGGCTGGCAGGTCCATAAGCTCGATGAAATGACCACCCCGCAGGGAACTTTCTACAACCTGCAATGCTGGTACGGCTCTTCCCAGTTCGACAGTTCCCAGATGCACCGCCTCATTGAACTGATCGTGCAGGAATGTCAGCAGCAGGGCATCCCCACAATGACCCCGGAGGAAATTGCAAAACTGAAAGGACTGACGGACGATGCGGAAACCAACGCGCAATGAATACGGCGTTCAGCTTGACCGAAACGGTTACGCGCCATCTATTATGCCGATTGATGGGTTTAAATGCTACAAATGCCAGGAATGGAAACCGACTGAGCGCCATGAAATCTTTTTTGGTAGTGGTAGCAAATACAATGGCAGCCGCGATAAAAGCAAGCAATACGGGCTTTGGGTTCCTCTGTGTGCAGATTGCCATAGAAACGCGCCTGACGCTGTACATAACTGTGCTGCAACGCGGCTGCGGCTTGAACAAGATGGCCAACGCCATGCAATGGCCTACTACCACTGGACGGTGTCTGACTTCCGCCGCCGCTTTTACAAGAACTATCTCGATATTACGGAGGACTAACTTATGTTGAATGTTGTTGCTATTATTGGCCGTATGGTCAAAGACCCGGAACTCAAAACCACGAACAGCGGCAAGTCCGTCTGTTCGTTCCGCATCGCCAACGATTCCGGTTATAAAGATGCCAGCGGCCAGAGCCAGACAAATTGGCTCGATGTCACTGCTTGGGGCAAAACCGCAGAGTTTGTCTGCAAGTATTTCCCCAAAGGCTCCCTCATTGCCATTGATGGCCGCTTGCAGACGCGCCAGTATCAGGACAAGAACGGTCAGAACCGCACAGCCGTTGAAATCGTGGCCCAGAACGTGAGTTTCTGCGGCAGTAAGGAAAGTACCAGCCCTGCCACGCAGAACGCCGCACAGCGTCCCGCAGCCCCCTCACAGCGCACGCAGGGCATGCCAGACGTTTCCTATTCTTCCGGCCAGTCTGACGACTATGCCCTCATTGAGGATGAGGGAGATTTGCCGTTCTAGGAGGTGCGCGTCATGAAAGAAAGAACGAATGAAAGAAAGCAGCCGAGCCAGCTTGACCAGATTTTAACCGTGCTGGAATCCGGCGGCACATTGACCGCACTGGATGCACTCGAGGACTTCGGATGCAGCCGCCTTGCCTCCCGCATCACAGACCTAAAGCGCCGGGGCGTCCCGGTAGCCTCCCGTATGGTACAGCGCCGCAACCGCTACGGCAGACTGTGCCGCGTCGCTGAATATTACATAGAGTGTTGAAAAATGGCTAACGATGGTTACATAAAGCTGTACCGCCGCATGATGAAGTGGGGCTGGTATACCGATACACCCACAAAATGCGTGTTTCTGCACTTGCTGTTTCTGGCTTGCTATGAGCCGTGCTACTACAAAGGCGTCCAACTAGAACCAGGTCAGGCCGTTTCCTCTATCCGTCAAATTTCAACAGATACTGGCATAAGTGTTCAATCTGTCCGCACTGCCATAAACCATCTAAAATCAACACAAGAAATAACACAGTGCGAACATGGTAAATTTAGCGTATTTACGGTAAATAATTACAGTGACTACCAATGCGCCAACACAGAAACTAACAAACAGGTAACACAGAACCAACACAGTGCTAACACAGACCCTTATATAAAGAAGAATAAAGAAGTTAAGAATACCCCCTATAATCCCCCACAGGGGGACGAGGGTATGCCCGTTTCAAAGCGGTTTGTTCCCCCTACGCCTGAAGAAGTCGCCGCCTATTGTCAGGAGCGCCATAACGGCATTGACGGAAGCGAATTCTGCGACTTCTACACAAGCAAGGGTTGGAAGGTAGGCAAGAACCAAATGAAAGACTGGAAAGCCGCAGTGCGCACATGGGAGCGCAGCCGCCAGCAGACGGCCACGACGGAAAGGAAGTGGATCGATTGAACCCGACACCGGAACAATGCGTTATCGGCGCAATGGTCTACGCGCCGGACAGCATCCTCTACTGCATCGACCATCTAAGCGAAAGCGATTTTGCGGACGGTGCCTGCGCCGCCACATTCGCTGAGATAAAATCCATGTACACCACACGCGGGTACTTCGCACAGGATGACTATGTGCTCATGAAGAACCGCGAGACCGCCGCAGTATGTGCCGCATCGCTTCCCTCTATCAGTGGTTACCGCAAATTCGTTGCCGCTGTCAAGGATGCCTCCCAGCGCCGCAGAGCCGTCCGAATTGGCCTTCAAATTGCAGATGCCGGAAAGAGTGTCGATGACATGCGCGGCCTGTCTGCGGCCCTCTCTGACGTCCTCACAGAGGGCAGCGTCGATAACCGCTGCATGACCGTTGCAGAGGTCGCAGGCAAGTGGCTCATGGAGCAGAACGACAAGACAGACCACAGCATCAAGACCGGTCTCGGCGCGCTGGATAGGCGCTGCTCTATCCGCCCCGGACAGATGGTCGTTGTCGGCGGCAGGCCCAGTGCAGGCAAGACCGCGCTCGGTTTGCAGATGGCGTTGCAATTTGCCAAAGACGGCAAAAAGGTCTGCTTCTTCTCCTATGAGACAGACCAGGTCGGTTTGTTTGATAAGCTCATTTCCTGCTTTGCCCTTATCCCGATGGAGGAGATCGTCTTTAAGCGCCGTGCCCCGCAGGATGAAGAATACGCCAAGGCGTGCGCAACTATCAGCAGCCTGCCGCTATGGCTCATCAATGCAGGCGGCCAAAATGTCGCATGGGTATCGGCTACCGCAGCCGCCAAACAGGCAGATGTCATCATCGTGGACTATCTGCAACTGATTCCCGGCAGGGGCAACAGCAGGTATGAGGTGGTCACAAACATTTCAATGCAGCTGCACACCCTCGCCCAGACAACAGGCCGCCTTGTCGTGGCGCTCGCCCAGATAAACCGCGGCGGCGTGGACGCACCGAAGGTGCAGGACCTCAAAGAATCCGGCCAGATAGAGCAGGACGCAGATGCGATCATCCTTTTGGGCAAAGGCGAAACTGAATACTATTTCTCCCTTGCCAAGAACAAGCGCGGCATTACAGGCGATTTGCACATCGCCTTTGACGGAAACTACCAACGATTTATGGAGATGACGGACTATGACTGATAAAGATTTTCTGTTCAAGATTGCGTTTGCCGAGCTGGCCTATGCAACCAACCTGCGCAGCGCCGCTAAAGAGAAACTTGAAAAGGCCGCTGTTATTATGGGCAACGCGCAAAAGCACCTGCAAGAGGCCCTGCACACCGATGAAGTATGAAATCATCACCTATTCCCGCTCTACCGGCGACATCACCCACTCCAAGCGCCTGTATTCCACACGTTGGAATGCCGAAGCCGCCCTGCGCACCGCAGGTTACACCCAAAATCAAAACCTGCCGGATATATGGTACAGCGAGAAGTACTACGCGAAAGTAAAGGAGATAGCACCGTGATCCAAAAATACATTATCTCCCTGCCCCCTATTACCAAAAAGAACTCCCAGCAAATCCTTACCAACCACCGCACCGGCAAGCCGTTTATCGCCCCCAGTAGGCAGTACAAGAAGTACGAACAGGCCGCTATGTGGTATCTCACCCCAAAGCCGAAAGCCCCGCTGTCGGGGCGCTACCGCGTCGCCACGGTATTCTATATGCCGACCCGCCGCAAAGTAGACCTCACGAACTTAATGGAGGCTGCCCATGACACCCTTGTCGCCGCCAAAATCCTTGCAGACGACAACAACACCATTATCGCCAGCGTGGACGGTTCCCGCGTGATGTACGACAAAGAGAACCCCCGCACCGAAATCTTTATTGAAGAATTGGAAGTGTAACCCATGAAAGCCAGACTTCATCCCACCCCTGCCATGCAGAAGGCCATAGACGCCTATGCAGAAGCTAAAATTCAGGGCATCCAGAGCCGTGCGCAGGAAGCTGTCATGAAGGAGCGGAACGACATTGCCACCCGCGCCACCTATCTGTGTCTGCTGGCGTGCTATCAGGTCGGTCTTTCTCCCCGCCCCCTGAAACGGATTCAGGATGCAATGACAGGCCCCGTTGCTGATAAATACAACGAGTACCGCAATGACCAGCTTGCCGACCTCTGGGCGCAGGTAACGTTGCAAAGCATCGGCATTGAAGCACCCAAAACAAAGGAGCCGCTATGACCACAACAAAATTCTGCAAGACCTGCGGGAAAATCATGTGGGATGTACAGCCTACAAAGCGCTATTGCGATTCCTGCATCCGCAAGCGCAATATCAAAAGCGCGCAGGCATCCTATCAGCGCCGCAGAGATGCAGGTGTTTTGAAAAAAGGCAAGAAACCCGCTGCGCATCCCTGCCTGAAGAAAACCATAAAACCAATTGAGCAATGTGTCCGCGAAGCCGACGCCATGGGCCTGACCTATGGGCAGTATGTAGCCCGCGGACTGGATAAGGAGTGAGACTATGGACGCAGTTGAATTTTTCCAGACGGTAAACAGGATATGCAAAAATAAAGATTGCAATGAATGCCCTGTTTATAAAAATAACACGTGCTGCATGATTGGGTTCGATGACGATTCAGTTAAAAGCATTGAAGAAACGATTTCAAAAGTCGAGCAATGGGCAAAAGACCACCCCGTAAAGACCCGCCAGAGCGAGTTCTTGAAGATGTTTCCTAATGCAGCAATAGATGAAGATAATGGAATTTTGTGTATTAAACCTTGCACCATTGATGAAAGCATTGGATGCACAAATGGAAAAGGCTGCGACGACTGCTACCGCAAATACTGGCTTGCGGAGGTAACCGACAATGACTAACATCACAACCCTACGTCCAGGCGAGCACTTTATGTTCAAAAATTTTGAATGGGTCTGCCTTGACCAGAACCACCCTGACGGCGGTGTGCTGGCAATTATGGCAAAGACGTGGGCAAAAGACGTAAAATTCTGTCCAAGTGATAAATTTGCAGACGAAAGGGGCAACTGGAATAACTACCGCACCAGCAATGTGCGTGGAATTTTATCTGGTATGGCGAACGCTGTTTTTGACGAAAAATGTCTACTGTCACATACCGTTTACCTTGTTGCCGACAACGGCGACCGCGCCTATGGTGCTGCGGAAGACCCTGTTTTCATCCTGACCTGTGACGAGTACCGCAAGTACCGTGAGTTCATCCCGCACTACGATAGCTTGATTTGGACTGCAACGCCGTGGTGGTGCGGAGACAGGGACACGGGCAACACTTCCCTCGTTCGCGTCGTGCGCACTACGGGGCAGTTGAGCTACTACAGTGCGTATTGTAGTGTTTCCGTCGTCCCGGCTTGTATTCTCAATCCCGCATCCCTCAATCTGCACCAGAGCATGGCATTTGTAGAGGAGGTATCAGAATGAACACAACAATAGGCTGCCCGATTCCGGGCGCAAGCCAGCCGAAAGAACCGGTGCGGTTGATTGACATTAAAGAAATCTTACAATATGACGGTGCACATTTTACATGGTCTGGCGGCAAGAATTTACTTTCTGAACAGAAAGCCGCCTATGCGCGTGGTTACGACGCCGGGATGAAATTCATCGTAGACGAAGCCAAGAAAGCACCTATCATCGACCCGGAATCCCTGCGGCCTACGGCACATTGGATAAAACGAGAATATGTTTGCGGAGAAAACGAATACGAGTGTTCCGCTTGTCACCAAACAGAATGGAGAACAAGCGCAAGCCGTATGAAGTATTGTATGTTTTGCGGCGCAAGGATGGTGAACACAGATGAGTGAATGGATAAGCGTTAAAGACAGACTGCCTGACCCGTATGAAAAGGTTCTTGTTCGTTTAGACCATTGGGCTGGTGTGGACACTTATTTGGCATTTTACGACACGGAACGTGGTTGGTGTGATTACGGTGGCTATTTCGATGATGGAACAAATAATGACGGAGAACCTCTCACCTACGAAACTGCTGGGGTAAACGTCACTCATTGGATGTCATTACCAAAATTGCCGGAAGAGGAAGGATACTATGTGTAATTGGATAAGCGTTAAAGACAGACTACCGGATAGAGGAGGAGATTATCTTGTTTATTTTATCCCAGATATTTTTTGGGAAAGACCACATCCATCACTCAATGGATATGTAGATATAAAGCAATTTGATATTCTTCGTAAAGAATTTTACGATAGCCAATGCTGGGACTATTTGGGAGAATCAATCACCCACTGGATGCCGCTCCCTGAACCCCCGGAGGTGACACCATGACCATTATTCTTGTTATCGCCGCCGTCTGTGTTTACGACCTTTGCGGCCTGCTCGCCGTCCTGTACATCAACCACACAGACAGAATGGACACCGTAGACGGCGCAGACAACGTTATTGTCCTTATTTTCTGGCCGCTGCTGGTCGTAACGCGCATCGGCATTGCATGTTATAGAATCATAAGGAGGCTTCTAAAATGACTTCTACCACCAGAGGTGACCCCCCCATGACAAAACAGCAACTAGTTGATGAATACGCCCGCAAACATCTTTGCGCGACGTGCGAGTGGAAGAATGGCGATATTTGCACGCTGCCGCGCTGCATGAAACTGGAAGAGAGGAGATACAATGACCAGAGAAGAATTCAACCAAAAGAAAGTGTGGCTATGGAGATACCAACGCAGCAGGAATCATGAACGACAGCTGCGCCAGCAGATACAAAGCGAACGTGAACGGGCAACAGCGACCACTAAAGCATTATCCCCCGTGGTGGTGTCTGCTGGCGGTAAAAATAAAATCGAGGATGCCGTTTGCAGAATCATGGAGCGTCAGGAAGCTCTATACAAGCAGATTATTGAAACCGAAATGCAAAGGGAAGAAATCGAAACCGCAATAAACTCTGTTCAAGACCAAATGCAGCGGGACGTTCTGCGGGAGCGGTATATTGTAGGCACCCCGTATTGGTGGAAAATTGCGATAAATCTAAATATTTCCGAGCGATGGGCAAAGAAATTACACCGCGCTGCAATTGAAAATCTGTGCACTCCAGTTCACTTTTAACCTGCTATTATAGATATGCTGGATGATGTAGGAACGGGACAGCCTACGGCATAGCTAAAATCTCTTTCCTTTACCATTTCAATTCTCCTATTCATAGCTGGCAGCCGGGAAAGACCGGCATTTTATATGCTGCATAGCCAGCCAAGTGGTGGCGTATTAGCCATATACGATTTAGAAAATCACAGCGGCAAGGGCGCCGCGTTCCGAAGCAACGGCGTGGCAAAGGTGCAAGGCCTATGTGCAGTACCAGAGGGCAGGGTCGCAACCTGTCTGTGTGAGAGTGCGCGGTATACCTCACAAATGATGACAATGGTCGTGCAAACGGCAAGCCGCACATGCCCTTGTAGCTCAATGGCAAGAGCCTTGGTGTGCCGGTTCAAGTCCGGCTGAGGGCACATGCTGGGTCGCTCCCACCGGTGAAAGCCCGGCGCAGGCAAAACGCGATAGATAACCTGAACGCTGTAAGCAAAGCGGCAAGCCGATCAGGAGCGCGGCGCGATGGCAGACCGCAACGGGACTTCGAGAGCCTGAAAAAATCTGCCCGGCATCTGCTTGTGCGGACTCCGTTACTGACGCAGTTACGCATCGCCGGAAAGCATTTATCAAAGCAGAAACCGTAAACCAGCAGACGGGATATAAAACGGGTTGGATGCCGCGTTGCGATTTCCTACGCGGGATATAAATAGAGGAAATCAAAAAGCGTTGCGGAGTTGCTCCCCGCAACGGGTGAGGTCGGCACAGCATACACCGACAGGGCGGGAACGCGCTTTCCTCCGGCGCAAAGGGGTTTTGGGGGATATAAGCCTACACAAATTGTGTGGGCTTTTTGTGTTGTAAAGCGAGGTGATAAAGTGGCATCAAGAAAAAATCCGGTGGGCGCACCACCTAAATACAGAAGCGTAAAGGCAATGCAAGAAAAGATTGATGCCTACTTTGAAGCCTGCAAAGGACAGCCGTTCTTAGACGATAACGGCGAACCGATGCGAAATAAAAACGGCTATATCATCTATGACGATAAAAAGCCGCCTACTGTGACAGGGTTGGCGCTTGCACTTGGGTTTGCATCAAGGCAGGCGCTTTTGAATTACCAAAACAAACCAGAGTTCAATGACACGATTACGCGTGCAAAGACCCGTTGTGAACAGTACGCCGAAGAAAGACTGTACGACAAAGACGGCTCTGGCGGCGCACAGTTTAGTTTACGGGCAAATTTTGGATGGGATGACAAACCGAAGCAAGAGAGCGCGGGAACGGTGAATATTATTTATGATGTGCCAAGAGAATAAACATATCAAGGATATTATTTCGCCAGCATTTTATAAGCCATTTTGGGACATTGAAGATGGCAAAGTACAAGAGTTTGTGGCAAAAGGCGGACGTGGCAGCACAAAGTCAAGTTTCATTGGCGTTGAAGTCATTTTGCAGCTGAGGGCGCATCCGCAATGCCACGCGGCAGTGTTCCGCAAGGTCGGCAACACGCTGCGCACAAGCGTTTATGCGCAAATCGTCTGGGCAATCAATGAGCTTGGATTGCACGACCATTTTCGCTGCACTGTTTCCCCGATGGAATGCACCTATTTGCCAACTGGGCAAAAGGTGCTTTTTTTCGGCGTCGATGACCCGGGAAAAGTAAAGTCAATCAAAGTGCCGTTTGGTTATATCGGCATCTGCTGGTTTGAAGAGCTTGACCAGTTTGACGGGGAAGAGCAAATCCGAAACGTGGAACAGTCCTGCCTGCGCGGCGGTGACTGGTTCATTACGTTCAAGAGCTTCAACCCGCCAGCAATGGCGCGGAACTGGGCGAACGGCTACGCACTGAAAGCCCGCGATGGGAAGCTAATACATCATAGCACCTACAAAACAACGCCCGCAGAATGGCTCGGAGAGCGGTTTTTGGCCGATGCTGAATACTTGGAGCGCACGAACGAAACAGCATACCGACACGAGTATTTAGGCGAGGTTGTCGGAAGCGGCACGGCGGTATTTGAGAATCTGCGCATTGAGAAAATCACAGATGAACAGATTTCCAGCTTTGACCGCATCAAGCGCGGCGTTGACTGGGGCTGGTATCCAGACCCTTGGGCGTACAATGCAATGCACTATGATGCGGCACGGCGCACGCTATACATCTTTGACGAACTAACACGGCGCAGAACCAGCAACAGAGACACTGCACAGCTGCTTTTGGATAGAGGGCTGACGCGCGAGGACAAAATCTGCGCGGATAGCGCCGAGCCAAAATCCATCGCCGACTATAACAAGTACGGCGTGAAAACATTCCCTGCCCGCAAAGGTCCGAAATCGGTTCGCTATGGCACAAAGTGGCTGCAAATGCTGGAAGCGATTGTCATTGACCCAGAACGTTGCCCGGACACAGCAAAGGAATTCAGCGAGTACGAGTACGAGAGAGACAGCAAGACGGGAGAAGTGCTGGAAGGCTACCCAGATTTGAACAACCATCACATTGACGCGGTGCGTTATGCGATGGAAAGCACAGCGAACAAGGCCGGAGACAATACGGCAATGAAGTATCAAAGCATTTACAGATAGGCGGTGATGGAAAATCAGAACATATCAAGACTTTGTGGCGGTCGGTGAAGATGAACGTTCCCGCATGGGATTTGTGTTTGACACAATCAACGATTTTAAGGGCCAGAAAAAAACGCGGGACATGCTGGACGCAAAGCTGTACTATTGGGGCGAAAATCCCACAATCAACCGCTACGAAAAAATGGTGTACGATCTTGAGGGGAAAGCGCATCCCGATATGTACACAGCAAACCACAAGATTGCCAGCAAGTTTTTTGGATTTGTTGTAGACCAAGAAGTTTCCTACCTGCTGGGCAACGGCGTTGCGTTTAACAAGGACGCCACAAAAAAGGCGCTTGGCGCCACGTTTGATGAAGATATTATGGATGCTGCCCGCCATGCTTTGATTGGTGGGCAGGCTTTCGTATTTTGGAATCTTGACCATATTCAGGTGTTTGCGCCGGAGCAGTTTGTGCCGCTATACGATGAAGAGGACGGCGCACTAAAAGCCGGAATCCGGTTCTGGCAGATTGACCCGGACAAACCGCTGCGGGCAACGCTGTACGAGATGGACGGTTACACGGACTACATCAAGCCGCGCAACGATGAAGTGCGCAGTTTAAACGGGAAACTGCCGTACAAGCTAAAAGTGCGGTACTCGGAGATTGACGGCACAGAAATTTATGACGGCGAGAATTATCCCGGATTTCCCATTATCCCGCTGAAAAATGGTGAACAGGCACGCAGCGAACTTTGCGGCAGGAAAAACACCGTTGACGCGCTCGACCTTGCCAGCAGCAACATGGTCAACAACGTGGACGAGGGAAACCTAATCTACTGGGTTTTGACCAACTGCGGCGGTATGGACGAGGTGGACGATGCCAAGTTTGTGGAGCGGCTTAAAACTACCCACGTTGCCCATGCAGATGGTGACGAGGGCGCAAAAGCCACACCGCAGAGCATCGAAGCACCGTTCCAAGGGACGCAAGCCACCATTGATATGCTGACCAAAAAGCTGTACACGGATTTCCAGGCGTTTGACGCATCTGCCGTGAGCGCAGGTAACCAGACGGCAACGGCTATCAAGGCAAGCTATGTTCCGCTTGATTTGAAAACGGACAAGTTTGAAAGCTGCGTAACGCGCTGCATCAAGGGCATTTTGGCGGTTGCCGGTCTTGATGATGAACCAACTTATACGCGCAACCAGATTATCAATAAGCAGGAAGAAACACAGACCGTGATGCTGGGTGCGGAATACTACGATGATGAATACATCACAAAAAAGCTGCTGACTATTCTCGGCGACGCAGACCAGTACGAGGAATTGATGAAGCGAAAGGCGGCAGAGGAGTTAGACCGCACGACCAACGGCGAGGAGTGACAAGATGTTGAATTTTGAAAACCTCGACAAAGCCAACTTTTTAGGAGTTGGAAAATACGATACGCCGATTATCCAGCCGGAACACATTGATGTGCGGCATCTGGAATGGATTCCGTTCAACTTTGCTAAAACCTGTACGGACTGCGCAACAAAAGGCGTTCACTTTTTCGTGGATGATTATCAATTCCAAAGGGTGTGGAATCAGCCGGACAAGTACATTCCGTTGCTTCAAAAATTTGGCGCTGTGTGTGCGCCTGATTTCTCAATGTATACAGATATGCCGCTTGCTATGCAGATATACAATCACTATCGCAAGCACTGGCTGGCGGCATACTGGCAGCAATGCGGGATTCACGTTGTGCCAACCCTGTGTTGGAGCAATGAACAAAGCTACGAGTGGTGTTTTGACGGCGAGCCACAACATTCGATTGTGGCGATTTCTAGCGTGGGAACGCAGAAAAGCAAGCAGAATCAAGCGCTGTTTGAAAAAGGCGTTCGGGCGGCATTGGCAAGGCTTGAACCCAGTGAGATTTTGTGGTATGGCAAATGCCATGAAGAATTTGACTGGAATGTCACGAGGATTCAGCCATATTATAAGCAAGTAAAAAGGAGATGTAAGAATGGGTGGTAGAGGTTCTGGAAGCGGCAGGGGCGGCAGTGGAACACCGCGCGGCGTTGTTGCGTTTGATATTGATATGGATGGGGCACGCGCTGGGTATGTTGTCAAAAACGGCAAAGTTTATAGCGAAAATGGTGATTCTATCAATTTATCAGCATCACAAATCATGCGAAACGCGCAAAATCTGGGATATGGCGTAAAAACATATAATAAAAAGCAATATGAAAAAAAACAAGAGGCCTATAGAGCTGATAGAAAAGCAACAAGCAACTTCTTAAATACAATGGATGCGCAGATGGGTGGAAACAAACGGGCTCAGAGAAAGGCAACAGCAAGTCGACGTGGAAGTAGACGTAAATGAAACCTGATTACGCCCACAAAATGACAGATGCCGAGCTTGCAAAGCTTGAACAGCGCATCGCAAAGCTGTACAAAAAAGCTGCTGACGAATTGACCGACACGGTGAAATCCTATTTTGAGCAGTTCGCCAAGCGTGATGCAGCCATGAAAGAAAAGCTCGATGCAGGCGAAATCACGGAGCAGCAATATAAGCAGTGGCGGCTTGCGCAGATAGGACGAGGCAAGCGTTTTACGGCGCTGCGGGACAAGGTGGCAGAAAGATACACCGATGCAAATGCAACGGCTGTGGCATACGTCAATGACGCCACGCCGGGCATCTACACGCTGAACCGCAATTATGCAGCTTACAAAATCGAGCAGGTTTCTGACAAAGCAGATTTTACGCTGTGGGATGAGCAGACAGTGAAACGTCTTATTGTGGAACAGCCTGACTTGATGCCATATTACCCGCCAAAGCGGGCATTGCAGCGCGGCATTGATTTAAAGTACGGCAAGCAACAGATTACAGGCAGCGTGACAAGCTCCATTCTGCAAGGCAAAAGCATACCTAAAATCGCCAACGACCTGCAAAGCCGTATGCAGGACATGAGCCGCGCAAGCGCTATCAGAACGGCGCGGACGGCCATTACAGCAGCGCAGAACGCCGGGCGGCTAGATACTTACCGAGCAGCGCAGGACATGGGCATCAAGCTGAAAAAGCAATGGCTGGCAACGCTGGACAACCGCACACGCCACGCACACGCAATGCTTGATGGGCAGACAGTAGACGTTGACAAGCCGTTTAAGGTTGACGGGTACGAGCTTATGTATCCTGGAGACAGTTCTGCACCGGGTTATCTTGTGTATAACTGCCGATGCACCCAAATTGCAGAGGTTGACGGCGAGGATACAAGCAGCGGCGGTAGACGCGCCAGAGACCCCAAAACTGGGGAATCTGTGCTTGTGGAAGATATGACCTATGCAGAGTGGGCAGGCTGGAAAAAAGAAACTACTATCAATGGTAAAGACTTGCGAATTCAAAATGCGCTTAGAACGCAGGCTGCATCCGTTGCTGATGGAATTGCGCTTGCAGAAAGTAAAGGCGTTAAGTATGCGCGTTTTGACAAAATGAACCTTGAACAGGTAAATAACATTCTTAATGCGGTCGATACCTTGCCGCAGGATTGCCGCCCTGCAATGATTGCAAATGGCAAAGACATTTCTACTGCAACCGGCAGACCGTTAGGCAGAAAAGCAGATCAATGGTGGGGCGTCACATACGATTATAGGCAATTTGGTATTCGTACAATGCAACTTGGGTACGACAGAACCGATTACGATGGGGGTATTCTTGTTGGCTTGAATACACAAAAATTCAAAAGCATCGATGAGATAACAAAAGCAAAAGAGAAAAACAACGAAAAGTATCGTGCAAAAACGGGAAATGACTGGTCGTTTAACACTGACGGCAGAGCTACCGCGTATCACGAATTTGGACATTGTGTTGTTGATGTTCGCGGATTGCCTGATAATTGGGAATCAATATCCAGTGCATGGGCAGAAGAAAGCAAATGCGACATTTTGAAAACGCCTGATGAAGCATTTGCAGAAGCGTGGGCAGCGTATCATCTTGGCGATGAAAGATTGCCGCAAAACATTGCAGAAATCATTCAAAAAATTGCGGAGGGCGAATAAATGGAGTTTATTCCGATTTGCTTAGAATGTAATAATTTTAAGCAGTATGATAAGTGCCAATATTATGAGCCGATTCCGCAAAAAATAAAAAACCGTGAAGTTAAATGCCCGCATTTTTCCAACGGAGATTACGAATTATTTATAGATGCACCGAACAATGAGAATCCCACTTGAAAAGTAGGAGGTAAGAGTCATGAATCCATTAAAAAGATTTTTAGGTGATACATCAAGCGAACATTTTAGAGCTTATGACACTTCCTATGAAGCCGAAAAGCACGTAAGCATCTTTGGGGTCGAAGATGTAACCATTACAGAAGATGACATCAAAAATCTTCGAGAGGGCAAAACGCTTGTGTGCGAGATTATGAATGAATACAGCATTATGATGCGCTTAGAAAACGATGAAAATCACACTTGAAGACTACAGCGATGAGGTATTAGAAGCGCTGGAATCCGCTTGTCAGCGGGCGCTGGAAAAATGCGGGCTTGTCGGTGAGGGGTATGCTAAAAAGCTATGCCCTGTTGATACAGGCAACCTACGCAACAGCATTACTCATACAGTAGCAGACAACGGCGAACGGGCTGCCTACGTGGGCACAAATAGCGAATACGGCGTATACGTTGAGTGCGGCACTGGCATTTACTATCCGGGCGGCAGACAAACGCCGTGGGTGTATCAAGACGAAAAAGGCGATTGGCATTTGACGCACGGCCAACGCGCAAAACCGTACATCAAGCCCGCAGTGGCAGACCATTCCGCGCAGTATAACAGAATTATCGAACAAGAGTTGAAAGGCAAATAAGCCTTCCGGCTCTTTTTATTAGCATCTACCGCATTTACGGCAGGTGCTATTTTCATACGCAAAAACGGCGAAGCATTGCCGTTTTGAATAAAACGCGAATGTCGAAGAACTGACACCGAAGAAAAGGAGCGAAAACATTGGCTATTACTCGCAAGCTGCTGAAAGGTATGGGGCTGACCGAAGAGCAGCAGGACACTATTATTGAAGCCCACACTGACACCGTAAACGGTTTGAAAGCGGACGTTGACCGCTATAAAGCCGATGCGGAAAAGCTTCCCGGCGTTCAAAAGGAACTGGACGACCTGAAAGGAAAGGGCGATGACGGTTACAAGGAAAAGTATGAATCCGAGCACAAGGCTTTTGAGGATTACAAAAAGACCGTTGATGCCGAAAAGACGACAGCTGCCAAAGAAAAGGCAGTGGAAGCCGTGCTGAAGAAAATCGGCGTATCCGAAAAGCGCTTGCAGAGCGTGGCGAAGCTGGCAAAGGCTGACGGCCTGCTTGATGCGCTGGAGCTGAACGATGACGGAGCTGTGAAAGAGGCTGACAAGCTGGAAAAGAACTTGAAGGACAGTTACAGCGAGTACATCACCACCACCAGCACAAAGGGAGCCGACACGCCCACCCCGCCCGCCAACAGCGGCGGCGCAAATCTCACAATGGCCGACATCTACAAAAAAGATGAAAAAGGGCGCTATGTCATGGATTATGAAGCACGCCTGAAGGCAATCGAAGAAAATCTGAACAACCAGAACACATGAAAGGAGCCTTAAAATGGCAGCAACTAAAGTTGAAACCCTGACCACCCCCCGCGACAGTTTGCCCAATGTCTACACTGGCGTGACTGCTCGCGAGCTGGATTTTGTGACCCGCTTTGCCGACAACTGGGAGGCACTGCGGGAAATCTACGGCATCATGCGGCCCATCCGCAAGCAGGCGGGCACCTCGCTGGTGTCTTACACCGCTAGCATTGCGCTGGAGAGCGGCACTGTGCCCGCCGGTGCTGTAATCCCCTATAGCAAAACCACTATCACCCCGGCCACAAAGGAAGACATCACCCTGCAAAAGTACGCAAAAGCCGTGCCCATCGAGGATGTGGACAAGTATGGCGCGACTATTGCCGTACAGAAGTCCGACGATGCTTTCCTCACCAAGCTGCAAAACGTGGTGATGAGCAAATTCTACACCTTCTTGAACACCGGCAACCTGACCGGCGAAGCTGCCTCCTGGCAGGCCGCTCTGGCGAAGGCACAGGGCGAGGTGCTGAACAAGTTTGCCACCATTCAGAAGGATGTGACCGAAGTAGTCGGCTTTGCGAACATCCTGGATGCTTACGACTATCTGGGCAGTGCGCAGGTGACCGTGCAGAACGCTTTCGGCCTGACCTACATCAAGAACTTTATGGGCTATAGCACCCTGTTCCTGCTGCCCGCAACTCAGATTGCCCGCAACAAGGTCATTGCAACCCCCGTTGAAAACATTGACCTGTACTATGTTGACCCCTCTAGCGAGTTTTCGAGCCTGGGCCTGACTTACACCGTGAGCGGCGAAACTCCCCTGATCGGCTTCCACGCTCAGGGAAACTATGGCACTGCTGTTGGTGAGAGCTTTGCGGTTATGGGCATGGCGCTGTGGGCCGAGTACCTGGACGGCATTGCGGTTATCACTGTCAATCCTGCTGCGGCTAAGGCCGCTGTAAACACCAAGGGCTGATAAAAGGGGGCAGCGTAATGCTTGAAGAATTGATGCGAGAGTGCCGGAACTGGTTTAAGGTTCCGGATGGCGCGTACAGCGGCACATTTACCATCAAGGACGGCAGCATTACGCTGCCTTTTTTAGTTGAAGGGCAATATTTCCGCATTATCGGGAGCGTGTTCAACGATGGCGTGTACCAGTACGGTGCTGGCAGTTTGACCGATGAAACGTTTGACGGTGCTGTGTGGGCGCTGGCTGTGCCCGCTGCCTTTATTTCTCTGGTTGAGGATGTGGAAGCATGGCGCAACAAGTATGAGAACGCCGCAAACAGCCCGTTTCAAAGCGAGAGTTTTGCAGGGTATAGTTACACCAAATCGAGCGCAAACGGCAATTCTGGCGGCTCTGTGACGGGCTGGCAGGGCGTGTTTGCTTCTCGGCTGAACAAATGGAGAAAGCTATGAGCCTTTTAGATGATTTTTCGCATAGCTGCATCATCATGGACAAGCTGACAAAGCCTGACGGAGAAGGCGGCTATGCTACCGAGTGGAGAGAGGGCGCCGAGTTTGCGAATTACGTTGCACTGGACAGCAGCCTTGAAGCACGGCAGGCCGAAGCGCAGGGCGTGACCAGCGTATATACAGGCATTGTGCGGAAAGATGTGCCCATCGAGTACGGCAGCGTGTACAAGGACGTGACGACCGGGTCATATTTCCGGGTCACGAGCCGCCCGGAAGAAAAGCAAGCCCCGGCAAGCGCTTCCACTATGCTGAACGGCCTAAAAAGTTTTACGGCTGAACGATTGCGGGAGGGATTGCCTACATGACAAAAGGCGCTGCATTACAGCAGTTTTTCGGGCGGTTTATGACCGCTTACGCAAGCAACGCCGTGCCGGATGACGCTGTACTCCCATACTTGACCTATGATGCTGTGTTTGACGCATGGGGAGGCGGGGCGGTATCGTTGACGGTCAACATGTGGTTCCATACCACGAGCGAAGCTGTTCCCAATGCAAAAGCGCTTGAGTTTTCGGACGCGCTGGGCATTGGTGGCGTGACGCTGCCGGTAGATGGCGGCTTGATTTGGTTAAAACGCGGCTCCCCGTTCTGCCAATCGTTGGCAGATGACACAGACAAAAACCTAAAACGGCGGTACATCAACGTGACCGCCGAATTTTTATGCCTAAATTGAGGTGAAAGCATGAAATTTACTCGTATTCCTGAATCTGCGTTTAAGGAACTGGTCTTGAACGCGGGTTATCTTGCAACTACGTTTGACCCGGCTGCCGGTACTGCGCCGGAAGAAAGTGCGCTGCTGGGCGCTACGACTGGCGGCATCAACTTTACGGCTGTGCCAAGCTTTGCCGACTTCGGCGAGGACATCGACAACTGTCCCAAGAACATGAAAGAGCTGAAGCAGATTGAATCTTGGGAGGTCAAGTGCAGTGGCACTTATGTTTCGGCATCTCCTGCTAATGTAAAAAGTATGCTTGGCGCAGCAGAGGAAACAACCACTTCCAAGGTTTCAAAAATCACGCCGCGCAACGACCTGAAAGACAGCGACTTCACGGATTTGTGGCTGCTTTGCGACTATTCGGACAAGCACGGCACTACGAATGGCGGTTTCTGCGCCATTCACATGCTGAATACGCTGTCCACCGGCGGTTTCAGCTTGCAGACGGGCGACAAGGAAAAAGGCCAGATGAGCTTTGAATACACGGCGCACTACTCCATTACCGCGCAGGACACTGTGCCGTGTGAGGTTTATATCAAGGCCGGAGAGGATGAAGCCTAATGCGAATTTTTTCTGAACTTAGCACTGACGAAGCGCTGGAAGTCGTTTTGCAAATCGCGCAGCCCATCACAAACCTGATCGATGATGAAGCGCTTGTGAAAGAGATGCAGAAAGCGATGCCGAAGGGCGAAACGACCCGTATTGCAATGCAGCGTTTTGGCCTTGCGAAAATTGTTAAGCTGCTGAACATTGCGTTGAAGCAGCACCGCGATGATGTGTACGCAATCCTTGCTCCGTTCAACGGCCTGACGGTGGAAGAAATTGGCAAGCAGAATTTCCTTATCACCTGCAAGCAGGTTGCTGACCTGCTAAACGATAAGGGATTTGTTGATTTTTTCAAATCGTATCTCGGTGGCGGGCAGAACAAGTAATCCCTGTACTGCTGAAAATGCCGAAACTGAGCGCAAAGGCGCTTGTGTCGGCGCTGCCTTACGCTTTAAAAGCTGATTCCGAAGAGCAGCTGTACAGAGTGTACATGACAGACAGTGCGTGGAGCCTTGTGGTAGCTGTGACAGGCGTAAAGGACAGGCCAGCGAGATATATTGACATTATCCACCCTCCTAAAGTGGATACACGGACACCAGAACAGGTGCAGGCAGATTTCAAAGACTTTGCGGCGCGGCATGGGTTGAAAACAAAAGAACGGCAGGAGGTGAGCGAGTAAGTGGACGTTTTTAATCTTTATGCCAAATTAAGCCTGAACACAGACGACTATGAAAAAGGTGTTGAGAAGGCAAAAGGCGGCGCATCGTCCTTAATGGACGTTTTCAGCGGTACGTTGCTCGGCAATGTTGTTTCGGACGGTTTGCGGACCGTAGCCAACGGCATTACGGAAATCGGGAAAACCGCTGCAAACATGGCCGTTTCAATCGGCAAGGCATCGTTGGACAGCTATGCGGACTACGAGCAGCTTGTAGGCGGCGTTGAAACGCTGTACAAAGATAGCGCGGGAATCATAGAAAACTACGCAAAAGACGCATACAAGAATGTGGGTCTTTCAGCAAATGATTACATGGAAACATCCACATCGTTTGCTGCTGCTCTGGTTTCAAGTTTGGGCGGTGACACAAATAAAGCCGCCGAAATGGCAAATACTGCAATTTCGGATATGTCCGATAACGCGAACAAGATGGGCACCAATATGCAGTCCATACAGGATGCATATAACGGATTTGCGAAGCAAAACTATACTATGCTCGACAATCTTAAGATCGGCTACGGCGGTACGCAGGCTGAGATGAAGCGGCTTATCAAAGAAGCTGCTGCCATGACGGACACGCAAAAAGAGCTTGGTGTTACGGTCGATTCCAACAGTATGTCTTACGCAAACATTGTGCAAGCGATTCATGTCGTGCAGGCCAACATGGGCATCATGGGAACGACCAGCAAGGAAGCTGCAACTACAATTCAAGGCAGTACAGCGTCGATGAAGAGCGCTTGGGAAAATCTGCTGACGGGTATTGCAGACCCGGAGCAAGATTTTCAAGCCTTGGTGGACAACCTTGTTGACAGCGTTATTACTGCCGGAAACAACATTATACCGCGCATCAAAGAAATTGTGCCTACTTTGATTGATGGTTTGAGCGAACTGGTCACACAGCTTGCACCTTATGTAAGCGGCGTGATTATGGAGCTGGAACCAACTATTGAAGAGGGATTGCAGGCGCTTTTCGGCGGGTTAAGCAGCGTAGCAAGCGAATTGCAGCCCATTGTTGCTGATGTGTTCTCGTTTTTTGGCGATGCAATTATTTCTGGGCTGACAAGCGCAATTGAAAGCTCTGACTTTTCTTTTTTGCTGGATATTTTCAATAATGTGAAAACGGCAATAGAAAATATTGCTAACATTATTGATAGTTTTAAAAACAATGCCAATGCAGCGTGGGATGCGATTTCTGCCAAAATTCAGGAAGTCGTGGCATTTGTGCAGCCTTATGTTGAAGCGGCTATGCAGGTTATTGGGCAGGTCGTTACGCAGGTCATTACAGATTTGACCCCAGTCATACAGAGCATCGGTGAAGCGTTCAGCGCTGCATGGAGCCTTGTACAGACTGTATGGGCATGGGCAAGCGCATTCTTTCAGGCTATCTTCCAGTCAATTGTTGTCATCTTTACGCCGTTTGCACCGATTATCAGCGGATTCTTCCAGGGCGCGTGGATTATCATTCAAAGCATCTGGAATGTTGCGGTAAGCTTTTTCCAGACTGTGTTTGATTTGATTACCGGCGTGTTTTCTACGATTGACGCTGTGTTGTCCGGTGACTTTCAGGGCGCGTGGGAGTCGATTCAGGGCATCTTTGAAGGTGTGTTTGGCTTTTTCTCTACTGTCGGCCAAAACGCTGTAGAGGGCATCAAGGGCGGCATTGCGGCTGTTTGGAATGGCCTTGTCAGCTTCGTGCAGGGCTTGTGGGATGGCATCAAGAGTATTTTTGTCATCAATGCAAGTGATGTGAAAAACAACACGGGGTCTGACGGTAGCCACGCAGGCGGCATGGATTATGTCCCCTATAACAACTATGTTGCAAATCTGCATCGCGGCGAGATGGTTCTGACTGCCGATGAAGCGGACGAATACCGTAAAGGCACGGCAAAAACAGCAGGCGGCATGACGATCAACATTGATGTTAACGGCATTCAGTTTTCCGATGTGAATTCTATGGCACATGCGCTGGCAAATCAAATTTCGTATGAGCTTCAGGCGCAAAGCAACAGAAAGGCGGCTGTATATGCTTAATGGATTTTGGTTGGACGGCATTTGTAGCCTTGATGTTGGGATTCGGTTGCAAAGTGGAATTACTTTCGGCCAACCGACACCCAGGGTTACATCCACGACCATTTCTGGCCGCAGTGGAGATTTGACTGAATGGGATGGAAGCTATGGTAATGTTAGTGCAACTGCGAAATGCTTTGCGCTGACGGACACTGATGTAAGCGACACTTTACCAACGATTGCAGCTTTTCTGCGTGGAACTACTTTTAGCTATCGCAGGCTTGAAACAGAGGAAGAACCAAATGTGTACAGAATGGCGCGGGTAGTTAATTTCCCAGAAACTGATATCCGGGCAAACCACCTTGCGCCATTTACCATTTCGTTGGATTGCAAACCACAGAAATACTTAAAAGACGGCGAAAATGCTGTTGAAGTCAAAAGCGGTGATTCTCTGTACAATCCAACTGTATTCCCTTCCCTTCCGCTTATCGCACTAACCGTTACTGGCGATGCCAAATTACAAGTTGGGGGCACACAAATAAGTGTTACAGGTTACACCGGGCCGATGTATCTAGACTGCGAAATGATGGACGCTTATAAAGAAGCGATAAACTTAAATAAATATGTAACTGCGCCTGAATTTCCCACTCTGGGGGCAGGAGCTACACAAATTAGTTGGAGCGGCGGCATTAGCAAGTGCGAAATCACACCTAGATGGTGGACGTTGTAGGAGGTGTAAATCATTAGCTATCCGAGATATTATGACGGCACGACGGGGCTTAAGGGCAACGGCGTGGGGGTGCTGCGGGATGCTGTGCGCTGCACCGTGACCGAGGAGCGCAACGGCGCGTTTGAATTGGAAATGGTCTATCCCATCACCGGGCAGCATTACAGCAGCCTGGCGCTGCGCGGGCTGATTCTGGCAAAGCCGAACCCCTACGGCGAGGCGCAGTATTTCAGAATTTATAAAATCAGCCGCCCCATCAATGGACAAGTGACGGTCAACGCGCAGCACATCAGCTACGATTTGAGCGGCATCCCGGTGGGACCGTGCAAGGCGTTGAACGCAGTCGACGCCTTGCAGCAGCTCAAAAGCCATGCGGCGGTGAGCTGTGATTACACATTCTGGACAGACATCCAGACCGTGGCAGACTTTGCCGTGGCCGTGCCCGGCAGTCTGCGCAGTCTGCTGGGCGGCGTGGAGGGCAGCGTGCTGGATGTGTACGGCGGCGAATACGAGTGGGATAATACCACCGTCAAGCTGCACAGCCAGCGCGGCACAGACCGCGGCGTGACGATCCGCTACGGAAAGAACCTGACCGATCTGACCCAGGAAGAAAGCTGCGCCGAGGTCTACACCGGCGTCTATCCCTACTGGGTTGACAACGACGGAAACGTGACCCAGATCACCGACAACCCGGTGGT
>UMCT01032146.1_pt1 | contig 32175 bp, 26 predicted proteins | sample 1964291 | NCBI WGS metagenome assembly UMCT01 (sample SAMEA4835974, study PRJEB28245) | human gut metagenome | biome: gut microbiome; material: fecal sample | place: Denmark | collected 2008 | reverse complement strand
GATACGGCTCATGAAGAGGACGGTCCCCGAGTTTATATCCAAAAACTCGAAGTTCGAAAAATACGATAAGGAAATCTCGAAATAAACAATTTATTACTATCATGTCTGTATTTCAAGACAAAGTCCTGTTGATAATGGGTACCATCGATAAATATCAAGATCATCTTTCACTACATTGTCAGATCGACATATTGCGCCGAAGTGGCATCGGTTAGTCACCTTCGACAGCTAACAATTGGGGGACAAGGAAGGTGAATTTGCTCAAACTGCTCTTGAGGGCTTTGCGCGAGCGAGAAGGTATTGAGTTGTGACCATATTAGGTCGACTAGAGTATTATTCCGGTCATGGACAAGGATAAGCCCGAAATAACTCATAAAGGATATCATTGGATGGTACGCTCACCGGAAGAGGGAGCTGCTTTTTCATTATGACCGCGGCTCACGAACTGGATGTGTCGTAGTGGAATTACTCAAGGATTTCAAAAGTGCGGTACAAAGCGACGGATACAAAAACTATGAAGTCACCGTCATGTATTGTAATGAAACTTCAATCCAGAACATCCTGATACATTTTTCGATAGGGTTATGATTGAGCTGCCGGTGGAACAGGTTCCTTCGGCAATGCAGTCTGATTTTAAGATTTTTCAAGAAGCTAATACATTGATTATCGGTAGTATTAACAAGCTGCCTGTAGACACCCACAAGATATGATTCTACGCTATGGAGAACTCAAAATGAGGTTGAAGATCGTGCCCATACGTCAAACCAATAGAAACTTAAACTCTTGTCAAACTTATGAGAAACTTCAATGAATTACAGATAGCCGTAGCTGGTACAGGCTATGTAGGTTTGAGTATTGCGACACTTTTGGCACAACACCACAAAGTGACTGCTGTTGATGTTATCCCTGAAAAGGTGGAGAAGATTAACAATCGTATCTCACCGATACAGGACGAGTATATTGAAAAGTACTTTGCAGAAAAGGAACTCAACCTTACTGCAACCCTTGATGGAGCATCCGCTTATAAAGATGCAGATTTTGTAGTTATTGCTGCGCCTACCAACTATGACCCTGTAAAGAACTTCTTCGATACACACCATATTGAGGATGTGATTGACCTCGTCCTTTCTGTTAATCCAGAGGCGACAATGGTAATCAAATCAACGATTCCTGTTGGCTATTGCCGTTCACTCTATGTGAAATATGCTCAAAATTTTGCACAGATGGAACCACTTGCAGATGGCAAACGTCGTGAGTTCCGTTTGCTGTTTTCTCCTGAATTCCTTCGAGAGAGTAAGGCACTCGAAGACAATCTCTGGCCATCACGTATCATCGTTGGTTACCCAAAGATGATGTCAGAGGAATGGAAGGAAGAGAATGAGGCAATCCGTAAGATTCAAGGCAATCACATGAAAGAGTCTGCCGAGACATTCGCAAAGCTTCTTCAGGAAAGTGCTATCAAAAAAGATATTGAAACACTCTTTATGGGGTTGAAGGAAGCAGAAGCTGTCAAGCTCTTTGCAAACACTTACCTCGCCCTTCGCGTTTCGTACTTCAACGAACTCGATACCTACGCAGAGGTAAAGGGACTGGACTCAGCAGCCATCATCCAGGGCATCGGTCTCGATCCTCGTATCGGTGCTCACTATAACAATCCATCGTTCGGCTATGGTGGTTACTGTCTACCGAAGGACACAAAGCAGTTGCTCGCCAATTATACAGACGTCCCTCAGAACATGATGACCGCTATCGTTGAAAGCAATCGTACTCGTAAGGACTATATTGCTGATGCTGTCCTTCGCAAGGCGGGCTATTACAACGAAAATGCGGTATGGGATGTAGCCAAGGGACATAAGTGTGTGATTGGCGTGTATCGCCTTACCATGAAGTCGAACTCCGACAACTTCCGTCAGTCTGCAATCCTGGGCATTATGAAGCGTATCAAAGCAAAGGGAGCAGGAGTAATTATTTATGAACCGACTCTCGAAAACGGCATCAGCTTCTTTGGAAGTCAGGTGGTGAATAACCTTGACCAGTTCAAGAAGAAGGCCAAGGCTATCATAGCCAACCGTTACGACTCATGTCTTGACGATGTTAATGATAAGGTCTATACACGAGATATATTTAAGCGTGATTAAGATATGATATAATATCAATTTAGAGGGAAAGATAGTCCTCGTTATAGGTCTGACGGCTTCATCGGCTTCAACCTCGTAAAGCGACTATTCAAGGATGTGAAGAACATCAAAATCATTGGCATTGATTCAATCACAGACTACTATAATGTAACATCAAGTATGAACGTCTGAAGGAGAGAAGGGCTCTCAAAGGTCGATAATCCCGTCAGCCTCTATGCAGCCACGAAAAAGAATAATGAGATGATGACACATGTTTACTCAAAGTTCTGCAACATCCCTTCCACGGGTCTCCGCTTCTTCACCATTAATGGTTCTGCAGACTGTTCAGATACGACATACTTCGGCTGCACAAATAAGCTCCGCGAGGGCAAGGCCATTCAAATCTTCAACTACGGCAACTGCAAGCGAGACTTCACATACGTTAATGACATTGTAGCGGGGGGGGGCAGTTCGCATCATGCAACACGCACAAGAGAGGCAGAATGGGGAGGCCGAACTCCCCCCCCCTCCTCCATACAAAGTCTATAACATCGGCAATGATTCACCAGAAAGCACCTCCTAGACTTTGTGACTATCCTTCTGGATAGACCAAAATACCTCCACAGGACTATGACTTTGAGGCACACAAGGAACTCGTGCTTATGCAACACGGTGATGTTCCTATTACTTTCACAGACACCACACCATTTAAACAAGATTTTGTCTTTAGACCTTCGACACCTCTTCCCAATGGTTTGAGAGCTATCGCAGAGCGGCATGCAAAACATTATGGTATAGCAAAATAACTCATATACAGAAATAAGATATGGAACTCAGAACAGACTATTCAAACGTCGGTTTCCAGAACAACGGCAAACTCAAACTATTGATAATCGTAGGCACGCGGCCCGAGATTATTCGCTTGGCAGCGGTGATCAACAAATGCCGAAAGTATTTCGATTGCATCCTGGCACATACGGGGCAGAACTACGACTACAACCTCAACGGTATCTTCTTCCGGGATCTCAAACTCGCCGATCCCGAAGTCTACATGGATGCCGTGGGCGACGATTTGGGAGCGACGATGGGCAATATCATCAACGTCTCTTACAAACTCATGGTGCAGACACAGCCGGATGCAGTATTGGTTCTTGGCGATACCAACTCTTGCTTGAGCGTCATTGGCGCAAAGCGCCTTCACATTCCTATCTTCCACATGGAGGCCGGCAACCGATGCAAAGACGAATGTCTTCCCGAGGAGACCAACCGACGCATCGTAGATATTATCTCCGACGTGAATCTTGCTTATTCAGAGCACGCAAGAAGATACCTTGCAGAGTGCGGACTTCCAAGAGAGCGTACTTATGTGACAGGTTCGCCGATGGCCGAAGTACTTCATCAGAATCTGGCGGAGATTGAAGCAAGCGATATTCACCAACGTCTGGGTCTGGAAAAGGGCAAGTATATTCTTCTCTCTGCTCACCGTGAGGAGAACATCGACACAGAGAAGAACTTCTTCAGCCTCTTCAATGCAATCAACGCTATGGCAGAGAAATATGATATGCCGATTCTCTACAGTTGCCACCCTCGTTCACGCAACCGCCTTGCAGCATCTGGCTTCCAGCTTGATCCTCGCGTACAAGTTCAGCAGCCTCTTGGTTTCCACGATTACAACTGCCTACAGATGAACGCATTCGTAGTAGTTTCAGATTCAGGCACTCTTCCTGAAGAGTCAAGTTTCTTCACCAGTGTAGGCCATCCCTTCCCTGCTGTCTGCATACGCACCTCTACAGAACGTCCCGAGTCGCTTGATAAGGCCGGTTTCATCCTTTCTGGCATTGACACCAATGGTCTCCTTCAGTCTGTTGATACCGCTGTGGAACTTGTAAAGAATGGCGACTACGGTATTCCGGTTCCAAACTACACGGATGAAAATGTATCTACCAAGGTGGTCAAGATTATCCAGTCGTATGTTGGTGTTGTCAATAAAATGGTATGGCGTAAGTTCTAATTTTCAGTAAATATGAAAGTATTGGTTACAGGAGCACGGGGATTCGTTGGAAAGAATCTCTGTGCTCAATTAGGTAATATAAAGACAGGTAAAGCCAAGTACTACAGCAATCTCGTCATCGACGAAGTTTATGAATACGACATAGACTCCACCCCTGAACAACTCGACGCCTGGTGCAAGAATTGCGACTTCGTCTTCAACCTCGCAGGTGTCAATCGCCCGCAGGACCCTAAAGAGTTCATGGAAGGCAACTTCGGCTTTGCCACCATACTGCTTAATACCCTCAAGAAGCATAAGAACAACTGCCCTGTGATGATTTCAAGTTCGATCCAAGCTACCCTTGCAGGTCGCTTTGGCACCAGCGAATATGGCAAAAGTAAGAAGGCTGGCGAAGAACTGATATTCCAGTACGGCGAAGAAACAGGAGCCAAAGTACTTGTCTATCGGTTCCCTAATCTCTATGGAAAGTGGTGCAGACCTAACTACAACAGCGCTGTTGCTACTTTCTGTAACAACATCGCCAACGACCTCCCCATCACTGTCAACGACCCGACCGTTGATATGGAGCTCCTCTACATCGACGACCTTGTCGATGAGATGATCTGCGCCCTCAAAGGTGAGGAGCACCATTGTGAGTTTGACGGTGTTGAGACAGTTTTTACACCAGAAGGCCGCTATTGTGCTGCGCCTATCACTCATCACGTCAAGCTTGGAGAGATCGTTGAACTCCTCTACAAGTTCCGTGACATGCCCAAGACCCTTATGATTCCTGATATTCCAGCAGACAGTTTTGCAAAGCGACTCTACAGTACTTATCTCTCGTATCTCCCAAAGGAGAAAGCCATCTTCGACCTCAAGATGAACATCGACGACCGAGGCAGTTTCACAGAACTCGTTCATACCTTGAATTGCGGTCAGGTCAGCATAAACATCTCCAAACCAGGAATCACAAAAGGAGAGCATTGGCATCACACCAAGTGGGAGCAGTTCATAGTAGTCAGCGGTCACGGACTTATTCAACTTCGTAACGAGAATGACCCAAATGCAGAGATTCTTGAATATGAAGTAAATGGAGACAAGATTCAGAGCGTCATCATGCTCCCTGGCTATACCCACAACATCATCAACCTCTCCGACACCCAAGACCTCGTCACCGTCATGTATTGCAACGAAATCTTTAATCCGGATAGGCCAGATACGTTTTTTGATAAGGTTGTAATTGAGTGAGAGTAATGATTGAAAGATATTTTGAGCATTGCAGAGTGTGATCAAGTTCAACAATGTCAGGGTAGTAAAAGAGTAACAAACAAATAAATAACATTCAATTATGTCAATTTTTGCAGGTAAAACCCTTATGATTACCGGCGGCACAGGGTCATTCGGTAATGCCGTCCTCAACCGTTTCCTCCAGACCGACATTGTAGAGATTCGTATCTTCAGTCGCGACGAGAAGAAGCAGGACGACATGCGTCACGAATACCAGACCAAGATGCCTGATGCGGCCCATAAAATTAAATTCTTCATCGGCGATGTCCGCAATCTTCAGTCGTGCAAGAACGCCATGCCTGGTGTAGATTACATCTTCCATGCCGCCGCCCTCAAGCAGGTTCCTTCTTGTGAGTTCTTCCCAATGGAGGCAGTTCAGACCAATGTCATCGGCACCGACAACGTATTGACAGCAGCCATCGAAGCGGGGGTGAAGGCCGTCATCTGCCTTTCAACTGATAAAGCAGCGTATCCAATCAACGCAATGGGCATTACCAAGGCTATCGAGGAGAAAATTGCAGTAGCAAAAAGCCGCTATTCCGGCGACACCAAAATCTGCTGCACCCGCTATGGCAATGTGATGTGCTCCCGCGGGTCCGTCATTCCTCTTTGGATCGACCAGATCCGCCACGGCAACCCCATCACCCTCACCGAGCCCAAGATGACCCGCTTCATCATGTCGCTCGAAGAAGCCGTCGATCTCGTCCTCTTCGCCTTCGAACATGGCCAGAATGGTGATATACTTGTTCAGAAAGCTCCTGCATGTACTATCCAGACTCAAGCCGAAGCCGTATGCGAACTTTTCGGAGGTAAGAAGGAAGACATCAAGGTCATCGGCATCCGCCACGGCGAGAAAATGTACGAGACCCTCCTCACCAACGAGGAATGTGCCAAGGCCGAGGACATGGGCGACTTCTATCGCGTGCCAGCTGATAATCGCTCCCTCAACTACGATCAGTTTTTCACCGAGGGCGATGCAAAGCGTTGCAAACTCTCCGAGTTCAATTCCGACAACACCCGTCGTCTGAATCTTGAAGAGACCAAGACCAAAATTGCAAGCCTTGAGTACATTCAGAACGAACTCAATGGTATTGCAAACCTTGCGAAGTAACGGTTAACAAGTTAACATTTAATATTGAACAAGTGCGTGCACAGGTGGAGCCTGCGGCTCATGGTTCGATACCATCACGCACTTCAGAATACAATAAAGTAATGTCCAATAGTTATACCAAATAAAATTATAAAAATCAAATGTGGCTATGAAATAGAATTTGATCTCAATTAGAAAATTGTAGAAGTTGATAAGCGCGCAATAGAAACAGAAAGTCTTTATGAAGCAATTCATTCAATCGAATGTAAAAACTGCAAAGAGGTTATTTCTACCACATTCCATCTTTAGGAATATCCCAAGACTTTGCTAATATGCAAGAAATAGAGGTATCACCTATTGGCTCAAATAAAGGAGGCAACCAATCAGACGTCTGTTGTTGATAAATTCTACCAGATGTAGGGCTATCTGCAAAAAGTAGTTGAATTTGCGTACAAGTTCCACAACAATCAGATAATACAATACTGCGGAGTAGAATGTTTGATTAAAAAGCAAGAGAAGATAATATCGGACACGATAAGCCTTCCCTACCAGAATTTACGTTGCTTTCCGGATTAAAATATCAAACCATTTATAATGCAACACAAGTAGAGGACTTATAATTCAGTTCCACACAGATTGCCTCCAGTAAGGCAAAAGAAAAAAGGCCAAGTTCAGACACTATCTCATAGAGTTGTTCATTTCTGTTTTCTTTTAGTTCTTCCGAGGAGTACAAGCAATAGTGCTTCTCTTCGCGTTTATGCTCAAAGAAATAGGCGTGAATATTAAAGCTTGAGGTTGTTTCTTGGCTCTTTCCTTTCTGGAATAGCTTCAATACTTTCTTATATCGAAATATAGCCCCTCCCCTTTAGATACAATGGAAGATTCAGAACTTGTGATTCCATTCAATACTTAAGATAAAGTAAAATAACAATTACATATATCAAATTATATGAATCCATTATTAAAATTAGCAGGAACGATTATTGACAAAGTCATATTCGCCTACTGTGTTTATAAATCAAAAATTATCAATAAATTAATGGGGGGGGGTAAAAGATTTATTGGTTACCCGTACAATATATGCGGTGCAGAGAATATCATTGCAGAAGAGCCGATGAGCATAGGACCTAATAGCACTATATACACTACACGTGCTAAAATAATCATCAAAAAACATTTTATGTCTGGCCCTAATCTAACTATTATTACAGGCGATCATCGGTACATGGTCGGGTATTTCATTGACGAAATAAAAGATGAAGACAAACTACCCGAAAATGATCAAGACGTGATCATTGAGGAAGATGTTTGGTGTGGTGCCAATGTCACTATTATGAAGGGGGTCACAATAGGACGAGGATCAATTGTGGCAGCTGGATCTGTAGTGACAAAAAGTTGTCCCCCATATAGCATCATAGGTGGTGTTCCGGCTAAAGTCTTAAAGCAGAAATTCTCGCCCAGTGAAATTGTTGAGCATGAGAGAATCCTCTATGGCAAATAAGTTCCTGCGAATATTTTTATAGTAAATGTCAGATAATTTAAAGAATAATAAACGAATAGCAAGGAATACAGCTTTTCTATATATAAGAATGGCTGTTGTACTTGTCATATCCCTGTATACATCACGAGTCATTCTCAACACTCTGGGAGTAGATGACTACGGCGTCTATAATGTTGTAGCCGGCTTTGTTTCGATGTTTGGCTTTCTTAATGCCACTCTCTCGTCCAGTATGCAGAGATACTATAACTTTGAAGGAACAAAAAGAGGTGAAGAAGGATACACAGAAGTATATGTGACAGGTTTTATCATACATATCGTACTCTGTGCAGTTATTTTTCTTATTTTGGAAACGGCTGGAATCTGGTATGTAAACAATGTGATGGTAGTGCCAGATGGGAAATTGTTTGCAGCAAACGTCATCTTCCATCTCTCTATAATATCTATGCTACTTGTTATTATGGAGATTCCATATACCGGAGCCATAATGGCATATGAGAAGATGGACTTTTATGCAGCCATTAGTATCGCCGATACCTTCTTAAAACTGGCGGCAGTTATAGCCCTTCCCTTTATCCCATACGAGAAACTCATAGTATATAGCTTGTTAGTTTTCTCTATAACTGTATTTGATTTCGTACTTTACTATTGGTATGCAAAAAAACATTTTAGGTTCTTACGCTTATGTAATGCGTTTAGTAAACCTTTGTTTAAATCGATGATGTCTTTCTCTGGATGGAATCTACTTGGTACGTTTGCTTTTCTTCTGAAAGGCCAAGGTCTTAATATGCTGCTCAACGTTTATTTTGGTACGGTCATAAATGCAGCTCGAGGTGTAGCATATCAGGTAAACGGAGCGATAAATGGTTTTTCAGCAAATATTGCTACAGCCTTTCGTCCACAAATCGTCAATTCCTATGCAAATAATGATCATGTACGTACACGCCAGATGATGTTTGTCGAATCAAAGATATGCTTTGCACTCTTGGCGCTTTTGATGGTACCTATCGTGTTAGAGATAAATTATTTGTTAAAACTCTGGTTAGGCGAAAGTGTCCCTGAATATACCAATATATTTGCAATACTGGTTTTGGTGGACTCGCTAATTTGTACTCTAAACACTCCTTGCACTCAAGTAGCTTTTGCAGTAGGTAATTTGAAGAAATATCAGATAATCACATCAATGGTAAATCTTTGCCTTTTACCGGCATCTTGGCTTTGCCTACATCTTGGAATGGATTCTACGTCGGTATTTATCGTCACAATTTTGTTTTCAATAATAAATCAGGGTGTATGCATAGTTCTACTTAAACGCATTTTCCCCTTAAGCATAAAATCATATCTGCGAGAAGTAATATTTCCATGTACTCTTTTGGTTATACTGCTCCCAATACTACCTTCAATAATCCGAATATCTATGAACGGAGGTGTTCTACGTTTTATTACCGAAGGATTCATTGATATACTTGCTGGCGTTGCTTTGACTTACGGTCTGGTATTAAATAAGCAAGAAAGGCAATATGCCAAAACAGTGATAACAAAGAAAAAAAATAGATAGATATGCCCCATTACGATTATCTCATAATTGGCTCCGGTCTTTACGGAGCTACTTTCGCGCACAAAGCTAAACAAGCCGGCAAAAAGGTGCTTGTGATCGACAAACGCCCACATATCGGAGGCAATGTATATTGTGAGAACATCGAGGGCATCAATGTGCACAAGTATGGTGCACACATCTTCCACACCAGTAACAAGAAAGTGTGGGACTTTGTAAACTCTATCGTTGAGTTCAACCGCTACACCAACTGTCCTATGGCAAGCTATAAGGGTGAACTTTATAATTTGCCATTCAACATGAATACCTTCAACCGCATGTGGCCAGAGGTACATACTCCAGCTGAGGCTCAGGCAAAAATTGACGAACAGAAGGCTGAGGCAGAGGCAGTTCTTGGTGGCCGTGATCCCCAGAACCTTGAGGAGCAAGCTCTTTGTCTTGTCGGTAAGGACATCTTCTACAAACTCATTAAGGAATACACTGAAAAGCAATGGGGACGTGATTGTAAGGACCTCCCTGCCTTCATCATCAAACGACTCCCAGTCCGTATGATCTTCGACAACAATTATTTCAACGACCGCTACCAGGGTATTCCCATCGGAGGCTACAATAAACTCATTGAAGGCCTGCTCGAGGGTGTAGATTGCAAGACTGGTGTTGACTTCTTTAAATCAGAGTACAAGGAATGGAAAAAATATGCCGATAAGCTCGTATATACAGGTGCCGTAGATGAGTATTTCGACTATAAGTTAGGTAAACTCGACTGGCGTACCGTCAGCTTCAAGACTCGTGTGGAGGACACTCCTAACTTCCAAGGTAATGCTGTGGTGAACTACACCAGTCACAACGAACCATATACTCGAATAATTGAGCACAAGCATTTTGAGATGTTTGGTCAGGAAGTTTACGATTGCCCAAAGACAGTAGTAAGCGAGGAATACTCAACCGAGTACAAGGAGGGGATGGAGCCATACTATCCTGTGAATGATGACCGCAATAATGCCCTCGCAGACGAATATCACAAGCTGACAGAGACGGAAGAGAATGTCATTTTCGGAGGCCGCCTTGGTCAGTACAAGTATTTTGATATGGCTCCAGTAATTGAGCAAGTGTTGAACATTAAGAATATTTAAGATTATGGAGAAGATTCTAACTATCATAATCCCGACATATAACATGGAGAAGTATTTGGACAAATGTCTTACGTCTCTAATAATTGAGGACAAAAAACTAATGAAGTTGTTGGAGGTGCTCGTTGTGATTGATGGTGCTAAAGACCGTTCTTCTGAGATTGGTCATACCTATCAGGACAAGTATCCTGAAACTTTCCGAGTAATTGATAAGGAGAATGGTAACTATGGGTCTTGTATAAATAGAGGACTTAAGGAAGCTAAAGGTAAGTATGTAAAGGTATTGGATGCAGATGACTCTTTTGATAACGGTAATTTCTCTAAATATCTGAAAACGTTGATAACAATGCCTGATGTTGATGTTGTATTCTCACGATATCGAACAGTATATGAGGACGGCAATGTTGGAAACGAATTCTCTAGACCTTTTGACGCACACACAAAACTAAAATGGGATAACGTAATCGGAAGTTTGACTAATAAATCTACACATACAGCAATGCACGAGCTTGCTTTTAGAAGAACAATGCTTGTGGATATGCATTATATACAGACCGAAAGTATCTCATATACAGATCAAGAATGGGTATTCTATCCATTCTTGAACGCCAACTCCTTCTATTATATAGACCTTGTTATATACAACTATCTTATTGGTAGAGCAGGTCAGACGATGGATTTTTCTGTTATAGTCAAAGGAGTACCTGCACATCTATCTATCGGTAATAGAATGCTCGAATGTTTTAAGAATATACCACAAGGCACAGAATCGTACCAATATATGTATGCGGCTATATTGTGGTTCCTGACTCACGTATATTCTCTTTGCCTTACTTGTAAGGAAGAAGGTATTCACCTTTCAGAATTAGCAATGTTAGATACAAATTTAAGGAATACAAATAAATCACTTTATAAGAGTTTGGATGATAACACAATTTGTGTAATGAAGGTATTGAGAGTACACTACATTCGTTGGTGGCGAAATGGTAAAAATGCAGAAAAATTACCATTGAAAAATAGACTACTAGTAAGGTATTTGACACGTAACAGATAAACATAGTATTCTGGAAAACTCGATACGTAATGATTGATAAAATATTTGGCAGGAGTACAATAATTTACTATATTTTTCTGCTATTGATATTAGTCACATGGACAAATGTGGACAGCCTTCCTCCATTGCCGCTACGGCTTGCTTATCTTACAGCAATAATGGGACCTTTATGGAAGGAGAGGAGTCTATCAACTCCAATTGTATTATTTACGTTTGTCGTAATATCTGGATCTTCGTTTGCAATCTCATATATGCCCGTTGATGGTCTCTATATTTCGATTGTATTGTTGATTTCTTACATGCTTTGTCGACCAAACATTGATAGAATTAAATTCCCTTCGGCATTAATAATTCTAACTATACTATCTTTGTTTGTGGACTTCTTTTCTGGTGGAGAGATGAATTTTTCATTTAAACTTGTGGCAGTATTATTATCCACTCTATTCATATCTCGTTCCAATGAAGGCACTCTCCAAATTGTCACCTTCTCCATTATATTAATCTCCTTTGTTATTGCAGTTGAGTTCATTATAATGGGTGGCGAATTTTCTCAAACAGTATCCACTATTGATGGAGAAATAGATAGAAAAGGCTGGGCAGATCCCAACTATTTCGGCGCTGTTTTAGGTTATGGGGTAATAGCTTCATTTATTGCGTTATATAAGTGGCCGAACATGACAAAGAAGACAAGATATGCTATTATTTTGGCTCTTGTTCTTTCTTTTTATACCATTCTTTCAACCGCTTCCCGAGGTGTTTTTGTTGCTATTGTTGCCTCTGTTGTAATTTTACTTTTCACAGGATTAGGTAGCATTAGCAAAAAAATCTCCTTCCTCCTGCTGATTTTTTTGGGTGTATTAGTATTTTATCAGTTGGGCTTTTTCGACTTGATTCTTCTTCGATTTAATAGCGATGCAGGGGATGCGGGAGGAAGAACTCTCATTTGGGGACCACGACTTCATGCTTTCTTTAATGATTGTAGTTTCATTGAGCAATGCTTCGGTATAGGATTTAAGAATGCGCGTTTTTTAGGCACAAATGTTCTTCTTGGTTCACATAATGACTATATCGCTATTTTAACTAGCTATGGATATATCGGAGCAATATGCCTTTTGGCTATTCTTTGCTATCCTTTTTTTAAGGCCAAAGAAAACAAATCATTTGTAATGGCAGCAACATTATATATGGCAACTTGTATGTTTTCTATTGAACCATTTACTGGAGGTCATTGGTCTATTTATTACTTCTATTTGTATATAGTGCTATTAAGCCAATTTCGTATGAAGAATAATTCTATATAGAATGACTATCTAATGAATAGAAAATCAATTATTGAGTTTTGTCTTGTACCCCCACCATACGGAGGAGTTACTGTATATGTAAAAAGACTCTCAAATCGCTTGAGATCCGAAGGATATGAAGTCGGCGGTTATTACACAGAAGAGTGTAAAGATCAGTCTATAATTTCATCGCCCATATATTTTAAAGAGAAAAGCTATTGCGGAAGTCACAATAAAGTAGTTAAAGCTTTCTCTCAAATGTTCCGTATGTTGAAAAATACTTTTCAAATGTGGCCATTCTCTATCGTACACTATCATGGTTTAGAGAATCTAAAATTCATTTGGTTCCTATATAAATATTGTAGGAAACAAGTAGTAATCACTGTTCACAGTATGATGATAGAAAACTTTTATCGCAGAACAGACAGAATAAACAAGCATTATATGCAAAAACTTGCTGAGGCAGATATACAGTGGACTGCAGTTAGTGAGCAGGTTAGGGAATGTATGTTCAGATTACCCTTCTCATTTAAAAATGAAATACCTGTTATTGCTGCTTATGTGCCGATACTAAATGAAGCTCACCCCCCTTTGGCTAAAGACATGCAGGATTATATCCATCAACACGAACAGAATATAGCTTTTTATGCTCGTAGCTTTATGTATAATGATGATGTCGATGTTTATGGCTTGAATGAGGCCATAAAACTTTATGCCGATATTGTAAGTAATTACAAAGCAAACGTGGGCTTAATATTTTGTCTTTCAGAAGATAAAGATACGGATAAGATTAATGAGTTGTATTTGTATGCTAAAGAATTGGATATATATGATAAAATATATTGGCAAATAGGTGCAATAGATAATATTAACGAACTTTGGCAAAATGTTGATGTATATATAAGGCCTACCTCAACTGATGGTGACTCTGTCGCTGTAAGAGAAGTTCTGGACCAAGGTACAAAAGTAGTGGCTAGTGATGTATGTTGGAGACCAGACGGTGTGATATCATATCAGTTTGGTAACGGCGATGATTTCTTAACAAAAACAATACACGCTTTGAAGTGTGGCAGAGCAAAGGCGACTCCAAACTTTAATTGCTATAATGCCATGAAGCAAGTTTTCGATAACATAACAAGATAATTCTCATGAAAGTCGCAATAGTTTCACTCGGACGTTCACACCTCATCAATCTTGCGCGTTTGTTGGAACGCCGGGAGGATGTGGAAGTGACGTTCTATACAATGATGCTTAAGTCCAGATGCAGAAAATTTGGTTATAATGGTAAGGTAGTGTCGCTCCTATTCCCCATAGGCATGGGCCAGATGATAGTCGATAGGTTGCCAAAGGTTAATCCTTACAAAAAGAGTACCCTTCGTTTCCGCTTGCGCAAAGCCTTTGATAAACTCGTGGCAATGCGTTTGCGTAAATGCGACGTATTGATTGGCTTGAATGGATGTGCAGTTGAGGCAAGCAAAAAGGCCAAGAAGATGGGAGCAATTGCCATCTGCGACCAGGGATCTTCGCATATCTTGAAGCAGAATGCTGTACACTTCACTTATAGTAATGCACCTATTTCTGAAGAAGGCACACAATTTATGCTTGAGCACTATAAGGCGGTTGATTACTTTATGACTCCTGCCGAATATGTAAAGCAATCCGACATTGAGAACGGCTTGGAGCCTAAAAATTTGTTATACAATCCATACGGTGTGAATCTGAACGTATTCCTGCCTACGCTCAAGCCTACAGAAAAACCATACGACGTGATAATGGTAGGCAGCTGGTGGAAGCACAAAGCTTGCGACATGCTGGCTGAGGCTTGTCTTGAAAAGCTTAAGCTGAGACTGTTGCATGTAGGTTCGGTGGTAGATTGTCAACTGCCAACGAGCGATTTATTTACTCACATAGGGTTTATTCCCGAAAGTGGTCTGCCGAGGTATTACGCTCAAGCAAAAGTATTTGCAATGCCCTCTTTGGACGAGGGGTATGGTCTTGTACTCTTGCAAGCAGCAGCCTGTGGATTGCCATTGGTAGGCAGTTCAAGAACCGGAACTCCCGACACGGGAACTTTGTTGGGCAATGCCAAAGAGTGCATAACAATCAAAGAACCTCTTACGGTTGATACTATTGCAGAAGCTATCCAGCAAGCTTTGGACATTGCCAACGCAATGCCATCAGGCCTTAGAACTCCATACGGTGAAAAAATCCAGAATATCTCGTGGGAGGCATACGAAAACAGATGGTATGACATTTTGAAACAATTAACGAAATAGGGAATGAGAATAGCATACATGACAGCCTATTTAGGTACGGAGTTTATGGAGAAGTATGGAAAAGGCAAGAGGTTCGCTCTTTCCGGTCCATTTAAATCGTTGGGTATTGCCCGCAGTATGATGGCTGCCGGACATAAGGTGACCATCTATAGTCCAGGCGTAACTACTTGTGATGTCAGGGTGCCTGCATTCACAGAATATGAAGAATATCCAGAGGGTAAGTTGGCGATCAAGTATTGTGATATTCTCTCAAAACGTAGATGTGATCCTATCAATCAGGTGCGTATAGCTAGCTTCATCAAGAAGGAGCATAAGCGTGAGCATTTCGATGTGTTGGTGTATTACAACATCACTCTTGGTGCTGCACTTTTGGTGAAGAGTCTAAAAGATTGCATCAATGTGTTGGAGTATGAGGATAACATCTTCAATCGCGCATTGATAGGCGATAAGAACAACTTCGTGTGGTTTAAGACGAAGCTTTACAATCGCATCATCAAGAATACCCAGGGCATCATGGCAGTATGCAATGGTATGATGTTACCCGAAGTGCCTAATCGTGTTCTTACCCCAGGTATCGTGAACGAGGAGGTGAGTACGAATGTAAGTACCCGTGTGAACAAGTTGAAAGCAGGCAAGCCTATTACTATCATCCTGACCGGTGGAATCCACTATAGTAAGGGCGGCGACTTATTGGTGGGAGCCATGAAATACATCCAGACTCCTTGTGTAGTGAAGGCGTACGGAAACTGCAATCTTGACGAACGTCTGAAAGCACTCATCGCCGAAGTTCCTGCTATCCATAAGTTCGAGTTCAATGGTTACATGGAACATGCTGAACTGATTCGCACATTGGATCGCGATGCCGACATCCTTATCAACACAACACGCAGCATGGGCGTAGGTGCACAGGCTGCGGGTTTCCCATTCAAGATGATGGAGTACGCCAGCACGGGTCGCCCTATCGTTAGTAGTGAGATTGGTAAGCTTGATGCCGAATATAATAGGCATATAACTTACTACGATGGCGAGAATCCTAAGTCGATAGCCAGCACCATAGAAGACGTTATAGCACATTACGACGAGAAAGTGCAGTTAGCTCTTGAACTGCAGAAGCGAGTACTTTCAGAATACACCATCGAGGGTACAGGCAAGAAACTGGATGCATTCTTTAAGGCAATGAAATGGTAAATAATAGAGATTCGCTGAAAAAGAACCGCTTTGTACGTAGCTTGGCATTTCATTTCCGCAACTGGCGCGAGAGCAGAAGCTATACCACTGGAAGTGGACACTCAATCGTGAGGAAGGGTGTGTGCGTTAACTCCAAAATTCAAATTAGGGAGGGGGACAATAATTCCGTTTTGCTCGATAAAGATTCAGTACTCTTCAAGAGTCGAATCAAGATCAACGGGAATGACAATCGTGTCATCCTACACTCCGGAGCTTACCTATCGGGAGTGGAGCTCTACATTGAGGATAACAACTGCACAATTGAGATTGGTGCCAATACCTACATCGGACATCACTCGCATCTGGCTTGTACAGAAGATGGTAGCACATTGAAGATTGGCTCCATGTGTATGCTCTCGTCATACGTGCAGATTCGCACAGGCGACAGTCACTCTATTCTCGACAAGGATGGAAGTCGCATCAATCCAGCGGCATCAGTTACTATTGATGATCATTGCTGGTTAGGCGAAGGCTGCAAGGTGATGAAAGGTGTGACACTCGGAAGTGATACTGTGGTAAGTTCTGGTGCTATTGTCACTAAGTCATTTGGAAGCAACGTGCTCTTGGGTGGAATTCCGGCTAAAGTGCTAAAAGAAAATATCAATTGGGACGAAAAAAGATTATAAAGAATATATGGAACATGCAAAAATAGAGCAGCTGACAAATGGACCTAAACATCATTTGTTTGGATTTCATGATCTTCTAATTACAAATGGTGCTGGTGATAAATACCTTTCGCTGGAGGTTGATACTATGAACCGTCCTCCACTCCCCGGAGAGCTCTTCGGAGTGGGCTATGTGAAGGATGGTCTGTATGTGCGTATAGGTGAGACTACAGCTCTCAACTATCCTCAAGGAGCTCGTCAGCAGTGGGTAGGCGAGACCGAACTTTTCACCGTAAACAATCGTGTGGATGACGTATGGGGTACGGACTTGTATGACGCTAGCACTAATAAGTTAGTTGATAGATTTGAAGCAACTACTCACATGTTGAGCCAGGATGGTCGGTACGCCTATGGTTTGGATTATGCTCGCCTTTTCCGTTTGGGAGGTTATGGTTATAGTGGTATAGCTGATAAAGGCGTGAATGAGGCGATTCCGAATGATTCGGGTATTACTAAAATGGATATACAGAGCAAGAAGGTTGAACTGCTGGTTAGTGTTCGCCAGGTAGCCAAATGCGGTAATGCGACCTTGGGAGTATCACACCACTATCTTACGCATCTTTGTTTGAACCCATCATGCACCCGAGTAGCTTTCCTGCATCGATATTTTATGGCAGATGGAGGTATGATGACACGATTGATGTCTGTTGGTACAGACGGTACCGGGCTACGCTGTTTGGCACAAGGTTTCCTCAGTCATTTTGACTGGAAAGATGATCAGACCATCTATATTTTTGGGCGAGCCAACAGTTCTTTGGATACACTTCGTAATAACCCTTTGCTGTCAAATCCTCTGATGTCAGGACCGATGAAAATGGCGAAGAGGGTAGCCAAGTTTGTCCTTCGCCGGGGAAGTTCTGGAGGTAATGCGAATGCCGGCAAATCCTTTATGATGATTACCGATGCCGAACAACCGGTTATTACTCCATTTGCCCAAGGGCTGATTACTGAGGACGGACACCCTATGACCAATCCGATAAATAGCAACTGGTGCATCAACGATACCTATCCTGACAAGAATGGCATTCGCACCTTGATGCTCTACAACTTTCTGACCAATAAACGAATTGACCTTGGTACCTTCAAGATGTTGTTGGACAAGCCGGATATGACATTGGCAGAAACTTATTTCACAGGGGTAGACCCGAAAATATTAAGCTGTATCTCGCAGGAAGAGTTGTCCTTTACCCGTAGCGGTTTGCATTGCGATCTTCACCCACGTTGGAGTCGTGACGGACAGCTGGCGATATTCGACTCTATACACAAGGGTACACGCCAAATTTATGTAGCACACGTCGGAGAACTGATAAAGTAAAGTATGGGCAAAATCTGTTGTATATTCAACATCCCTTCGTTTTATCGGGAGAAGATTTATTTGGAGATAGATAAGGTATACGACTGTGAGTGGTACTTCGAGCAGGAAGATAATGGCATCAATCTGTTTGATACCAACAAGTTAAAAAAGGTTAATATCCTGCAACATGAAAAATTCGTCAGCTGCTTCTACACAATGAAGGGTTTGGTGAGGATGGTATGGAAACAGACGGATTATGACAAATACCTGATGGTGGGTACACCTATGTGTGTATCGCTTTGGGTACTGTGCATATTGCTGAAACTGTTCCGTCCAAGCAAGAAAATCTATTTCTGGACTCACGGATGGTATGGCAAGGAAACTTTGACAGAACGCATCATCAAGAAGAATTTCTTGCGACTCGCTGATGAGCTTTTTATTTATGGAAACTATGCCAAAAACTTGCTGATAAAACAGGGCTTCAAAGCCGAGAAGATGCATGTTATCCACAACTCCCTCTCTTACGTTGTGCAAATGGAGTTACGCAAGCAGATGCATCTTACGGGAATATATAAGAAGCACTTTGGCAATAATAATCCTGTGCTTATTTTCATAGGTCGATTAACTCCCGTGAAGCAATTGGATTTACTGGTGAAAGCGGTGGCAGACCTGAAGAATGAGAAACAGTTATATAACCTTGTGTTCATTGGCGATGGTCCGGAACAAAAGAAATTGGAGGATATGGTGGTAAGTCTCCAGTTGCAGGAACAGGTATGGTTCTATGGTGCTTGTTATGACGAGAAGGTAAATGCCGAACTCGTTTATAATGCCGACCTCTGTGTTGCTCCTGGGAATGTTGGTCTAACAGCAATGCACGCATTGATGTTTGGCTGTCCTGTGGTTACTCATAACGATTTTCGATACCAGATGCCGGAGTTTGAAGCTATTTCACCTTACCACACAGGAAACTTCTTCACGCGAGGAGACCAGCAATCGCTGAACCAAGTCATCAGCGAATGGTTTGTGGTGAATGGCAATCTACGCGAGTATGTGCAAAACCTTTGCTACAAAGAGATAGACAATCAATGGAATCCTTATTTTCAGATGAAGGTCATCAACGAAGTATTCAATCACTAATAAGACAACATGCCAAAACTGCTGCAAATAAATAGTGTAGTCAACACGGGCTCAACCGGTCGCATTGCCGAACAGTTAGGCGAGGTGGCTATGGCCCAAGGATGGGCGAGCTACATTGCCTTTGGGCGTGAGGCACGCGAGAGTAAATCTCAACTTGTCCGCATAGGCAGTAAGTGGGGAGTTTATCTACATGCCATTGCATCAAAGTATTTGGACAATCATGGACTGATGTCTCGATGGGCTACCCGCAGTTTTCTGAAGGAGATGGATACTATCAAGCCAGATGTAGTGCATCTGCACAACATTCATGGGTATTACATCAACTATCCCATGCTGTTCCGATACCTGAAAGAAAAGAATATCCCCACGGTTATCACCATGCATGACTTTTGGCTGATGACTGGCCATTGTGCCTACATCAATCGCACTTGCGACCGCTGGAAGAATGGTTGTAGCAATTGCCCTCGTTTGGATCAATACCCTGCAGCCAAGAGGGATGCTTCGGCAAGCAACTGGCAGAAGAAGGCTGCTCTCTTTTCTGATGCACCCAATGTGACATTGGTGCCCGTATCATATTGGTTGGGCCGATATGCCGATGAATCGTTGCTTCATCCCGTGAAGAAGCAGGTTATCTATAATGGTATAGATACCGAGGTATTCAAACCTTATGACATGAAAGATGCGCTTGTAAAGGGTGTAGATTGGAGCAAGTTCACTATTATGACTATTGCTGCCCGATGGACAGAGGCGAATGGTTATCGCGATGTATTGCAGTTGAGCCAATTGTTGCCAGAGGACTGTCAAATAGTAATGGTGGGTCTAGACACCGAACAGATAAAAGCTTTGCCTAAGAACATCGTAGGCTTCAAGAAGACAGAAAACTTCACACAACTGCAAGAACTCTATTCTAAGCCGGATGTTATCCTAAATCCTAATACAGAGGTCACCTTCGGCCTTGTGACTGTAGAGGCTATGGCTTGCGGCACGCCTGCAATCGTCCTGAGAGATACCGCTGGAGAGGAGTTGGTGGATGAGCAGACAGGTTTTGTAGTAGATAAGGTGGAAGAAGTGGTGCAACAGATTCCAACTATCAAAAGTTTGAATAAGGAACAAACGGCCAAAGCATGTCGACAAAGGGTACAGACTCTGTTTGAGGCAAGTAAGCAACATCAGAAATATATAGATTTGTATAATCGGTTGATAAGAAAATAATGAACCAACAGAAAGCAGCAACCCTTCCTTGGTTGGATCTGACTCGCTATGTGGCCGCACTTTTAGTGGTAGTTGGTCACTTTAGAGCAGACCTATTTTTGAACTATAACGATCTGCCGTCTAACCAGTATTCCGCTCTAATGCAACTAGCATATTGCCTGACCAGTTTAGGCCATGTAAGTGTGTTAATCTTCTTTGTGTTGAGCGGTTATCTTGTCGGGGGGGGGATTTTTAACAAAATAAGAATTAACAAGTTCAATTGCCTTTCGTACAGTATAGACCGGTTTACCAGAATACAGTTGCCTCTGGTTTCGGCACTTGTGCTGATTGCTATCGGGAACTGCTTGATGCATACCGAAGCACCATGGGGAGACTATGTTCTAAACTTTTTTTCTTTACAAGGGGTATTCTGTAAACCATTGGCCGGACCGCTATGGAGTTTGGCCTTCGAGGTTTGGTTTTATTTGCTGGCTGGTGCTATGGCTGCCATAATAACCTTGAAGGGCACAAGTAAGAAACTATTGGCATTTGTTGTCATGATGGTAGCTATGCTTATCTTGAGCCGTTTAGGCGTTGTCTATAGCTTTCTGTGGTTTATGGGAGCATTTGCTTCACAGATCAATATTGAGAAACACTCTGGAATATGGGTATTGGTGAGTGGTATTGGAATGGCTATCTTTGCTTTGTTGAGTCTGCATTTATTTACTTCTCGTTTAGGTATTACTGCTGGCTCTATGGCTGCAGACGTCGTTACATTATGCTTTGGTTTGTTCGCTTGCCTTTTCATCATGAATGTTATACGAATTACCCCAACAAGCAAGCTGTCGCTCTGGTTGAATTGTATTGGAGAAAAGATGGCAAAGTTCTCTTACTCGCTCTATCTGACGCACTGGACTGTCTTGTTGCTGATGCAATACTGGTTGAAGACAGAAAGGCATGATATAAACATGTATTCTGTGACCTTATTTGTTGTTGGAGTAGCATGCTCTCATATCGTTGCTTATCTTCTGTATTTGCCTTTCGAATCTCAGTCGTATAGACTGAAAGTTTGGTTGAAAAAGAAACTACACGTCATTTAATAGAATTATGACCGCACTTATCATATCTTTGAATTTTCACCCTGGCCATGTGAGCCACATGGTGGCGAGTTATAAACAGTGTGAGAAGTTGGGCTATGAGCTGGTATATTATGTCAATCCGTCATTCATTCCCTATCTGCCTAAAGGCTGCCGTATCGTGTCGGCTGTCGAAGGTAAGCACCCGAAGGCCGATCTGGCGATCTTTCTCTTTCCAAGCCAAAAGAATCTACCGCTCATTTGGAAACTGAAGCGACAAGGAACTAAAGTGGTATATATCTTCCATGAGCCGCTGGCACCGATGAAGGTATATCGTGAAGCTGGCTTCTCAATGAAGTATCTGGCAAAGTTGTGGGTAATAGACCATGTGAGTGCCCTTACTGTAAAGTGGAGCGACTATATCCTGATTCCTTCGCGCAAGGCTATCAAATACTACGAGGAAAACAACCTCTATAAAAACCAGAATTATCACTATCTTCCACTTATGTATAGCGATGAGCGAGAGGAACGGCATGCTAAAATGCCAAGGCAATATTTCAGCTATATCGGTACTGTGGCTGCCGACCATTCGTTTACGGAATATCTGAATTTTGTGGAGTGGGCAGTAACTAATAACAAGCTGGAGGGTATTAATTTCTTGATTGCCACAAAGAGTGAGTTTGAGGCGCCAGATGCTTTGCAGAAGTCCAATCGCGTAACCATCTATAAGGGAAAGCCTATGAGCGACGAGGAAATCAATGCTTACTACAGTAGCACCATAGCCGTATGGAATGCATACGCACGTACCACCCAGAGTGGTGTGCTGGCCAAAAGCTTCATGTTTGGCACACCAGCTTTGGTGATGCGCGCTAACCAGAACGAGTTTACACGCGATGGGCAGAATGTAGTGACTATTGATGACAACACCAATAAGGAAGAGATTGCTGCTGCAGTAGAGAAAATTTTCAGTAATCAAGCATCATTTTCTGCAGAATGCCGTAAGGAGTTCGAAAGGTCGTTCTACTACGGAGTGTATAATGACCAGTTTAAGAAGATTATCAATGGCTAAAGTAAAACAATCCAACTTTGAACTGCTGAAGGTGGTTGCAATGCTTATGATTGTATGTCACCATCTAATCACTCAAAATGCCTTCAATATCGATACGCAGTTGACCGGTCTGAACCCGAGCAGAGTCTTCCTGCAACTGATAGGTAATCACGCCTTTGTGGGTAATAATCTGTTCTTTATGGTGTCGGCTTGGTTTCTGTGTATTCGTGCCGAAGCGTTTCAGATGAAGAAAAGCGTGAGCCGCATCTGGAGTCTGGAGAAGGTAATGCTATTCTATAGCATTGGTATTCCACTAACTCTTGGTTTGGTCTTAACAGGAGGGGGGGGGTGAATATTAACTCTTTATTTCCTATATCCATGGGCACATGGTGGTATCCAACTGCTTACGCCATCTTCTTAATATTCTATCCGTTCTATCAGCAAGGACTGCAAACTTTGGAGAAGAAAGAGTTGAGAAACCTTATTTGGGCGATGGTGGCTTTGTGGACGATACCTACTATCGTACCTGTGAAGTTACAACTGGGTGGAGGTAATACGACCTGCTTCTTTATGCTGTATGCTATCATCTTCTATATGCGCAAGTTCAAGCCAGCGTGGGCATCGGACAGAAAAATCCTGGCATATGGGTGGATAGGTGGTTATGCCTTGGCCTTCGCAAGCATCTTGGTGCTGGATGTTTTAGGTACACATTCGAGCAGCATCAACGACTTTGCCTGCTACTACATCCGTGGCAACTGGCGCATCATGCCTGTAGTGATTTCAATTGCATTGTTCCTGTGGATAGCACAGATGGAGATGCAATACAGCAAGGTGGTGAACTGGATGGGTGGATTGACCTTTGCCATATATCTCATCCACATGCACCCATTGGTGATTGACATCCTCTTTAAGAAGACATTTATTTTGGAGCCCTATATTGGAAGTTGGACATTGGTACCTTACGTCATAGGAGTGACGCTATTGGTATTCTTTGGATGTGCTTTGATTGATCAGATTAGGAAATGGTTGTATATGCCATTAGAAAAGTATTTGGTGAAAAAAACGGAATAAAACGATATGCAATTAGTCCTTTTATCTGGAGGTTCAGGCAAACGCTTGTGGCCACTTTCAAATAATGCGCGTAGTAAACAGTTCTTGGCTCTCCTTGAGAAGGAAGATGGGGGAATGGAGTCGATGGTGCAGAGGGTGGTGCGACAGGCTCGAGCTGCTCAACTGACGAATGACATTACATTGGCCACCAATGCGAGCCAGTTGGATATTATTACCAATCAATTAGGCGATACTGTCTCAGTTGTGACCGAACCCGAGCGTAGAGACACCTTTCCTGCTATTGCTCTTGCAACCAGCTATCTCAAGCTTGCCAAAGGCTGCAATGATGATGAAGTGGTAGTTATCATGCCTTGTGACCCTTATACCGAAGCTGGCTACTTCCACACTATCGCCAAGATGGTACAATGCGTAGAGAGGAACGTTGCAGATCTCGTCCTCATGGGGATCACTCCTACATACCCATCTGCGAAGTATGGTTACGTTGTGCCTGCTGCACAAGTTTCAGGAGACAAGTTTCAATCTTCAGGCTGTTTGAAGGTTTCAAGGTTTACAGAGAAGCCTTCAGTAGAAGTTGCCGAAGCGCTCTTGAAACAGCATGCTCTATGGAACGGAGGTGTCTTCGCCTTTCGTTTAGATTACATGATGTCCACCATCAAGAAGTACATCCAGAGCGAATCGTTTGAAGACACAAGAGCACGCTATCAAGAGTTCCCGAAAATCTCCTTCGATTACGAAGTAGCTGAAAAAGCAGAATCCGTAGCCGTTGTTCCCTTCACCGGTCAGTGGAAAGACCTCGGCACCTGGAACACCCTCACCGATGAACTCCATCACCCCATAATCGGCAATGCCATCATGGGCACCCATTGCGAGAACACCCATGTCATCAACGAGTTCCAGCATCCTATCTATGTAGATGGCCTGAAAAACGTAATTGTAGCAGCATGTCCTGATGGTATTCTTGTATGCAGCAAGGAACACTCCGAGGAGATCAAGAAGGCTGTCGAAAACCTCACTCCTCGTCTTATGTATGAGGAACGTCGTTGGGGAACCTATCGTGTACTCGATGACTCTACCTACGAAGGCGGACAGCATTCTCTTACCAAGAGTATCACACTCAACCCAGGGAAGAACATTTCCTACCAGATCCATCACCATCGTTCTGAAGTATGGACTTTCGTAGAAGGCAAAGGCATCTTCGTGCTCAATGGAGTTGAGCAGAGAGTGACTGCAGGTGATACCGTTATCATTCCTGCGGAGCACTATCATGCCATCAAAGCCCTCTCGAAACTCACCTTCATTGAGGTACAAAGTGGCAATCAGCTTGTTGAAGAAGATATTGAGAAATTTGAGTGGAATTGGAGTGAGTAAAGGAATATCCGTCTGCAGAAAAATAGGCTAAAAATTAGAAACATAAATATATTTGACAGTATAACAGATATATTGTCGCTAAACGATTTGCTAAAAGAGGTTGCGGTCTACGAGAATGGGATTTTAAAAAACACATATCTCATCGGCCCACCATTGGAAATCAATATAAAGGATTGACCGCAGACTTGCTTGAGAAAAGCCTTTTCAGCGGTCTTAATTTGTGCGTGTCTTGCAATATTTATAGAGGGATCACCAACAGAGTATGATATCATTCTTTCTGATGGTGCAGGTGTGCCTTTGAAGAATCTTTTCAAGATGCTAACAAGACAAGTTCACACATGGCGCCAAACTTCTTGGCTCACCCGACTTTTTCAAGAAATGCCAGAGGGGGGGGGGCATGGATATGAACGACGAGTTATCCCTCCGTAAGCTGTTAGGCAAAAATATACTGAATACCATTAAGGCGATTGCGGAAAGCAAAGCCAACTTGGGAGAATGGCGATATACCATATTCCGGGCAGAAGGATTACGCGAAGGAGATAAGGGCATATTAGAATACAGAAAAAAGTCTTCGCCATACGTTGTGACATACAATAATTTGGTTATGTCTTCTACCATGGCAATCCTACGGATGAGGAGTTTACAATTAGCCCCATCATTGTGAAAATAGAAAATCTGAATAATTGGCACTTGACTGAAAAATCAGTAAAGATTGATACTGATTTTGAGATGTACGCGACTGGATAGAAGAGACCTCGTACGACTATTATGATCCTGTATGCAAAAAGGCATTGGTAACACTTCGCGAAAAAGAACAGTCGAATGATCGGGTAGCCAGCGATAAACTCAAAGCATACCGGATGATATAAAATGGGCAGTATCCGATAATGACGAACCATTGGATACAGAATACCAGAAAGCTATGGATGACTTTGTCTGTAAGTTGAGTCCAAAGGATCTGAATCATCTGGGAATGGAATGCAGGTGCCATTTGTGAATCCTCTCAAGAAGATAGGCAAAAACGCCCCTTGTCCATGTGGCAGTAAAAAGTGCTGCGGGAGGAATATTATTTAACATTAAGCGAATCTAAATCAAATATAATGGGACAAACAAATCAACGACTATGGATCGTTACGGAATTGTTTCCACCGGACGAGACTTCGACTAGCTACATTCTGGGCAAGATAGCAAACGCCATGGTGCTGAAATATCGTGTAGGTGTAATTTGTGGTCCGGAAATATATGACAAGCGTAAGAAGTTGGATAAAACCAATCCCTTCAGACTGGATGAGAGCATTGAGGTACATCGTACAGAAGGGGCGGGTCTGGATAAAAATACGATCAGGGGAAAAGTTTTGTCGTTCTTGCTTATGAGCCAGAGGATAATGGCTTTGGTTCGAAAATATGTACGCAAGGGCGACAAGGTGCTTATGGTGACTAATCCGGCTCCTATGGTCCCTCTAATGGCTCGATTTAAAAAGAAGGTGGGGTTTGAACTGAACATTCTGGTGCACGATGTGTTCCCAGAGAATACGAAACCAGCGGGATTGAAATTGCCGATGTATGGACTGTTTAAGCATGTGTTTGATAAGGCGTATGCTAAAGCGGATCAGCTGATTGCTCTCGGAAGGGATATGCATGATGTCTTACGACAGAAGGTTGAGAGTTGCCCTTCGATATGTTCAAGAACCGGTAATAGCCCAAAGATTACCATTATCGAGAATTGGGCAGATATTGAGAATATTAAACCGCAGCCAATGCTTGAGGGTAAGATAGTTCTGGAGTATGCAGGCAACATAGGACGTGTTCAGAGTTTGGACAAGGTGATGGATATGTTACCTGACAATGTAGAACTACATCTGTATGGAACGGGTGCGATGGAGGAAAAACTGAAAGCACGTAGGCAAAAGAATGTGTTCTTCCATGGGCCTTACTTCCGTTCACAACAGAACGAAGTGTTGGCGGCTTGCGACATTGCTTTGGTTACCCTTCAGGAGGGTATGTATGGCCTTGGAGTTCCTTCGAAGACCTATAACATTTTAGCTTCCGGCAGGCCTGTGCTTTTCTTTGGCCCGAAGGATAGTGAGATAGATCTTCTGGTGCGAGAGAAGGGCATTGGCTATTGTGAGTGGCCAAAGAATTGGGACAAGGCAGAACTGGCCGAGATGGGCAAGAAAGCTCGTGAACTGGCAGAGAAAGAGTATTCTGAAAAAGTAATCTTAAATAAATTTTTAGAACAGGTTTAAGATTTTATGGTTGTGGGACTCTTTAGTCTATAAATTTAGGAAAGTTACAGATAATACGATGGCGAAACTTTTGTTTACAGGCGGAACGGGCTTCTTAGGTAAGAATGTCCGTCCGATATTGGATAAGATGTATGAGGTGACTACCTGCGGTATCACTCCCGACGATATGATCAAAGCGAATCTGGCGAAAGAGGCCCCTGTGCTGGATCAGCATTACGAAGTGGTGTTACATGCCTGCGGTAAGGCACATGTGGTGCCTAAGACCGAAGAGGAGAAAAAGGCGTTCTACGACGTGAACTACACAGGTACCATCCATCTGTGTGACGCATTGGAGAAGGTGGGCACACCTAAAGCGTTAATATTCATCAGTACGGTGGCTGTCTATGGTTGCGAATATGGAGAACTGATCACGGAGGAGCATCCGTTGGAGGGTACTACTCCATACGCTGATAGCAAGATAAAGGCAGAGGAGTATTTGACCCAATGGAGCAAACGCCATAGTGTAGTTCTTGGCATCCTTCGTCCTTCGCTGTTGGCTGGAAAGGACGCTCCTGGAAACCTTGGTGCTATGGTGAATGGTGTGCGCAAGGGCTTCTACATGAACATTGCCAATGGTAAGGTGGTGAAAAGCATCCTGATGGCGGAGGATATTGCACACATCTTGCCTGCTCTGATAGAGAAAGGTGGCGTATATAATGTGTGCGATACGTTCCAGCCTTCATTCGGTCAGATCAGCGAGAGTGTGGCTCGTCAGTTGGGTAAGCGTAAGCCTATTTCGATCCCTTACTGGATGGCGAAGTGTATGGCCCTGGTGGGCGACTGTCTTGGTTCGAAAGCGCCTATCAACAGTTATAAGCTGGAGAAGATGACGAAGTCATTGACCTTCAGCAATGAGAAGGCGAGACGGGAACTTGAATGGGAGCCACTGGATGTGCTGACTCATTATAATATTTGAATTTCTTTGAACACGAATCTCACGGATTTGACTTCAAGGATAAAAAAGCCCTTTGAGAAAAAGGGTTTGACAAAAACAGAAAAAACATCCGCAAAGGATTAGGGTCTAACAGCCTTTTTCGGAATATAACCCCGCCTTTGGACTCTAAAGCGCCTATAGACATCCAACAAATTGTCAACCAATCACGTATTAAGCCAATACATAAGACACAGGATAATGAATATCGAGAGGATGTGACGAAATCCCAAAATGTGAACAGGAATGAGGTGTCAGGCTTTAGCCAATAGCAAGCGAGACCATAGCCTTTCAAAACCATCATACCGATTCCATGTTCATAATAGAATCTGGCCAGTTCTCCATCGCAGCCTTATGACCTTTCCATCACAGAGGCCTCCCCGATTCATTCCATCTTCTGCTCGAAGGGTAAACTAATATTCTCACTCCGAGTCATGAGGATCTTCTTCAATCCGTCAAAACACCATCCCAAGAGATGGTGAAGAACCATTCCGACTTTATCATAAAGATGCTCTTAAGATTGAAGCTCGACTGAAAAGTCACGCGCTCAATTAGGTCCAAGGTTTCATAGGTTCAAGTTCCAGGTACTGACTTTAATGCTATATTCCGAATTCGACACTTGGGGGAGCATTTTGCTGGCGAACAGGTAACATTAGGGCAACTGATGGACTAGAGGGGGCTGTTATTGCAGCATGAGGGGGTGTTGGGATGTAGTGCCTTCCCTTCGTAAGATGGGAATCTGGCTATTCTTCAATCAGATAAAAGCCATTCGTGCGGATCAAGGGAATATAAAACAAACAAATATGAATACATACTTAATCTACGGAATCATCTTTGTGGTTCTTTTGACCATGGAGTTAGTGTACTTCAAGGTGGCAGATAGGTTTAACATTATTGATAAACCTAATGAAAGGAGTTCGCACTCGACAATTGTGCTTCGTGGTGGCGGAATCATCTTCCTGTTGGGGTTGTGGATATGGGCGGCATTTTCTTCGACGGGTTTAGTACAAGTTTCTGGCTCTTATCTGTGGTTTCTCTTGGCGGTAACGCTGATTGCGGGTGTATCGTTTGTGGATGACATTCGCTCGCTGCCAGACTCGGTGCGTCTGGTGGTACAGTTTGGCGCGATGCTACTTATGTTCTGGGAGTTGGATATCCTGCATCTGGACATGTGGTGGATCGTACTACTGGCGCTCATTGTGTGCGTGGGTGCATCGAATGTGATTAACTTTATGGATGGAGTGAACGGTATCACGGGTGCTTACGCTTTTGCCTCATTGGTCCCATTGGCGTTGCTCAACTCGGCTATGGGATTTGTGGACCAAAGCCTGATCTATGTAGTGATGCTGTCTGATGTGGTATTCTGCCTGTTTAACTTCCGGCCGAAAGGTAAGGCTAAGTGCTTTGCGGGTGATGTAGGTTCTATAGGTGTAGCATATATTCTGCTGTATATGATAGGAACACTGGTGCTCATAACTCAAGATGTGACGTACCTCATTTTCCTACTGGTGTATGGCATCGACGGATGCCTGACCATCTGCCACCGCATCCAGCTTCACGAGAACCTCGGTGAGGCGCACCGCAAACACGCATATCAGTTGATGGCGAATGAGCTCAAGATCGGTCACGTGAAAGTGGCTTTTTTATACTTTGTGCTGCAGCTAGCCATCTCGCTTGGCTTCATCTTTCTCTGCCCAAATACTGTGCTGGCGCACTGGTGTTATCTCATCTCTGCCATCCTTGTTCTCTCAATAGCCTACGTCCTCTTCAAGAAAAAGTATTATCATTTACATGAAGAATATCTTGCTTCATTAGCAAAATAGCATTGTGATTTAAATTAATAAAAAACTAATTTCTGAACTCTTTGACAAGGGCTGATTAATCAAAACTATGATTGTCGAAGTTCTGGAATCATCTGCTCTCTATGAAGCAAAGGATGGCATGTATGGCGAGGATGGAAGTGAGACTCTTGACGAGTACATAGCAAAGCAGAATAACGACAAGCCGTTGACTCCGTCGAGTTCCTCGACCTTCTCAAATTGAGGAAGCATATCGAGTATCTTATTAGCACGAAACACCTGACAGGTTTAATGAATGTAGTTTCCTTTTTGTACGTTACTCGTATGCTAAATGTTCCTTTGGAAGATGTTGAGAAAGTCATGGAGGAACTGTAATGAAATTGAGTCGTTGCTCGTTGCATGCAGATTGCAAAAAAAGATGTTGCTGAATTTCCGACTTATTCGAAGTTGTCGAAAGCTGTTTCGTCCGAGGCAGACACCCATAAACGCCCTCAAAAACAACGTCTATTTCTTCCTGTACAAAAAGCGGTCGGTCAGAAACCGGCGCACCGGCTCGTCGTACAGTTTCAGACAGAGATAAGCCAATATCACAGATCCCGCGACGAGCGCCAGGGCGCCGGGCAGGGACTCCGTGAAGGTGAGGTTTTTGTTCTTGACCCAGGCGTAGAAATGTTCGCTTCCCCCGATGCGCGGCACGGACAGCAGCGCCACGACCGCCAGCCCGCATATCCAGAACGCACCCCGAATATGAACGGGTCGGAACACACGTGAAAGCAGCAGCCCGGCCGAGAAGGCGAACAGCAGACGCAGGGAACCGCCGAGCATATTGTCCCCGTCCATGGCGAACCCGACGCAGATATCGCCGAGGGGTCCCCAGACGGCGAACGCCGCCAACCCGCAGCCGGCGAGCAGCACCAGCACGGAAAGCGCCCGGGTCGGGAGCTTATGGATGAAGAGGGCGTAGAGGATATTGCCGATATACTCGAAAAACAACGACCAGCTCGGGCCGTTGAGCGGATACATTTCGCCGAGTCCCCGTATTTCGGAGCCGGGCGTCGCCGGAATCAGCAGCGCGTTCAGCAGCGTGGCCGCCAGCAGCATGGATACGGACACCGTCGATACGTCCCAGACGGAACAGCCCTGGAAATAGAACATGACGGCGCCGATCACGGCCCCCATGACGACCATCGGATGCAGCCGGATCAACCGCCGCTTGAGAAAATCCGCTACCGACATCTTTTTCTTCCAGCGGTCGTCGTAAGCGTAACCGATGACGAAACCCGAAAGGATGAAAAAGAAATCGACGGCCAGATAGCCGTGATTGATCCGCTGGTCGAGATGGCTGGTCGCATAGGCTTCGAACAGATGAAACCAGACGACCGTAATCGCCGCTACGCCGCGCAATCCGTCGAGTATGTCGTAGTGCGGTTTGGTGTCCGCAAATGCAGCTGATGAGATTTTTGACATCGGCTTTCGTTCGTTTAGGAGGAGCAAAGATCGTAAAAAAGCCGGATGGATGCAAAACCGGATCGCGTCCGGTCCGGCAGAGCCTCCCGACCAAAAAGTGTCGTTCCGGCCCCAAAGATAATAAAATATCGCCGCTTTCAAAACGAAAACGGGGAACCCGTTTCCAGATTCCCCGTTTTCGGGTTTTCCGCGGCTTGCGGGCGTCAGGGATTCACCTGCACCACCTGCTTCCAGTCCAGTTTCCCGGGATAGCCCCAGTCGGGTTTCGCGGGGTCGCAGAAATCGCCCGCGGCTTTCATCCGGGCATAGAGCAGCCCGGTCAGCTCCTCGCGCTTTTCG